>Ga0155098_111_pt2 | contig 86886 bp, 99 predicted proteins | sample RifCSPhighO2_01_FD_106066 | JGI IMG/M metagenome (GOLD analysis project Ga0155098, IMG submission 106066) | Candidatus Moranbacteria bacterium RIFCSPHIGHO2_01_FULL_55_24
AGGTGTTTGGACAGTGTCTCAGTTCCAATGTTGGGGGTCATGCTCTCACACCCCCTACCCGTCATTGCCTTGGTAAGCCGTTACCTTACCAACAAGCTGATAGGACACAGGCTCCTCCTTGAGAGATAAATCTTTCCTCCGTAGAGAATATCGTGTATTATTCCGGATTTCTCCGAATTATTCACGACTCAAGGGTAGATTCCTATGTTATCCGAACCCGTTTGCCGTGGGTCTAAACCCACTCGACTTGCATGCCTTATCCACGCCGCCAGCGTTCATCCTGAGCCAGGATCAAACTCTCAATAAAGATGGATGAGATGGTTACTCTTCCACGCCATCTCGGTGGAAGAGCATTTCCGAAGAAATGTCTCGGTTTTTGGTAGCCGGTGGCTACCGATTTGAAGAGGATCTCCGTCTTTTGTACTTCCGTCTCTCCGTGAGGAGAGATGGAAACAACAAGGACTAACCACAAAAAATTGTGATTATTGCTCTGGTAGAAATTGTTAAGGTTCTACTCTCTTTCGGTACTTTTTGAGAAAAGTAAAGAGAAACAAAAGCAATCCGGATGTCTCTAGATTGCTTACCTAGTATAGGGGGGTTTCCAATCCCTGTCAAGGCTTTGCCTGGAGCCGATTCTGGCTTTCCCAAGCCCTGCCGGAAATCCCTCCTATTTCAGCCGATTGTTGATGAAAAGGAGGGACAGGAGCGGCGTCACCATCCAGAAAATAAGAGCGGCCGGAGAGGCGAAATAGCCGTAAGCTGTAACGGAAATGAAGTCGAGCGCCACCGCCTTCGGCAGGAAGAAGAAGAACGAACTGACGACCAGACCGGTCACCAGGATGCTCGTCACGAAGATACGCCAGAAGAAGTCCGCTCCGACGTTCGAGATATGGATATCGAAGAGACGCTGATCCATCGCCAGAAGGAACAGGAAGAGCAGCGCGAAGATGATCACATTGCTGTAGGAGGCAGACGAGATCCAGTCATGCGGCAGGATAGCCACGAGCGCCCGCGCGACGTAGACATCGATCAGGACAGAGATGAGTTTGGAACGCCCGAAAACGAATCCGAAGATCAGGCTCAAGCCTACGAAGAGGAGGAGGAGCGAGAGGTCTCCGGCAAAGTTCTTGGATAGCTCGAAACCGGGGAGAAAAGAAAGGATATCTTCCATAGAGGTATTCTACTCCCCAGTCTAGCTTTCCGGATATCCCCTGTCAAAAGGCCGATTCTCCACCTTCCAGGGCTCCGTGACGCGCGGCCCGGCTTCCGCTATAATGGGCGTATATCCACATTTTTCTATGCAGCGTTTCCGCCCATTGATATTTCTCCTGTTCGTCGCTTTTTTCTTCATTACTGCGGCTCTCGTCCTCTTTTATACCTTCGGCTACCGTTTCAGCCCGGAACGGGGCGTTTTCGTCTATACCGGGTCGATTACCGTCGATTCCAACCCCCAGAGCGTCAGTATCTCCCTCGATGGCGTCAACGTGCCGGAAAACCGCCTCGGCATCCTCAATAGCTCGGCGCATATCCCCGGGCTCCCTCCTGGCGAACACTTCGTCGAGGTGACCGCTCCCGGCTACACTACCTGGCAGAAGAAAGCCGTCGTGGAGAGCGGCCGTTCCACGGAATTCTGGAATGTCCTCCTGACTCCCCAGAACCCCGAGCACATCACCCTGCCCGGCACCGCTTCCGCCATCAAAGCCTACCCGTCCCCCGACCGCAATATCCTCGCGATCGTCAAGAAGCACGCCGGCGAACTGACCCTCGATGTCTACGACACGAGCAAGCTCTCGGGCGAGCAGGTTTTCTCCCTTCCGAATGGAGAACTCCTTCCCGACCGGGATGACGGTATCGAATGGTCTTCCGATGGCGAAAGGATTCTCATTCCCCTCCTCGAAAACGGCGAGCGGCGCTATTTCGTGGTCGATGTCGGAACCAAGGCTTCTTTCGAACTTCCCCGCCTCACAAAAGACAATCAGCGCAAATACGCCCGCTGGCACCCTCGGGATCGCAACATCCTCTTCTACCTCAATGAGGAGAAGCTCTATCAGTTCGATGTCAGCCAGCCGGAAGGCGAAGCCGCGCTCGTCCGGGAAAATATCGAGACCTATGACATTTCCTCCCAGTATCTCTACGTCCTGAACGCCTCGAATGGCATCGTCTCGCGCCTGCCGATCAGCGCGAAGCCGGATACCTCCGCCACCCAGGTGACGACCGCTCCTATCGCGCTCGCTTCGGACGGCTCGTACTCGCTCGTTGTCTACGACGATACGCGCCTGGTTATCTTGGAAAGTACTCTCGGAGCTTTCTGGCTCTACAACAACCTCGGCAACGCCGCTTCCATTTCTCCGATGCGCGAAGTCCTGCCTTCCGGGGTCCGCGGCACCCAATTCTCCGATGATGGCAAGAAAGTGCTCTACTACACCGATACCGAGATTTCCGTCGTCTTCTTGCGCGAATGGGAAGTCCAGCCGGTCCGCGAGGCCGATTCCACCTTCCAGATCGTGCGTTTTTCCCAGCCTCTCCAGTTCGCCCAATGGACCAAAGACTACGAGCATGTACTCTTCGCTCTGGGCGGAAGCGTCAAGGTGGCCGAGCTCGATAACCGCGACCGGCGCAATATCCTCGATCTCATCAATTTCGAAAAGCCTCCTCTCCAGATACTCTCGCAGTTCCAGGACAACGCTCTCTACTTCGCCGAAGAGAAGCCGGAGGGACAAGACGTCCTCATGTACATCCAGTTCCCGGAACCGACCGGGTTCCTCGGCTTCGGACAATAGAGGCTCTTATCAAGAGAAAAAGAAAAACTCCGGCAGAACCGGAGTTTTTTGTAGTAGGTATCGAAGCGAAGATTAACGCTTTGACCACTGCGGGCTCTTGCGAGCTTTCTTGAGGCCTGGCTTCTTGCGCTCGACGGAACGGGCATCGCGGGTCAGGAACCCTGCAGCCTTGAGCGTCGGGCGAAGCAGTTCATCATGCTTCAGGAGTGCCCGAGCAATCGCGAGCTTGGAGGCATCGGACTGGCCGTTCATCCCTCCGCCGCGCACCAGAAGCGAGACGCGGAAATTGCTCTCGAGGCCTGCGGTCTTGAGCGGGGCCAGAGCATTCGCTTCCAAAGCGGGGGTACCGAAGTAAGCGCGCGCTTCGCGGTTGTTCACGAGCACCTTCTCCTCGCTTGCGGTCGCGAGCGGGTAGAGACGCACCTGGGCTACAGCCGTCTTACGGCGTCCGACCGCGTAGAGATAGCGCTCGGCAGGAGCAGCCTTCTTAGCGGGCACAACCTCTTTAACGGCAGCGACTTTCTTGGTTGCAACAGCCTTTTTGGTTGCGACAGCCTTCTTTTTGGCGGGAGCAGCTTTCTTGATAATGGTCTTCTTGGGTGTTGCCATAGTATTACTCGTGGGTCACGTGGATAGTTTTCTTATCATGCTCGCCTCCCTGGTAGATGAACAGACGGCGGAGCATCCGGTCGCGGAGCTTGTTCTTCGGAAGCATGTTGTAGACAGCCTGGCGGAGCACCTTGCGGGAGTCTTTCTTCAGCTGGTCCTTCAAAGCGATGGAGGTGATGCCGCCTGGGTAGCCGCTGAAACGGTGGTAGATCTTGTCGTTCCGCTTGTTACCGGTGACGGCGATGCCGTCCGCATTGATAAGCACCACGAAATCACCGCCGTCGATGTGCGGAGCATAGCTCACCTTGCGCTTCCCGGAAAGGGTGGTAGCGACTTCGGTCGCCAAGCGTCCGAGCACCTTGCCCTGCGCGTCGAAGAGGTGATATTTGCGGTCGATGTTCTTGGAGCTGATGGTCTTCTTGCCTGCCATAGGATTATACGAATTCAATAATTGCCATCGCTGCGGAATCGCTCTTGCGGTTCTCGGTCTTGGTAATGCGGGTGTAGCCGCTGTTCCGGCCCTCAAACCGGGCACCGAACTCGCCGACGAGCTTCTCTACCGCGACGAGCGGAAGATGCTTGCGGAGATCGCGGATCATAGCGACCTTCTGGTTCTCGTCGGTCCGGGCCCGCTTAGCCTTGTTCACCAGCTGGTCGATAAAGTCTTTCATTTCCTTCGCCTTGGCCTCGGTCGTGGAAACACGCTCATGCAGAACCAGGCTTCCCAACATGGTCTTGAGAAGAGCCCTTCTTTGATTGCTGTTCCGGCTCAATACGCGTCCGGTCTTTCTGTGCTTCATAGTACGGTTCTAGATTCAAATGCCTAGGCGTTTTACTGCCCTATGCCTCTTCCTTGGCGGAAGCCTTCTTCTTGCGGACAGTCTTCTTCGGAGTTTCTTTCTCTGCTTCTACTTCCACTTCTGCTTCTGCTTCTGCTTCGACTGCGACTGGAGCCTCTTCGGCTGCCACCTCGCTCTCGCCGAGAGAAAGAGCATTGAACTGCTCTACGAGGATGTCGACGCTCTTCTGATACGCCTCTTCGGGAGTGATGCTGCCATCAGTCACGATCTCGAGCGTGATCTTGTCGAAGTCAGTACGCTTTCCGACACGCATGTTCTCGATCTCGTAATTCACGCGCTTCACCGGGGTGTAGATGGCGTCGATAGCGATCTGGCCGATCTCGCGCTCTTCGCGCTCACGGGCTTCTACCGGCACATAGCCGAGACCCTGGTCGATTTCGATCTCGATCTCGAGCTCGGTCTTCTTGTCAGTGATCGTCGCGATCAGCTGGTCAGGATTGACGATCTCGACGTTCGAAGGAGCCTTGATCTGGGCGGCCGTTACCGGGCCCTCGCCCTTGCTCTTGAGCACTACCTTTACCGGCTCGTCGCCGAAAAGCTTGAAGCGCACCTGCTTTAGGTTCAGGATGATCTGGACTACGTCCTCCAGGACGCCGTCGACCGTCGAGAACTCGTGCGATACGCCGCTGATCTTGATCGACTTGGCTGCAGCGCCTTCGAGCGAAGACAGGAGCACGCGCCGGAGCGCATTGCCGAGAGTCGTACCATAGCCTGGGAAACATCCGAGAATCTCGAACTTCCCGTGGTGCTCGCCGAGAGCGGTGTATTTCGGCTTCTGGGGTGAGGTTATTGCTGCCATACTACTTGTGTTGTTTCGGATGAACCGTCGGACCTTTTCTCATGGACGGGCCACCGGAAACGTAAATAAGGTAGTTAGTTAATAAATTGGATTACTTGGAATAATACTCGACAACCATCTGCGGATCGACATTGACGCCGATATCGTCACGGGTCGGAAGGGCGACAATCTTGCCGATTCCCTTGTCCGCGTCGAGCTCGAGCCAATGAGGAACGTCTTTCTTGTTCTTGAGGGTTTCTTCGAGATTCTTGAAATACATCTTGCCCTGCTTGGAAGCCTTGAGGCTGATGACATCGCCGACATTCACTTCAGCTGAAGGCACGTTCAGACGCTTGCCGTTCACCTCGAACATCTTGTGGCTCACCAGCTGGCGGGCCTGGGCGCGCGAAGCGGCGAAACCGAGACGATAGACAGCGTTGTCCAGACGGCGCTCCAAGCGTGAGAGGAGCTGATCTCCGGTAATACCCGGAAGTTTCGATGCTTCCTCGAAGTGGTGGCGGAACTGGCGCTCGAATACGCCGTAGAGGCGCTTGATCTTCTGCTTCATAGCCAGCTGGCGGCCGAATTCGCTCCCGCCGCGAGACGGGGTTTTGCCGTGCATGCCTGGCGCATACGGACGGCGTGTCATAGCACACTTCGGAGAAAGACAACGGTCTCCCTTCAAGAAGAGCTTTTCACCGGCGCGCCGGCAGAGTTTGCATTTGGAATCGAGGTTTCTTGCCATAATATTCTTCTAGATACGACGGGGACGACGGGGACGGCAGCCATTGTGCGGCACCGGGGTCACGTCTTTGATAGCGATAAGGGTGAAGCCGTTGTTCGCGAGAGCGCGGATCGCTGCCTCGCGGCCGCTTCCGACACCTTTCACGAATACTTCGAGTTCATTCACGCCATACTTCTTCACCTTCTCGGTCAGATCTGCGACTACCTGCGTAGCAGCGTACGGAGTCGACTTCTTGGCACCCTTGAATCCCATATGGCCGGAGGTGGACCAGCCGAGTACGGCGCCGTTCAGATCGGAGATCGTCACGATGGTGTTGTTGTAGGTGCACTTGATATTGGCGCGGCCCTTCAAGATCTGGCGCTTCAGCTTCTTGCGCTTCTTCGGAGCTTCTTCCTCCGGAGCTTGCGCGGAAACAGGAGCCTCGCTCGTTTCTGTGCCAGTCTCTTCTGCTACTTCAGTTGTCTTCAGTTCTTCTGCCATATTGAGAGGTAGGTTTATGTCTTGCTATCCGACTTCTTGCGGCCGCTGCCCATCGTCTTGCGGACGTTTCCGCGGACGGTACGGGTGTTGGTCTTGGTACGCTGTCCACGGGAAGGAAGACCCTTCTGGTGGCGGGTACCGCGGTAGCAGCCGATCTCTTTCAAGCGCTTGATATTCTGCTTGATGAGGTGACGGAGCTCGCCTTCGACCCGGTGCTTCTTCTCGATCGCTTCGCGAAGCTTGTTCGCCTGGACGTCAGTCAGATCTTTGGTGCGGATATTCGGATCGATAGACAGGTCGGCAAGAACCTTCTGGCTCGTAGCAAGACCGACACCATAAATATACGTGAGGGCGATCTCGACACGCTTGTTATCCGGGATGTTGACACCTGCGATTCTTACCATAGTGTTCTTTAGCTTTAGCCCTGGCGCTGCTTATGCTTCGGGTTGGTGCAGATCACGTACACGTTTCCGCGACGGCGCACCACCTTGCAATGGACACAAATTTTTTTTACAGAAGCCCGTACTTTCATAGAGAATACTTTACTTTAAGCGCTGCACAATACGGCCTTTCGAAAGGTCATACGGACTCATTTCGATGATGACGCGGTCACCAGGCAGAAGGCGGATGTAGTGGACGCGCATTTTCCCGGAAATATGCCCTAGAACTTCATGACCGTTATCCAGCTTGACGCGGAACGTGGTGCTGGGAAGCGTTTCGATCACTTCACCCTCAACCCGGATCATATCTTTGTTATTGGCCATATTGTGGACTGATGTTTGCCTTAAAAATACTCCGCAAGATAAAGAAAGAATGTCTTTAGTAACGCAAAAAAAGAGGAGGTATGGTTTCGGTAAGCTCATTCAATCCTCGATCCTGTATGCGGCGTTCGCACAACCCTCTTTCGCTTATCTATGCAATTTTTCAAACGTACTTGGCATTGTAGCAGATAGAAAAGCTTTGTCAAGGGCGTATTTCGGGATTCCTACTTCCCCAAACGCCGTTCCCGCCAGACGTACTCCAGAACAGCCTCTTCGAGGTCCTCGGGGCCGAAATCCGGGTAGAGTTTCTCCGAAAAAAAGAGCTGGGCATTGGCGATATCCCACATCATGAAGCCCGCCGAGAGGTGCGGTTCGCCTCCGGTACGGACAAGCAGATCGACGGGCGGCAGATCGCGGGTCATGAGCGCCCCTTTGATATCGGCATCGGTGATCGCTATCCCGGACTTGTGTTCGGCTATGAGCCTCTCTACCGCTTGGCGCATCTCGTCATCCCCGCTGTAGGCCAAGAAGAAATTCAGGCTGTACTGGTCGTAACTCTCGGTGGCCTTCTCGAGCTCTTCGAGAGTCGCTTTCAGCTGCTTCGGAAACTGCTCTCTCCAGCGGCCGATGACACGGATCCGCACCCGGTCCTTATGGATGTCCTCGTTCGTGAGAAGATCTTGGAAATGCTTCGCGTAGATGCGGAGCAGGGCCTGGGTCTCTGCAAGCGGACGTTTGGAAAGATTCTCAAGCGATGATCCCCAGAAAGAGAACGTCTTGATGCCGAGCTTCCGCGCAGCCCGCACAAGAGCTTCGGTATTCTTCGCGCCGGCTTCGTGCCCTTCCCAGGGTTCTTGGCCGCGCTCTTTGGCCCAGCGACGATTGCCATCCGGGATAATCACGACGTGATTCGGTAAAAAAGTATTCTTTTCCATAAAACTAGTGTTCGCGCTTCATCATGTACTCTGAAAGCGCTTGCAAAAAAGTATAGGCCTCCGGGACAAGCTCCTCTTGGAGCGCTGGGAGTGCCTGCATCCCCTTTTCGATGTACCCGTTCGCGAGGGTTTGGGCGGCCTCGAGAGCCCCAGTGTTCCTGATGAGCGCTTGGAATTCCAGGATATCTTCTTCGGTCAAGGCGTCGTGCCGTTCCAGAAGTTCCTTCACCCTGGAGCGTTCTTCTTTCGTCCCCAGCTCGAGCGCCTTCGATACCAGGAGTGTTATCTTTCCCTCCTGGATATCGGACCCGACCGGCTTGCCGATTTCTTTTTCCGTGCCGAAGATTCCGATGATATCATCCTGGATCTGGTAGGCGATACCGAAGGGAATGGCATATTCGGAAAATCTCCGCAGTATCTCCGGCTTGGCGCCGCCCAAAAGCGCTCCGAGGTGGAGCGGCCCTTCGAGGGAATAGCGGGCTGTCTTATTCTCGTACATCCGGAGGATCTCCTCTTGGCTCGCCTCGCGGCGGTATTCCATGTAGACGTCGCGGGCCTGGCCGACTACCGTATAAGAGACGATTTTCTGGAGGCACGAAAGGGCTTCGAATACCCGCTCTTTAGGAAAAGCCGAGCGGAAGATGACATCGTTCCCGAATGCGTAGAGCATGTCGCCTAAGATAATGGCGATAGAATTTCCGAAATGAGCGGCATCTTTGCCGGGGAAAATCTTCTCGGCCAGCGTCCGATAGCGCTCATGGAGCGTGGGTACTCCGTGTCGGAGCGCATCGCGGTCGATGATATCGTCATGCACCAGAAGAAAGGCATGGATGAGCTCCACGCTCACCGCGGTCCGGAGCATCTCTTCGCGGTCGGTTCCGCCGACGCCGAGGTAGGCATAGTACATGAGTGCTGCCCGCAGACGCTTCCCGCCCGAAAGCACTACATCCCGCATATGGTCGATCGCTTCCTGGATCAGCGAGTCTTCATGAACTGCCTCTTGGGCGATCGAATCAAAAAAAGCCTCGATATGAGGGCCGATCTGCGATTGGAAATCTTTGATAAGCGCTTTCGCCTGCATAGAAGTTTCGGGTTTTTCTCGAATAGATACAGGTGGGAGTATAGCACAGAATGCCCGCTCTGGCTCTCCCCTTTTCAACCGAATTGGAGGAACTGGCGATAGCGGTCATAGAGAGCTGCCGTAGCGCGCAGATCCCTCGCATTATAGCGCGCGATCGCATCGCTTTTCCCGCTCTCGAAGAGCTCCTTCACATCATCCCCGGCCACTCCTTGGATTTTGGGACTCTCTATCCCGAAGGCCCGGCACCAGAGGTGCAGACTCCCCCTGCGACGCAGCGCTCCATAGAAGGAGAGCTGCTCGATGAGATCGACGTGGCGGGCGTTTCCCGGCTGGTAGTTGAGATAGCGGTTCGCCAGAAGATTCTTGGAAGGCCGGATCCCATGGATCGCCGAACGGATCATGAGGAAGGGCACGTCGAACGCCCGGCCATTGAACGTGACGAAGGTATCGTATTTCTCCACCACTTCCCAGAAGCGCGAGAGCATCTCTTTTTCAGTCATCACCTCATGCTTGAACTCATCCTCCTCGAAACTCTTTTCCTGGCCCTTGGGAGACGCCTGGAAATAGACCGCTCCTTTGGAGCGTTCCACGTCATAAATGCCGATGGCGACGATTTCTCCGGTCAGCGGCGAGAATCCGAGACCGTCTTTCAGATCGGTCAGAGCAGCCGTATATCCCTCTCCGCTGTCGCTTTCCCGTTTGATCCAGCGCGTCAAAACCTCCTGGGTCATCTCATCCAAGCTCTCGAAATCCTCTCCGACGGTTTCTATATCGAATACCAAGGTTGCCATACATTCTTTGCTATAACCCTATTTTAGCATAATCAAAAATCCCCACACGAGGAGGGGATTTCTTGTTTGTAGCCCTAAGGGGAAATCTCACTACTTAATACCTCTTAAGAGTATCGAGCACTCCAATTAATTTTTGCGTGTTATATATTCCAGAAGGCACATCGGAAAAAGCGATATTCAGATCGTAACCATTATCATTGTAATGTAGGTCATATTTCATACCGTAAGAAGAGTTATGTGAATAGACAACACCCTGGGACCCATTCCATTTAAATGTCTCGGTTGAAACTTTACAAGCTCTTTGGGGAATACTGTATCCACAAGGGCTTGAGGTCTTAGTAGGATCAGGCGCTAATTTTGCTTCTATTTCTGCAATAGACTCATCATAGCCCTGCTCATTGTTACTGCTGATGTTGACTTTAGCTTGGTCAGTCTTTTCTTTGCTGTAATATGTCTGACTATAATATTTTCTTCCGTTGGGCTGATCAATCGTCATGCTCTGAGATGAGGCTACTTTGTACTCCGGAAAGGTTTCTTTCGTAGGACCAAGTAATCCTGATGGTATGGCAAGTCTCTGCTTATGCCCAACATACATCACGCCGAATACAGAACCCACAACTAGGACCACAACTACTATTGAAGCTATCAGGCAACCCTTACCGTGTCTCTTTGAAGGTGGTATTTGGCTTTCTGATTCGAGTGATTGTTTAGAACGAATAGTCTCTACCTTAGCTGCCAGGTTGCCTTTTCTTATAAATATGCCAAAAATTAGTAGCCAGATAAGCAGCAAAGGAATTCTGACAAAGAGCGCGGAAAAAGGTGACCCAAAAGTTGATCCCAGAATGAGATCAAAATTTATTATTAGAGCAGGATACCCAAAATAGACAAACAGTCCAAGTGTGAGAATCAGATAGGCCCATGTAGATCCATAGTTAAGAAGAACCAAAAAAGGGATTGAAAACACTAGCCAACCAATACCATATATAAGAATCATCAAAAAAACTATACCGGCAGGGAAGCTCATAGAAGGATCTTCGCTTACAAGTAAGTTATTTGTATATATATTAATAGCGGCCGCAAGTAAGAAAGATAAAAGATAGACTAAAATCGCCTGTCCTCTATAGGACTTCATCCATGACAAGGAATAGTAATTGCTTACCTGACATTCCAGTTCTTTGGAAGTAGAGTTGGACGATCGGAAAATATTTGGCAAAGAGAGTGCCATAAAAACTTTATTAGTAAATCAAATATTTATGCACATTATATCACATACCAAATCTAAACTAAGCCCTAAGGGGAATCGAACTACTCGTCCGCCAGTAGGCGGACTGCGTTCTATAGGGTTTCCACCCTCTAGCCCCTCCGGGTCACCCCATACGGGGAAACAAGTGTTTCCCCGACCCCCTTCCTTGTTCGCTTCCCCTTAGGAGCAAATTACAAAAGGCTACCCATAAAGAGTAGCCTTTTGTAATGACTGTAGCCCTAAGGGGAATCGGACCCCTGTTTTCTCCGTGAGAGGGAGATGTCCTAGCCGCTAGACGATAGGGCCATATTGTTTCTTTGCAGGGGCGGTAGGAATCGAACCTACGCTAACGGTTTTGGAGACCGTTGTACTACCACTATACGACGCCCCCGAATCCTTATCGGGATTTTCTCGGTTTATATTACCAGAGAATTTTTGACGAAACTACTCTACTGCCTCTGCTTAGCACGACGCCCCACCAAAAACCGAGAACTTATTTGCTCTCGGTATGGGTGGTATTCTTCCGGCAGAAGTTGCAGTATTTGGAAAGAGAGAGCTTCTCTTTTACCTTCTTCTTGTTGCGCTTGGTGTAATGCGTGATGCGGCCGCACTCGCTGCACTTCATCTTCGCCATCGTGTCCTTGATCTTGCCCATAATATCTCTCTCGCAGTCAAATTTAAAACTTTATTACTGTACGTGAAAAACAGGGTTTCGTCAACTCTTTGAGCCGTTGACCGGGATTTCACTCGCTTCGCTCTCTATAGGGCTTCCGCCCTCTAGTCCTGCTCCGCAGGTCACCCCAAACGGGAAACTCCCGTTTCCCGACCCCTTCCCGTTCAATCCCTCGATTGAGCAAGTTATGGGTCGCATGATTTATGAATATACTAACCTCTGAACTTACTTGAGCCGTTGACCGGGATTGAACCGGTGACCCCCACCTTACCATGGTGGTGCTCTACCAGCTGAGCTACAACGGCTGAAATCATACCGGCCCCATGGGGCCGGGTATGCTTCTTGTGGGCAGGGAGGGATTCGAACCCCCGTAGGCATAAGCCGCCTGATTTCATGGAATCCAAAGATTTCTCTTCGGCATGGACTATATCTTCACCTGTTCTAGGTGCTCTGGTATCTAGTCTCTACGGCGCTCCCCAGCCTAATGCTAGGGTTCCCACGGTATTCGCATATTCTCTATTTACGAGAACTTAGCCTTCACCGTTATCCCAGAGAGTTCATCTGAAAGTCCCCTTTCAGAGCTGCAATTTTCTTACAGTCAGGTGCGATTGACCACTCCGCCACCTACCCATTTTCTCTTTTATTCCCTATGAGCCACCCGTCGGGCTCGAACCGACGACCCACGGTTTACAAAACCGTTGCTCTACCAACTGAGCTAGGGTGGCTTTTGGATACTCTTAAGAATATCCAACTTCAGAAAATCTATCAAGGGAGACCCTAACGCTGGGTCAGGAATTTTTCCAACCGCCGGATCTTGATCTTCACCAAGCGGTGTACCGGGGAAAGCTTCAGCACCTGGCGGTAGCATTCCTTGGCATCCTTCACGTTCCCTGTCTCCATGTAGTAGTCACCGAGGGCTTCGTACGAGGAGAAATCTTTCGGATTGGCCGCGATCCTCGCGATCAGATCCTCTTCGGGAGACTGTGCGCGCAGGCGTCTCTTCCTGCCTTCCGGCTCGGCTGCTTGATCGCTTACCATGGGCCGCTCGATCCGTTCGCCCTCTTCTCTTACGGCCATCTCCCTCCTTCCGAACGCTTCCATTTCCGGAACCGCTTTTTGCAGGGGCGCGGTTCCAGTATCTCTCCGACGGCGAAAGATGGGCATCTCAAGTCCGGAAGAAATTCTCGGCTGCGATGCGATTGCCGCTTCTTCGCGGCGCTCCTCTTTTTCCTCTACGAGAGGAGCGGCTGTCTTCTGCTCTCTCTCGCGCACGACGCTTTCGCTCACTTTCTTCCGGCTTGCCCGGATAGACTGAAGCCATTCATGGAGCCTGTTGTGCATGCGGAGCGATCTTGTCTTGGAGCGCTGCGCCGCTTTTTCAAGAAGGCGCAGGAAAAATTCTTTCGTGCGGGAAAAGTGAGGTCGTACCCGTCCTTCCTGATCCATGCGTGAGATCTTTTCGGCGACTGCCGGATCAGATCCTTTCCGCGAGAGATACCAGAGAAGAAACGCGAGGCTTACGACGATAACGATAGGGGGGACAATCAGATACCACATGGAAGTGGAGGTAACAGGCAATGCTTACAGTTCTATTCTACTACATCTATACCTCGAAGCGCACGAACCCGCCAATTTGGATATTTTCACCGATTTTATGGATCTTTTCCGTCAGGAGCTCCTGGACCGTTTTGGAAGGGTCTTTGACGAAGCTCTGCGTCAGAAGGGCATTTTCGGTGCGGAATTTCTCTTCCTTGCCGGAAAGGATCTTTTCAACCATATCCCCTGTCTTCCCTTCCTGGGCCAATTGCTCACGCCAAGCTTCCTTCTCTTTGTCGATAAGCTCCTGCGGCACTTCCTCCGGTTTTACGTACGCCGGCGCCGCGGCGGTGATGTGCATGGCTATATCGCGTCCGAGTTCCTGGAATTCCTCGTTCCGCGCAACAAAGTCCGTTTCGCAGTAGAGTTTCACGAGCGCCCCGATGCGATTGTTCGAATGCACATAGGAAGTAACGATACCTTCGTGCGTCTCGCGGTCGCCCTTCTTCGTGGCCTTGTCTTGGCCGCGCTTCTTCAGAATCTCCAAGGCTTTCGCTTCATCGCCCCCGGCTTCATCATATGCCTTTTTCACATCCACGATACCGGCACCGGTCTTTTCCCGAAGCGCCTTGATTTGTTCCATTTGGCTCATAGCGTGTTTCTTTTTATCTGCCAATTAGTCAGGGTTTTATGCCTTCTTTGGCGCTTCTTTGCCCGCGAGGATCGCCTTCCCCAAGTAGCCCAAAAGCAGGCGGAGTGACGAAAGCGCGTCATCGTTTCCGGGAATCGGATAGTCGATGAAGCTCGGATTCGTATTGGTATCGACGATACCGACGAGCGGAATCTTCAACTTGCGCGCCTCCTGGATGACGAGCTCGGCTTCTTTGGCATCAGCGATGACGATCGCTCCTGGCAATTCGGTCATTTCCTTGATGCCGCCGACTTTCTTCTCGAGACGTTCGATCTCTTCCATCTTCTTGGCCTGCTCGAATTTGGTGTACTTCTTGAATTCACCGGCAGCGAGCATTTCTTCCGAATCCTTGAGATGCTTGGCGCGGCCACGGATGCATTTCCAGTTCGTCAGCGTTCCGCCGAGCCAGCGATCGGTAACGAAGTGTTCCCCCAGACGGTTCGCGAGCGAGCGGACAGTCTCATGCGTCTGCTTCTTCATCCCCACGAAAAGTACCGGTTTGCCGTTCTTGGCGACTTCGGCGAGGAAATTCGCCGCTTCTTCCAGCTTCTGGGCCGTCTTTTCGAGATCGATGATATTGATGTTCTTCCGAGTGGTGAAGATGTACTCGTCCATCTGCGGATGGCGGCGCGACTTCAAGTGGCCGAAATGAACACCTGCCTTCAGGAGCGACTCCAGGCTTCCGTCGAGGGAAGCAAAATCAAACGAAGCGAAATAGGCTTCTTTCACCTCTTTGGCAACCTTTTGCGGCGCTGCCGAATCCGTCGTGGCTTGGTTAGCCTCGGTCATAATGGTTCTTCCTTAGATTGATTAACACCTACTCTTCCTGCACGAAGGCCCGGAACGCTCCCTCACAAAGGAAAAAGCGTCAGGAAAGGGCTTTCAAAAGAAAAGTATGACTGATTTTCTGCTCTTGCTCTGCCCGAAAGGATAGGAGCTGAATAAAGAGAAAATACAGGGAGAAGTATAGCAAAATCTGCTCTCTTGTCAATTTTCTCCTCCTGTGTTAGACTTGGCCATACGTTTGGAGAAACCAGCATACTTTTTAGTGCCTATTTACTAAACCCTCGTTATGAAGACAGGAATCCACCCCCAGTATCATGAAAAATCGGTTATTTCTTGCGTCTGCGGAGCCGTATTAGAGACAGGCTCTACCGTCGAGAAAATGAACACGGAAATCTGCTCCCAGTGCCATCCGTTCTACACTGGCAAGAAGAAGTTCATCGACACGACCGGTCGCGTCGACCGCTTCAAGCGCCTGACCGAAAAGGCTGCAGCTACCCGTACCCTTCGTAAGAAGACCGTGAAGCCGAAAGCCGAGAAGAAGGCTGAAAAGGCCCAGGAAAAGGCCGCTGCCAAGAAGTAGCGTCTTTTCGGCGTTCCTTTTTTCCTGTTTCCTTCTCCCCTATCCCCTACAACGCCGATCCCGACCCACATTCCTCCTTGGTCGGGATTTTTTGTAGGATTCCGGGGTATAATGCCTCTATAAACGACTCATCCTATGTATGACTTTCTAAGCGACATCGAGAGAGAATATCGCGATGTCTCCGCACAACTCGAAGACCCGGCCATTTTGAGCGATCCCAAAAAGATCGCTGTTTTAGGCAAGCAGAAAACCGATCTCGACACAGTCATGGCGCATGTGGTCCGCTACCGCGCTATCGAGAAAAGCATGCATGACAATGCGGAACTGACGCATGATGAGAGCGCGGATCCGGAATTGAAAGATCTCGCTATGGAGGAAAACATCGTCCTCGCGGAGGAAAAGACCGAACTCGAAAGCATCCTCAAGCGCCTCCTCCTCCCGAAGGATCCTTTCGACAACAAAGACATCATCGTGGAAATCCGGGCCGGAGCCGGCGGGGACGAGTCCAGCCTGTTCGCAGCCGAGCTCTATCGCATGTACCTCCATCACGCCGAACGCATGGGCTGGCGCACCGAGCTCCTCCACTCCAACCAGACGGAAGTCGGCGGCTTCAAGGAAGCGGTTTTCGAGATTACCCGCGGCTCAAGCGATGTATCCGTCTACCAGCACATGAAGTACGAGTCCGGGGTGCACCGGGTACAGCGCGTGCCGGCAACCGAGAAATCCGGCCGCATCCATACCTCCACCGCTACCGTAGCTGTCCTGCCGCAGGCCGAGGATGTGGAAATCTCCATCAATCCGAGCGATCTGCGTATCGATACCTTCTGCTCATCGGGCCCAGGCGGACAGTCGGTCAACACCACTTACAGCGCTGTCCGCATCACCCACCTTCCCTCCGGACTGGTCGTAAGCTGCCAGGACGAGAAATCCCAAATCAAGAACCGCGAACGGGCCATGAAGGTCTTGCGCTCCCGCCTCCTCCAGCTGGAAGAAGACCGGCAGGCCAAGGAATTGGGCGACGCGCGCCGGAGCCAGATCGGCACCGGGGACCGGAGCGAGAAGATCCGCACGTACAATTTCCCCCAGGACCGCATCACCGACCACCGCATCCACGAATCCTGGAGCGGTATCCACGACATCTTGAACGGCAATCTCTCCCAGATCCTCACCGCCCTTGAGAACGAAGACATCCGCCGCAAGCTCGAAAAGCAGGCCGAAAAAAGCGCATGACCGTCGCAGAACTCCAAAACCGTTTCCTTCAAAGCAGAGTCCTCGCTCCCGAGGACTTTTTCGTGCTGTTGGAATGCGCCACAGGGAAAGACAAGACTTTTCTCCTCGGACATCCGGAATACGCCTTAAGCGCCGCGGAGCTCCGGAAAGCCGAGAGCTTTTTCACCCGTAGAATCGCTCATGAGCCGGTCGCATACATCATCGGCAGCAAGGAATTCTTCGGGGAACGCTTCAAAGTGACTGCAGATACCCTCATCCCCCGGCCGGAAACGGAAATCCTCGTCGAAACGGCACTAGAATACCTGAAGGAGCGCGCCCGCTTGACCGAGCGCGGGCTCGACATCGTCGATATCGGCACTGGAAGCGGCGCGATCGCAATCACGCTTGCGAATCATGCTCCCGAAAACACAGGGGACGAACGTTTCCGTTTCTTTGCGAGCGATCTGTCTGCTGCCGCTCTCGCTGTAGCGCGCGAGAACCAGGAGCGTATCGGTACGAAAAACACTCTGACATTCCTCGAAGGCAATCTGCTGGAACCCTTCATACCCTTCGCATCATCCGATCGCGATCTCGTCATCACGGCCAACCTTCCCTACGTAAGCGAATCATTATACGAGGAATGCGCGCCGGATGTGCGCCTCTTCGAACCGAAAGGTGCTCTCGTAAGCGGGCTACTCGGCCTCGACCACTACCGATCGCTCATCGGACAATTATGCCTCCTTGCAAAACCGAAACGCCTCTCTCTTTTCTTGGAGATAAGTCCCGAACAAGCGCCTCTCATACGCGACATGCTCGAGACCGCCTGGCCTCACGCCGCTATCCGCATTATTCCTGATCTAAGCGGCAAAGCGCGCGTCGCTATCTGTCACATCTCTTCCTAAATAAGGCCTTTTAGACGCAAAAAATCCCCATAACGGGGACTTTTTGCATTTTAACCAAACGAGGAATCAGAAACTATTTGCGCTTCTTAGAAGCCTTCTTTTTGGTTGCTTTTTTGGTGGTCTTTTTTACAGCCTTCTTCTTGGTTGCCTTCTTTGCAACCTTCTTTCTCTTAGCTGCTTTCTTTTTTGCTGCCATAGTACTCACCTCCTTCTAAAACTTCTCTGCACATGCATGAGTTCATGCAACAGACAGACGAAGTATTTTTATTTTCTCACCACACGATTTATTTTCTATCGATGTGTGATACAGAATGTTTTCTGTATATTTTTATTATACTCTTTTTTTTGCAAATGCAAAGAGAAAAATAAATACTGTCAATACTTTGCAAGCGTCAAGAAGAAAAAATTTCAAGAATATGTTTCGCGGATCGTTCATAATCAAAAAATATTTCTGAAAGAGAAAATTTTTCTCGCGCTAAAGAGTTATGAAAAAATTTCGGCACAAGAGGAGAGCGTGCGACTCATAGGCAGTCTCCGAAAGAAGCGGCCGGAACCTCCGAAAAGAGTCTTTATTAGCCCATAAAACGGGAGTTTTGTCTCCGTTGCGCGGAAAAACGAAAAACCCTACCATAGAAGACAGAAGAGGTCGATCACGCCGGCCGATCCGGCCGGCGTCATCGCTTCAACGTAAGCGGTACTTTTCCAATCATCCATAATGAACTAGAAAGAGAGGTGCATACACCATGGACAACCAAGAAATACACGAGGATGCGCAGAGCCAAGCGAAAGCCTGGATTCAGGAAAATCTCCGCATCATCGTCAGCGTATTCATCGTCGCCGCTATCGCTCTCGGCATCTACTCGTACTCGCAGCGTACCGAAATCGGCAGTCAGGAAGACGAGATCGCCCAACTCCTCGACACGAAGGGTGGTGAGGAAGAAACAGCTCAAGACATGGATAAAGACGGCGCAGTGACTTCTGCCACTACTGTAAAGAGTGAGGCGGGAGCCAAGGCCGTCGCTCCGGAATTGAGTCGCGAGACCGAAACTTCCTTCATCGAGCAGGCAGAGCGCGGCAATGGCACGACGCACCTAGCAAGACGCGCGCTTCTCCATCAGCTCGAAAAGAACCCTGACTCTTCGCTTACCGCGGAGCACAAGGTCTACATCGAGGATTATCTGCGAAAGAATGTCGGCTTCAGCGGCAGAGTGACCACCGATACTTCGATCGAGTTCTCCAAAGACCTCATCCAGCAAGCTATCGACCACTCGAAAACCTTAAACGACAGACAGCTGAATAACCTGAAACAGTATTCGCGAAATGTCAGTGCGTATCGCTAGAATCGTCAGTATCGATTGAAAAACCGTTCTTTCTCTACAGTTACAGAATAAAAGCTCCGCAACGGCGGAGCTTTTATTATGGCCGGAAACGCCCTTGGAGCACTACTTCGTCCCCTCTTTCCAGGCCGTCAGCCTCACCGGCGGGGAGCTCGACGACCGCATCGGCCGGGACATCGGACACCATGATCTTCTCGCTCTCGGCCGGAACGCGCCGCTCGATCCAGACCACCTTCTCCCCATCAAGCCAGATGATATCCAGCGGGAAGCGCATCCCTCGCATCCAGAAAGAGTACCGTCCCGGCTTTTCGAAGACGAAAAGCATCCCGCAGCCTGTACAAAGATCCTCTCTCTCCGAAAGACCCTTCGCGCGTTCCGCCTCGCTCCTGGAAACTTCGAGGGTGTACTCCTTCCCCGAAAACGAAAGGGTTGCCGTCTGTTCCGCTTTCTCGGGGAAAAACTTTCCCAGGAAAAGCAGGCAGCCTCCCGCCGAGAAGACAATGAGCGCAGAAAGAAATGCCCGGAAAATCAGCTTCTTCCGGTCCGCTCTTTGAAAGTCAGCATTCGGCTGGTTCATAATACGCTGTCTTTGTTTCTTTCCAGCGTCCGCGTCTTTACTTCCACGAAAAAGAGGAAAGAGAAGATGGTGCCCAAAACCAGGATAAGTGCCGCGAATTTCCCGAGCGCCTGGGTAGAAAGCGCTACGCCGGCAATGAACGTCGTCACCCCGTAAAAAGACCATGCGATCCGCTTCTCTGACCAGCCGAGCGCCTGGAGCCGATAGTGGAGGTGGCGCATATCGGGCTGGAAGATCGAAGTGTGTGAACGCAGGCGCTTCAAGATCACCCACAGAGCATCGGCTATGGGGAGAGAAAGCACGAGGAGCGCGGTCGCGATCTTCGTACCGGCGATCACTGCGAGGATAGCGACCAGAAAGCCTAAGAAAAGCGCGCCGGTCGTGCCGGCAAGGATACGTGCCGGAAAGAAATTGAAGAGCAGGAATCCGAATGCCGCCCCAGCCCCTGCGAGAGCCAGGATAGCGATCGGCGGCTGATTCACCTCCGGCTGGAGGCTCAAGAGAAACATCGTAAGGAATACCAGGAAGCTCACCCCGCCGAGAAGGCCGTCGAGGCCGTCGAGCCAATTTACCGCGTTCAAGACCAGAAGCACCCAAGCTAAGAGCAGAAGGAAGCTCGGGAGAAGGAGCGCCTCGCTGGTGAAGAACCATGCCCCTCCGAAAGGATTCGTGACCGAGAGGATGCGGACGCCGAAAAGGAAGATGGCAACTACGAGCGCTACCTGGAAGAAGAGCTGCAGTTTCCAGTCGGCTTCGAAGAAATCATCCCAAAGGCCGAAAAAAAGAATGAGAAGCGAGCAGACGATGAGCCCGATGATCTCTTTCGTGAGAACCAGGTGCGGATCGAGGAATACTGCCAAAGAAAACGCGATGATAAGAGCCACCCCTCCCAGACGGGGTACTTTTGCCTTGTCTCGATGCCGCAATCCCTGGCGCCACTCGCTCTTCCGGAAGAATGGGAGCAGGAGAAAGAGAGAAATGCTTCCCAAACAGAACGCCAGTGCGATCAGGAAAGGCGGTATATAGAGGGCCATAGGCATTCCCTAGTAGTTGATGAAGGCGATGCTTGCGCTTGCAATCGCCACGCCGACACTCATGAAACCCATCGCGAGGAGAAGCAGATAAGCCGCTACCCGCTCGCGCTCCTTATAGAAAGAATAGGCCAGAAAGACATGCCCCAAGAGAAGCACTATCCCGATCAGAGGGAGCACGTATGCTTGCCACCAGACGCCGAGCAAATCGACTCCGAAATAGACGTTGTAATGAAGAACGATAGGCGCTTCGCGCGGCTGGATGAAAAAAAGCAGTGCCACGATGCTTCCCAGAAGGAAAAACCCGTTCCCGATAAGTAGGCTCCGAACAAGCGAGTTCTCAAAGAAACGCGTCTCGCGGAGCGCCTCGCTGACCGGAGCTTCCCACACTTCTTTTGTCTTTGAGAAGAATTTCATGGCACTGTTATTCTTCTTTCACTTCGCTCGCGGGAAGTTCCAGTTCCTCTTCCCCTCCACCGATCCGAGCGTTTTCGAGATAATCCGTTACGCGCAGCATATGCTTCTCGGCGTCTTCGTACTTCTTCCGTGCGTTGCCCAGGTGTCCGCCGAGCACTTCGAATTCACGTGAGAATTTCTCCTGCTCGCGGGAAAGGCGCCCCAGCTGCGACATGATCTCCTTGGCACGCTTCTCTACCTGCATCCCCTGGAGCCCGAAGAGGATCGTCCGCATGTACGCGTAGAAAGAATTCGGGGAAACCGGAATGACGCGCCGGGCGGCAAAGTATGAGAGCAATCCCTGATCATCCTCATCCTTGATAATCGTCTCATAGTAGACATTCTCGGCCGGGATATACATGAGCGCGAAGTCGAGCGTCCCTTCTTCCGGCACGATATACTTGCGCGCGATAGCATCGACATGCTTCTTCACGTCCTGGTAGAACACCTTGCGAGCAGTCCGGCGCTCTCCATCCGCGGTCGCCGTGACGATACGTTTGAAGTTCTCGAGCGGGAATTTCGAATCGATACTGATCGTCCCGCCCTTGAGAACGATCAAGGCATCGACGATTTCGCCGCTTTTGAAGGCATGCTGGAGGAAAAAGTGCTCTTTCGGAAGCATCTGTGTCAGCAGGTCCTTCAAAAGGAGCTCCCCGAACCCTCCGCGGATCTTCGGTGCCTTGAGAATCTCCTGAAGGCTCGCTACTTCTTTTCCTACCTCGAGGATCTTCTCGCTCGAATGGCGCATCGTCTCCAAAGTACGCTGGACATCGGCATACGAGCGTGCCGCGCCATCCAGGCGCTGATCCAGGCGTTCGGCATTGTTGTTCAAGCGCTGGTCAAGCGTCGTCTGGAAGCTCGCCAGCTGCTGGTTCAGCGAGGTAGCCATGTAATGCATCTTCTCTTCGAAGCCCTTGCTCATACGCTCCACCCGTTCCTCGAGGCCGTCTTCGGAAATTGCGCCTTTTTTGCCGCGAAAAGAAAACGCTAGCCAGGAAGCGAGGCTAGCCAGGAAAACTCCTATGAGAAAAAAGCCCCAGGGTTCCATAGAAAAAAGACTCTAATGCGCTATTTCTTAAGACCGGCGATAAAACGTTTCAATTCCGGGACCTTGTTCACTACCTCCTCGTACGGCCCCTCGAGAAATTCGATGAAGAAACGGTCCAGCATATTCAGCCGGTAGTGCAGTTCTTCGTTATTCATAAGGACAAATCGGATCTCCTTGCCGACTTCCGCCTCGAGGTGGGTGATCGCGTGGCGGAGCTTCGTCCGATTGACGTTGTTCACCACCAGAATCATGTCGACTTTGCTCTTCGGATAATTCAGGAACAAGCCGCTGATCAGGATAAGCTTGACCTCTCCGGCAGTCTTGAGTTTCCGGAAGATCTGGGACTGGGCGTGGACATTCAGCTTCGAGACCAGACTCTTGAGCTCCGTATGGAAAGGGAAATTCTCATTCACGATAAACGCCTTTTTTCCCTTGCGGGAACGCTCGAACAAGAATTTCATCTTCACGAGCTTCGCAGCCTCCCGGGTGATATCCGTTTTCGGCACGAGCGTCTTTTCTGAAATTTCCGCAACCGTGTAGTCAGCGCCGGGATTTAAGAGAAAGAAGCGGAGCAACCGGGAACGAGCTTTGGAACCGAACAGAGTATCGAACAGTGCGAGCGACATAGATTTCCTTCCTTACATGCATTTAAAAGCCTCCATTCCTCTTTATGCAGTATAGGCAAAAAAGAGGGCTCCGTCAAAGCAGCCGTTTCCCCGGAAAATGCGAGGATAAAGCCTCCAAATAAAGCTTCCTTGGCTTGTTTTTATGGTATACTATGGGAGTATATGGCGGAAAAAAAACGCGAACAAAAAATGCGGGCAATTTCTGATCTCGACCGGGTCATCACCGATATTCTCGTAGCGGAAAAACGCTCCAACGAACCGTTCATCAAGACATTCAATTATGTCGGTGAAAACGTTTCGAAACTCGATCTCGGCACCCTGGTCGGGGTATTCGAGGTGGACGAAAAGAGCGAAGACTCCGCCTACATCGTCAACTTCCTGGCTTCCGTAGCCAAAAAAGAATATTTCAGCAATCCGCGGCGCGGAGCCATCGAGAGTTTCGAAGCGGCGCTTCACAAGATAAATGTCGCATTAGCCGAACTCGTGAAGCACGGCAATATCGCCTGGCTGGGGAAATTCCATGGAGCGCTCGGCGTATTCGAGAAGAACAACTTCCATTTTTCCGTCAGCGGCGAAGCCGCCATCCTGCTTTTCAGGAATAATTCCTTTGTAGAAATCAGCGAAGGGCTGGCCTCCCCGGAAGCCCAGGAGCATCCGCTCAAGACGTTCGTAGAAGTTTCAAGCGGACGGCTTATGCTCGGGGATACCCTTATTTTATCCTCCCCGGAACTCCAAGCGCTCTTTTCAGAGGACAGTCTCGCGAAAAACCGCGAGCGCCTCGGCATTCCCGGCTTCCGCCAATTCTTGAAGACCGCGCTCGTAAATGAGCTCGATATGGCCGCGACTCTCGTGGTAGATATCACCGAGAAGGACTTTTCCGCCCAAGAAAAATCCAGCCCCGCTAAACGCAGAGCAAAGAAGGAGGATTCTCCGGATGCTGCCTCATTCAATCCCTTCAGCCAACAGGCCTTCACCCCGAAGCCGAAAGAACGCTCCGAGGAAGACGTATTCCAGCCGCATGCCGAGCCGGCGCGTTCCGAATACACCGACAGCAAAACCGGACATATCTATGTCCAAGGGGAACTCCCGGAGGATATCCCGTCCCATCGCGCTTTCTTTGACGAACTCTCGCTCCGTTTCCAGGGTCTCGCCCTCGTCATCGGAAAATCATCTTCCCAGTGGGGCCGTTCGCTCCGCAAAACAAGGAAGCAGGCAGCGCTCTCGCTCTGGGTTCTTTCCCGTAATGGGAAGGAAAAGACGCATCAGCTCACCAGAAAGAGCCGGCGCGCTCTGCAGAAGCTTTGGCGCTCGCTTGAGGAGAAACGTCAGAAGAAAGCAGCTCCCACGGAAACATACTCCCCGGAAACATTCGAAACGCTCCCGGAAGAGCCCTCTTTTGCCGATCTTGATTTCAAAGCGCCCGAAAAACCCGCCTCACTCGAAAGAGACCTCGAGGAGCCGTTATCCGACAGACAAGAGACTAGTTTCCGTCCGCAAGCGGCTCCTTTTCTCCCAAAAAGCCGCGAACATGGAGCACTCCAGCAGAAGCTCCGCTCCTTTTATACCCAGGAAGGCTCCCGGAGGCCTTCTTCCGTTCCTGGAGAATCACCCTCTCTCCGCCAAGCGCTTCCAAGAGGAAACACTTTTCTGGCATCCCTCCTTGCTTCAGCCAAAAAAACTCTCCGGAAGACAAGCCTGCTCTTGAGGACTCTTCCTCGAACACTCGCTTCGTTCGATATCTCTCCTCTCAAGAAGTGGCATCTCGCTCTCGGGCTCGTGATCGCCATCAGTCTTTCGGCTTTTTTCCTCCTCAAAGATGATGGGCTCGAAAGCCGGAATGCAGACGAGTCGAACCTGAACCCCCAAGAGAATTCCCTCTCTCAAGAAGCAAACGGCGAAAAGAATGCGAACGTTCTCGGAGCGCCGACCTCTCTCGAAAAAGGGCTGCCTGAAGAAACGCGTCTCGTGACCTTGAATGGCCAGCCCTATGCCGTGACCCGGGATGCTCTCATCGATGTCCGCGAAAACAAGAGCTACTCTCCCCCGACCGGAGGAAACGCCGTGCGCTTCGCGGCAGCGATGGAAGACCTGCAGCTCATCTTCCTCTTCACCGAAAACAAGCTGGTCTATGCCTGGAGTCCTATCAGTAAGACTTTCTCCCAGAATGAGATTGCGCTTCCCGAAAATTCCTCGGTCGGCGGCATCGGGACCTACCTCACCTATCTCTATGTATTGGATACTTCGAACGATCAGATCTACCGCTTCCCCCGGGCCGAAGGCGGTTTCGGAGCGCCCACGAACTGGTTCCGAGAATCAGTGACTATAGAAGAGAATGCCCTTTTTGCCGTCAACGAGAGCATCATCATCACGCTTACGCCGAGCGAGATAAAAGGCTTTTTCCAGGGAAAGACCAATGCGACTTTCGAGATGCCTGGAAGCGAAGCTTCCCTCGCAGCGCTTTATACCGATCCTGACACGCCGGAGATCTACGGACTCGACAGCAAAGGGAAACGTATCATCGTCTGGGATACCAGCGGCAAGATCATCGCAGAGTATTTCCATGAGGCGCTTGCCGGAGCCCGCGCACTTTCGGTCGATCCTAAAAGCAAGACTTTCTTCGTAGCCGGGAGCGATGGGGAAATCCTCTCCTTCTCTCTCGGAAACGGGATCTAGGCAGCCTCCTGGATCTTGATGCGTTCCAGAATCTCGCTCTTCACGATAGAAGCATCGCGCCCATAGCGGAGACGCGAGAGCTCTTTTAAGGCATTCGCCACTTCCTGATTGCCATTCGATGGCGGATACGTCTTCATATTGAAAGGCTTCGTGAGCTCATTGTTGAGAAGGAGCCTCACGAAACAGCGGTAATTGTCTACATTGACCAGGTCCTGCGCGGAAAAGACCGGTGCGAACTGCTTTTCCAGGAATTCCGCATCATCCGGTCCTACGCGGAAGGAAATGAGCGAACCCACATTCCCGAATACCGCTTTGGATATCTCTTCCTTCAGCTGGCCGATGAACTGGTGTGCCAGGACCAGGACCAGGCGGTATTTCCGAGCTTCGGAGAGGATCTGTGCGATGGAAGTCGTCGTCACATTCTGAAACTCATCCAAGTAAAGGTAGAAATCCGAACGCTCTTCTTCGGGCATATCGACGCGCGACAGAGCCGCCATGAGGATCTTTCCGACGATGATCATACCGAGAAGGCGCGCATTGATCTCTCCCAGACGCCCTTTGGAGAGATTCACTAAGAGGATTTTCTTCTGGTCCATGACGTCGCGGAAATTGAAGGCGCTCTTCTGTTGCGCGATAATCGGCCGCATCAGGTCGTTTGAAATGAAAGCGGTGAGCTTCGAAGTGATATAGGGAACCATATTGGCCAGAGCGGCTTCGCCTCCGGCCTTCTCGGCTTCTTTCTGCCAGAAATCCCGTACGATCGGGTTCTCGCAGTGGGAGAGTTTCATGCGCCGGAAATTCTCATCCGCAAGCACTTTCGGGATCTCCATGAGCGTCGAACCGCTCTCGGGATGTTCCATGACCAAGAGCATGGCGTTCCGCATATACTGCTCGAACATCGGGCCTCCCGTCGCCTTCATATCGTAGAGCTGGTCGAAGATGCCGATCATCTCGTTGATGACGAACGTTTTCTGCTCGGGGTGAGCCGGGTCATACTCGAGCATATTCATACCCAGAGGCTTGCCGGTGTCTGCCGGATCGAAGACGATGACATCTTCGGCACGCTCTTTCGGGATGGACGCGAGGATATCCTCTATCGCATCGCCATGCGGATCGATGAAGCAAAACCCTTTGCCGGCTCGGGCATCCTTCTTCGCCATTTCCTGGAGGAAATTCGACTTTCCGACGCCGGTCTGCCCCACCACATACATGTGGCGGCGGCGATCGGCATCCGTGATACGGATCTCCGTCTCCGTACCGCGGTAGTCATTGAAGCCGAGGAGCATCCCTTCATTCGGGATGTTGATCGGCGGAGCAGCCGCTCCGGCCTTCAGCCACTTGATCTTAGGCGTAGCCGTCGTAGAGATCGGGAAGTGGAAAATGCTCGCGAGCTCTTCGGTGTTCAGAAGGAAAGAATGGTCTTCATCGAAATTCCGGAAAACATAGTGGAAAGCCGCTTCGCGCGTCTTGATCCGCTTCCTGACGCGGAAACGGTTGATATCGTGGTTCTCGAACTGACCGAAGGCGCTCTCCATGTGTCCGAGGATCTCATCGGCGCGAGACTGGGTATCAGCAGAAGCCAAAAGGCGCAGATTGACGCGGAAGGCGCTCTTGCTCGTCTTCTGGTCGATCGCTTTCACAAGCTCTTCCTCGTGAGGCGTCAGCATGACAGGCTTCTTCTCGCGATCAAGCGTGCCCTTCTTATTGGCCGGACTAAGAGCGCTCATGATATCCTTTCCCATTTCGTTGCCGGCTCTCTGCATCGTTTTGCCTTTCTTCAGATCCTGGATCCGCTTGCCTTCCTGGATATGCCGGGCGATCTGCTTGCCCTCTTGGCGCCAGACGGCTCCGGCCGGAGCGAGCACCAGCTGCATCACCGCGCCTTCGCTCGCGGTGTTGAGCTTGCTTAATGAATTCGATATCCCGTTGAGCGGATCGACCCCGAGATCGCGATAGGTCACGAGCGGAAGAGCGTGATGATGAGCAAGCTCCAGTTCTGCCACCGCTACCTTGCTCCCCGGCGCGAAAATCGTGTAGTCAGGGACGCGCTCTATGGTCGCTTCCGGGAAAAAGCTATGCACCTGTTTCTCGACGCTTTCCCGGAAGCGCTTCGGGATGCCGAGATAGAAAAAGATCTCCTCGCTCGAAGAGGGATTGGCGATTTCGAAAACGATCGTCGGAGCATGATAGAGGAGGCGCGAAAGGAAATTCCCCGGATGCTTCAGATTGGAAAGCGAAACCAGAAGCTGCTCCATGGCGAGAATCTCTTCTTTCCAAGCATCAGCATTCTGGCCGGCATCCTGCTTGCGGACAACTTGAACGACCTCCAGTTCCATCATGAGCGACTGGTTCACCTGCCGCCGGAAGCGTATGAAGCTCCTCGCGACCAGAAACCCCCCGCTCCCCAGGGTGACGAACCCCAGGAACCAGGTAAAAGGAATGAAAATACTATTGAAATCGAACTGATTCATGAACCCTCCTTTTCACGTATGTGTTAGCGCAAAGCGTTCCCCTTATCGAGTGCGGCATGAAACTGCTCCGCAAGCTCATCATGCATCATATCGAGCGCATAGAAATCCTTGAGCGAGCGCGCTACTTGGACCGCGTGCGGGACCCCCTTGGTTTCTGCCAGCGAAACGAGGTGCGTGATGCGGCTTTCCTCATCAAGCGCGGCGGTCCGGTCCGCATCGCTCCTCACTTCCTGAATCGGTGCGACCGGATTCGGGGCATGTGCCTCCACCCTTTTCAAAAGCGACTGGAAATCCCTGTTTTCCGCAGGAGCTTCTTCTCTCTTCACCTCATGCTCATAGGAGACAGCGGCTTCCAGCGTCTCTTCACGGATTTCCTCTGCTGGAGCGTCGAGGATATCCTCCTGTTCATGGTTAATCCCATTGCCGAACTCTTCTGCCATAGCGTTGTACCTAAAGATTACAGCCCTCCCAGATTTTTCTTCATCTCTTCCGTGAATTCCTGCGCGACTTCGCGCACAAAGACATTGTATCCCGGAATGCTCTTTTCGAAAAAGGCTTCGATTTCTTCCGCAGAAGCGCCCCGGTCCAGAAGACCTTCGTATTCCGTCACGCCGCTCTCGCCGATTTTTTCCATCGTCGCGAGAAAGAGACGTTTGATGAACGCTTCTCCCATCTGTTCGAGCAGCGCATCCCGGCGCTCTTCGGGCACCTGTTCAAGCTGGAACTCTTCTGCAAACTGCTTCTTCAATGCTTGGAGATCTGGAGTCATACGCAAAAAATATATGGTTTAGAATTTGAAATCGAAATCCGGATCAGCCATGCGGCGGCGCATGATGAGCGTCGTGATCCGGAGCGTGTAGCTATTGATGTCTTCGCGGCTCTTGAGATCCGCTGCTTTGCCGAACTGTTCCCGTGCCGCATCGGTAAACGATGCCAGCCGCTCCATCTGGCTCGGGTGGAGAGGATTCAGGCGGCGGCTGTAATCATATTCCGGGTTCTCCAGCAGATGTTCATGCACCCGGAGCACCCGGTCCACCTTGATGCCTCCGAGGTTCTTCGCTCCGAAGCTGAATTGATCCGTTCCGAGAGACTGGATTTCCGGCGTTTCGAAGATATGCATGCGCGTCTGGATCAGCTCTTCTTTGGCTGTGCTGAAAAGATCCGGATGCTCCTTGAAAAAGGCTTTGTGGTCGCTCAATTCCTGGAGCTCCCGCGCGCTCAAGTCCTGCTCCGACCAAGGAAGACTCTTTTCTCCTGTCCCTCCGAGATTTTCCGGGAGGAGATTTTCCGGCTTTCCTTCGGCCTGGCCCGGGGTATCTACGGGCGTCTCATGATTCTCCAAATAGGTATCGAGATCGAGCGAGGTTTTCGCTACTGCTTCCACCGGCTCTGCTCCAGCCGCTTCGAGAGCTGCTACAGCCTTGCCATCGAGAATCGCTTGAGTCTCTTCCGGAGAGAGAATCTTCTCAAGCGAGAGCGTATCTCCGACATGGATAGCATTGATATCACCGCTCGGGAATCCGGCTGCCTGGAGTTCTTCCGGCGAAAGAGTCGGTAGTTTATTGGCAATCGCATTCTCAAGCGCCTGGATGACGCGTGCCTTCTCTCCCGGATCCATATCGGCCGGCAGACGCGCTTCGAGCACTCCCCAGAGGCCCTTGCCGCTATCGGCAGCGGTTACCAGATGTTCCGCGAGCAGAGCCTTCGGAGACGTTTCTGCTACCGCCTGCGCCACGTTGTCAGGATCAGAGATTCCTTCTGCAATAGCATGCGGAACTCCTTCCGCTGGAAGTTCCGGGGCTATCGGAGAAGGAACCGCCTCATCAGCCAGATCAGGAGCCGGCTCGGCTGCGATCGCTTCATCAAGGGCGTTTTGCGGCGGCGTTTCAGGTGCAAGTGCCGGCTCGGTTGCCTCTGCTCCCGGCGTATCCGCTTGCAGAATATCCGAAGCGAAAGCTATTCCCGTACCGAAGGTTACAGCTGCTCCCTTGCGGAAAAGCGCGGCCCGCTTGGCTTGCTGCATCTTGCTGTCGAGCGAAGCGATGTCTTTCGTCAGAAGTTCTTTGAGTCTTTCAAAAGATTCAGCGGTCGGCAGAGCTTCGGAAAAAGTGTGTGTCTCTCTGGTAAGCGCCAAGAGTTCTTCATCGATCTCCTTTTCAGCCGCTTTCTCGGCCCGTTTCTCCGCATATCCTTGCATGAGGACTTCTCCCGTTACTGCGCCGCCGGCACCGGCCATGAAGCGCCGTAATGTCACGATTGCGCCTCCCAGCGCGGCTCCGCCAGAAAGAGAGAGCGCTCCTGCGCCAGCGAAGCAAGCCGCTGCCAAAGCGAACTTCTGCGGACGTGAAAGGCTGTTATAGGCCTTGCCAAGACGCTCGTATGCATCCAGGGCCCTCCCGCCCAGACCTTTCCGCTCCATGCGCACATCAGTCCGCGTTGCTACGAGATTCTTCGCTTCCTCGAATTTGAAATAGCGGAGGAGCGCCGCCATCTCGTGCTTGAGTTCGGTTCCTTTCAGTCCGCTTTTCTTCAGCTGCTCCAGCTCGAGCTCCTGAAGAGCAGTCAGTGCGCCCTCGTACTGCTCCCTCCGATAGCGCGTATCCTGGTCCTCCTCCGTGTCGCTCTTCATGCGGAAAAACGCCCGGAGCTGCTTCCAGGCATGTGATTTTTCGTAGTCTTCTTCCGCGAAGCGCCTCCGCATATCGGAAACCTCCTCCCGGCGGAGAGCGATCTCTTCGTTAAGATTCCTGGCCGGAACGGATTCCTTTTCTTTCTCGAGAGACTCGACAGACGCCGGTTCGGCTTCAGTCGGCTTCGGAACCTCCTCGGTCTGCGCTTCCGGCTCGGGAGCGGATTCAGGCTTCACGGCGTTCCCCTCTTCCCGGTCGGAAACTTCCTCCGCAACCAGAGGTATCTCGACACCAGGAACAGTCTCTTCCTGCTTTGAAGGCTTTTTCCCGCGCCGCCGCAGCGAAAGTATCTTTCCTTCCTCCGCATCCGGCATCGGCTCCGAAGGCATGGTCTCCGGCTGTGGCGTTTCCGGGCCCGAAGACTGCTCTTCTCCCTTAGGATGTTTCAAAAATGTGTACTTTTCCCTCACCTCGGACTGGCTTCCGAAAAGGAGCGTGCTTCCTGGGTGGAGCGCATCGTCTTCGCCTTCTACCACATGCGCTTCCACACCTCCTTGATCCGAGACGCTGTCGATACGTATCTCCGTGCCTTCCGCAGAAGTGAATCGATCTCCGACACGGAGCCCCTCTCCTTCCGCTGATTTTTCGGGCAAGTTCTGTTCGGGATTTTTCCCAGATGCTTTTTCCGGAGAATCAAAAACAGCCTCCGCTGATTCTGCTTCAGTCATTTTCCTTGCGCCGGCAGCTTCTCCTTCGGGCATATCATTTTATTTTCTCCTGTTTCTGGTATAATTTTAGCATAACAAACAAAAAACAAAAAAGGATCTGCGTCTGCTTTTTCCATACTTTGCAGATCCGGAAAAATCTATGCCTTCACGCGCATTCCATCGCCCCCTCCTCTGGCTCGGACTCCTGTTCATCATAGCTCTCGGGGTGTTCCTCCGGAGCTACCAGATCGAGTCCATCCCGGCCGGACTCTACCCCGACGAGGCCACGAACGGAACCGATGCGATCCATGCGATCGAAACCGGCAATTACCTTCTCTTCTACCCGAACAACTACGGCCGCGAAGGATTGTTCATCAATCTCCAAGCCCTCGCTCTCCAGACTTTCGGAATAAGCATCGCCGCGCTCAAGTTCTGGTCGATCGTTTTCGGCTCATTGAGTATCCTCGGCATCTACCTGCTCGGCGTAGAGCTCTTCCACCGGCGCTCCGGGGGCCTCATAGCCGCCTTCATGCTGGCTACCTCCTTCTGGGCTATCAACTTCTCGCGCATCGGCTTCCGGGCCATCATGACCTCTTTCCTGCTGTCCTTCGCCTTTTACTTCTTTTTCCGCGGGCTCCGCAGGCACCGCTACCTGGATTTCACCATTTCAGGCCTCCTCTTCGGCCTCGGAATCCACACTTACATCGCTTTCCGGCTTACCCCTCTCATCCTGATCCTGCTCCTGCCCTTCCTCATGCTTTCCTATGAGAAATTCCTGAAGCGCTTCTGGAAACATGCGCTCGTATTCGCAGCCGCCGCCTTCATCGCGGCCGCTCCCATGCTCTACCACTTCTTCGTAGCTCACCCGGAAGATTTCGCTTCCCGTTCCGCTGCCGTCTCTATCTTCTCCCCGGAAATAAACAAGGGCGACTTCTGGGGAACGCTCGGGAAAACCTTCGGGTTGAGCATGGCGAAGTATAACTTCTGGGGCGATCAGAATTGGCGGCACAACTACCCGCCTTACCCGATCCTCGACCCTCTCGTCGGCATGCTCTTTCTCGCCGGCTTCCTCTACATCATCTGGCAGACGATTACGCTCCTCGGCCGGCGCATCCGCGAAGGCGACCGCGACACCCGCCTCGTCAGGAACGCCTTCCTTCTCGGGACCTTCTTCGTCATGCTCATGCCGGAATTCCTGACCGAAGAAGGCTTGCCACACGCCCTGCGCGCTATCGGCACCCAGGTACCGGTCTTCCTCATCGCCGCCCTTCCGGCCCTTTGGATCGTCAAGAAAGCCTATCGCTCGCTCCCTTCCACACGCTTCGCGCTCCTTTCCTTGCTTACCATCCTCCTTGCCGGAAGCGCCGTCATAAATATCACCAAATACTTCGTCTTCTTCGCAGCAAGCCCTCACCAGCACGGCGCCTTCAACGAGAACTACACGAACATGGCCAAATACCTCTTGAGCCTGCCGGAAGACACCCATAAATACGTCTATGCCAACGCCGGCGGCACGAATATCGATAACGGCCTCCCGGTGACAGCACAGTCGATTACGTTCCTCACGCATGGGAAGATCAAGAACCTCGAATTCCTGAATCCGGACACGCGGATCGTCCGCCCGGCCGTCATCATCCTCATGAACTACGATAACGGAATCGCGGAACGCATCCTGAAACGGACTCCGGGAGCGGAAATCCAGAAGATCGACCTGCACCCTGGATTCGGCAGCGATTTCCTCTCGATCGTGATCCCATAAGCAAAGAACGCTAACTCATTACTTCTGTACACCCTATGGATTTCCTCAAAGAGCATGCTTCCAAACTGGTAGCGGCTATCCTTCTGGTATTCTTCGGATTGAATCTCTTCATCTCTTTCCAAGAATCCACGACGATGGATGAGAAAGCGCATATCCCCTCCGCCTATAGCTACGTCCGCTACGGCGACATGCGTCTCAACCCTGAACATCCGCCCCTCTTGAAAGACCTCGCCGGACTGCCGCTTCTTTTCTTGGATCTCGAATTCCCTCTCCAGTCCAAAGAATGGCAAGAGGGCGTGAACGAACAGTGGGTACTGGGAGACAAATTCATCAACTGCTCCGCTCCGAGCGAAGCCTGCAACGATCCGAACGCCGTCACCTTCTGGTCCCGCCTCCCTATAATCATCATCGCGGTGCTCCTCGGCCTCATGCTCTTCCTCTGGACCAAAGAGCTTGCCGGGACCTTGGCGGGCCTGTTCGCTCTCATCCTCTACGCCTTCGATCCGAACATCATCGCCCACAGCCACTACGTCACGACCGACATCGGCATCGCCGCCTTCCTCTTCTTCTCGTTCTATTTCTTCGTGCGCTTCCTCCAGAATCCGAGTGCCAAGAACATTTTCTGGAGCGGTATTTTCCTCGGCCTCGCCCAGCTCGCGAAATTCTCGGCCGTTCTCCTTTTCCCGATCTTCGGGCTCTTCGTCATCCTCTACGCGCTCTCCAAGGCCAAGCCGGCAGGCGTAACGCTTGCCACGCCGCTCTGGAAGATCAAGGAAATCTTCCTCTTGGGGCTCAAATTCATAGGAAGCGTCGTCATCTGCTTCGCGCTCATCTGGCTCCTCTACTACCCGAACACCATGAACATGCCCGGCGAGAAACTCGTCGAGGTAGCGCATGTCATGTTCCCGGACAAAGGCCTCGGCCCGTTCGCAAAGGATTTCATCGAAGCGACCCATGCACACCCTCTTATCAAGCCCTATTCCGAATACTTCCTCGGCGTCTTCATGGTGTTCGCGCGCGTCGCTGGCGGCAATACCTATTACTTCCTCGGGAACGTTTCCAACCACGCCTCTCCCTGGTATTTCCCTGTCGTCTTCCTCCTGAAGGAGACCCTGCCCTTCCTCTTCCTGCTCGTCGCCACCTCCCTCTACGCGTTCTACCGCATCGGGAAGAGCTTCCGCGAGGCCCATCTCCGCTCACCCAAAGACTTCTTCGCGTTCCTCGGCCGCTCTTTCCAATCGAGGATCGTCCAGTACTTGAGCGTCTTCTTCGTGCTCTTCTACAGCTACGTGAGCATCACGGGGAACCTCAACATCGGCTTCCGTCACCTCTTCCCGATCCTGCCGTTCCTCTACATGCTCATCGGGAAAACTCTCTTCGACATGATCCGGCGCCAGAAAGATGCCTTCACCCAGAAGGTTTCCCTCATCATCTTAGGCATCTTCTCGCTCATCATCATGGCTATCCCGATCCTGACCTACCCGAGCTATCTCTCCTACTTCAACGGAGCCTTCGGCGGACATGAGACCGGCTACCGCTACGTGACTGATTCGAACTACGACTGGGGACAGGACGTCAAGCGCCTCAAAGTCTTCGTCGATAGCCACAATCGCTGCAAAAGCGGCATGACGTTCTCCGGAGATGATTGCACGCTTGCCGGCACCCTGCCTCCGATAGACCGGATCCGCGTCGACTACTTCGGCGGCTCCAGTCCGGCATACTACCTCGGAGACAAATTCGTTTCCTGGCACTCTTACAGCCCGCCGGAAGCCGGCTGGTACGCGATCTCCATCGGCTTCTTTCAGGAGAACATCCACACGGAGGCGAAGCCGGGCGATCTCAATTACCGCTGGCTGGCAAAATATGCCCCCGTGGCGAGGGCCGGAGATTCCATCTTCATCTTCTACGTTCCGGAAGTTCCGGAGAGCGAATAGAGAGGGTGTAGGAAAATCCGCCCGATCGGGCGGATTTTTTATTCTGGCTCGCTCACTACTCTTTCTTCTTGGCTTTCTCTCCTTCTTTGGGGTCCTTGGCGTTCTCTTTGTTCTCTTCGGATTTCTTTTCTTCGGGCGCATTCTTGAAAGCATAGTAGATGCGGTTCTCCGTCCGGAGATCGATATAGGCGAGTTCTCCGAGCTTTTCCTGCGGCAATTCGCCGTCGAAAAAAAGCGCGAGCGAATCGATCGTCTCTTGCGGCTCAAGGCTCGTATTCACATAGAGTTCGTACCCGCCCTCTGCGCGGAACCGCACTTCATCGGAAAAGCGCGAAGGCGTGACAGATTCTTTTTCCAGTTTGATTCCGAAGCGCTCATCCAGAAGACTGTAGAGAGCGAGAAGGCGTGTAGAAAACGGGTAGCTGAAGACCGGCTGGCCGAGATCGACAGGAAGCCCGCTCTTGTCGATAACGGTATACACCGGGAGGCGTTCCTCGGGAAGTCCGATTATGGCACGGCTCTCACGCGTACGGTTCTCCTCATCCAGGAGATAGCACGGTCCTCCGGAACACCAGAGTACTCCCGCTTCCCGTTCCTCCACCCGGAGGAAGAGGCTCGCCGGGAAACGCTTCTCGACTCTGGCGGAGCGGATTTCCGGATAGGTCTCCAGAAGCGCGGCCGAGAACTTCTCGGTCCGGAAGAGGAGGTAATTTTTCGCCGAGAAGACGCCGAGCCACGTGTCAGAAGTCGCTTGGGAGAAGAAATCCTCAAGCTTTTCCGTACTCACTCGGGAATTCCCCGATACGGAAAAACGCTCCAAGAGAAGGAGCGGGGAAACGAGCAAAAGGTAGCCGAGCGTCCCGAGAAACACGAGCCACAGGAAAAGCGAGAGGAAAAACATTCCCGGGCGGCCGGTTTTTTCTTCCGAAGCTCCGCGCTTGGCGCGCTTCTCTTTGCGCTTCGGAAGAAAAACGTTTTTATGGAAAGCTCCTGGTTTTTTCTTGCGGAACACACGCATCTTGGTTAGAGAGCTAGGAAAAGCGATTCGAGTGCCAGGCGCGCATTGCCCTGGCTGTGTTTCAAAAGAGAGAGTGTCTGGTTCACATTCTCCAGAAAGAGGAAAAACTGGCTGATTCGCTTCGGCTGCTCTTCGCGCGCCGCCTGCCGATGGATCCCCGGCAAGTACCACTCCAGAAGACGGATAGCCCGGGGAACGTCCTTCGCCAGTTCTTCCGCCAGCTTGAGCCGTTCTCTCAAGGAAAGCGCGGAGAGGCGGAATAAGAGAGAGAGGAGTTCCTTGTCCCGTGCAAACCCCTGACTGTCTTCGAGCGCTCGGAAAAGGATTCCCGGTCTCCCGAGAGAGAAGAAGAAATCCGGCAGAGACTCTCCCTGGGATCGGAAAAGCGGCGTGAACTTCTCGGCAAGAAGCGCTTCCGGCACGAACTGGAACCGTGTTGTCGCTACGCGTGATAAGAGCGTGGAGAGGAGACTCCCGGCATCATGCGTTACCAGGATGATCACCGCCTGCGGTTCCGGCTCCTCTACGAACTTGAGGAGTGCGTTCTGCGCCGTATGCGAAAGGCGATGGGCATCTCGGATGATGAGCACCCGATAGCCCGACTGGGGCCTTTTCGAGAGGAACTGGATGCCTTCGCGCGCTTCTTCGGCGGATATGCTTTTCTCTTTCGTCACCCCCCGCTTCTTTTCCTGGCGAGGCGAAAGAATCATCACATCGAGCGGGTGCGGCAAGGCTTCGGTCGGTTCGAAATCCGGCTCGCCCGCAAGCAGACAGGCGAACTCGAAAGCCACAAGGGCCTTCCCGACGCTCTCCGGTCCGGAGAAAAGATAGCTCTGGCTGATGTTGCCGGATGTGGCAAATTGCCGGAGAAGCGCTCGCTCTTTTTCGTGTCCGATGATCTGCATAGGGAATCGCTTAGCCTGCTGAATTATTTTCCAAGGCGAGAACGGCCTTGATCTTTTCCTGGAAGGCCTGCTTCGAGAAGCGCTCGGCAGCCCTGCGGACGAGAGTCCGGTCAAAGGATGATTCCGAAGCGATGAAGCGTGCGAGAGCGGCGGCAAAGACTTCCGGTGTCTGGGATTCGACGAAGAGGCCGGTTTTCTTGTCCTCGATGATCTCGCGGATACCGCCGTAGTCATAGGCGATCACCGGAACACCGAACGAGAGCGCTTCGACGGCCACCATGCCGAAATCCTCTTCCGAAGGGAGGATGAGCGCCCGGGCTTTCTGATAGAGCGCCGCCAGAGCTGCGTCATCCGCCTTCCCTGCGAAACGCACCGTCTTACCCGCGGCTTTCCGCAGGTGCTTCGCTTCCGGCCCGCTCCCGACGACCACGAGCGGCACTCCCAGCTTGTTCGCTGCATCAATCACGACATCCGCCTTCTTGGAAGCGGTCAGGCGCGCCACCATGAGGAAGTGTTCGCGCTTCCCGGCGTCGCTTGCAGAAATGTCCGGAAAACGTTCGGCCAAGTCGAGCGCCGGCGGATAGATGACTTCGCTTTCCCGGCGGTAGTACTTGCGGACCCGTTCAGCTGTGAAAAAGGAATTAGAAAGAAGGATATCCGGCCGGTCTGCCGCCTGCACATCCCAGACCCGGAGGTAGCTCATGAAGAGCCTCACCAGGAAACGGAAGAGGCCGGACGGGCGCGCTTCGCGGAGATACGCCTCGTGGTAGTCCCACGCGTAGCGCATCGGAGAATGAAGATAGGCGATGTGCCAGGTGTGGAGCCGCGTCACGACGCCTTTGCTCCAGGCGCCGGAAGAAGACAGGATGACATCGTATTCCCGAAGATCGAACGTCTCGACCGCCACCGGAAAGAACGGCAAGAGCAGGCGATAGCGCCTCCGGAGAAATCCCGGCAACTTCTGAAGCCAGGAAGTCCGGATTGTAGCCCCAGGCACTACGCGCTCCGTAACCGCAGGATCTGCCAAGAGCGTATAGATGGGTGCCTCCGGGTAGAGCTCATGGAGCGCCGCAAGTACGCGCTCGGCTCCCCCGAAACTGACAAGAAAATCATGCACGAGTGCGATCCTCCTATCCCCTTTCTTTCCCTGATGCTGTTCCATATCGGATCTACTTTGCGATATTGAAAAACTCTGCGATCCTCGCGCTGCACTTTTCCCAACTGAAACGCTCTACATTTCTCATCCCTTTACCGATTATATCATTCCTCACTCCCTCGTTCGTGAGCACCAGCTGGATGCCCTCGGCAATGCTCTCTTGCCTATCCGGGTCGACATACACCGCTCCCTCGCCCCCTACCTCCGGGAGAGAAGAAGCTTCCGAAGTGACTACCGGCACCCCGACGCTCTGGGCTTCCAGGACCGGAATGCCGAACCCCTCATAGTGGGACGGAAAAACGAAAACATCCGCCTCTTTCAGCAAGGACCACTTCTCTTCCTCGGTAATATAGCCCGGGATGAGGATATCTTGGCGATAACGGGAAGCTTCCAGCTTCTTTCGTATGGCTTCCGCCCCATAGCCCCATTTGCCCGCCAGTACTAACCGGTGTGGGATCCGCAATTTGTCTTTCAGGAGTTCGAACGCTTCGATAATCTTCACAATGTTCTTCCTCTGTTCGAGCCTTCCGATGAAGAGGAGATACGGCCTCTCGACCGCCTGCCGGCTCCCGGTTCTCGGCGCTTGGCTCTTGGTGACTTCGTATCCCTCGTACACCACGGAAATCTTCTCTTCGGGAATGCCGTACAGGCGCATGATGTCGCGCTTGGTGTTTTCCGACACCGCGATAATCCTTTCGGCGGCGCGGCAAGAATAGCGGATCGAGGCCCGCATATAGAGACGATCCCAGAACGAATAGGCTTCCGGACAGAATTCATATTCCAGTCCGTGTACCGTAACGATCGTATTTTCCGGATGGACGCGCGGCACCGTATGCGCCGGAACGAACAGGACGTCCGGCTCGGAGAGGAGCATCTCGATCGACAGCCCTACTTGCGTCCAGAAGCGCGGTGCCCAGATACCCTTCACCTTCCAATTAGCCGGCAGGTCAAAATCGATCTCCGGATACAGAAAAACGGGTTTCCCCTTCCTTATCCGAAGCTTCTTCCTGACATACAGCCGCACCTCCGCTTCGCGCGGCAATGCCTCGCGCAGATGCTTGATGGTCTGATAAGCGTATTCTTCTATCCCCGTCCGATAGCGGAGAAACGCCCGCGATGCATCGATACCGATAATCATATGTATTTCAACAAACCAGAAGAGGATACCTGATGAAAATTTTTGAGGGGTTCGGGCGGCACGAAGATTTCTCAAAATCCAGAGCTGGTACAAATAAAAAACTACTTCGCTGCCATAATCGTCCGCTTGTAGACCTCCAGATTTTCCAGAACGATTCCGGTCCCTTTCACCACGCAGAAGGCCGGGTCATCCGCCACATAGCACGGCACGTTGATCGTCTTGGCGATGAGCTGGTCCAGATGGCGGAGCTGGGCCGTTCCGCCCGAAAGCACCATGCCCTTGTCCATGATATCCGCTGCGAGCTCCGGCGGCGTCTCCTGGAGCACCTGCTTGATCACGTTGATGATTTCCCGGAGCTCATCTTGGATAGCTTCGGTGATCTCGTTCGAGGAAATAGTGACCGTCTTCGGCAGGCCGCCCATAAGGTCGCGCCCGCGCACATCCATATGGTCTTCCTTCACCTGGGCCAGCGCCGAGCCGATCTTCATCTTGATGTCTTCGGCGGTCCGATCGCCGATCGCCAGGCTGTACTTGCGCTTGATGTAATCCGAAATCGCCTGGTCGATGCGGTTCCCGCCGACGCGCGCGCTATGCGCCGCCACCACGCCGCCGAGCGAGATGATGGCGATCTCCGATGTGCCGCCGCCGATATTGATGATCATGTTCCCCTGGGCGGTATGGATCGGGATGCCGGCGCCGATCGCAGCGAGAATCGGCTCCTTCACGACATAGGCATTCTTGGCGCCTGCCTTGAGCGCGGCATCGATGACAGCGCGGCGTTCCGTCGAGGTGATGCCAGCCGGAATCGAGATGACGACTTCCGGGCGGAAGAAGCGCACGCGGCCGCCGACGCGGTTCAAGAAATACTTGAGCATGGCCTCGGTGATGCGATAGTCCGCGATCGCGCCGTCACGGAGCGGCTGACGCGCCACGATAGTGTCCGGCGTCCGGCCGAGCATTTCCTTCGCTTCATTGCCGACCGCGAGCACCTTGTTTTCCAGAAGAGAGATGGCGACTACCGACGGCTCGTTCACCACGATGCCTTTCCCCGGAACGAATACCAGCGTATTCGCCGTTCCGAGATCGATTCCGATTTTCCGCAGAAAGACTGGTTTCATATGCTTTCAGTATATATTATGCCCGTGTTTTCCGTTCGATGCGCGCCCCGATCTTCTGGAGGCGCTCCTCGATGCGCTCATATCCGCGGTCGACCTGATAGATATCCTCGATGGTCGTCGTGCCCTTGGCCGCGAGGGCCGCGATAATCAGCGCCACTCCGGCCCGCAGATCATAGCTCTTGATAACCGTCCCCTCGAGCGGAGTTTTCCCGTGGACGACCACCTGATGAGGGTTGAGTACGGTGGCCTTGGCGCCCATCTTCTCTAGCTCGGAAACATAGCTGAAGCGCCCTTCGAACAGGGTATCGAAGATGAGCGTCGAGCCCTTCGCCTGGGTGGCGAGCACGCCGAACGGTGCTTGGATGTCGGTCGGAAGCCCAGGGTACGTCCGTGATTCGACCTTCGGTACGGCCCGGAGAACTCGTGCAGGGATAATCGTAATCGCATCCCCTGTGATCCGGAAATCCGTCCCGAATTCGCGAAGCTTTTCCAAAACAAGGTCGAGATGCTCTTCGCGAGCATGCTTTACGGTGATCTCGCTCCCGGTAGCGGCGCCCAGGATAAGGAAAGTAGCCGCTTCGTTATGATCAGGGATAATCGTGTGTTCTCCTCCGGAAAGCTTCCGGCTGCCGGTGATTTCGAGCGTGTGCGACCCGAGTCCCTTGATCTTGGCCCCGAGCTTGATGAGGAAACGGCCGAGATCCTCCACATGCGGCTCGGCAGCAGCGATCTTGATCACAGTCTTCCCGGGAAGCGCGGCAGCAAGCATCATGGCGTTCTCGGTCGCGGTGACCGAGAGCTCTTTGAGCACCACTTTCCCCGCATGACGCCTGGAGGCGTCGGCCTGATAGCCTTTCGCAGTTTCTCGGATATCGACTCCGAGCTTCCGGAAAGCATCGACATGCGTATCCACCGGCCGGGCGCCGATTACGCAGCCTCCTGGCTGGGCCAAGAAGAAAGAGCGGAAACGGGCCGCGAGGGGCCCGAGAAGAAGGATCGAGGAGCGGATCTGCCGCACTGCCGATGCATCCGCTTTTTTCAGAGAAAGGTTCTTCGCGGTAATCCGGACGCTCTTTTTCCCGACCCACTCCACCTGTGCTCCGAGACTTTCGAGGATTTCCAGCATGCGGAACACGTCCTCGATAAGAGGAATATTCTTTATGGTACATGGCTCTATGGAGAGAAGCGTCGCAGCGAGAATCGGGGTCGCCGCGTTCTTCGATCCGCCGACTTCTATGGTCCCAGAAAGGCGTTTTCCGCCGGTAATTTCAAAAACTTCCATGGGTAAAGATTGGTTAGTAGCTTAGTCAGCATAGCGCAAATAAAGGCTTCTTTCAAGGGTAGAAAAGGCTAAAAAAAGCCCCGGAAGCCTCTCGTATGAGAAACTTCCAGGGAATTCGAACGGCTTATGCCGAGTTCAAGCTGTACGGGAAAAAGAGGCGATCCCCCCGGACCTCTCTTTCAGGCGGATTTGCGGATATAGTCATAGGCCGAAAGGGCCGCTACTACCCCGTAGCCTGCGGAAATATTGTTCTGTTTGTAGAGCACATCCGTCGCGTCCCCCGTGGCGAATATGCCAGGCTGCGAAGTGGCAGCGGTCTTCCCGTCGACAATAATCTCTCCGCGCTCATTCATCTCCACTAATCCCTTGGCGAATTCAGTATTCGGGATCATGCCGATTTCTACGAACACGCCGTCGAGCGGAATCGTCTTTTCCTCACCGCTTTCCTTATCCTGGTAGCGGAGTCCGGTCACGATCTGCTCTCCGAGAATCTCTTGGGTCAGGGCCTGATAGATGACGCTCACCTTTTCCGACGCCAATACCTTCTCCTGTGTGATCTGATCCCCCTTCAGCTCGCCCGAACGCACGATGAGAACGACTTCCTTGGCATACGGAAGAAGATCTTCTACCGCTTCCAGACCGGCATTCCCGCCGCCTACGACCGCGACCTTCTTGTCACGGAAGAACGGGGCATCGCAGGTCGAGCAATAGACGACACCCTTCCCCGCGAACTTCTCTTCGCCAGGCACATCCAAGTGGCGATGGCGCCCGCCGGACGCGATGATCACCGTCTTCGTTTCATACTCGCCCTTCTCGCTCATGACCCGGTATCCGCCGGTTGGCAGCTCTTCTATCTTGGTGGCCCGCTCGCCGGTCCGGATCTCTATCCCTTCCTGCGCGCGCAAGTGTTTCTCCAAAGCCTGGGCGAACTCCCAGCCGGTAATCGATTCTGTCCCGATCCAGTTCTCGATCCCTGCGGATACGGTCGACTGGCTCTGGAAGTTCTCGGTAATGAAAAGCGTCTTCAGCTGCTTCCTCGCCGCATACACGCCCGCGGCTATTCCTCCCGGTCCGCCTCCGATAATGACCACGTCGTACATAGTATTCAGAAATTCAAAAGTTAACAGAATGCCCTTGTCCAGCGGATGCGAGAGAACGATACGGTCTTTGAAATACTGACTTTCAAAAGCTTCCTCTGCCGCTTTCCTATTTTACCGCCCAAAAGAAAAAGTGTCTAAAACCCCTAAAGAAGGGCTTTGACCTGGTTCCGGAACTGGTCTCCGCGGTCGAATTCGTTTGAGAACACCCCGAAACTGGCCGCTCCGGGAGAGAGCAGCACGACATCCCCCGGCGCCTTCGCCGCCTCGGCTTCTGCGAGGGCTTCGGCCATGGAACGCACCACGACATACTTTTCCTGGGCGCCGAGCCGCGCCAGGATCTTCTCGAGCTTGTCGGTACCGCCCCCTGCGAAGAGAATCGCTTTCTTCGCTTGCTTCGAAAGAGCGATGGCGAGAGCTTCGAAATCGAGTTCCTTGTCGCTCCCTCCTCCCACAAAAATGACCGGTGACCCGGCAAACGCCTTGAGTGCCGAAAGAGCCGCTTCAGGTATGGTGGCGGCACTGTCGTTGTAATAGCGCACCTGGTCCTTCTCACGCACGAATTCCAGCCGGTGCGGCACGCCGGCAAACGTCTCGACGCCTTCGCGGATCATTTTCGGCTTGAGTCCATAAGCGAGACACGCAAGTGCGGCCGCCAAGACATTCCCGCGGTTGTGTTCTCCGGTAAGAGAAATCTTCTCGAGCGGGAACAAAACCTTATCGTGATCGGCTTCTCGCACGAAGAGGACGTTATTCTCTATCCAAGCGCCGCTCCCAGGGATACTCCCTCCGGCAGAAAACCAGAGCACGGAACCGGGGGCCTCCTCTGCCGCCTCGCGCACAGCGGGGTTATCCGCATTCGCGACAAGTATATCCTTCCCCTTTTGAAAACGGAAAATATTCTTCTTGTCCTCCAGATATGCTTCAAGCGTCTTGTAGTAATTGAGGTGGTCAGGATAGAAGTTCGTGAAGACGGCGATGTGCGGACTCTTCTTGAGATCCTGAAGCGGCGAGAGTCGCCAAGAGGAAAGCTCGAATACTACGACCGCATCGGCTGTCGCCTTGGAAAGCTGGGAAAGTACGCCGACTTGGCTGATCCCGGCGCGCACCACCTTCTTGCCGGCACGCTCCAGGATGTGTGCGATGAGGGAAGCCGTCGTCGTTTTCCCTTTCGTGCCCGTAACGCCGATGATCGGCGCCGGACAGAAACGGAAGAAGAGGCTCGAATCCATTTCCACGGGAACCTTGTGCTTCTTCGCCAAGAGAATATATTCGTTCTTCCACGAAATACCGGGATTCTTCACGACCATATCCACCCGGGTGAAATCTTCCGGTCGGTACTGGCCTAAGACATACGTGATGTTCTTGTACTTCTTGAGCTTCTCGAGCGATGCCGCAAGTTCGCTCTTTTTCTTGATATCGGTCACGATGATCTCCCGCGCCCCGGCTTCTGCCAGGAACGCGACCGTGCCTACGCCCCCCATATTGAGGCCCAGGCCGAATACCGTAATACGCTTATTCTTGAGGAAAGACGGATTTTGCATAGCAGGGTCTGTGAGAACCGAACATTACAGGAAAATTTCCCTCTTGGCAAGACGAATTTTCGAGAAAAAAGAGGCTGATTTCCAGCTATTTTTCTACCAGGAGAACCAGCTTTGCTTCGAGCGCAAGACCTTTCCGCTGCGCACTTTTCCGAGCGTACCGTTCTCGAGGGCAAGGATTCCATTGATAGCCAAATGAGAGATGCCGACGGCATACTGATAGGGGTTTTCCATCGTCGCCAAGTCTTGGATCTTTTCGGGATCGAACACGACGACATCGGCCGCGAATCCCCTTACGAGTGCGCCGCGCTTCTCCAGACGGAATTTCTTCGCCGGAAGCCCGCTCATCTTGTGGACCGCTTCCTCCCACGAAAGCGCTTTCTTTTCGCGCACGTATTCCGCGAAGACTTTCGGGAAGGTACCGAAGTTCCGCGGGTGCACCAGATCGCCGGTAGCCTTATGCGCTATCGAATAGCCGGCGCCGTTGCTCGAAATGATCGAGAACGGGTGCTGGATAGCCCGGAGCACATTCTTCGGCGAGAGCACTTCGAGCGATACGATGGCACGGCCATCGCTGGCAGACAGGAAATCGAGAACAGTCTCTTCAGGAGACTTCCCTTGGAGCGCCGCGATTTCGGATATGCGGCGGCGCGAAAGCATCTTGCTCAACGTCGATGCGGAGATGAGAATCCGGGAATAGTCTGTCGGTTTCTTCCGCATGTCCCGGAGCACCGCAGCGCGGACTTGTCCGTCTTTCAGCCGTTCGAGCATCATTTTCCGGCCGTCGCGGGTAATCCATTCCGGAAGGAGCGTATACAGAACCGAACCGGTAGTCGTGTACGGGTACACATCGAAAGAGACGTCGATACCGTTCAAGGCAGCCGTCTCGATGAGATTGAAAGCTTCGTCCATGAGGTGCCAGTTCTCTTCCCCGACTGCCTTGAGATGGGAGATGTGAAGCGGAATCTTGGTCTCGCGGGCGATCGTGATCGCCTCTTCGACGGCCTTTACCAGACCCGCTTCCTCATCGCGCACGTACGTAGCATAGACGCCATCCCGTTCCGCTACCTCGGAAACGAGCGTCATCAGTTCGCGAGCGCCGGCATCGCGGGCATGCGTATAGCGGAGGCCGGTAGAGAGCCCTATCCCTCCTTCTTTGAGGCCTATCTTGAGTAGGCGTTCCATGACAGAAATCTCCTCGGGAGTGATCGTCCGCGTCTCGTCCTTCATCGCCCCGCGGCGGAGCGTGCCATGGCCCACCAGCGTCGCGAAATTCGTCGCTGGGCGGCGGCGCTCGACAGCGGCCAGGAATTCCTTCATCGAAAGCCAGTTGAAGTTGATCTTCTGGATGTCGGTCCATTTCTGGATGGACCGTATGATGCCCGGCTCGGTCAATGGCGCGAGCGACGCTCCGGAATTCCCGCCGATGATCGTCGTCACTCCCTGATAGAGGAGACTCTCCAGGCTCGGATTCGCCAAGAGCTGCCAATAGGTGTCCGAGTGGTTGTTGACATCGACAAATCCGGGAGTCACATACTGCCCTGCCGCATCGATGACTTTCTCCGCCTGGGCATGGCGCAGCTCTCCGATGTCGGCGATTACTCCCTCTTTGATAGCCAAATCAGCCCGGTACATCGGCCGGCCGGTGCCATCGATTATGGTGCCGTTCTTGATGAGGATGTCGTACATGGGATTTCGGAAAAGGAAGCGCCGCTCGCGCTTACTTTTTCCCGTTCTTGATAATTTTCTCTACCTCCTGCATGAAGGCCTTGTCTTTCTGGAGGATTTTCGGGACGAGGAGATGCGCATCTGCCGCTTCTTTCAGATCTTTCACCTTCGCGAGCGTGCCCCCCTTCGCGACCTCGAGAATCCGGTCGTATTCGGCCATGTCCGGCGTTGCGAAGCGCACATTACGGAAATCCTGGGTGGTGCCTGCGAGGACTACCTGCCCCGTACGGGCCTCGGGAAGCATCTCGGCGAGAGCATTGCCGGAATTGCGGCTGTTCTTCATACTGGCCACTTTGACATTCCACTTCTCGTCATGCTTGAGCGTCTGATCCGCATAGTGCATCGCATAGGCCGGGTCCACTTCGGCCACCTTGAGCATGAAGGCTTCGTTCATTTTCGCTTCTTTGGGAAGATTCTGCAGGAAGCTGCCAAGCGAATCGTGGTTCGTTTCGAGCTCATGGAGGAAACGGCTGAACTCGCCGATTTCCTTGGGACTTCCCTGAACGATGGCTTCTTGGCCGAAGCCCGAATCTTCCTTGAAGATGCTTTTGGGCGGCTCTGGAACTTTCGTTTCTTCGGCTGCCTCCGGCGCTTCTTCGGGAGCTGGCGCTGCCTCCTCCTTCGGCGCCTCTTGGGGTGCTTCTTCTTTTTTCGGAGCTTTCTTCTTTTCCGGGACAGCCTCTTCCTGCCTCTCCGGCACTTCGCCGCCAAGCGCTTCGAGCTCATCCTCCAGCTTCTTCCGCTGATTGATAAGAGCCAAGAGTTCTTCGTCTTCTTTGTCCGGCGTAATGTCCTTGTTGAGGGTCCCTATTTCCTGGAGAAGCTTCGCGCGCTTGCCTTCGAGCTCCGCTTTCGCCTCATCTTCGTGCTGTTTCGCTTCATAGGCTTGGCGCAGCTCATCGAGACGCTTCCGTTCAGCTAAAAACTCGAGTACCTGTTCATCTGACAAGTCCCCGAATTTTGTCTCGCGTATCTCTGCTAGACGTTCGTGATGTTTTGTTTCATCTGGTGCATTTCCCATAGGCCCTCCTTCCAAAAACTAGACGGCAATATGCTCCGCCATTTCGATCAGGCGGTTCGAGTAACCCCATTCGTTATCATACCACGCCACCACTTTCACCAGATCGCCATCGATGACCTTCGTAAGCGACAGATCGACTATGCTTGAAAACGGATTGCCGATAAAGTCGGAAGAAACCAGCGGCTCTTCCGTTACCGCAAGCACTCCCTTGTAACGGGGCGATCCGGCAGCCGTCTTGAGCGCTTCATTGATGGCTTCCGCAGTAGTTTTTTTCTTGAGCAGGAAAGTGAAGTCCGTCAGCGAGACGACCACTGTCGGGACCCGTATCGACAGTCCGTCAAAGCGGCCTTTGAGCTCCGGCATCACCTGGGTGACTGCAATCGCAGCACCGGTGGTCGTCGGTACGATGTTCTGCGCGGCTGCGCGGGCGCGCCGGAGATCCTTGTGCGGCCCATCCTGCAGGTTCTGGTCGGCCGTATAAGAATGGATCGTCGTCATGAGTGCCTTTTCGATACCGAAGAGTTCGTGGATCACCTGGGCTACCGGAGCGAGCGAATTGGTCGTGCAGGAAGCGTTCGAAATCACCTTCTCTTCCCCGTAGCGGTCATGATTCACCCCCATAAGGAAGGTGGGCACGCTCCCTTCTTCACCCTTCGAGGGAGCGGAGAGGATGACTTTTTTGGCGCCGGCATCAAGATGTTTCGAAGCGGCGTCCTTGTCGGTAAACCTTCCCGTACATTCGAGCACCACGTCTACCTGAAGTTTCCCCCACGGCAGCTTCTCCGGAACCGGTTCGGCATAGATCGGGTAACGCTTGCCGGAAACGACAAGCTCCGTCCCTTCCACGGAAACCTTCTCGCGGAAATGCCCGTAGGCCGTGTCGTACTGGAGGAGATGCGCCAGCACTCCCGCCTCGGTCAGGTCGTTGATCGCGACGACTTCCAAGTCCGGCTTCTGAAGAGCGATCTTGAAGGCCGCGCGGCCGATACGGCCGAACCCGTTGATAGCAATCCTTTTTTTCTGCATACGTTTTATCTTTACTCCTTTTTATGCCTTCCCCGCGCTGCCGAAGGCTTCGATTTTCTTCTTCACCGCTTCCTTGGTGTACTCTCTCGCTGTTCCGAGAACTTTCCGCAGATCGGTCTCGTCTACTGACTGGAGCATCTCACGCATCCCGCCGATGAAAGCGAGACGGATCGCCGTATCGACATTGAAACAGCTGATTCCGCGTTTGATCACCTCCGCGACACGCTCATTGTCCCAATCCGATGCTCCGTGGAGGACAAGCGGGAGCGAGACCAGGCTCTGGATCTTAGAGAGCCGCTCGTAGTCCGGCTCGCTCCGTTCCCGGAAGAATCCGTGGGCATTGCCGATAGCGACTGCGAGCGTATCGATGCCGGTCTCTTCGACAAAAGCTTTCGCCTGCTCGGGATCGGTCATGTACTGGTTCCAGTCCACCGTATCCATCTGCATCTCCCCGATATACGGGACATTTCCCAGTTCCGCTTGGACCGTGATTCCGCGGGCATGCGCGATCTCGACGATTTTCTTCGTCATCATGACGTTGTCGGCATATTCTTTGCGCGACCCATCATACATCACGGATGTGAATCCGATATCCATGGCCCGCTCGACGACTTCGAAACTTTTGCCGTGATCCAGATGGATTCCGACCGGGATATCCTTGGCATAGAATTCGGCGATGTTCGCGATGAGGTGGTAGATCCCGCGTCCGCCGGCGTATTCGAACGTCTTCTCGGTCACCTGCACGATGACGGGGGAAGACAGATCTTTGGCCGCCTCGATGATAGCCTGGGTCGTTTCAAGGTTGATGGTATTGAAAGCGCCGACGGCGTATCCGCCCTCTTTCGCTTTCGCAAGGATGTCTTTGACATTGGTCAGCATAGGTAGAGCATTTCAGGCTTCGAGAGAAAGCGCCTGTTCTTCGAAGAGAGCAAGCATCTTCACGATCTCATAAGGGAAGAGACTTTCGCGGCCGACGAGAACCCCGTCCATCCCCGCTTCCCAGGATACCGCTCCGAGGAAAGAGCTTTTGACCGATCCTCCATAGAGTACCCGCACCCTTTCCGCGGCCTGGCTATCGAACATTTCGGCCAGAAGTTTCCGGATGAGCACTTTCACTTGAAGGATCTCGTTGGTCGTCGGGAGCGTGTCTGTTCCGATGGCCCAGCGCGGCTCATAGGCGAGAATGATCTTTTCGGCCTGGAGTTTGGAAAGGCCTTCGAAAACCGCCTGCACCTGGTGTTCCAAGACGCGATCGGTTTCGCCCTGCGCTCGCTCTTCTCCGGTCTCTCCTACGCAGACGATCGGCACCATGAGCGCCTTCAGTACGGCATGCGCCTTCTCCCGGACGATCCGGTCGTCTTCATTCCCGTATTGGCGCCGCTCGCTGTGACCGACAATCACGTATTCCACCCCGTCATTCTTGAGCATCACCGGCGAGAGCTCGCCGGTATAGGCGCCGCTCTTTTCCCAGAAGACATTCTGGGCACCCTTGGCGATACCTTGCGGCAATTCCGAAAACTCGTTCAGATAGAGCGCCGGCGGGCAAAGAACGCCAGCCGCATGTTCGAACTTCTTTCCGCTCATCTCACGCTGAAGCACCGAGAGATACTGACTCACCTCTTCACGCGATAACGGATTCATCTTCAGGTTCCCGACAATGAGAAAACGTGCCATAACAGAGTATCAGAAAATTATTGAAGCTGCTTACGGAGGAATTCTGCCGAGACTTCCGGCAGGATAGTCGAGACTTCGATCCCGGTAGAGAGCTCGAAGCCCGCCCAAGTGGCCGTGCGCGGGATGATCTCTATATGCCACCGGTAGTGAGGATAATCGCTTCCGTCACAAGGAGCGGTGTGGATATAGAAGTTATACCCGGGATCATTGAGTCCTTGATGAAGGGCCCGCAAGCTGGCCTGAAGCGCCTCGGCGCAGGCGAATTTCTCTTCATCGGTAATGCGCTCGAAGTACGGGTTATGGCGCTTGCCGACTACCCATATTTCGAATGCGGCTCGCGAAGCGAACGGGCAGAATGCCACGAAGTGTTCATTCTCGAAAATCAGCCGTTTCCTGGCTTCCAGTTCATGCGCCACGATAACACTGAAAACGTCTTGCTTCGTGCTCCGATAGTAGCGTTCGGCACCGGCAAGATCCAAAGAAAGCCCCGGAGAAACGACTGGAATCGCGATGAGTTGGGAGTGCGGATGGAGAACCGATGCTCCGGAACCCTTGCCGTGATTATGGAAAATCTGGATGTATTTGACCGTCTTCTTGTTCATGAGCGCCAAGTAGCGCTCCTGATAAGCGTCGATCACTTCAGCGACCTGCCAGGTATCGAGGAGCGCGAGCGAACGCTTTGGGTCTCGGGTGACGATTATCTCATGGTGTCCGACACCGCTCATCGCGAAGTATGGGCCTTCCGAGAGATCTTTCGCCGTCCGGCTGTTTTGCACGACCGGAAACTTATTCGGAAAAACCCGCAAGCTCCAATCACCGTCATCGCGCCGATAGATAAGGACGTCCTTTTCTTGTCCGCTCGCTTCAGGGTCTTCAAAAGGATCGCTCTTAGGCTCTTGTACCGGCTGTTCCGCACTCACGAAATCGTCCGGCCGTTTCGCCCGCGCCGTCGCTATCACCACCCAATCCCCCGTGACGATATCCTGGCGGATTTCCGATTCAGAGGGATGTGCTTTTTTGTTTTCTCCTTTTTTGACTGGCATTTTTTTCTTTTTGGTTTCGAAAGGAATGAGCCTGGCCGAACTTTACGCTTCAGCTTGCGATTTGCGATACTCGCGGACACGGTAAGCTCCTGTAAGGAAACGCCACCTTGTCTTGAAGAGATCGATGATCACCTGGATGAACCCGTTCTTGCCGGTAAGAGAGACAGTCGATCCTTCTTCGTTCATCCAGCGTACCGGCATCTGTTTCACTCGGAACCCGAGCTTTTCAGAAAGCGCGATGAGCTCGAAGTCGAATCCGAAACGGTCCACTACCATGCGATTCGCGACTGCTTCGGCCGCCTTGGCCGAGAGTATCTTGAACCCGCACTGGGTATCCGGATACGCCCACAGTCCGAGAACGATTCGGATCAGCCAATTCCCCATATCGCCCATGATCTCGCGGTGTTTCGGCTGGTGTACCTGGATGAATGCGCCTTCTATGTCGCGGGAGCCGATAACCACATCGTAGCCTTCTTCGAATTGCGGGAGGAATGCGTCGAGATGAGTAATCGAAGTAGAGCCGTCAGCATCGAGAAATACCCGGTACCGGCCCGTGGCTTCGAGAAGCCCTTGGCGGACGACGTAGCCCTTGCCATGGTTCTCCTTGTTATCGATAACGCGTACATGCGGGATCTGGAGGGCGTAATTGCGCGCGATTTCAGCAGTATTGTCCGGGGAGCCATCGACGACAATGAGGATTTCGTAGGTGTAATTCTTGCTTTTGAGGTATTTGTCGATTTCGAGAAGATTGCGTCCGATACGCTCACCTTCCTTATAGGAAGGTATGATGACAGAGAGAAACGGCTGTTCCATAGGTCAAGAGAAGAATTCAAAAAATTATGGATTCCAAGAATATTTTACCATAATCATGCGTATTTCCAAAGAAAAAAGGAGGTTATCTATCGGAATAACCTCCTCATTCGAGAGTGCTCAAGGAGCTCCTGTCCCTCTTCTCAAAAATCAGCGTCGGCAGCCTCGCTCTCGCCCTTATCCAGCCACTCCTGAAGGAGGATACGAGCAGCTTCCGCATCGTCGTATGCGCTGATGCTCTTCTTCTGCGTTTCAGCCAGATTCGCCTGGGCCATCTTGCTCGTGAACATCTCGTTCTGCATGATGACTCGCACGCCGAGTTCCTTTTCCAGTTTCTCCCGGAATGCCTGGATTTCCGCTCCGGTATTCGCTTCCGGATGCTCCGGATCGCCCAAGATGACCGTTCCGATCTCTTCCATGAGGACCACTTCCCCGAGGGTCGGCCAGAAATTCGTATCCATCGGCCAGATGCCGTAAGCGACAGCGATCCTGGTTTCCGCGTGCGCCAAAGCCACCCCGATTTTGGCCTTCCCCCAGTCGATTCCTAAGAAGTTCTTGGATTCCATATATTCAATTATAAGGGAATCCCCTTTAAAAAGCCTAGAGGCGCGTGAGGTTCTCTGCGCCATCATCCGTGATAACGATCGTGTCTTCGAAATGAGCGGACAGGCTGCCGTCGCTCGTAACGAAAGTCCATCCGTCGGAAGCGATCTTCACATAGAACTTGCCGGCATTCACCATCGGCTCGAGCGCGAGCGTCATCCCCTTCTCGAATGTTACGTTCGGCAGGTCCCTGGTCACATAATTCGGAATCTGGATGTCTTCATGGAGCTCGCGGCCGACGCTATGCCCAACCAAGTCGCGCACTACCGAAAAACCGTTCTGCTCGACATGGTCCTGGACGGCCCTGGCATAGTCTTTCACCCGCGCCCCGGGCCGGAGCACGGAGATTCCGGCAAGCAGACTCTCTTCTGTCACGCGCATGAGCTTCTCGGCTTCCGGCGAGATTTTGCCGATAGCGACTGTCCTGGCCATATCGGACACCATGCCTTCGAAGCGCATGCCGATATCCAGCTTCAAGATATCTCCGTCTTTCAAGATCCGGTTCTTCGACGGAATACCGTGCACTACCTCGTCATTGAGAGACGTGCAGAGCGATCCCGGGAACGGTCGGCCGCTTGAAGCTCCATAGCCTTTGAAGATCGGGGTGCCTGAAGCTTCATGAATGAGCTTCTCCGCGAGCGCGTCCAGTTCGAATGTACTCACGCCAGGGCGCGCCTCGCGCATGACAGCCGCGAGCACGGAAGCGAGACGCTTCCCTGATTCACGGAGGCTTTTGATTTCGGATTCGGTCTTTATGAAAAGATTCATGCGTGGTCGTGCTTACTGGTCTTGGCAAGGATGTCGCGATAGATGGCATCCGCACCCTGATTGCCATCGATCCTGGCGAGCGTTCCCTCGCGTTCGAAGTACTCGATGACCGGAAGAGTCTCCTCCTGGAAGATCTGGAAGCGCTTGCGCACCCCCTCTTTCGTATCGTCCTTGCGCTGGCCGATCTTTCCGCCGCAAGCTTCGCAGGTGCCGCCGGCTTCATCGTGGAGGTCCTTGCCGAGAATGTACGGGCGATGACAGCCGAAGCAGAGATAGCGGCGCGAGATGCGCCCGATGGACTCCTCCTCGGAAATCTCGATGAAGATCGCTTTGGTGAGCGAGCGGCCGAACTCCTGAAGCACAGCCAGGACCGGCTGGATCTGCGAAACGCGGCGCGGCGCACCATCCAGAAGGATGCCCTTGCTTTGCGGTACGCGTTCCAGAGCCATCCGCAGCACCGTGCTCACGGTTTCGTCAGGGACGAGCTCGCGGCGGCGATTCACGATATCGTTCAGTTCACGTCCGAACGACGTGTCCTGTTCCGCAGCCGCCCGCAGTTCGGAACCGATATCGATATGCACCAAATCGAAAGCCTTGCGCAAGAGCTCGGCCTGGGTGCTTTTCCCGCTCCCGGGAGGACCGAGAAGGATGTAGTTATGCTCCAAAGATGAGACCATGGCTTAGAATGTTTCGTAGCTCCGCATCATCACCTGGCTCTGTATATGCTTGATCGTCTCAAGCACGACCGACACTACGATGAGAATACTGACGCCGCCCAAGGAGAGCGACTGGATACCGGTCATGCCCTGAACAATGAACGGCATGACTGCGATCGCCCCGAGGAAGAGCGCTCCGGCAAGCGTGATGCGGTTGATGATGTGGTAGAGATACTCGGCCGTAGTATTCCCCGGGCGGATGCCTGGGATGTAACCGCCTTGCTTCTGCAGATTCTCGGCGATCTTGTTCGGATCGAACACGACGGCGGTGTAGAAATATGTGAACACCACGACGAGCAGGAAGTAGACTGATCCGTAGACCCACTGGTTCTGAAGCCACGCGCCGATCGAGAGAGCATACGCGGCGACGTTTCCGGAAGCACTCTGGGCGAGGAAATTCGCGATCATCGTCGGAATGAGGATGAGCGAGACGGCGAAAATGATCGGGATCACGCCGGCTTGGTTCACCTTGAGCGGCAAGTGTGTGGAACTGCCTCCATAAGTCTCCGCTCCGCGGACTCTCTTGGCATAGGCGACCGGGATGGTACGCTGGCCTTCATTGACGAAGATCACTCCGGCGATGGTAACGGCGCCGACTGCGAAGAAGAGCAGATACGTGAAGAACTGCGACGGATCCCAGGTCGCGATGACGCGGGAAAGAGCAGTCGGGAGACTCGAGACGATACCGGCGAAGATGATCATCGATACGCCGTTTCCCAAACCTTTTTCGGTGATGAGCTCTCCTAACCACATGAGGAAGATGGTACCGGCAGTCGCGCTGACGATAATGACTGCCATCGTGAAGGGTTCGATCGTGCCGAGGATATTCTGGCTGCGGAGGAGCGAGAGCATGCTGAATGACTGGAGCGCGGCAAGCGGCACCGTCAGCCAGCGGGTAATCATATTGAACTTCTGGCGGCCCTGCTCGCCTTCTTCCTTATAGAGGCGCTCCAGCGAAGGCACGAGCGTCGTCATAAGCTGCATGATGATCGAAGCCGTGATATAGGGCGCGACGCCCAAAAGCATGATCGAGATGTTGGAAAGTCCGCCACCGGAAAAGATATTGAGAAGACCTAAGAAGGCATTCTCTTCGAACAGCTGCTTCAGAGCGAATACGTCGACTCCGGGGAGCGGGATATTGGCCGCTACCCGGTACACGACCAGGATTCCCAAGATGAAGAGGAGCTTATTGCGGAGCGTCGGCACCTGGAAGATATTTGCAAGCACTTGCCACATAGGAAAAATCAAAAAAGCGGTTGTACAGCCAGTATATCCTAAAAAAAGGTGGCTGGTCTAGCCAGCCACCCCGAGCGCCTCGCGCGCCTTTTCTGAAGTTTTGATGCCCTCTTCGAGGGAAAGCTTCTTTTTGGTCGTGCCGGTGGCGACGATCTTGACACCCGCAGACAAAGCTTTTTTGGAAACGACGTTCCTCTCTACGAGGAGTGCGACGGTCACGGTTTCACCGTTCTCGAACGCCCGGTCAATTTCGGCAAGCGTTACGGTATACTTCTGCGGATTGACGGCTTTGCGGCCCCGGACCTTCTTCAGGCGCTCCACGAAGGTCGAGCGTCCTCCTTCGAACAACGGGTCTACCGAAGCGCCGGAACGCGCTTTCTGGCCCTTGCTGCCGCGACCGGAAGTCGTACCGCGCTTTCCGCCGCGGCCGATACGTTTCTTGCCTTTACGGCCGGTTACTGAAAGTTGATGGATCTGCATAGCACTATTCTTTAGGATACATTAGGCGGTGGCTTCTTCTGTCTTTTCTGAAACAGGTTCCTGGAGAACTTCTTCTTTCGGAGCCTTGAGCTGCAGAAGAGCCTTTACGGTCACGCGCGCTACATTGAGAGGATTCGAAGCCCCGAGAGACTTCGAAACGATATCTTTCACTCCGAGCAAGTCCACGACGGCACGCACGGCACCGCCGGCGATTACGCCCTGTCCTGGACGTCCCGGCTTCAGGAGTACCTTGGCGCTTCCGAGCTTCGCCTGGATGTCATGAGGAATAGTGGTCCCGACGAGCGCCACATCTACCAGGTTCTTCTTCGCATCATTGTAAGCCTTCTGGATAGCATCGGAAACATCGGAGCCCTTCGCGACACCTACGCCGACTTTCCCCTTGCGATTGCCGATCACGAGCGTCGCCCGGAAACGGAAACGGCGTCCACCCTTCACCACACGCGTCACGCGCGCCAAATTCAGGAGCTTCTGTTCAAACTCCGGCTTCTCGCGTCTCATTGTTTTTCTGCCCTGCTTTGCCATATGGTTGTGGTCTCGGAAAGTTCCTTAATGCTTGATTAGATCTTGATGCCTTGGGAGCGGAGCCCGTCTGCGAGCGCCTTCACCTTCCCATGATACTTGTATCCGGCACGGTCGAAAACGCCTTCCTCGATGCCCTTGGCCTTGAGCCGGTCTGCGAGCATCTTGCCGACCTTCTCCGCGCCTTCCTGGGTATGCTTCGGTGTCTTGCCAGTCTCGGCGAGGGTCGCTTGCGCGAGCGTCACGCCCTGGACATCATCGATGGCCTGAACATAGAGGGATCGGAGACTGCGGAAAACAGCGATACGCGGACAAGTCGCGGTACCAGAAACCTTCGCCCGGACTCGGCGCTTGCGGCTGATGCGATTCTCTTTTCTTTCTGTGCGTTTCAACATAGGATTTTCTTCACTTCAAAGCTTTAAGAAGCAGCTTTCTTGCCTTCCTTGCGGCGAACGGTTTCGCCCACGTACCGGAAGCCTTTGCCCTTGTACGGCTCAACCGGCTTCAGCTTGCGGACGATGGCAGCGAACTGGCCGACCGCCTGTTTGTCGATGCCGGAAACCGTCATCACATTGCCCTCGATTTTCGCTTCAAGCCCTTCCGGAACAGCGACTTCTACCGGGTGAGAGAATCCCAATGCGAGGTTCAGCTTATTGCCCTGGGCAGCCATGCGGTAGCCCACGCCGTTCAACTCGAGCTGTTTCTGGAAACCTTCGGTCACGCCGGAAAGCATGTTGTCGATCAGCTTCGCAGTCGTCCCCCAGAGTGCCTGGGCGAGTTTGGTCGTTCCGATCTTCTCAACAGCCACGACTCCTCCATCGATGGATACCTTCACCTCGCGGCGAAGCGTGAGCGTGAGCGTTCCTTTCGGTCCCTTGGCGGTAAGCACGTTGGCAGAGAGCGTCAGTTCTGCGCCGTTCGGGATCTGTACTGGTTTTTTGCCGATTCTACTCATAGTGTTTGCTTCTTTACCAGACTTTGCACACGTACTCGCCTCCCAAGCCCTTGCTGTAAGCCTCGCCGCCAGTCATGACTCCTTGGGAAGTCGAAAGGATCGCGATACCGTATCCGTTCTTCACCTTCTTTACCTGATGTCCCTTCACATAGATGCGGCAGCCTTCGGTGCTCACGCGGGTGATTTCCTGGATAGCCGGCAGGCGCTTGGTCGGGGAAACCTTGTTGTATTTCAGGGAAAGGACGAGATTCTTCTTCACGCCTTCGGTTTCGGTCTCTGCACCCTCGACAAAACCCTCACGCACGAGAATCTCTGCGATCTTGGCCTTGAATTTGGACGCAGGAATAGAAACGCGTGTGTGGCCTGCGGCCTGGGCGTTCCGGATTCTTGTGAGCATGTCTGCGATTGGATCAAGCATACGAATGTGTCATTTATAACCTATTGAGGGGCTTACCAGGAAGCTTTCTTCACTCCCGGGATCTGTCCGGTAAGCGCGAGCTCACGGAAACAAATACGGCAAATATCGAAACGGCGCAAATATCCGTGCTTCCGACCGCACTTCCAACACCGCCGTACTATACGGGTAGAAAACTTCGGTGTCTTGAGCGCTCGCGCGTGGGTTGATGTCTTTGCCATAACGAGATTGTTCTCTATTGCTTAGGTTCTTCTCCTTGGAGCGGCAGTCCGATGAGACGGAAAAGCGCTTCTCCTTCTTGTTTGTTTTTCGCAGTCGTCACGATGTTCACCTGGAAGCTGAACAAGTGCTGCACTTTTTCAGGGACGATTTCTGGAAATACGGCGTGTTCCTTGATGCCGATGTTCGCATTACCGCCCTGGTCGATTACGTTCTTCGAAAGTCCCTGGAAGTCGCGAACGCGCGGAAGAGCGACATTGAAGAAGCGGTCAAGGAAGTCCCACATGCGCTCACCATGAAGCGTAACGCGAGCGCCGACTTCAAGCCCTTCGCGGATCTTGAATCCGGCAATAGCCTTCTTCGCCTTCGTCATGACGACCTTCTGGCCGGTAATCGTCTCGAGTGCTTCGACGATCTCCTCCACCTTCTTGGTATCCTTCAGGATCTTGCCGATACCGACGTTGACCACCACTTTCGAGACACGTGGAAGAGCCATCGGACTCTTGATGCCGAGCTCTTTCTTCATGCCTGGGATGGCACGCTCCTTGTATACTGTTTTGATCCCTGGTGTTTTCATATCGATAGTCTACGATGATTCTTCTTTATGCTTTACAGAGCCTTGCCGCTCTTCTTGCTGATGCGCACTTTCTCGTTCCCCTCCATGCGGTATCCGGCGCGGGTCGGCTTATTCGTCTCTTTGCAGATCAGCATGACGTTCGAGACATGGATCGGCGCCTCTTTCTCGACGCGCTCACCCTTCTGTCCCTCGCGCTTCGCGCGGATATGGCGCTTCATGATGTTCGCTCCCTTCACGATGACGCGTTCTGCCTTCGGGAAGATAGCCAGCACCTCGCCGCGCTTGCCGCGGTCCTTGCCAGCCCTCACTTCTACTTGGTCGCCTTTCTTGATCTTCATACGTTTCTTTTACAATACTTCCGGAGCGAGTGAGACGATCTTGGCAAATCCCTTTTCGCGCAATTCGCGAGCGACCGGACCGAAGATACGGGTACCTTTCGGATCAGTGCCGTTCGTATCGAGAATCACTGCGGCATTCTCATCGAAGCGGATATAGGAATTGTCCTTGCGGCGGTAAGCGCGATTCTGGCGGACGATGACAGCCTTCACCTTGTCGCCCTTCTTCACCATGCCGCGCGGCTCGGCAGATTTGACGGAAGCCACGATGATATCCCCCAAAGCAGCGTAGCGGCGGCGGGTACCTCCGAGCACTTTGAAACACTTGATGCTTTTGGCACCAGAGTTATCCGCAATTTTGAGCATGCTTTCTACTTGGATCATAGGGCTATCTTAATCGGTCTTCTCTTTTTGGATTATTTCTCTGAAATCACGCTGTGGCGCTTCTGTCCGCTGATCGGACGGCATTCCTGGAACATGACCACGTCTCCGATCTTATACGCGTTCGCTTCGTCATGCACCTTGTAGCGCTTGCTGGAGCGGTACTGCTTCAGATACTTCGGATGAGTCTTCAAGGTATCGACTTTCACGACAATGGTCTTGTCCATCTTGTCGGAGACGACGACGCCCTTCAGCTTCGGAGCCTTATTCACTTTTGCTGTCTTCTGGTTTTCCATACGGAATGTTCTCGTAGTAAATTGAAAGAATACCTTTATTTCCCGGTTTCGTCAAGGCCGACTTCTTCTATGCGGGCGATTGTCTTCAGGCGGGCGATATCCTTCTTCATCTTGCGGTACTCGGTGTGGTTCTTCGCCTCGCGAGTCGCCAAATCGAAGCGCAGCTTGCGCGTCTTGTCGAGGAGCTCCACCAACGCCTTCGCGCGCTCTTCAGTATTCTTTTCTATCCATTCTTTGGCTTTCATACGCGCGCTCTTAGTGTTTTTCAATAAAACGGGTCTTTACCGGGAGCTTGTGCGAAGCGAGACGCATCGCTTCCTGGGCCGCCTCGCGGCTGATGCCTTCCAGTTCGAACAGGACTTTTCCGGCACGGATCTTCGCCACGAAGTGGTCGACGCTTCCCTTACCTTTACCCATCGGGGTCTGTTCGCCCTTCTTGGTCATCGGTTTGTCAGGGAACACGCGGATCCACACCTTGCCGCCACGCTGGATCGAGCGAGTCATAGCACGGCGGGCAGACTCGATCTGGCGAGCGGAAATCAGGCCCTCTTCGAGGGATTTCAGCCCGAAGCTGCCGAAGCTCACTTCGCTTCCGCGGGTCGCCGGAGTTCCGGACCATCCTCCGCGGTGGTGCTTCCGATGTTTTACTTTGCGTGGCATTAACAACATAGTCGTATCTGTCGTGCGGACTCCCGAGAGAGCCCTGGCACATTACTCTTGATTGGCTTCTTTAAACTTCTCTCCCTTGTAGATCCAGACTTTCACCCCGATCACTCCGTAGGTCGTATTCGCTTCATAACGGGCGAAATCGATATCTGCACGAAGCGTATGGAGAGGGATCTTTCCGCGGGACAACCATTCGCGACGGGACATTTCCGCTCCGCCCAAACGGCCGCAAATCTCGATCTTCACGCCTTCGATGCCCTTATTGGCCTCTACCTGGTCGAGTGTTCCCTTGAGGATGCGGCGGAACGGGAGACGGCGCTCGAGCTGCTCGGCCACCTGCTGGGCCACGAGCATGGCATTCGCTTCAGCCTGCTTCACTTCCTGGACCTCCACCTTGAGATCCACTTTCTTGCCGGCGAAGAAACGCTTCTTGATAACGCGGGTCAGGTCTTCGATGCCGGTCCCTCCGCGGCCGATGAGCACACCCGGGCGGGAAGTCTCGATGATCAGGCGGACGGCATTTGCAGAGCGCTCGATACCGACAGAGGCGATCGCAGCCTGCTTCCACTTCTTCATGATCAGATCGCGGATTTCCACGTCTTTCCGGAGCTGCTCGCGGTAGCGTTTCTTATCGCCGAACCAGCGCGACTGCCAGTTAGTCGTGATGCCGAGACGGATACCAGTTGGATTGACTTTATGTCCCATAATAAGTAGAGAGGTTAGACAGCTTTACGCTGAAATATTTTCTTGGCAGCTGCTTTCGGCTGAACCGGAGCGGCTTTTTCCTTCGTTTTCATCACGCCCGCGCGCTTCGGCTGCCCTTCTTCCTTTGCAGGAGCGGCCGGAGTTTCGATGGCTTCGGTATCGACTGTCTCTTTCTTCGCCTTCTTCACACGGTTCTTGCCTTCGATCTTCTCCTCGAGTATGACGGTGACTTTGGAACCGCGGCGGAGCAGCGGGGTCGCACGGCCGAAGGCCCGCGGCAGCCAGCGCTTCAGACGGAGCCCGTCCCCGACCTGTACATCAGCCACATAGAGATTGGCTTCATCGAGGCCGAAGTTGTTCGTCGCATTCGCGATCGCGCTCCGGAGGAGCGTGTGAAGCGGAGTCGCTGACTTCTTCGTAGCCTTCGAAAGCTGGAGCAGCGCTTCGCGCACATCAACGCCCACCAAAGCACGCGTCACCAGGCGCGTTTTGCGCGGTGAGACTCGGAGATTGTTCAATGATGCGTGTACTTTCATAGGTCTTATTTCTTAGCCGCAGTCGAAGCCTTAGCGGCCTTCGCGGCATCCAATTCGCGCTGCTTCGCGGCAGATTCCAATTCCTTCTGCATCTTTCCTCCATGGCGATAGAACTTGCGCGTCGGAGAGAACTCTCCCAAACGGTGTCCGACCATTTCCTCCGACACGGACACGGAGATGAAATCGCGGCCATTGTGCACGCCGAAGGTGAATCCGACCATCTCCGGAGAGATGACGCAGGCGCGCGACCAGGTCTTGATGACCGTGCGGTCGCCAAGCTTCTTCCCCTCAAGTTTCTTGAGGAGACGCTGATCTACGTATGGGCCTTTTTTCAGACTGCGTGACATAGGAGATTCTTTAGGATGGGGATCGAAATGTTATTACTTCTTGACTCTGCGACGGATAATATACTTGTTGCTCGGGTTCTTCTTGCTTCTGGTCTTCTTGCCGAGGGCTGGCTTGCCCCAAGGCGTCTTCGGGTGCATACCGAGCGGCTGGCGCCCTTCGCCACCTCCGTGAGGATGGTCTACCGGGTTCATCGCGCTTCCGCGAACGCCTGGCCGGCGATTCTTCCAGCGGCTGCGACCGGCTTTTCCGATCGTTTCGGCACTGTGCTCGAAATTGCTTACCTGACCGAGCGTAGCATAGCACTCCTTGCTAATCAAGCGGATTTCTCCTGAAGTGAGTTTCACCTGGGCCATCGGACCATCAAGCGCCATAAGCGTCGCCTGGGTGCCGGCGCTGCGGACGATCTGCCCGCCTTTGCCGACTTTGAGCTCGATATTGCAGATAATGGTGCCTGGCGGAATGTTCTTCAGGAGGAGACGGTTCCCGTTCTGGATCGGGGTCTCTTCGCCGGAAATCACTTCGTCTCCTGCGCGCATACCTTCGGTCGCGAGGATATAGCGCTTTTCGCCGTCACGGTAATAGATGAGAGCGATAAGAGCCGAGCGGTTCGGATCCTTCTCGAGGCTCGCTACGCGGCCCGGAATGTTCAGTTTGTCCTGCTTGAAATCCACCAAGCGGTAGCGCCGCTTGTGGCCGCCACCCTGGTGACGGACGGAAATCTTCCCGGCGGAACGGCCGGCTTTCTTCTTGTGCGGAGCCAGGAGGGACTTCTCCGGAGCACGGTCAGTCACGCCTTCAGGCTTGACCACCGACATGTTGCGGCGCCCGGCAGTATTTCGTTTGTAGATCTTGATTGCCATATGCTTCTAGAACAGCGCCTTTACAGGCCTCCCTTAAATAATTCGATACTCTGCCCTTCTGCGAGCTGGACCAGGGCCTTCTTGATACCGCTGCGCTTTCCCATAATCTGTTTCTTGCCGAAGGCCTTGCTCTTTCCCGGAAGATTCACGACGCGCACATCGGTGACATTTACGCCGAAGGCTTCCTGGACCGCCTGGGTGATACTCTGCTTCGTGGATGTCTTCGCTACTTCGAACACGTATTGGCCGTTGGCATTCAATGCATAGCTCTTTTCGGTAATGCGCGGCTTCAGAAGCACCTTCGCAGCGAGCGCGCTCTCTTTCTGGACTACCGGAGCCTTCGGAGCAGCAGCTTTCTTCTTCTTTTTCGTTGTCTTGGTAAACAGTGCCATAATTCTCTGGTATTATTTCTCCCACTTAGCGAAACGCTCTTCCAAGCGCGCCAGGCTCGCTTCAGAAAGAAGGACGAATTCGTGGTTCAACAGTTCGAGTACGTTCAGATTTTCCGCAAGCGTGCTGTCAGCCTTCGGAATGTTGCGGATGACGCGAGCGACCGGAAGCTCCTCTTTCGTCAGTCCTGCTACGAGGCTCTTCTCTCCCATTCCGAGGGTTTGCTTCGCTTCCGCAAAATGCTTGGTCTTCATTTCAGAAAAGGCGAGCGCATCTACTACGACGCACTTCCCTTCGCGGATCTTGTCAGCAAGCGCGATCATGACGGCCTTCTGGCGCATCTTTCTGTTCGCGTCTTTGGAATAGTTGCGTTCGCTCGTAGGACCGAATACGACGCCACCTTTGCGCCAGATCGGACTGCGTACCTCGCCGACGCGGGCGCGGCCGGTCCCCTTCTGCCGCCAAGGCTTCCTGCCGGAACCGCGACGCTCGCTCCGATCCTTGGTATGGGCGATCGGCTGCCGCAGGTTGGCCTGAAGCGCCACGTATACCTGGTGGAGCAGCGCGTCATTCGAAGGCAGGCCGAAAAGAGACTCTTTGAGAGTGAGTTCTTTGACTTCGGCGCCCTTCAGGTTTTTGACAGAAACTTTGATCATATATATTTGAAATGCTATTTGGCGCTCGTGATCTTTACGATACGGCCGTTCACTCCCGGGACCGCACCGCGGAGCCCGATGAGACCCTCGGCTTCGTTCACGTAGACGACCGAGAGATTGCGGACCGTCAGGTTCTCGCCGCCCATGCGGCCGGCCATGCGCCGTCCCTTGATAACGTGTTCCGGAAATGTCGCGCCGATAGAACCAGGCTTGCGCATATCATGTTTGCGGCCGTGGCTCGCCGGAGCTCCGCGGAAACCATGACGCTTCACGACACCCTGGAATCCCTTCGCTTTGGTCACGCCGGTCACATGGACCTTTTCGCCGACTTCGAACTGGGAGACTTTGAGCTCCGTTCCCGGAGCGAATGTTTCCAATTCGGAGGCGAGGCCTGCCAACGCTTCCTTATCCAAGTCCTTGCCGATACGGAATTCGTGGGCGACATTCTTCTTCTTGGTCTTCTTGGTCTCTACCTGTACTGCCAGATAGCCGTTCTTGTCAGCCGTCCGATGAAGCGTCACGACGTTCGGGTCGCAAGCGACGAGCGTCATGTTCAAAGCACCCTTCGCTTCGTCGAAGAGTGTCGTCATTCCTAGTTTTTTTCCGAGCAGAAACTTCATGGCAGTATGGTCACTCACTTCATTAAAAAACAAAAAACTGACTCTCAAGCATAGCCAGTTTCCAGTATCCTGCAAACTCTGGCCCGCTTAGTATCCTTTCCCTTCACCCATATACAGACAAATAGGAAAGGACTTGAACGAGATTTCTACATTTTGATTTCGATGTCGACTCCTGCTGGCAAATCCAGATTCGTTAGATTATCAATCGTCTTGGCGGTCGGATTCAGGATATCGATCAGTCTCTTGTGCACCCGCATCTCGAACTGATCGCGAGAGTTCTTGTGCACGAAGGTGGACTTGTTCACCGTCACTTTGTGCGCTTCCGTCGGGAGTGGCACTGGACCGGTAATCTCTGCACCAGAACGTTCAGCTGTCTCGACAATCTTGCGAGCCGATTGGTCCGCAATCTTGTGGTCGTACGCCTTGATTTTGATTCTGACGCGCAGATTATTCTGTTGCGCCGCTTCTGTTTTTTTCATTCTTGTAATCTACAATATTCTTCCCGTCCATTCAAGAGAAGAGTTATGGGAACAAGGTCGAAGCCTCATTCCCACGCTCTTCACTCGAAGAGTTACTTCAAGATCTTGGTAACGACACCGGCACCTACCGTGCGTCCGCCTTCGCGGATTGCGAAGCGTACGCCGTCTTCCATAGCGACCGGAGCCAACAGCTTGACCTTGAGAGTCACCGTGTCTCCAGGCATCACCATCTCGGTTCCCTCTGGGAGCTCTACTTCGCCGGTTACGTCCGTGGTACGGATGTAGAACTGCGGCTTGTAGCCCTTGAAGAACGGAGTGTGGCGACCGCCTTCTTCCTTGGAAAGGATATAGACTTCGCAATCAAATTCAGTGTGAGGAGTGATAGAACCCGGCTTGGCAAGAACCTGTCCGCGCTCTACGTCTTCTTTCTTGATACCGCGGATCAGAAGACCGGCATTGTCACCGGCTTCACCACGGTTCAGCTGCTTGTTGAACATCTCGATACCGGTAACGACCGTCTTGACCGTGTCGCGGAGACCGACGATTTCGACTTCTTCGTTGATATTCACTACACCGCGCTCGATACGGCCGGTTACGACAGTACCGCGTCCTTCAATCGAGAAGATGTCTTCGATCGGCATGAGGAACGGCTTGTCAGTATCGCGAACCGGTTCAGGGATCTTGGCGTCAAGAGCGGCCACAAGGTCCCAGATCGGCTTGGCATCAGCATCATCAGCAGACTTGGACTCGAGAGCCTTGAGCGCGCTGCCGCGGATGACAACTGCGTTGTCGCCATCGTAGTTGTACTTGGAAAGGAGTTCACGGACTTCAGCCTCGACGAGCTCGACGAGTTCCTGGTCATCCACCATATCCACCTTGTTCAGGAAGACGACGATTTCCGGTACGCCCACCTGGTAAGCGAGGAGGATGTGCTCGCGGGTCTGTGGCATAGGACCGTCAGTCGCGGAAACCACGAGGATAGCGCCGTCCATCTGGGCAGCACCCGTGATCATGTTTTTGATATAGTCAGCGTGACCAGGACAGTCGACGTGCGCGTAGTGACGAGCTTCCGACTCGTACTCGCAGTGAGCCGTCGCGATGGTAATACCGCGCTCGCGCTCTTCAGGAGCCTTGTCGATTTCGTCCACACCGCGCTCCTTCGCCAAACCCTTCATGCTCAACACATGGAGAATCGCAGCGGTCAGAGTAGTCTTACCGTGGTCGACGTGACCGATTGTGCCGACGTTTACGTGCGGCTTAGTTCGTTGAAATTGCTCTGCCATAACTTTGCGGAACCAGGAGGCTCTATGAACGAACGCTCCGGCGTATTCCTAAAAAATTATACAAATTACGTCTTTTCATTTCTCTCGATTTTCCCCAAGTTTTTCGTAAAAATAAACAAAAAAGCTTGGGAAAAAGCATCGCTCATATGGTATCAATCTCGCTCGATCTTGTCAAGAGAAGAGCGAGGCTTCCCTACTTCCCTTCATTCCCTGCCGAGCGGGATCCGATAATCTCCTGCGCCACATTGCTCGGCACTTCAGCATAGTGGCTGAATTCCATAACATAGCTCGCGCGGCCCTGTGACATGGAGCGCATCTGGGTAGCGTAGCCGAACATCGAGGAGAGCGGCACTTCCGCATGGATCTCCTTCACGGCAGAAGCTCCTTCGCCCCGGCCGACCATCTCCTTGATGACGCCGCGCTTGGAGGAAAGGTCACCGACGATATCGCCCATGAAGTTCTCCGGGGTCGTCACTGCCACCTTCATCACCGGTTCAAGAATGACCGGTTTCGCTTTTCTTGCAGCCTCTTTGAACGCGAGCGATCCTGCGACACGGAAAGCGGCTTCCGAAGAGTCGACGTCATGGTAAGAACCGTCAAAGACCACGGCCTTCATGTCCACCATCGGATAGCCGGCAAGCACGCCGGTTTCCATGGCTTCCTGGATACCTTTGTCGATCGGCTTGATGAATTCCTGCGGAATCACACCGCCCTTGATCTCATCGACGAACTCATAGCCCTCGCCCGGCTCCTGCGGTTCGAGGCGCAGCCAGCAATGGCCGTACTGTCCGCGACCGCCGGATTGGCGGATATACTTGCCCTCTGCCTCCGCCTTCTCACGGATAGTTTCGCGGTAAGCCACTTGCGGCCGTCCGACGTTCACTTCGACTTTGAACTCACGCTTCATACGGTCGACGAGAATGTCCAAGTGAAGCTCGCCCATGCCGGAAAGGATGGTCTGGCCGGTCTCGACATCGCTTCTGACGCGGAAAGTCGGGTCCTCCTCCATAAGTTTCTTCAAAGCGACACCCATCTTCTCCTGGTCAGCCTTGGTTTTCGGCTCGATCGCGATATCGATCACCGGTTCCGGGAAGACGATAGACTCGAGGATGACCGGGCTTTCCGGATCGCAGAGCGTGTCTCCGGTGGTGGTCACCTTCATGCCGACGAGCGCACCGATGTCGCCTGCTCCGAGCTCATCGATCTCTTCGCGATGATTGGCATGCATACGCAGGATACGTCCGATACGTTCCTTCTCTCCCTTGGTAGCATTGAGCACGTACGAACCGGCCTTGACGGTACCGGAGTAGACACGGAAGAAGGTAAGCTGCCCTACGAAGGGATCGGTTGCGATCTTGAACGCGAGCGCAGAGAACTTCTCATTGTCATCGGTCTTTCGTTCCACTTCCTGTTCGGTCTTCGGGTCGATAGCCTTGATAGCCGGAATATCGAGCGGCGATGGCAGATAGTCCACCACGGCATCCAGGATGAGCTGGACGCCCTTGTTGCGGAGCGCAGTCCCGGTGAACACCGGGATCAGGCGCACCTCGCAGACTGCCTTGCGGAGAGCGGCCTTCAATTCCTCGACGGAAATCTCTTCGCCGTTCAGATACTTCTCGGTCAGCGCGTCATCGGTTTCGGAAATCTTCTCCACCATCTTCTCGCGCCACTCCTTGGCCTTGTCGAGGAGTTCGGCCGGAATCTCGGCTTCTTCGATGATCTCGCCCATCTGGCCGCTGAAAGTGTAGGACTTCATCTTCATGAGGTCGATGATGCCGTAGAAATCGCTCCGCTCGCCCATCGGGAGCTGAACCGCGACGGCATGCGGGGTGAGGCGGTTCCAGATAGATGCCAGCGCATCCTCGAAAACAGCGCCCTCTTTGTCGATCTTATTGATAAAGCAGATGCGGGGAACCTGGTATTTGTCAGCCTGGCGCCAGACGGTTTCCGACTGCGGCTCGACACCCTCCTTGCCGTCGAATACCACCACGCCGCCATCCAAGACGCGCAAAGAACGCTCCACCTCTACGGTGAAGTCCACGTGTCCCGGAGTGTCGATGATGTTGATGTGATGATCCTTCCAGAAGCAGGTAGTCGCGGCCGAAGTGATCGTGATACCGCGCTCGCGTTCCTGTTCCATCCAGTCCATAGTCGCCTCTCCCTCATGCACCTCGCCGATCTTGTGCGTGATTCCGGTATAGAAAAGCACACGTTCAGTCGTCGTGGTCTTGCCAGCATCGATATGGGCGATGATGCCGATATTGCGATAGCGCTCGATAGGGATAGTGCGTGGCATAAAGGGATGCGATTTATGATTTTATGATACGGATATCGATGAATAAAAAAGATTTACGACCCCGCAGATGAAGAAAAACTCATAGTCCTTATTCTTCCATCTCTCATCGTAAATCTCAAACTTCCGTTAGGCGAAGTGAGCGAAAGCTTTGTTGGCCTCTGCCATACGGTGCGTTTCGTCGCGTTTCTTCATGGCCGAACCGGTCTTGTTGGAAGCGTCGAGAAGCTCGTCCGCGAGCCTTTCAGCCATAGACTTGCCCTTGCGGCCGCGGCATGCGTCGCGCACCCAGCGCATCGCGAGCACCTGGCGCCGTTCGCCGGAAACCGGGACCGGGACCTGGTAGTTGGCACCGCCGACGCGGCGGCTCTTCAGCTGGAGAAGCGGCGAAACGTTCTTGATAGCCTGCTCGAAGGTATTGAGACCGCCCTTCTTGGTGCGGTCATGGATGATATCGAAAGCATCGTACACGATCCGTTCAGCGACGCTCTTCTTGCCGTCCCACATGATCATGCCGATAAAATGGCCGACGAGCGGATTCCCGTACACGGCGTCCGCTTTCCATTCGCGATGATATTGTCTCTTTCTGCGTGGCATAGTTTAGAAATTCAAATAGGCTAGTCTTTCTTCTTCTCCTTCTTGGCTCCGTATTTGCTGCGGCTCTGCTTGCGCTGTACACCGGCGGAGTCGAAGACGCCGCGGACGACGTGGTAGCGCACGCCCGGGAGGTCCTTCACGCGGCCGCCACGGATCATGACGATCGAGTGCTCCTGGAGGTTGTGTCCCTCACCCGGGATATAGGCGGTCACTTCCATGCCGTTGGTCAGACGCACGCGGGCGATCTTGCGGAGGGCGGAGTTCGGCTTTTTCGGAGTGGTCGTGGAGACTTTCAGGCAGACGCCGCGCTTGAATGGGCTCTGGTGCAGCGTATCGCGGTTCTTGAGCGTGTTGATCGAATACGCCATAGCCGGAGACTTGGACTTTTTCTTGATGGATGTGCGCGGGCGCTTGATGAGCTGATTGATCGTTGCCACAGGAGGGTCTCTATGAATAGTTAGATGGAGGAGAGAAAATCTTCAGTAAGGTAAATTAAAAAAGCCCTTGGCTTTTCCGTATCCCGTATAGTAGGCAAATGACTCCCATTTGTCAAGTCTAGCGCGCCAATCCGATGAAAAGCCCGAGAACGCTCCAAATAAAGATGCTGATAGGCTGGGAAAAGAAGAAAATAACGCCTAAAAGGAGGATAAGTCCGTATTGTTCCAGAAGCATCTGGGTGCGCTCGCGGATCGGCAGGAGCGCATAGAGGAGCTTCGAGCCATCGAGAGGCGGGATAGGCAGCAGGTTGAAGCAGGCCAAGACGACATTCCAGAAGATGATCAGGAGGAAGAGTCCGAAAAAGATAGCCGGGAGCGAGCCTGCGATAGCTTCGGAAAATAGGCCGAAGCGCTCGAGAAAGCCTCCTTGGCCGATAATGATCCCCAAGAAGCGGTTCACGATGTCGGCCTTCACCTGGGAGCCGATCGGCATCAGCTTGGCCAGGAAAGCGGCGATAAGTGCGATCAGGAGGTTCGAGCCCGGACCCGAGAGCGCGACTAGGACCGGCCCCCACTTCTGATTCCGGAGATTGTAAGGATTATACGGGACCGGCTTGGCCCAGCCGAACGCGAATCCGGTGCTCACGAAGAGAAGGATCGGCAGAATGACCGATCCGAACGGGTCGATATGCTTTACAGGATTCAGATTGAGGCGTCCGGCATATTTGGCGGTCATGTCCCCGAGCCACAGGGCTACGACACCATGGGAGACTTCGTGGATGATGACCGAATAGAGGAGCGTCGTTAAGTAGAAAGCGACGAGAACGAGTTCATTTGCCATAAGAAAGCACAGCGGCTTGCCAAAGTTATAGGGACATGGTAACCTTTTTCGAGTAATACTTCAACCCTCCAGATATGAGCCGTGTATGTGAACTGACCGGCCGCGGAACCCAGACTGGCAATTCCCGCAGCCACTCCAATATCGCAACCCGCCGCAAGTTCAAGGTGAACCTCCAGACCAAGCGTATCGGAGGCATGAAGCTGCGCCTTTCGACGCGTGCTATCCGCACCCTAGCCAAAACCGCGAAGTAAGCGGGAAATCTTCGGAACAAAAAACCTCCCGGACTCTCGGGAGGTTTTTTCTTTGTCGGAGCGCCGGGAATCGAACCCGGTCTACACCCACCCCATGGGCGCGTACTGCCGGTATACTACGCTCCGTCCGAGCGATTGCTCGCTCTGCTACTGAAACACCCTAGCATTTCCGAAACCAAAAGAAAAGGCTCCCAGAGGGGTACCTCGGGGAGCCGGAAAGCTTGCAGAAGATTACTCGAGAATGCCGTCGAGGTTCACATCGTAGAGGATAGCATCCTGCACGAGGCGGTAAGAGACGGTCTCCTCCGGAGCGAACCAGATCGGAATCTCGCGCTCGGCCTCTTCGGGACTATCGGAACAATGGACGAGATTGCGCACGGCGCGGTTATCGATACTCGAGAGCGCATAGGAATCCACCGTCAGATCGCCCCGGATCGTACCGACATCGGAAGTCGTCGGCTCGGTACCGCCCACGATCTTCTTCACGATAGCTGCCGCCTGGTTGCCCTCGATGACGAAAGCCAAAACCGGCCCCGAGGTGAAGAAGTCCACATTCGACTGGATGATGTCCTTCCCGTATTCCAGAGCTTCTTTCTCGATCGGAAGCTTCTGATTGGTGCGGTCTTCGATGATGCGGTTCCCTTTCTTCAAGAACCATTCCTCATCCTTATTGTAATGGGCCCAACACTGGTCCGCCTTCGGCACCAGAAGCTTCAGAGCGACGAATTTCAGACCGGTGCGTTCGAAACGGCTGACGATTTCGCCTATCAGGGATCGCTGTACGCCATCCGGCTTGATGATTACGAGAGTACGTTCTTTCTTAGGATGCTTCTCACTCATAATGCCTTCTCTTCTTACAAAACTTACAACTTAGAAAACTATGACATGAAAACCGGAACTTTGCAACGGTCAACGGGCAGGAGCATAGGTACACCGGCTGGTCAATTCCAGACAGCGGTAGCGGATGTCCCCCTCTTCGTCCGTGCGCCGGACAAGCACCGACCGTTCACGCAGACGCGCCAGGACCCCGGGGTCGGGATGTCCATAGCTGTTTTCGCCTACGGAGAGGACCGCTTCCTCCGGGCCGATCCGCTCCAGGAAAGCCGCGCTCGATGAATACTTCGATCCATGGTGCGCTACTTTGAGCACCGTTACCGGCCTCTCTTCCGGAAGCGCCTTTTCCTCGCCTGGGAGATCGCCGGTCAAAAGAAAACTCGTTTCTCCGAACTGGAAGCGCGCAACGATACTGCCTTCATTCGATTCGGTACCGCTCTCTTCCGCAAGCGGACGGAGCGGATACTCGAGCGTCAGCGTTCCGCCTTCGGGGAAGACGATTTCTGTTCCGCGTGCGATAGCCTGCATCTCGCCGGTCTCTTCGGCTGCGAGCGTCTCGAAGAGACGCGAGGTTTCCGTCTCGCTTGTGTCTCCGTTCGTGAAGACAGAAAGGACTCGGTAGGCCCGCAAGAGCTCCGGGAATCCGCCGATATGGTCGCTGTCCGGATGAGTGGCGATAAGCGTTTCGATCTGCCTGTCCCAGAAAGGGATGTGTCTTCCCAAGCGGGCCAAGAGGACTTTTCCGCTTCTCCCGCCATCGATCACTACCTGGTACTCCCCTTGCTGGATAAGGATGGCATCGCCTTGGCCGACATCAAGAAAGACGATGTCTGTCCTTCCAGGCTCGGCATGTTTCCCAAAAGGGAGCCAGACGAGACTGCAGACGAGAACCGAAAGAAGCCCGCCGAGGAGCCACCAAAAATGCTTCTGCATACCAGAGACGTTTACGCTCGCGCAAGCGCGCAAGACAGAAAGTTACAAGAAGAGCATACCATATGAGCAGGAAGGCGAAAGGAAACGGCGGCAGCTCGAAAGCGATCATCGCGCGGCTTCCGAAGAACTCGGCGAAATGGGTAATGAGAGAGAGCGGCACATACGCTACCCAAGAGAAGAGCGGGGTAGCTACAGGGAAAGCTCCTCCGAAAAAAGCTACGGCAAGGCTTCCTGCCATAGCGAATGGTACCAACGGCAGGAGAACGATATTGGCGATGAGTGAAAACCAGGAGAGGAGACCGAAGTGATAGGCGATAAGCGGCAGGACGAAAAGCTCGACGAAGAGCGTCATGCGGAAGACTTCACGGATTGCGGCGCCAGAAAAACTCTCTCCCGTCCCTTCTCCCGGTCTTGCGCCGAAAAGGATCCCTGCGAGCGCCAGAAAAGAGAGCTGGAAACCGATGTCGTACCGGAGAAGAAGCGGGTTCGAGAGGAGCATCGCCGCTGCCGCAAGGCCGAGCAGAAAGAACGGCCGTGCCATCCTGCCCTGATGAATGGCCATAAAGACCCCGAAAGCCATGATACCTGCCCGGAGCGCCGAAGCCGGAGCCCCCACCAGCATGACAAACAGCCAGATCCCGACCGCCACGAATATGAGCGCTTGGCGCCGCCAGAGACCGCTTGAGAGACCCAAGAAAAGACAGAGTTCGGCTACCAGCATGATGTTATAGCCTGACACCGCCACGATATGCGTCATCCCGATGCGCTCGAAAAAGCCTTCGTTCCTGGCGTCCATATAGCTGCTGCCACCTAAGAGAAGGCCCTTGGCAAGCCCTGCCTCCGGTTCCGGAAGCGCCTCCCGCAAAACCTGCTCGGTAGCCCCTCGGAAAAAGGAAAGGGCGCCGAAAAATCTCCCCGTAGGATCCGGCGGCAGAATCTCTTGCCGTTCCCCCTTGGGGCAGAGAAAGCCTATGCCGCGGCGTGCCAGAAAGAAGCGGTAATCGAATGTCTCGCTCCGATTCTCGGGAAGTTCAAGCACGCAAGCAAACAGGAAGCGATCGCCGAAAGCGACCGATTCTGAAAGATTCGTCCGCCAGAGTATGCGTTCTTCGGGACAGGTCCGCCCCGGAGAACAGGAAACGGTTTCAAGTCCGACCTCCTGATAAGCATCTTTCCGCTCCGGAAATCCGATGACGCGTACTGTTCCGGCAAACGTGGGTTCGGGGAGGCGAAGCGACTGCCAATGCTCTACCTCTTCTGCCGCGCGAACGCCGCCGAAGAGAAAACTTATGAAAAAGAAGAGCGAGAGAAGAAGCAGCTCCCTCCGAAGAAAAACCAGCGCAGCCACCAGTGCGACTGCGGAAAAAAGAAAAGCGTGCTGGAGCACGCTTCCGAAAAATGATCCGAATGCTGTCCCCAAGAGAAACCCTGCCGTTACGCTTCCGATAATCAGAGCGGCGCGCATACCTTACCCGATAGTCTCGAGAATCTTGCGGAAACTCTTCACGCTTCCGAAGGATTTGTAAACGCTCGCGAAGCGGATATAGGCGACCTCATCCACTTCCTTCAGCTTCTGGAGAATCAGATTGCCGATCTCGCGGCTCGAGATCTCGTTCGTCTGGCGTTCCTGGAGAAGGCATTCGATTTCGCCGAGGATCTTCTCGATCTTCTCCTCCGCTCCCGGGCGCTTCTCGAAGGCGCGCCGCAGGCCCCGCTCGACCTTGGCCTGGTCGTACTCCTCTTTCGTACCGTCTTTCTTCACGATAAGCAGGCGCGCAGTTTCCCGCACTTCATACGTGCTGAACCGGCGGTGGCACTTCGCACACTCGCGGCGGCGGCGGATCGCTCTCCCTTCCTGGGTTTCGCGCGAATCCACTACTTTCGTATCCTTGGCATTGCAATAGGGGCAAAGCATAACTTTTCTCCTTTACTGTAGAGAAGTTCCGGGAAAAAGAAAAGCTCTCCGGACCCGGAGAGCTTTCTGAAGAGAGCTCTTACTTCTTCATCTTTCTCCGGATGAACGCCGGGATTTCCAGGTCGTCATCGTCTGAAAGCTCTTTTGATTCGACTCGCGAGTTCGTCTGGCGCGGCTGGACCTTTTCTTCGATAATCATGACCGGCTGCTCGATTTTCCGCGATGGGAAGAAGATCTCCTCTTCGATCTCTTCGGACGAGGTATGTATTTCGAGGGAAGCGATGGTCGGGCTCTTGGGAGCGCCCTCGTGTTCACGCTTGCGCGAGCTCCCTGCGCGGGTCGTGAGGCCGACCGATTCATTGACCCGGGCGACATCGAAACCAGTCGCTACCACCGTGATCTGGATCTCACCCTTGCGGATCTGTTCATCAGTGACCGCTCCGAAGATGACCTTGGCATTCGGATCGATATTTTCCGTAATGATGTTCGCGGCTTCGTTTATCTCAAGCATGGTCAGATCCGTAGAGCCGGAGATGTTGAAGAGCACACCCTTCGCGCCGTCGATCGAAAGCTCGAGAAGCGGGCTGTTGATAGCGGCTTGAGCGGCCTCGGTAGCCCGGTTCTCACCGGAGGCGATACCGATACCCATGAGCGCGCTGCCGCTGTCCTCCATGATGGCACGTACGTCGGCAAAGTCGACATTGACGATACCAGGCTTGGTGATGAGGTCAGAAATGCCCTGCACGCCTTGGCGGAGCACATCGTCCACGATGCGGAACGCGTTTACCAGAGTGGTTTTGCGGTCGATGATCGAGAGCAGTTTGTCGTTCGGGATAGTGATGAGCGTATCGACGCGGTCCTTCAAATTTTCGAGCGCTTCTTCGGCGATCGAGCGACGCTGCGAGCCTTCGAAAGCGAATGGCTTGGTGACGACGCCGACGGTCAGCGCGCCGAGCTCCTTGGCAGTCTCCGCTACGATCGGAGCGGCACCGCTTCCGGTTCCTCCGCCCAGTCCGCAAGCTACGAAAACCATGTCTGCCCCCTTGAGGACTTCCTGGATCTCATCGCGATTCTCTTCTGCTGCTTGGCGGCCGATTTCCGGATTCATGCCGGCACCGAGGCCCTTCGTCAGATTTTTCCCAATATGCACTTTTTCCTGTGCCTTGGAATTATGAAGCGCCTGCGCATCGGTATTGATAGCGACAAATTCGACTCCCTTGATCTTGGCATCAATCATGCGGGAAATGCCGTTCCCTCCAGAACCTCCTACACCTACCACTTTGATCTTCGCAAAGGTTTCGATATCAGGTTTGATCTCTGCCATATGTATCCCCTTTAACCCAGGTTGATTACTGCCTCCTAACTATACTGTTCTTTCAAAAACCCGTACAAGTCGTCCCAGGCACTTGAAACTCAAATCTATCATATACGAAGAACGAGTGTCAAGAATCCATCCTGGCACCCTCCCTCCCCTTTTTCTTCTCTTTTTAAGCCAAATTCCGCCTCTGTTACGGCAGGAAGCGCTCTGACCAATGCCGGATCTTCCCGACCATCCCTTGCATGCTCTCCGGCATCGCGCCGAACATCCTGGAAGGCGAGAAGCCGCGCTCGCGAGGCCCTGATTCCTGGGCATAGAGGACCAGACCTACTGCTGTCGCGAACTGCGGACTGTCCACTTCATCCAAGATACCGCCCAGCGGCTTCGGATAACCGATATGGACGGGTAGGCGCAGGATTTCCTTGGCGAAATCCACGACACCAGGCAAGAGAGAGCCCCCGCCCGTCAATACCGCTCCGCCCGGGAGCAGGCCTTCGCGGCCGATATTCTTCAATTCCGCATTGACGAGGCCGAGAATCTCTTCGAGCCGCGCCTCGATGATCTCCGCTACATGGTAGCGCGAAACCAGTCCGTCTTCTTCGGAGTCGAAGAGGTTCAGATCGATCTCTTCGCGTTTCGAGATGCCGTCTGCCTGGGCGCTCCCGTATTGGAGCTTCACCGCTTCGGCGACTTCGATCGAAGTACGGAGTCCGATCGCGACATCGTTCGTTATATGACTGCTCCCCACAGGGAGAACCGCCAGGTGGAGCAGATCGCCGTCTTCGAAAACCGCAAGCGAGGTGGTGCTCCCTCCGATATTGATGAGCACCGTACCGAGTTCCTTCTGTTTCGCGGAAAGGACCGCTTCTGCGGAAGCCAGCGGCTCCGCCACCATGCGTGTCGCGCTGGTCCCGGCGGCGTCGAGGCTCCGGTGGATATTCTTCAAATGGGAGGCGCTCCCGCTCACGACCAAGGCATTCATCTCGAGCCGCACGCCGCGCATCCCCAGAGGGTCTTTGATATTCTTCTGGTCATCCAGACGATAGTCGCGCGGAATGACATGGATGATCTCCCGGTTTAATGGCATCGTCAGACGTGCCTGGACTTCAGCCAGGGCGCGCGCAGTATCATCTTCCGTCACCTCGCCGTCTGCCCGGCCTACAGCGACGACACCGAGAGCATTCAAACATTCGAGTTCAGCTCCTGAAACGCTGACGACCACTTCTTCCGCCGCATGTCCCGCCATGCGCTCGGCCTGTTCCAAAGCGGCATTCGCAGCCTTGGCAACCGCTTCGGCGTCTGTCACCGCTCCGCGGCGCATACCGAAAGCAGGCGCTGTTCCTACGCCGATTATCCGAAGCGCCTCTTCTTGCGACAATTCCTGGGCTATAACCGCCCGAATAGCAGAAGAACCGATATCGAGACCTACATAGTAGTGCCCTTTTGACATACTACAAAATAATCTTTTCAGCTAAAAAGCGAGGCTCTCCCGGAAGAGCTTTCCATATCGGTGATTATACCTCGATTTATCTTCATCTGCAAAAAAGAGGAGTCGGGAAGAATCCTCATGGTTCGCGTTCATTCCCCTCATATCACGGAAGGGTAGAAGTAAGGAAGAAAAATGACCACGCCTACGACAAGCGCCGTCACGGAAACGATGAGCACCGCTCCTGCCATGGTGTCTTTCACGACACGGGCATACGGGTGGACACGCGGCTTCAAGATATCCGTCATGCGCTCGATGGCGGTATTGGCGAGCTCCATGCTCAACACCAATCCGATTGTCAGCATGAGAATAGCTGCCTCTCCGGAAGTGACCGGAAGCCAAAGACAGAGCAGGCAGACCACTATGGCTCCTATCGATTCTATCTGGAAGTTCGGCTCGTGCCGGAATGTGAACCACAGGCCGCGGAAGGCGTATATGAAGCTTTTCAAGACTCGTTTCATACGGTTTTCTTTTTTTCCAGGCTATCACGAACCACTTCTTCCGTCACGCTGTCCTGAAGCGCGAACATCTCGTCAGTATGATCGTAGCCTAAGAGATGCAGGATCCCGTGCGAGAAGATGTAGGCCATCTCGTGCTCCTGGCTGATGCCATCCTCTTGTGCGGCCATGAGGATGAAGCTCGGGCAATAGAACAGCTCGCCGAGAACTATCTGGCTCTCGGCTGACTCTTTAAGCGCTTCGGCGTCGGCGTATTCCGCAAAAGAGAGGATGTCCGTCACAGCATCCTTTCCCCGATACTCTCCGTTCAGCTCGCGAATCTTCTCTTCGCTGACAGCTATCGCCGAAAGCTCGCAGGTACGCGCTTCCTCCGGAAAGAGCCCCTGCACTCTGGAGAGGGTGCGCTCCGCCACATCCTGGAGAAATGCTGCCGAGAAGGGAGTTGCTGTCTCTTCGATATGTTCTACGATGACCTGCATAGGTTCTTTATTGGAGGCGTTCCATCACCAAGCGGCGCACATCGTCTCCCGAAGCGCGGCCGGCGACCTTCTGCATGGCAGCTCCCATCGCCTGCCCTATTTGGGATTTTTCGGTGAATCCGCCTTCCTTGAGAGCGGCTTCTACGAGAGCGGTCAGTTCCGCTTCCGGCAAGGCCTCCGGAAGATAGGCGGAAAGGAGGGAAAGCTCCGCTTCTTCCTTGGCTGCAAGGTCTTCTCTGCCTCCGGCGCGGTACTGTTCGATACTGTCTTTGCGCTGCTTGACGAGGCGTTTGATCACGCTCTCCACATCAGCATCGGACAGCTCCTCGGGTGAGACGCGCTTCTCGATCGCCAAGTTCTTGACCGCGCTCTGAAGCATGCGGAGCGTATCGCGCTTCTCCGCGTTTCCCGCTTTCATCGCATCTTTCAGTTCAGCGGTCAAAGTTCCATACAAAGCCATAGGATATTTCTTAATAATTTCTTCTAGTGTACCAGATTCTCGGGACATTTCTCAAAATCTCCTCCTCATAGAGAAAATCCCCGCTTGATGCGGGGATTCTTCTTAACGGTTCATGCGCTTCTTGATTTCGCGAAGAGCTTCATCGTTGAATTTTCCGAGTTTCTTGAGACGACTGATCTCCTTGCGGATATCCACTTTGTAGAGAGCTTCGTCGCGGCGCTTGTCGCGGCTTTTCTCTGTCTGATGGAAACGCTTCTTACGAACCTGTCGCAGGACGCCCGACTGCTGGACGCGCCGTGAAAAACGGCGGATCAGGCTTTCGGCTGTCTCCTTCTCTTTCTTCTTTACTTGGATCATAAGGAAAACCTCCTTTCTTCATCTGCCGCTCCGTAAAAGGAGACGGCGTCACACCACTCGCTGGGTTTCTGTTAATACTATTCTTCTCCTACCGGGTGGATATTCTCTGTAAGCCGGGCTCCCCCGAGAAGGTGGACGTGGAGATGATTTACCTCCTGGCCGCCGCCTTTCCCTACCCGAATGAGCAGTTTATACCCTTTTTCGGAAATATTCAAGTCTCTGGCGATATTGCGCGCTACGAGGAACATCTTCCCGACGACGGCTGCATCTTCGTCTTTCATCTCGGCGATGCTCGTAATGCGCTTCTTCGGGATGATCAGGATGTGGACCGGTGCGATCGGACGGACGTCCTTGAAGGCGAGGATATCCGTATCCTCATACACGATGTCTGCCGGAATCTCCTTACGGATGATCTTTTGGAATATCGTTTCCTCCATACGCTTCTGACTTGGGATTATGCGTTCAAGATCTGGTTAGCCTTGATGATCTTCTTCACCGCATCCACCAATCTTTCCTGCGTCACCGTTTCCTGGGTTCCGGAAACCATATCCTTTACGATAGCAGTCTCATCGAGCGCTTCTTTCTGGCCGACGATGATCGTCACTTCCACGCCGAGGCGATTCGCTACGCGCATCTGCGATTTCAGACTGCCGCGCCCGAAGCTTTCCGCGATGAGTACGCCGTTCTTCTCCAGTTCCGCGAAAAGTTTGAGGCTCTTCTTCTTGGCCATCTCGCCGAGCTGTGCCAGGAAGACTTTCGGCTTGGGCTGTTCGTACGGCTTTACCTGGGTGCGCTTCATCTCGAGGACGATGCGGTCGAGACCGAGGGCGAAGCCGATCGCCGGAGTCGGCTCGCCGCCGAGCGATTCGATGAGGCGGTCATAACGGCCGCCGCCGCCGAGCGAGTAGTTCTTGCCGTCCTTGTCAGTCGAGCGGATCTCGAACACGGTACGGGTGTAGTAGTCGAGGCCGCGCACCAAGCGGGTATTGATCGAGTACGGCAGTTCCAGCTCGTCTAAGTACTCGAGGAATTTCTTGAAGTGCTCGCGCGATTCGACATCGAGGTAATCGAGCGACTGCGGCGCGTGCGCCGTCAGCTGGATACACTTGTCTTCCTTGCAGTCGAGGATGCGGAGCGGGTTCGAAGTCAGACGCTCGCGACACTTCTGGCAGAGTTTCTGCTTCTGTGATTCGAGGTAGCGCACCAGAGCCTTCTCATAATCGCGGCGCGTTTCCGGGGTGCCGATGCTATTCACCTGGAATTCGATATTCTTCAATCCCAATTGCTGTACCACCCGGTAAGCGAGCTGGATCGTCTGCGCATCGAGGATCGGGTCGCTTTCGCCGAACATATCGAAATTCGCCTGCCAGTGCTCCCGATAGCGGCCTTCCTGCGGACGGTCATAGCGGAAGAGCGGTCCCATCGAGAAAAGCTTGATCGGTTTCGGCAGAACGCCCATGCCGTGCTCGATATAGGCGCGGCACAGACCAGCGGTCATTTCCGGCCGCAGAGCCACGCGGTCGCCGCCGCGGGTATTGAAGAGGTAGATCTCCTTGTCGACGATATCCGTCCCCTCTCCGATCGTGCGCAGATAGATATGCGCGTACTCGAGCGTCGGCAGGTCGATGCGCTGGAAGCCATACTCCTGGGAAGCATGGGAAAGCACTTTGCGCGCCCGTTCCCAATACGGCTGCTCATCCGGAAGGATGTCTCTCATACCGCGAAGCGCCTGCATGAGGATCTCCTCCTGCATCACGGCCGGTGCGGCTGCTTTCTTCGGAGCGGTTTTCTTCGGAGCGGCTGCTTTCTTGGCAGGCGCCGCCTTCGGCTTCTTGTCTTTCTTAGTCATAGAGGTTTTCTTCTGTGCCATACGCATTAAAAAATGAGATTGCTCTTTAAAACTCTAGTAGAATGCCGTCTTGGAAAGAGGCCAGGCCCGCAGCAGGACGCGTCCGATGATATATTCTTTCTTGAGAGGGCCGAATCCCCTCGAATCATAGCTGAACATGCGATTGTCCCCCATGACGAAGTATTCGTCAGGTCCCAAAGCGACTTTCGGCATATCCGGCATCACGATGGTGCGGGACAGGTATGCCGTCTCATCCAAAACGAATCCTTCCGGATGACTCTCATTGTAAATATGGACTCTGTTGTTGCGGATCTCTACCGCTTCGCCCGGCAGACCGATCACGCGCTTGATGAAGAATTGGTCCGGATTCTTCGGATACTCGAAGACGACCGCGTCCTGGCGCACCATCTCGCGGAAGCCTCCGACGGTCATACTGGCGTCGGCTTTGAGGCCCAAGTTCGTCTCCTTGTAGCCGAACTCGCTGATGATCAGGTATTCGCCGTCTTCGAAGTTCGGTTCCATGCTCGAACCCTGGACGAAAAACGGTTGGAATAAAAATACCCGAACCGGTATAATGATGACTACTGCCAAAAGGAAGACTTTTACCATCTCGAAGAGCAGACCGCCGACACCGAGGTACTCTTCTTGGGTCTGATGTGATTCCGGATTCTGCATAGGTACGAAAAGCGAATAAACATCTGCTATTGTATCAGATTTTTCCCCTCTTGGCAAGAGACGAAATCCCCCTTCTAAAGCCGAAAACTACCCTCATGGACAGCCTCCGCCCCACCAAGAAGCCAGAACCCCGATTCCTGGAAGAATCTGCCGAAAAAAGTGTTATCCGGCAGCCAGAACCAGAGAGGGAGAGTCCGTCTCGACAGCCGGAACGCTTGTTTCACTGGAAAAGGATCTTTTTCTCCCTCTTGGCGGCGCTCGCGCTCGGCACCTTCATCTTCCTCGCTTTCTTTCTCTGGAAAGGCATCACAACCGGCAAGAAGATCCAGATCGAGAACCGAAGCGCCGCAAGCTTCTGGACAGAGCTTAAGGGTCTCGCGAAGAACTTCGGTTCAGGAGAGAGGGTCTCGCTCAAGCAAGACGAGAACGGGCGTATAAACATCCTCCTCCTGGGGCGCGCCGGCGAGAAGTATCCGGGCCGCAACCTGACGGATACCGTCATGCTCATGAGCATCGACACCGAAAAGAGAAAAGTCGCCCTGCTCTCCCTCCCCCGTGACCTGTATACCGAAATCCCCGGCACCGGGACATACACGAAGATTAACGCGCTCTATCAGTACGGCCTCTCGGCAAGCCGGAGCACGGCACCCATCGAAGAAGCCGTCGAGACGATCACCGGACAGCCTATCCACTACTTCTTTATCCTCGATTTTGACGGCTTCGAAAAAGCGATAGACAGTTTGGGCGGAATCGAAGTCGATGTGGTGAAGGATTTCTACGATACCCGTTATCCCGGTAAGAACTACAGCTACGAGACCTTCGAGCTCAAGCGCGGCTGGCAGACGCTCGATGGAGCGACTGCGCTCAAATACGTCCGCGAACGCCATGATGACCCGGATGGCGACTTCGGCCGCGCCCGGCGCCAGCAGCAGGTCCTCCAGGCGATGAAAAACAAGGCTTTCTCGCTCGGAACCTTTCTCAATGCGGGAACGCTGAACAGTCTTCTGGATACGCTCGGGGACAGCGTCAAAACCGACGCTTCCCTCGCCGAACTGGAAAGCCTCCTGTTCCTCTCCAGAAGCGTGGATACGCGGAACATCGAAACGGTGGTCATCGATGCCTGGAAGAAAGAAAGTCTGCTCCGCGTCTCACATGTCGAATGGAACGGGGTACGCGCCTTCGTACTGGTGCCCCGCATCGGCAACTGGAGCGAAATCCGGGACCGAAGCGAGCACATATTCGAACAAGAAGCTTTCGCGAAACGGAAATCCGAGATAGAACGGGAGGATCCTCAAGTAGTCCTTCTGGTTTCCGGACGGGACTTCCCGGCCGCAGAGAGGCTGAAGCGCCTCTTCCAGGATGAGACCGGCATCCGCTCTATCCGGATCCAGGTCGGAACATTGGACAGGTGGCCGGAGCAGAGTATCATTGTAGACAGAAGCTCCCTAGGGAAACCCTGGAGCCTGGATGAGCTTATGAAGAAGCTCCCCCTCGCGAAAAAAGACTCTCTGCCAGGCGGCCTCCCGCTTGACCGGTCTTCAGACTTCGTCATTCTGGTAGGGAATGCGCTCGCCCGGGAAGTTCCCGAAGACGCTTTCGGCAGCCTCGATGACACGAATGAGGCCCTCTTCGAAGCCCCGCTCTTACCCGCCCTCTAATCCTCCTTATGAAACTCATCATCGGACTGGGAAACCCCGGAAAAGAATACGCGAACACCCGGCACAATGCCGGATTTTCTGCTTTGGAATACCTGCGGGAGACTTGGGGATTCCCGCTCTGGCAAGGGGAGAAGAAATTTCGCGGCAGCCTTTCGAGCAGCGAAAAGGATGACGAGAAGATCACTCTTTTCGAACCGCAGACCCTGATGAACCTCTCCGGTGATGCAGTAGCCCTTATCATGCAGTTCTATAAGCTGGAACCCAAAGACATTCTGGTGCTCCATGACGATCTCGACATTCCTTCCGGAGAGCTCCGCTTCACAGAGTCTTCGCGCGCTGCCGGCCACAATGGCGTCCAGAACATCATCGACCGCCTCGGGACCCAGGACTTCAAACGCATCCGGATCGGCATCGGCAAACCGACCGAGGTCTTGGGTGCGTGCCAGCCGCATCACGATTATGTCCTAGACAGATTCACGAAGGACGAGCAGGAGAAACTTACAAGCCTTCTCCCGGAAATCGAACGGCTCGTCCTGGAAAAGATCGCCGGCTGAACAACAAAAAAACCGCCCTTGAGAGGAGCGGTTTTTTGTTCTTGAGAAAGTCTTTGACTCGATTCTATCCACAGCCGGCAGGAACCGAAGTCCCGGCGCATTTCAGCGGAAAAAGGCTAGGAGGGATGCCTTCTTCCGCCCTGTGGACAGAGGCGAACCAATGAACATTTCCGAAGTTCTATCCTAGCCAAACCCTCGATAATTGTCAAGTAAAAACCCCGCAGAAAGCGGGGTTTTCTTTTTGAGGAGATCTCCGATTATTCGGGCTTGGCTTCGCCTTCCGGAGCTACCTCTTCCTTCACGACACCCTCTACCTTAGTGACATCAGCCTCGACTTTCTCGTCGAGCGCAGCCATCTCGGCATCGGTGCGCGGCGGCTCTACCAGCGCTATGGTCGTCTCCAGTTCTCCAAGGAGAGTGACTCCCTTCGGAAGCGCGATATCCTTGATCTGGATATGGTCTTCAAACGTCTTCAGGATCGAAAGATCGATAGGAAGCGTGTGCGGGAGATCCTTCGGCAGACAGCTGACCAGCACTTCTTCGAGCGTCTTCACGAGGATGCCTCCATGCTCGCGGACTGCCGGCGCTTCGCCGATGAATTCCAACGGCACATGCGTTTCCAGCTCTTCATCCATGCGTACCTGGAAAAAATCGACATGTGTGAAACGGCTGGAAAGCGGATCGAAAGTCACGTCGTGGATAATCGCATTCAAAGCCTTGCCCTTTTCCTGCGCGAGGCTCAAGATGCTGCTCTGGCCAGCCTCTTTGAAAATCTTCGAGAAAGGCAGGTAGTCCAGCCAGAAGAGCTGGTTCTCTGTGCCGCGCCCGTATATGACGGCCGGGATTTTCCCTTCCTTGCGGGAGCGTTCCAATTCCTTGGTGCTCACCTTTTCGCGATTCTTGACTGTAAGCGTAAATTCCTGCATATACAACTATCGATTAATGGCATTTAGTGAAAAACAGATTTAGAAAAGGGCGCTGATATCGCCCGTGTGCCCTTTGAGAAATTCATGGACTTCGAGCACGTCATCCAAGGAAACCGGGTCGCCTTGGTAGAGCGCTCGCGCTTCTGCCTGTTCCAAATCCGTGGGTACCCCCAGGCTCATCACGCCGAGCTGCCCCAAAGAGAGGAAGACGAGCGATGAAGCGCCGCAACCGTCACAGGAAAGATGAAGCGCTGTCCGCTTTTCATCCTCTTCTAAAACCACCATCTTGGCAGGACGATGCTTTTTGTTGCATACCATGCAACGAACCAGTGACTGCAGATTCTCAAGCGAGAGTTTCATGTTGAGAATATCGTTATAGAGGGAAGAAAAGGAACCATTTACCCGCCCTTACCAGAGCTTTAACGGAGCGGCACGAGTTTGGACAGATTATCATGCGGAAGGGGTCTCGTCAATATGACGCTCGAACCGGAGGCCTATACGTCCAGATTCTTCACTGTCTTGGCATGAGTCTGGATGAAGCGTCTGCGCGGCTCGACTTCATTTCCCATGAGCACCTCAAAGAGCTCATCCGCTTCTTCGGCATCCTCGATGTCCACTCGGAGCATGACGCGGTGTTCCGGATTCATAGTCGTCTCCCAAAGCTGTTCCGGATTCATTTCTCCGAGACCCTTGTAGCGCTGGATACCGATGCCTCCGACTGTTTCTGTTTCCGTATCCGGAGCCGCTGTCTCATCGGGAGAGACCTCTTCATCGGCTTTCTTCTTTTTCGAAGCCTTCTTCTCGGCGACTTTCTGTTTCATCTCTTCCATGACCCGATTCTTCTCTTCGTCAGTGAATACGTAGCGGACATCTTTGCCCTTCTGGAGGCGGTAGAGCGGCGGCTGGGCGATATAGATGTACCCGCCCCGCACCAGATCCTCGTAGTAGCGATAGAAGAAGGTCAGAAGAAGCGTCCGGATATGCGATCCGTCGACATCGGCATCCGCCATGATGATGATCTTGTGGTAACGGAGCTTCGAGATATCGAGCGTCTCGCCGATACCGACTCCGAGCGCGATGATGATCGGCTTCAAGGTATCGGATTTCACGACTTTGTCGAGACTGGTCTTCTCGACGTTCACGAGTTTTCCGCGGAGCGGCAAAATCGCCTGGAACTCGCGGTTGCGGCCCTGCTTGGCGCTGCCGCCTGCCGAATCACCCTCTACGATATAGAGCTCGGAACGCGACGCATCCCGGCTGGTGCAGTCCGCAAGCTTCCCTGGAAGCGTCATCCCTTCGAGTGCGCCCTTTCGCAGCACGGCGTCCTTCGCGGCGCGCGCCGCGATGCGGGCCCGCACAGTCAGAAGGCACTTCTCAACGATAGCCTTCGCGTCGGCCGGATGAGTCTCGAGGTATTCGTTCAAGCCTTCAGTCAAGACCGAGGACACGGCTCCGCGCACTTCGATGTTATTGAGTTTGTCCTTCGTCTGGCCTTCGAACTGCGGATTGGCGAGCTTCACGGAGACGACAGCTGTCAGCCCCTCGCGCAGGTCATCGGATGTGAACGATCCTTCCTTTTCCCTGATCAGATTGTTCTTCTTCGCGTAGTCGTTCAGCACGCGGGTCAAAGCCATCTTGAATCCGGTCACATGGGTTCCCCCACCCGGGTTCAGGATGTTGTTCGCGAAGGCGAAGAGATGTTCCTTGTACCCTTCTGTGAATTGGAGCGAGACTTCTACCGCGACGCCCTCGACAGTCTTTTCCGCATAAAACAGTGTCTGGTTCTTCACTTCCTTCTTGCGGTTCAGGAACTTCACGAAAGAGATGATACCGGAATCGAAATAGAATCCGTGCCGGCGTACCAGATGTGCTGTCTTCTCGTCCTTGGCTTCGCGAGCATCCTCGATCATGATACGTACGCCCTTGGTAAGGAATGCCTGGTAGCGGAGGTACTCGAGGATCTTAGTCCATGAGTAACTGATTTCGGGAAATATCTCCGGATCCGCCTTGAAAGCGACTATCGTCCCCATCCGATCAGATTTTCCTATCGACTTCACCGACCCCTGGGGCTTGCCGCGCTTATACTCCTGCAGCCACTTTTTTCCCTGGCGTTCAACGGTCACTTTCGTATGCTCCGAAAGAGCGTTCACGACCGAAACGCCGACGCCGTGGAGTCCGCCGGAAATCTTGTAGCCCTCGCCGCCGAACTTTCCGCCCGCATGGAGCACGGTCATGACAGTTTCGAGAGTAGACTTCTTGGTCTGGGGGTGTATTTCGACCGGGATACCGCGGCCGTTATCTTCTACCTCGATCCAATTGTCAGGCAGCAGGCGGAGCTTGATCTCGGTGCAGTATCCGGCCATCGCTTCATCGATCGAGTTGTTCACCACTTCCCAGATAAGGTGATGCAGGCCCTCCAAAGAAGTGCCTCCGATATACATGCCAGGGCGCTTGCGGACCGGGTCCAAGCCTTCCAGGACCTGGATCGATTTCGCTCCGTAACTCTGTGATTCATTCTTTGCTGCCTTTGCCATAGGTATTGTTTGCTTCAAAAAATCCTTACCATTTTTCCTGCACTTCTTTTCGCGGCTTCATGAGGCTCCGGAGAGAGAGCTCCACCAAGAGCACGAATGCCAAGAGGAGCAGACTATCCCACCACGTGAGGAAACCGAAAAATTGGAAGAGTGCGTTTCCGAGTACGAATCCGGCCAAGAGAAATGCTTGGCGGAATGCCGCGCCCAGATGATGAGCCGCCCCCTCCTCCCCGAGACCCTTCACATAGACCCACGTCACGAAAAGCGTCAGCATGCCGAGTATCGAGGCGAAAAAACTTCCGAAAAAGAGGAATCTTCCAGTCAGGCCTGCCGCATCAGGGTCAACCGTAATAAAGACGCTCGCCCAAGCTACCAGGGCGAGCAGCGTAAAGAGACGGATCCCCCATTGGTAGACAGCAAGCGACATAGCGTGTTTTTCAAGCTCCGGAAAGAGCGCTCTTTTCCTTTCCATTATAGCCTTTTCCGAGGGAAAAAGCAATGCTCTTTTTGGCTTATAAATGGAGAAAAAATGCCCTTTCAGAGCCCCTTCACCACCATCCCGGAGAACCCTCCAGACCTCCTTCAGGAAACCCACTATGCCTATTCCTCGCTTCTTCATTCTCACAAGCCTCTTTCCTCCTCCAACCTGTTTCGGAATGGACCGTCATCCTGCCTCCGCATCGAGAACGTCTGCTCACGGGCCGAAGCGTCCAGGCTCGCA
>Ga0155098_104_pt2 | contig 80044 bp, 75 predicted proteins | sample RifCSPhighO2_01_FD_106066 | JGI IMG/M metagenome (GOLD analysis project Ga0155098, IMG submission 106066) | Candidatus Moranbacteria bacterium RIFCSPHIGHO2_01_FULL_55_24
TCGGGAAGCGCTGCGTCAGAGCTCCTCATGACATCCAGCCGCGGGAGATATTGAGGATCGATCTTGCGCCGAGCGAAGACGAGCTTCTCGCTCGGATGAAAGCGAAGACACGCTACAATATCCGCTTGGCCGAGAAGCACGGCGTAACCGTTTCCGAAAGCGCTGATCCGGAAGATCACGAAGCCTTCCTCGGCCTGGTCCGGGAAACTTCTCTCCGCAAAGGGATCCGTGCGCATGGCGCGGCACATTACCGGACAATGCTCGAGAGTATTCCGGATACCGCCAAGCTGTTCGTCGCGAAATACGAGGGAAAGGTGCTCGCTGCGAATATCGTCTGCTTCTTCGGAGATACGGCGACGTATCTTCATGGCGGGACCAGCGGCGAGGCGCGCCAGGTGATGGCGCCGTTTCTCCTTCAGTGGGAGTCGATGCGCCGCGCGAAAGCCCTCGGGTATCGCTTCTATGATCTCGGAGGCATCCAGCGGGAGACGGAAGGCGGGAAAAGCTCGGACTGGAGCGGGATCACGCGCTTCAAGGAAGGCTTTGCAGGAGAACTTCCCGGCTTACTTTTTCCCGGCACCTACGATATCATTCTGGATACCAAGAAATATTCCCTCTATCGCACTCTGCGGGCAGTCCGCAACCTTTTCCGTTTCTGATACGTATGCGCTTTATTTTCAAAATTATTCCACAGCCGGTAAAAAATCTGGGCCACCTCGGCTTGGCACTTCTGGCGAATATCCGCTACGGATTCCCCGGCAGGAAGCTTTCGGTTATCGGCGTCACCGGAACGAATGGCAAGACGACGACTGCGCAGATGATTGCGCGCATCCTGGAGCGCGTCGGATACAAGACTGCTTTCGCGACGACGGTCAACTTCTGTATCGGCGACCGCGAATGGGTGAATGCGTCCAAATTCACGACGCTGTCCTCTTGGAAACTCCAGAAGTTCCTGGCTGAAGCGCACCGGGCCGGCGTAACGCATGTGGTGCTCGAGACTTCTTCTCATGCGCTCGACCAGCATCGGGTATTCGGCGTCCCGTACCTTATCGCGGTCATCACCAACGTGACGCGCGAGCACCTGGACTATCACAAGACGCTTCCGCGCTACCGCCAAGCCAAAGCCCGGCTCTTCAAGCAGGCGAAGCACGCCGTCATCAATGCAGACATGGAACACCCCGAAGAGTTCCAGGGTCTGGTCTCGGGAAAAACCGTGCTTTACAGCACGAAGGAAGAAACAGCCGATATCGTCGCCGAAGGCATCTCGCTTGATTTCCACGCGATCGAATTCCGCGTTGGGGAAATCCATTTCCGGCTGCCGCTCCCCGGACTCTTCAATATCGAGAACGCGCTGGCGGCGCTTGGCGCGGCCAGCCTGCTCGGGATCGATTTCTCCAGTGCACGGGAAGCGCTCGCCGAGATGCGCGGCGTACCGGGCCGCATGGAGCTGGTACCGAATGCCGAAGGCATCGATATCATCATCGACTACGCCGTGACGCCGGACGCTTTCGAGAAGCTCTACGCTTCGGTACTGCCCCTGAAGATCCCCGGAACGAAGATCATCCATGTCTTCGGCACCTGCGGCGACCGCGACCGCGGCAAGCGGCCGATTCTGGGGGATATCGCTTCCCGGAATGCCGATGTCGTCATCCTGACGAATGAAGACCCGTATACCGAGGACCCGGAGCGCATAATAGACGAGGTAGAGAAGGGCGTTACCAAGAAGAAAGACAAGGAATATTTCCGTATCTTCGACCGGCGCGAGGCTATCCGGAAAGCGCTCTCGCTCGCGGAGCGGGGCGACATCGTCCTCATTACCGGCAAGGGTGCCGAGACCAGCATGGCCTGGGCGGACCGGCGCGAACCCTGGAGCGAGCGGCAAACGATAGAGGAGACCCTGAAGGAACTCAAGAAATAAAAAAGAGCCTCATAGCGAGGCTCTTTTTTCGGCTTGTTTCCCTACAGGGAGAGCGCGATGAGGACGATCGTGAAAAAGGCTCCGAAGAGGCTGCCGACGATCACTTCGCTCGTGCGATGCCCGACATGTTCTTTGAGGCGGGGGAACTGCTTTTTGTCGAGATCCATCTGCTCGACGAGCATATTGAGGTAGCGGCCCTGGTCGCCCAAGTGCATGCGGATGCGGAGCGCGTCATCGATGATCAGGAAGGCGAGTCCTACCGTGACGGCGAACGCGCCGGAATGGATACCTTCATAATAGCCGATAGAGACGAGAAGAGCAGTCGCGAAGGCGGTGTGGGCGCTCGGCATATGGCCGTGGGTGAAGATGTACCCCGGTTGCCAGCCATAGCGGATGGTGAAGAGGATGAATTTCACGATCTGCGCGAGGATGCCTACGATGATCGGAATGATGAAGACGAGATATGGCTGGAGCGTTTGCATAGAATTTTTCTTGGCTCCAGTATATCATGAATATGAATCAGCCTGATTCTTGGCATTCCGCCGCTCTTTTGCTACTCTTCATGTACGAGAACTCTTATCTATCAACCATATGAACCCGCTCTACGTTATTTTAGGCATCGTTGCTCTCCTCATTCTTTTCGTCATCGCGATCTACAACGGTCTGGTCCGGCTCAAGATGCGCGTCGAGGAAGCCTGGAGCGATATCGATGTCCAGCTGAAGCGCCGCTACGACCTCATCCCGAACCTCGTCAATACCGTGAAGGGCTATGCCGAGCACGAACGCGAGCTTTTGGAAAAGGTGACGCAGGCGCGCACCAATGCGATGCAGGCAGGAAGCGGGAGCGCGAAGGCCGAGGCCGAGAACATGCTCTCCGACACCTTAAAGAGTCTCTTCGCCGTCGCGGAGAATTATCCCGACCTCAAGGCCAACCAGAACTTCCTCGAACTCCAGCGCGAGCTCTCCGATACCGAGAACAAGATCCAGGCATCGCGCCGCTTCTACAATACGAATGTCATGGAGCTCAACACGAAGATCGACACCTTCCCCACGAGCATCATTGCCTCCCTCTTCGGCTTTGCCAAGCGCGATTTCTTCGAGGCTGCCGGAGCCGAGAAGGAGCCTGTCGCGGTCAGTTTCTAGTCTGTCCAGGAAGGGAAAAATCGGATATACTTACGGCGCACAAAAGTGCGCCTTTTGATTGCAAATTATGGCAACACTCTACAACCAATACGACAAAAACATCCGCCTCACTTGGTTCTATATCACTCTTTTCCTCGTCTTCGTCATCGGCGTAGGCTATGTCTTCGCGGGAGCGATGGGGGAGAGCACTATCCTCTACGGCGCCGTCCTCTTCTCGGTCGGCATGAGCGTAGCCTCCTACTGGTGGAGCGACCGGATCGTGCTTTCTATGAGCAGCGCGCATGAGCTCGACCCGCGCGAAAATCTGGAAATCTATCGCCTCGTGGAGAACCTGGCTATCACGGCCGGGCTGCCGCTCCCCAAGATCTACATCATGGAAGACTCGGCCATGAATGCGTTCGCGACGGGCCGCAACCCCGAGCATGCCGTCATCTGCCTCACCACCGGTATCATCGACCGTCTGGAGAAAAACGAGCTCGAAGGCGTCATCGCGCACGAACTGTCGCACATCGGCAACCGCGATACGCTCGTCGCGACCGTCGTAGTCATCCTGGTCGGATTCGTGGCGCTTCTCGCCGACTGGTTCCGCCACTTCGCTTTCTTTAGCGACCGCGACAACGATCACCGGGGCCAGGCCCAGGCGCTTTTCTTCATCGCGGCGATCATCCTCTCCATCCTGGCGCCGTTCTTCGCCATGCTCTTGCAGTTTGCCATCTCGCGGAAGCGCGAGTTCCTGGCCGATGCTTCCGGAGCGCTTCTCACGCGCTATCCGGAGGGGCTGGCCAGCGCTCTGGAGAAGATCTCCGGCGATACCGAGCCGCTCGAGGCCGCCAACCGCGCCACGGCGCACCTCTATATCTCCAACCCGCTCAAGGGCCAGCATTTTTCCAAGTTCTTCATGACGCATCCGCCGATCGAAGACCGCATCGCTGCTCTCCGCGGCATGGAGCAGAAATAATTCCAGGCACTTCCTCGATTCAAATAACATGCCAACTTACAAAGAATTCGCAGCACTGGCGCGGGCGCGTTTCCAGAAGAGCCAGGAGCGCAAGAAGAAAGCGATCGGCGAGTTCCGCTACACCGAGCACTCGCGCTACAAGATGCGCCAGTACGGCTTGAGCGAGCAGAAGGTGCGCGGAGTCATCCGTTCGCCGCGCCGGACGGAAAAGGGTATCGTCCCACAGACCATCGCCGTGATGCAGCCGGTCTCACCGAAAAAGACGGGGGACAAAGAAACTTGGAGACAGGAGATCTGGGTGATGTATCAGGAGAAGAAAAAGACAGGTCCTCTCGAGCGGGGCCAGAAGAAGATTATCAGTGCCTGGCGCTATCCCGGAGTGAGCCCGGAGCGCGACCCGATCCCGGCCGAGATTCTGCAAGAGATCGAAAGCTGGTCTGATTCGGAGACAGGAGTATAATAAAAGTAGCTAATTTTTTCTAACGCATATGGACGAAAACATGCAGGCGGGCACGCCGCAAGGCAGCCCGGCGCCGGAACACGAGGCGCCGAAGCAGGAACAGCAGCCAGGTACTGGGCAGGGCAGCGCGAAAGCCGAGGTCAAGGGTGCGACCGACAAGCTCGAAGCGCTCCTCGAAGAGTACATGGTGAAGAAGGCTCCCTTCACGCTCCCGATGAGCGTCAAGGAGATTCTTGTGAAGATCGCGCCATATATAGTAATCATAGGTGCGATCATGGCACTGCCAGTGATTATCGCAGCGCTCGGCATAAACGCATTCCTCGCGCCGTTTGCGATGATGGGCGGCAGCTATTACTGGGGAACGGCCGGGATCATCTCGGCGATTTTCGCCGCTATCGCGTTCGTGATAGAGATTATGGCGGTGCCGGGACTCTTCAAGCGCACCCACAAGGGCTGGCAGCTCGCTTACTATGCATCCCTGGTGATGCTCGTCGGCAACATCGTGTCCTTCAATATCGTGAGCGGGATTATCGGCGCGATTATCGGCTGGTACTTCCTCTTCCAGGTCAAAGAGCTCTACAAGAACTAGGGCTCATCTAAGGGAAATTTCGCTCAAAGCCCTGCTGATATAGCAGGGTTTTTTGCTTTAAATAAAGCCTTATCCTCTTCTTTCTCTTGACATTCCGCTTATTTTGGAGTATAATGATAGGTCATAGTAACTTTACAACCCAAGCAGATCTCTCACAGGAGAAAGACCATGAAGACTCTTTTTGTTGCTCTCGTTGCCCTGATCGCGCTTTCCTCTTCGCTTGCGGCTCCGGCCCAGGCTGGCGGAAGCAACATCTTCGAACCGGCCGGCTATGGGAATTACGGCCAGCGGTCGTCCCGTCAGGACCCGCAGAGGCATACCGCTCAAAAGGTGGCGCTGGCACAGCGTTACGCGGACGAAGTCTTCCGTGTCTGCGCCAGCGATAATATCGGTCAGCAGGTAGCTAATCAGGCTATCTCTGGCGGAGCAGATATCTTCGTCCAAGGCCTCGGGAAGCTGATTGTTGGAAAGCGGTATCACTCGATCCGCAACTACAACAGTTACCAGTCTTCCAGGGACAACAGCCGTTCCTGCGAGGCAGTCGCCCGTCAGGCCTATCGCGACTACCTCTCATCAGCGCCGGCGTCGTCATGCGAAATGACGATGACGACGACGATGCGCCGCGGCGGGAAATATGTTTCCGAACCGACCGCCACGCGCACCTGCCGGTCCGACCGCGCCGAAGACTGGGAGAGTGAATTCCAGCCCCAGCCAAGCGCGGCAAGAATCAGCCGAACAGCTTCTCGCGAAGACTGGGCAGCTGATTTTCAGCCGGAACGCTGAAGAGATCAGCTCTCACAAGCAAGCGGCCGCATCAGAACACTGATGTCGGCCGCTTTTTCTTTTTCATTTAAAAGCGATGAGCTATACTGGGTGAGTATGGGGATGGCGAGTCCCCGGCTTCCGCGTCCTCGCCGGGAAATAAAAAGAAAAGGCATGCAAGGAAAAAAGCAGACCAAAATCGTCGCGACCATCGGCCCGGCTTCGGAATCGAAAGCGATGCTCCGCGCTCTGGTGAATGCCGGCATGAACGTCGTGCGGCTGAACTTTTCGCACGGCGAGCACGCGTGGCATCAGGAGGTGATCAATCGCGTGCGCGAGCTCTCTCTAGAACTGAAGACCCCGATCGCCATCCTGGCCGACCTCCAGGGGCCGCGCATCCGCACCGAGATAGCCGCTCCGCTCGAGCTTGAGCAGGGTGCCAAAGTGACGGTGAGCGATATCTCCCACAAGGAATCGCTTGAGGGTGAAAACATCGTATTCCTAGACATTCCCGGAATCATCGATCATGTGGAGGTGGGGCACGCCCTCCTCATCGAGGATGGGACGCTCGAGCTCACCGTGACAGCCAAGGAGGAAAAGAGTCTTACTGCCGAGACCAAGAGCCCCGGAACCATCAAAACCCGGAAGGGCGTCATTCTGCCGGATTCGGAGATCACCCTCCCGATCATTTCCGAGAAAGACAAGCGTGATCTCGAATTCATCTTGGGTGAGGGAGTGGAGTATATCGCGCTTTCCTTTGTCGGTTCTGCCGAAGACATAGCGACGGTCCGCGCCCAGATGAAAGCCTACGCTTCCGATGAGGCGCGCCTCCCGAAAATCGTTTCGAAAATAGAGCGCAAGGAAGCGATCAGGAATCTCCAGTCGATTATCGCCGCAACCGATGCCGTGATGGTGGCGCGCGGCGACTTGGGAATCGAGATGCCGGAAAGCGAGATCGCACTCCTTCAGAAGAAGATTATCCGCGAAAGCCTGAAGGCCGCCAAGCCAGTCATCGTCGCGACGCAGATGATGAAAAGCATGACAGAGAATCCGCGCCCGACGCGTGCCGAAGTGAGCGACGTCTCCAATGCCGTCATCGACCATACCGATGCGGTCATGCTTTCGGAAGAGTCAGCCATGGGCAGGTACCCGGTGGAAACGGTCGCCATGATGAGCGAGATTATTCAGAAGACCGAAGAGTCGCCGTTCGATGACCTGTACCACGCCCTCGATCTCAATTTCAAGAACGAGTATTCGACGATGATCCGGAGCGTGTATCAGCTCGCACAGAGCTTCCGGACCAAGGCTATCCTCATTCTTTCCATAAGCGGATTTACGGCGCGTCTCCTGTCCCACTTCCGTCCCGAATCGCGCCTCCTGGTGGCGACCAACGACCGCCGCGTCTGGAACGAGCTCGCGCTTGTCTGGGGGATAGACCCGTACCTCTTCGAGGGGGACGAACGTTATGATACGCACACGACGCTCCTCATGGAGGAAGCGAAGAAAGACGGCAAGATCTCCGCGGGAGACCGGGTCGCGGTCTTCTTGGGCCGTACGCCCGAGCATGGGACTATGCAGCTTGTCGGGATAAAGGAAGTACGATAGAATGCGAGGCGCTGAAAGGCCAGCCAGAGGCTGGTCCGCCGCTGGCGGAAATTTCCTGAAGCAACTGGAAAGGTGGCCGAGTGGTTGAAGGTACTTGCTTGGAAAGCAAGCGTGCGGGAAACCGTACCGAGGGTTCGAATCCCTCCCTTTCCGCCGATATGAAAAAGGGGCCGTCTTGCGCGGCTCCTTTTTCATCCCTATGATAGAGGGAACGAGAAAGATACGGGAAAATTAAGGAAAAGCCGAGAAACTGATAAGTTGCATGCAGCTATGGAAAACGAATCGCGCTTTATTACCACCCCGGAATCACAGGAACGCTTCGGGCGGAATGTAGAGATACATGTCATTTTCGTGCGCCACGGAGAGAAGGGTGGGGAAGGGGAATTGACGGACGAGGGCAAAAAGCAGGCCTCGGGGTTCGGAGAGAATCTGGAAAACAAGCACGCGATCAAGGGCTACTCCAGCCCGATACAGCGGGCTATGGATACGGTGGAGCATATCATCGAAAACTCTCCCCATGACAAAAAACTGAAAACGCGGATCAGGACCGAGATCGGCATCCCGCCATCCTCGCAGGAATTCTATAAAAAATTCAGGGAACTGGAAGAAGAGGGCGCTGATACGGCGGCGGAGTGGTTCTTGAGTTTCGGGCAGGAAAGGCCGGACAGCGAAACGTTCTCGCCGCACGAAGTAGCGGAAGCGTTCGCCTACATGATCGCCAAGTATTCGAAGATGGCGGACAAGCTTTTCTCCGGCTCGAACATCGATCTGGTGAACGGCACGCATCAGGGTCTCCCCGAGGCGCTCCTGAAAGAAGTCCTGAAAAGGGAAGTCGACGGCCGAGAAGTCGTCGGTTTCGAGAAGGCAGAAGATATCGGGGGAGCGCTACAGTTCGCGGAAGGCATGGAATTCGCTATCAGAACCGATGAGCGCGGCGGCAAAAGCTTGAAAGTGATTTTTCGGGGCCAAGAATACGGTATCGACATGGTGAAACTCGCTGAATTGGCAAAAGCATATGAAGAAAGGCAGAAGCAAGGATAGGCTAGTACTCGCCTTCGGAGACTTGTCCTCGAAAGACGTGGGAATCGCAGGTGGGAAAGGCGCTTCGCTCGGCGAAATGACGCAGGCAGGCATTCCTGTGCCACCGGGATTCGTGATCCTCTCACCCGCTTTTGAAAAATTCTTGGAAGAAACTGATCTCCACGTGGAGATCAGCGCCATCCTCGGCTCGGTAGACCATAAGCAGATCCATACCGTGGAAAATGCTTCGAGGAAAATACAGGCTTTGCTCCTGGCGGCCGAAATGCCGGAAAGCATCGCGGCAGAAATCCGGAAATTTTTCGGAAACCTCGGTGCGGAATACGTGGCAGTCAGATCCTCGGCTACCGCCGAAGACTCCGCGAGCGCGGCCTGGGCGGGCCAGCTCGAAAGCTATCTCAATACGACGGAAGAAGACCTGATAGAGAACGTGAAGAAATGCTGGGCTTCGCTCTTCACCCCGCGCGCCATCTTCTATCGCTTCGAGAAAGATCTGCATGAGCTGAAGATATCCGTCGCGGTCGTGGTCCAGAAAATGGTCGAAAGCGAAACATCAGGCGTCGCCTTTTCCGTGCACCCCGTGACGGAAGACCGGAATCAGATAATCATGGAAGCCGGTTTCGGACTCGGCGAAGCGATCGTGTCGGGGCAGATTACGCCGGATAACTACGTGGTGGAAAAATCTCCGCGCCGGATCATCGATAAGAACATCCTGGCCCAGACGAGAGGAATGTATCGTTCCGCGGCTGGCGGCAATGAATGGAAAGAAATACCGGGAACAACCGGAGAAAAACAGGTGCTCACCGATGAGCAGATCCTGGAGCTCTCCGAAATCGTAGTACGCATCGAGAATCATTACGGCTTTCCTTGCGACGTCGAGTGGGCGTCCGAAGGCGGGAAATTCTTCGTCGTCCAGAGCCGGCCGATCACCACGCTCGGCCAGAGCCCCCAAGAAGCTTCGGCGCCGGAAGCCAAGGATTATGTCGAGACAGGGTACGGAGATTGGCGGCTCGGCATTACGCGGAACGTGTCGTTCTGGCATCAATGGATATCCTCTCTGGGCCACTTTCACCATACGGTTGATTTCGGAATCAATGCGCGGAACCAGCAGTTGGCAGTAACCGCTCTCGGCACGGAGACGAGCCTGTTTTTCCGCTCCGAAAATATCGCGGAATACTCCGAGGCTATTCTCGGATCGGTAGCCGCTCCCGCAGGGATCGCGAAGCTCCGGGCGCGCTATGAGGAATTTTCCGAAGCACTACTGTCTTCGCTCGAGAAGCTCTGTGAAGAAACCACTCCCGAGCGTTGGGATGATTTCATGGCGAAATATACGCGGATGTGCGCGGGGCTTTTCCTCACTTCCACCATCGGCCGCGCAGGTATGACCGCGCTTACCGAACTTTTGAAAAAGGAGGGCGTTTCCGATGAGGATATCCCCGAAGCCATCGCCGTGGTGACGTATCCGGACGAACACACGCCGCTCTTCAGGTCCCAGCTCGATCTGCTCGAGATAGGGGCGAAGGCACAGAACGGAGTACCGCACGAAGAACAGGCCGCCTTGCTCGAGGGATGGCTGGAGAATCATGGGTTCATCCCGGTCAACTTCTGCGAGGATCCCTGGACGCTCGAGGATGCCGGAAAGCAGCTCGCTGAATTGCTGCAGAAAAATTGCACGGATGAGCTGGAGCGCTTCGAGCGGGAACATAGAGAGAGGGTCGAGCAGAAGCGGAAGAGGCTCGCAGGGATGAAGAACGAGGAAGTAACGGTCCTCGCAGAAGCCATCGCCGAAGGGACGCGTCTGAACGAATTCAGGAAAAACGTCTTCAGCAGGGTATCGCTCGGATACCGGGATGTTTTTTCAAAAATCGCCGCATTGGGAAATTCCGAGAACTGGAGAGATTGCTTCTCTCTTCTCCCCGAGGAGATGCGTGCGCTGCTCGAGGGCGCGGAATTCGATATCAAGGACATCGTAGAGAAAAGGAAAGTCGTCGGATACTATACCGATGAGACCGGTGTGAACCATCTGATCGAAGGGGAGGACCTCCAAAAATTCGTGGCGTTCATCGAAACGGCGCATGGAAAATCTTCCGCCCCGAGCGCGACGTCTGAAACATCGGTAAAGGGATTCACGGCGAACAAGGGCGTGGTCGAAGGCGTCGTGCGGGTCATTCTTTCTGCGAAAGATTTCCATAAGATAGACCGCGGAAACATCCTGGTCACCACGATGACGTCGGTCGACTTCGTGCCGATCATGGAGAAGGCCGGTGCCTTCGTCACGAACGAGGGCGGGATCACTTCTCATGCCGCTATCATCGCGAGAGAGATGAACAAGCCTTGCATCATCGGGACACAGATCGCTACGAAAGTCTTCCGGGACGGGGATAGGGTGAGAGTGGACGGCAACCGGGGCATCATCGAGATCTTGGATTGAGGAAAATCTTCTGCCCCAATAAAAAAACTGGCACTTCTGCCAGTTTTTTATTTTCCTAACCGAGCTTTCTACTGTCCCATCATGCCCTGGGGCATCTTCTGCTGCAGCTGCTTCATGGCTTCCAATGACTGCCGCATCATGGCGCACTGGTCGGTGAAGGTGATGTCTGCAGGAACCGAGAGATCGATGCTGGCGGCTGGAGAGCATTGGACACTCTTGGCGAAATCGAGGGTGTCTTTCGCGTCTTCTGCCATCTGCTGGCCTCCGGTAGTCGCTTGAGGGAGGTCTTTGAAGGCATCTTGCATCTCATCCAGGCAAGCTTTCTCGAACTTGAACCCCTGCTTGTCTTTGGAGGTCCAGGTGTACTGGGCCGTGCCGTCGTGGAGAGCGTACATGGTCACGCCGTCCATCTTGGTCGCGGAGCGGAACCGCTCTCCCTGGAGAGTGATTTCCGATTCATAGCTTTTGCCGTTCTGCTCCATGGCGTAGGTGCAGTGCATGGCTTCTCCCAGGCCCATAGCCTCCTTGAGGGATGAAATGGCACCTTTCTGCTCGACCGCTTCTTTGGCGTCGCGGGCCTTGTCTATGGCAGAATCAGCGCCATTCTCGAGAGAATTTTTCGCTTGGTTCGACCAGAGGTAGGCGCCGGCCCCGATAATGATGATGAGGGCGATAAGCCCGATGACCTTTCCCATACTCTTCAATAGTTTAGGAATTACCTTCCTAGTATACACCTTGACCGGGTAGGGAAAACCCCTTCCGTCAAGCGAAGAGAGCGCTCTCGGGGGAGGCGAGGAACTGGCGCTGGGAATGGACGGCTGCTCCCTAGGGTGTTATAGTTTTTGGGCAAGTAAGCAGTTAAGAGTAGGCTTATGACACGTCAATTCAAAGGTTTTATCGAATTTATCCGCGAACAAGGCGTTGCCGGACTGGCAGTCGGTTTCATCCTGGGCGGCGCGGTTTCCAAGGTGGTCACGGCATTCGTGACGGACATCGTCAACCCGCTCGTCGGCATTTTCCTCGGCGCGGCAGAAAACTTGAAGGATGCCAAGTTCGTCATGGGGGACGTGCAGATCATGTGGGGAGATTTCGCCGCAGTCCTCATCGACTTCATCATCATCTCGGCAGTCATCTACGGTATGTTCAAGATTCTCGGCCTCGAGAAGCTCGATAAGAAGAAACAGAAGTAACAGCAACCAAAATGACGCAGAAAAAGAATCAGAAGAATACTTTCGGTGCCGAAGCGCTCCGCGTCCACAAGAAGCTCGGGGGCAAGATCTCTATCGTCCCGAAGGCCAAGATCAAAGACAAGCATGACTTGAGCATCTACTACACGCCCGGAGTCGGAGCGGTCTCGACTCACATCGCCGAGAAAAAGGCGCGCGTGTATGACTACACGATGAAAAAGAATGCGGTCGCGGTGGTTTCCGATGGCTCGGCCGTGCTCGGCCTGGGCAATATCGGGCCGGAAGCGGCGCTCCCGGTCATGGAAGGCAAAGCGATGCTCTTCAAGGCGCTTGCGGATATCGATGCCGTGCCGCTGGTACTCGCCAGTCAAGACATCGACAGCATCGTCGAGACGGTCAAGAACATCGCCCCCGGTTTCGGCGGAATCAATCTCGAAGACATCGCTGCACCGCAGTGCTTCGAGATCGAGGCGCGCCTCCGCAAAGCGCTGGATATCCCGGTGCTTCATGACGACCAGCACGGGACGGCTATGGTGGTGCTCGCAGGCCTCATCAATGCGCTCCGGGTGGCGAAAAAGAAGGCTCGCCAGGTGAGGATCGTCATAAGCGGTGCAGGGGCGGCCGGACAGGCGATCACGAATTTCCTCCATCTCTATGGTGTCGGGGATATCATCGTGACAGATACGCTCGGCATCGTACACAAGAAACGCGAGAACCTGACGTTTTCGAAGAAAAAACTGGCCCAGATCACGAACAAGAAAGGCATGACCGGTGACATCCGGGATGCGCTCCGGGGAGCGGATGTCTTTATCGGCGTTTCCAAAGGGAATATGCTCTCCGCTCCCGATATCGCCCTCATGGCTCCTCGTGCTATCGTATTCGCGCTTTCGAACCCGATTCCGGAGATCATGCCGGATGAAGCCAAAGCGGGCGGCGCGCTGGTGGTAGCGACCGGGCGTTCGGACTTCCCGAACCAGATCAATAACGCGCTCGGCTTCCCGGGCATCTTCCGCGGCGCGCTCGACAATGGCGTGAAGGAGATCACGAGCGCCATGCTCATCCAGGCTTCGGAAAATCTCGCCAAAATCGTCAAGAAACCGACGGCGGAAAAAATCGTGCCGAGTGTGTTCGACAAGGCGGTCGTCCGAGCCGTGGCGAAAGCGATCCGCTAACCCGGGGAAAAAGAGAATAAGCGAAGAACGGGAGAAGGAAATCTCCCGTTTTTTATTCTGTGTTATACTCTAAATGAAGAAATAATTTCTATCCATATCGTTATGGAATCAACCGAAAAGACAACAGAAACTAAAAAAGAAGAGGCGAAGGGCAAGACCCGATCGGCTCACCCGGGCATCGTGCGCTGGGCGGTCATCCTCGGTATCGCTATCGTCATCAACATGTTCCTCGTGTACGCGCTCCAGGTAGTGTATCCGGAACCGCTCTATGAGAATTTCTGCAAAGAGGAACAGGTAAAAAAGGTCTTGAATAGCGAAAAGGAATGCGTAGAGCAGGGCGGCCAGTGGATCGAAGGTTCCGCAGTAGAGATGAAAGCCCAGGTGGATCCTACGATGGCGCCCGCAATCAAGAGCTATTGCAATGCGGACTTCACTTGTGCCAAGTCGTACGAGAGCGCGCTTGAGCTCTATCAGCGCAATGTCTTCATCGTCTTCACCGTCATCGGACTTCTCTTGATTCTTGCGAGCACGTTCGTTGTCGGAGCAGATGTCCTTTCTTCCGGACTTTCCTTCGGCGGAATACTGGCGCTGGTCGTCGGTTCGGTCGCCTACTGGAACAACATGGATGACATCATCCGGGTAGTAGTCCTCGGGGTGGCTCTCGCAGCCCTTCTCTGGTTCGCTTGGAAGAAATTCCGTGACTAACATACAAAGAGAAAAAATATATGGCGAAAAAACAGGGAGAAACTGTTCTTGAGGTGCCCGCAGGAGTTACTCCGGCAGCCGAGACAACACCGCAGAATAATGAGAGATTCTTCGGGATGCTCCTCTTGTCAGCCTTTTTCATCTTTGCTCTGGCATCGCTCATCGGGGCCGGATGGGGAGCGTACCTTCTGTGGCAGAACCGCGCAAAGACTATCAATCAGCCTTCGATCGCTTCGGTGACCGTCGGGGAAGCTATGGTGGAGACTGCGCCGAAGACCGAAGAGAAGCCGGCAGGCGAGGCGGCATCCGCTCCGGCAGCCAGTGGAGAGAGCGTGACCAAAGCCAAGGCAACCCAGATGAGTGTCTTAAATGGCGGGGCTGCCAAAGGTACGGCTGGGACGGCAGGCGAGCTGTTGAAATCCGCAGGCTTCACCAAGATAACGGTCGGGAATACGCAGGCGGACTTCACCGGAACGACCGTCTACTACGCGGCTGGTTTGGAGAAAGAAGCGGCGGCTGTAGCCGACGCGCTCCGCAGCAAGTATCCGAATGTCGCTCCGAAACCCGCAGAGGCGAGCAACAAAGAAACGAGCACGGCCTCTCTCACGGTAATCTTCGGAAAGTAGGGGTAATCCCTAGAGCCCGAGCTTCGCATCTCCCCATTTCGGGGAGATTTGCTTTATTTACGGCTTTGGCGCTACCCTAAAGGAAGAACTATGCTAAACGGCCAGAATACAACCGAAGAGATCAAGGCGCGGCTCAATATAGTGGATGTCGTGGGCTCGTATGTGCGCCTGGAGAAGGCCGGCGCTCACTACAAGGCCAATTGTCCGTTCCATCAGGAGCGGACTCCGTCGTTCATGGTGAACGAGGAACGCAACATGTGGCACTGCTTCGGCTGCGGCAAGGGCGGCGACATCTTCGCGTTCGTCATGGAGATCGAGGGACTGGAATTCCGCGAAGCGCTCCAGATGCTCGCTGAACGGGCCGGCGTGGAACTTCCGAAGTATTCGCGCGAGTCCGAGGGCACTCGCGACAGCAAGGATCGCCTGTATGAACTGCTGGCCCTTGCGACCAAATTCTACGAACACCAGCTCTGGGAAGGCGGAGGAAAGACCAAGGTCCTCGGCTACTTGAAGGGCCGCGGCCTCTCGGAAGAAAGCATCCGCAAATTCCGCCTCGGCTATGCGCCGGACGGCTGGCAGCACCTGTCGGAATTCCTCATGAAAAAAGGCTACGCTGCCAAAGAGCTGGAAGCGGCCGGCCTCGCCCTGAAAAAAGAGAAGGGGAGCGGACATTACGACCGTTTCCGCGACCGGATCATGTTCCCGATTTTCGATATCCTGGGACGTCCGATCGGGTTTTCGGCTCGCGTCGCGCCTGGCGGCGATGAATCCCAGGCGAAATATATCAACACTCCCGAAACGGCGCTCTACCACAAGAGCCGCGCCTTGTACGGGCTTTCCCATGCCAAGCAAGCTATGAAGCAGGCGGGCTACACGGTCATCGTCGAGGGGAATATGGACGTGATCGCCATGCATCAGGCGGGGATTGAGAATACCGTCGCGGTATCCGGGACAGCGCTGACCGACGAGCAACTCACCATCATGAAGCGCTACGGGAATGAGGTGAGGCTCTTCTTCGACATGGACGGGGCCGGCCAGAAAGCGGCTCGGAAGAGCGCGGAACTGGCGCTTCAGAAAGAGCTCGCCGTATCCCTCATCGCGCTCGAGTCCGGCAAGGATGCTGCAGACATAGGGAAGGACGACCCAGAGAAACTGAAAGCCGCAGTGGCTGCTCCATTGCCCGCGCCCAAGTATTTCTTGCAGTCTCTTCTGGCTGCTCACGACCAGGCGACACCGGAGGGCAAGCGGGCGATTACCGACGACTTCAGTGAACTGCTCATCGCCATCAAGAATCCGATCGAGCGCGCCTTCTGGATCAAAGAGCTTTCCCGGGAAATCGGTGTCGAGGAAAAACTGCTCATCGGTATGGTGAACCAGTCGTTCCTCGAAAGGACGCGCCGCGACGGACCGGAGCCGGGGAGCTACACGAAGCCTTCGCAGGCGCTGCCGGCCTTCGGCAGTCGCGCCGAACGTTTGCGCGAGGAACTGGTGGCCCTCATGTGCACCGATAACGCGGTGCGGAACGGACTGCTCTCCAAAGTTTCTCCGGATGCCAAAGTTTTCCTTGAGAAGCACCCGCTCTTCTTCTTTGTCCTCCAGGCCGGCCAGGCTGACGTGCTCTCGCTCATCGAGGACCAGAGTCTCAAAAGCGAAGCCTCACGCCTGGTATTCCGCCTTGAGGAAAGCCCGGATCTCATCGGTCTTTCCGGAGCGGAGCGCCAGGCCAAGATGGAAGAAATGGGCCAGGGATACCTGGATGACCTGGAGCGTGAAGTGACCAAGTACGAAAGACTGCGCGTTCTGGAGCAGGAACTCACTCTCGCCCGCACCCATGGAGACAAAGAGAAGGAAATGACGCTCCTTGCCGAATTTGCCAAGCTTTCCGCAAAATAGCTTCCCAGACGAGAAAAAAGCTGGTATGATGCAGTATTCCCTCTTGTATTTTCAGAAGCGTTCCGCTTCGCCCTCTCTCATTTGTTATTTCTAACCAGTATGGCAAAAAAGACCAAGAAACAAGCCAAAAAACCTGCCAAGCCAGCCAAGAAAAAGAAGGCTGCTGCCAAGCCGAAACCCGCCAAGAAGAAGGCGGTAAAGAAAGCTGCTCCGAAAAAGGGGAGCAAGAGAACCGCTCCGAAAAAGAAGGCGGTAAAGAAGCCTGCGAAAAAAGCCGCACCGAAAAAAACCAAGAAGCCGAAGAAGGCTCCGAAGAAAGCCGCCCCGAAAAAGAAGCTTACGAAAAAAGCGGCTCAAAAAAAAGAACTCCTCCAGAAACAGAAGCAGGACGCCTTCGCAGAGCTGATCGCTCGCGGGAAGCAGCGTGGCTTCGTGACGGAAGACGAGATCATCCACATCCTGCCGGACGTCGAGACGGATCTCGAACACCTCGAAAGCCTCTATGAGAAACTCGAGACTTCCGGTATCCGCGTCGTCGGGTCCGACGAGATGCTCAAAGTAGAGACGGACAAAGTCGGCGAGTCCTTCGGGAAAGCCAGCAAGAAAGGAAAGGCTGCCGCCAAGAAAGAGAAGAAAGCCGAGTGGGGCGAAGAGAGCGACAGTACCTCGGATCTCGTGCAGATGTATCTCAAGGAAATCGGCCGCGTGGCGCTCCTTTCCGGCGAAGAAGAAGTGCGTCTCGCCAAGCTGATAGAAAAGGGCGACCTGAATGCCAAACAGCGCCTGACCGAGGCGAACCTGCGCTTGGTGGTTTCGATCGCCAAGAAATACGTCGGCCGTTCGCACAATCTCTCGCTGCTCGACCTCATCCAGGAAGGGAACATCGGCCTCTTCCGCGCTGTAGAAAAATTTGATTACCGCAAGGGATTCAAATTCTCGACCTACGCCACCTGGTGGATTCGCCAGGCAATCACGCGTGCCCTGGCAGACCAGTCCCGTACTATCCGCATCCCGGTCCACATGGTGGAAACCATCAACAAGTATGCCCAGGTGACGCGCCGTTTGGTGCAGGAGCTCGGCCGTGAACCTCTCGCCGAAGAGATCGCTGCAGAAATGAACATGGAAGTCGACAAGATCCGCCATATCCAGAAGATCTCGCAGGAAACCGTCTCGCTCGAGACGAGCGTCGGTGACAACGAGGATGACAGCGTGCTCGGAGACTTCATCGAAGACACCGAGACCGTCATGCCAAACCAGGCCGCTTCGCGCAAGCTCCTGAAGTCGCACATCACCGATATCCTAAGCGAGCTCACGCCGCGCGAGCAGAAGATCCTGCGCATCCGCTTCGGCCTTGAGGACGGCGTGACCCACACGCTCGAAGAAGTGGGCCAGGAATTCGGCGTCACTCGCGAGCGTATCCGCCAGATCGAGGCCAAGGCGCTCGAGAAGATTCGCGAACACGAGCACCTGAAGAAGCTCAAAGACTACTAAAAACAAGCCCTGGATCCATCCAGGGCTTTCTCTTGCCAAAACAGGAGAGCTCGGCTATAATCTATTTGTTTTACTTTTCGGTAAGACATCGAAAATTGAATACTCCGTCCGCCAGCTGGCGGATCGGTGGTAGAAATACTCCGGCGTAGCTCAGTGGTAGAGCAGGTGGCTGTTAACCACTTGGTCGTAGGTTCGAATCCTACCGCCGGAGCATATGCAAAAAGAGCGTCCAATTGGGCGCTTTTTTGTATGTATTTCAGGGCGGTAGGATGAGAACGGGAAGGGGTCGGGAAACAGGAGTTTCCCGTTTGGGGTGACCCAGACTCGTCTGGGGCTAGAGGGCGGAAGCCCTATAGAACGCAGCGAAGCGAGTAGTGAGATTCCTACCGCCGGAGCATAGAAACACATCTGTTAAGGTGTGTTTTTTCTTTGAGAGGACTATATAATGGAGAAAGATTCAGAAAAAGGTACCTGACCCCTTTTTTGTCCACTTTTGTGTGATAATGACCAGAACCGAACTGATTAGTATATGTTGATGCTTTTTCTTTTTCGTAGTCTAAAGCATATATTGTTTGCCAACCTGATTTTTCGAGACCCATCGTTACTAGTCCAATGCCCGCAAAGAAATCTGCGACCGTAGGGTTATTGAACTTTGTGGATTTTTTCTTCATAACCATGCTCAAGAACAAGAATTTATATCAATTCTATTAAACGTAAGTTCGACAGTCTGTATTTCATTGCATCCTGACTGACTTGGTACTTCTTAGCCAGGTCTATTAAATGGTCTTGTGAGAAGCTTTCTTTCGAGATTTTTTCAAAATCTAGAGTTAATAGTTTTTTTGGCATTAGAATGTTAGCTGCAAAGAAATCAGCTCTTTTCTCTTCTTTTGGCTTATCCAGTAGCCTTGTGCTTGTTCTATAATCAATGGAAACTTTATTCTTTTTATCAAAAAGAAAGTGAGCGATTTCATGAGCTACTGTAAAACGCATTCTCGTTTTTGGCTCACTACTATTAATTCCCATAAGTGCTTGCCCATCTTCTCTTCGGATGAGCATCCCGGAGTACTCTTCGCTAGGGGCGTAGCTTATTTTAATCCCGAGTTTGTCAGCGATACTTTCAATATCAACCGGCACTTCGTGAATGTTGGATTCGAGAAGAATCTTATTTGCCCTTAATTCAACTATTTTAATATCCCTACTGTTCATACGTGTGTTCCATTAGTGGGTTTTCCGAACAAGTCGCCTAGCCATTTAACGGCCTTCTTGTCGACTTTTTTTACTTCCTCTACATCTCTTTCGGTGATTTGGAAGCCATCGGGGGTAGGGGGGAAGAGTTCTTGGATGTTACATCCTAGCCGGCATGCCATTTCCCAGAGGAGCACTGCATTGATATTTCTTTTCCCATTCTCGATCTGGGTAAGAGTTACTCGGCTGATTCCTAGTTTCTCAGCTACAGCACGAGCGGAAAGTGCACCACGGGATCGCCTCCTCATTGATTTGATTCTTTGCCCAATGTCTTGACGGATCTCCTCTTGAGTTTTTCTCTTATCGGGTTTGGAACTTTCCTTTTTCATTATAGCTGATTTAAGAGGGGAGTGTTTGTGCATAACGGGTTCTTTTTCCGAACAATATGTTACTATATGTAACTTTTAGTTCAGAAAAAAGAGTATTTACATTGTAACACCATGATGATAGCCTTGCAATATCTCCATAATCTTTTAACACACAATTATGGCACAGCAGCATGTAGTTAAGCGACCTGATGGTTGGGCAGTCCGGGGCGCGGGAAATAGTCGGGACACTGTTCGGACCAATACTCAGCGAGAGGCTATCTCTGTCGCTCGAACAATCGCTCAGAAGCAGAAGACGGAAGTGGTAATCCACGATACTCATGGAAAGATTCGGGACAAAGATTCCTACGGGAACGATCCGCATCCCCCAGTAGATAAGAGACATTAAAAGGGAATCTTTCTTCTGTATGAACATACTAAGTAAATCAGTCAAATCCTTGAATTTTTCGGACGTCGTTTCTTTTTGCGAGGAAGGGGTACCTGAGGGTATTCAGATAGACTACAAAAAAGAGTTTCCGCAAAAAGGCTTCGCTAAGCATTTCGCTTCATTTTCCAATACGCGCGGAGGGGTCATTATCATTGGAGTTGAAGAAGATAGGAAATCTGGCTCCCCGTCTGTTTGGGAGGGCGTCAATAGGGATGCAAAGCAGATTGAGAAAATTCACCAAGAGGCTGGGAACGTGGAACCCATACCTTCCTATGAAGTGCATGTTACTGATGAGGTTGAGGGGAAGTGTTTTGTGCTAATTCGGATATATGAAGGAGATAAAACTCCTTACCGACCACAGAATGACTCTAATGTTTGGGTTAGAACGGGAAATGTGAGTAACCCCATAGACATTGCTTCTCCTGACGGATTGGAACTTCTCTTTGGTAAAAAAGAAAAAGCCGAAAAAGCAAGGGAGCTGTATTTAGAGCGAGCAGAAGAAGTATTTACAGCAGGCTTAGAGCGAGAAAGGAAAAAAGAGGGGAGAGAGGAAGTTGGTTCAAACGCCATTGTTTGCCGTATCGCTATCCAGCCCTATTTTCCCCAGAAGGCTTTGGGAAATCCTCAAGAAATAAAGGCGGCCCTTGATGGAATGCGTTTTCGTACAAGATATGTGAGCTTTCCGAACCTGAATATGGAGGCCATCCCGGAAGGCTTATTCAGTTTTGTTAGCGGTGGGGGTGGCTATTTTCAGTCGGAACAAATTTACTCACAAGGGTTGATCTTCGAGCATTTTGACGCGCTCAGTGTTCAGAGTGATGGTAGGAGAGTTGTCCCTCTATGGCGGGTAATCGGACAGTTTTTGGCAATAACGCAATTCGCAAAGGCATTCTATGTAAAATTTGGCTATCAAGGAAATCTAGAGGGATTTATCTCTCTTGAGGGTATGGAAGATGTCTTTGTCGCCAAGTTGAAACCATCAAACCGCATGTTTTTTGATGATGACAACAAGAGCTTTATCAAAGATTACCGCTGGAAGATTGATATGGATACTGACACTTTGCAGTCCCCAGAAAGGCTCAAAGCCTATATCTTCGGTCTTATCCGAGAGATTTACTGGCATTTTGGGTACGAAGAAATTACGGATCCTGTAATGGAAGACTATCTTAAAGAGGCTGGCCTTTCGCTCTAAGAAGAATTCTGAATAAATTAAGCAATTTGACCCTTGAGCAAAGACACCGTTTGTTCAAAGCAATAATCAGTATTAGGGTAACATTTACTTAACTCTAGTGTTCCGAAATCATCCCACTTCGTGAGCATATGCAAAAAGCGCGTCCTTAAGGGCGCGCTTTTTGCATGTATTTCAGGGCGGTAGGATTTGAACATAGGAAGACTGTCGGCAAGGCATGGGGCAAGAAATAAGAGCTTTCCATAAAAGGAGAGCAGCGAGTAAAGAATGATTTGACAAAGGGGAGTATACTTTAATAGGTAGATGTTAGGGGCATAATTATTGCCGAGACATATCTATGAGGAAATTTGTAGCAAGAATATTTTTAGGGATCCTCGGACTGGCTGCGCTTTGGAGCGTGCCTTTCCATAGTGTTGAGGCGGCCTTGAAACCTGGGACAATGAAAGATTACAGGATCGTGGTTCCTGGGGTGCTGTCCCGTTCCTCTGTGCCTAGCGGAAAGCAACTGCTTGGCCTTAAGGAGAAAGGATGGAAAAGCGTTATTACACTCGTTTCTTCCGGGGAGTTGGCAGCCTATAAAAAGATTGACCCAACACTCACGGAAGAGTTTAAGCGATCCGGATTGAAGAAGTTTTCCGTTATTATTCCAGAATCACAACCGCCGACCGAAGCACAGGCTCTCCAATTTCTCGCTATCGTGAAAAATCCAAAAAATCAACCAGTACATATATATTGTCGTAAAGGGCATGCGCGAACCGGGACGATGATCGCGCTGTATCGTTATTCGGTCCAGAAATGGACTATGAAAAAGGCAATCAGGGAAGCGGAGCGTTATGGTAGTGGGATAGGAAAGAAACAAAGAGCTTGGCTCACGGAATGGGCACGGACGCATCCCAACTAGTCACAGCTCAATCGTTTCCGCCCTGCGCGCTCGAACCTCGTCCGATAGGTGGAACAAGATTCAGAAAGAGGCTTACATAAGCCTCTTTTTTTATGTATCGCTTGACTTCCGTACGGCGAGTTGTATAGTGAATTGTTCATTGAAAACTTAATCAAATCTTTAGCAGGGAGGGGTACCATGAATGCTTTCGAAGAAGAGGAAGAGGCTTCGGCTCTCCTTCCTCCTAAAGCTGCAACGTGTCTGTGCCCCTCTCTTCTCCAGTATTCTTCGGAGACGTTAGGGGTGAGTTGTCAAAAAATCTTTGAGCGCGCGTACAAGCGTTCAGGCCAAGATGATTCTTATGGCCGAGCCATGTTCGTGCGTTTTTGTAACGCCCGACAGGAAGAGAGAGAAGACCTTATTCCCAGTGCGATTCGCGAGTATTGCGAACGTGCAGAGAAGATGTCTCTGGGGCGGAAGCCTCGAAGAAAAGGTTTCTGCGTCGGATGTCGTATGAACCCGAAAGCCTGGGGCGGTGTTGTCTTTTGCTACGCTCTGATGTACCCGGAAGTAACAGATGCACTGCTTCAGGCAGAAGCCAGAGGCAAGCATCTGAACGGAAATGGCAAGCAAGCACCAGAGCCAGAGCTTTCGGAAGTCGATAAGCTCTTGTTGGATCTGGAAGATTCTGGCGCGCTCGACGACTTTGAGGATGACAGCTGGGATCGTAATATGCACGATGACAGTTTTGGAACATAAGGGAGGAATGATATGGACGCCATTACTACGACTCCGCCTTCCTCGGTTTCCAAGGAAGGCTTCGAATACTCTGCTTTGCTTGCCAAAGCTCAAACGGCTATGGCATCCGGCAGAGAAATTCGGGTGGCGCCGGATACGCTCCGGCCACTGCCCGATCAGCCAAGGAAGTTTTTCAATCAAGAGGGACTTCTGCGGCTGGGGAATTCTATGAAGACCATCGGCCAGCTCCAGCCAGGAATTATCCGCCGGGTTCCTCCGGACGGGAAGGTGGAGTATGAGCTCCTCGATGGTGAACGTCGCTGGCGCGCAGCCAAGATGGCGGGGCTTGCTTATCGGGCAACCCTGGTCGACCTGGATGATGAGGCCGTGCCGTTTATCATTGCGGCCGTTGCCAACTTCAACCGTGAAGGGCACACGCCAACCGAGGTTTCCGATTCCATTGCTCACATGGCCAATCTCACGATTCCGATGGAGGAAATCGCCAGTCTGCTGGGAATTTCTCCTTTCTGGGCGTACCAGATACATGGTTTGCAGAAACTCCACCCTGATGTTCGGGATATGCTCGACCCGACACTTCCGAAGGATAAGATGCTGCCAGTCACGGCAGCTATCCAGATTTCCAAGGTCGACATCAGGCTCCAGCGGGATCTGGCGGAGAAAGTGCTCTCGCGCACTATCTCTGTTCGGAACCTAAGACAGGAAGCGGTCTCCGCTTCCAAGAAGGCTGGTCTCTACATTCGCGAGCGCGAGATGACCCGCGAGCCAAGAAAGCAGTGGGAATTGATCAAGAGCTCAATGCAGCAGCTTCTGCGCACTTCCCAAGACCTTCAAGGGCTTCTGAAGGAAGGCGGGATAGAGAATGCGCTGAAGGGGCGTTCTCAAGTTGAGATCTGGACAATTCTCAACGGGCTTGAAGAAGCAAGGATAATTACTCTCCAATGCGAGGGGAAAATCCGGAAAATCTGTCCCGACTGATTTGGCGGCCAATAGTAGTTTCATACTGTTGGCCGCTTTTCTTTTACCTAAATTCGATTCGGACTTCGTCCAATAAGTGAAGTAAGTAACGATATCAGAGAGTAAAACTCTTTATTTTGAAACCACGATCATGATGGACTTCCCCTCATCAATCGTATTGGTTTCGTGATTCCAGTCAGCTCCTGCATTCTTGATTGTCTCAAAGGAATACAGATAGTTTTCACCGCGCTTCGTACCAGGTTCATTGGTGATAAATTGTGTCGGGGTGTAACCTCGAATGACGAACATATGATAGATCGGTCCCGGCTGGCGGAAGTAAGGGTTGCCGAGCTTGCGGCCATTTACCGGAACGATGACGATCTTGCTTTCCAGGAGCGCGTCTTTGATATCTTTTTCCGTGAAATCCTCGACGACTTCGGCCTTGAGGTGATACACCGAACGGATCATTTCCGCCGTTTCTTCGGTAGTGGTGTTGAGGGAGTAGCCGAAGCGCTTTTCTTCCCAAGCGGTCAAATCGGCCAATTGCTCCTCTACTTCGGCCGCGGGTAAAACTTTCCTGGTATCACCGGCAAAGTAGGCGGCGGCCATGAGAGCGCTCGCTTCCTCGCAGGCTTCGTTGTGCATCTCGTCCCAGTTGGCGGTAGGAGCCTGGGGAGTGAAAGGCACTTGGAGCAGAAACTTATCCGGAATTTCTTCGGGAGGTTTGACCGAAGAAGCATCTGATGAAGAAGGGAAAGGCTGCGGCTCTGGAAGAGATGGAGAAGGGGCAAGAGATTCTGGGGAGAATACTTCTTTCCCATATTCAAAGAAAACTAGCCAGCTTATTACAAGAGCAGTAAGGAGAAAGAGAATGACACCCCATCTTTTGAGAATCATACTTTTGAAAAGAAAAATTCAATTCGAGTACCGGAGAAAGGAGTGATAATAGTGTAGCACAATAGGAGAACGCGAGTCCGTCGAGATGAAAAAACATTTAAATGGCATTCTCTATTCTTCTCAAGCGTCGCGGCAGCAAGAGGAGCAGCAAAACAAGTTCGGCGAGGCTTGCCAGGAAAAAAGAAAAAGGCAGGGCTACGATACCGAAGCGCGGGGCTAGATAGGCGGCTGCCGAAATCGCGATAATGAGGCCGATGATGCTCAAAACAACGGGAATAAGGGTGTTTTTGGTGGCGTAGAAGGCTCTCGCGAGAAGATGTACCAAGGATTCTGTCGGCATGGCCAGGGTGAACACTCCCAAAACGAGAGCGGTCCGCGCGACGCTTTCCTGGTCGAACGCTCCGCCGCCGAAGACGATCCGGATAAGCGGTTCGCGGATGAGAAAAATAACGATAGCCGCGAAAATGCTTCCGCCCAGGATGAGCCAGAAAGATATTTTCAGCGTTTTGCGGAATGGTTCGAGGGTCCGGTCGGCCATCGCTCGGGCCAAGACAGGAAATGTGGTAGTGGCAATAGTAATGCCGATAAGGCTCACGGGGACGCTCTCGAAGTTCCTTGCGAAATTGAGAATGGCCACGGAGCCCGGTTCGAGACGAGAGGCGATGACGGTGAAGGCCCAAAAGGTCGCGAGTTCTACCGGATGGCCGAACATTTTCGGCAGCATGAGAGAAAGCGTCTTCTTGAATTCCGGCCGGAACGGATGAAAGCTCCACTTCAGTCTGAATCCGGAACGCAGCACGTCGAATATCCGTACTAAAAGGTGAAGAGAGGCTCCGAGAAGCGTGCCCCAGACTGCGCCCATAATACCGAAACGAGAAGAGAGAAACAGGGTGCCGAAAATAATACCGAGGTTATAGAGCACCGGAGACAATCCGTAGTAGAGAAATCGGCGCTCCACAATAAGGAGAGCCCCCAAGGCATTCGAAGCGCTGAAGAGAAGGGGAGAGAGGGCGAGGTAGCGGAGAAGATCGGCTACCAAGAGCTGGTCTTCCGGTGCGAACCCCGGGGCTACAAGTACGCTTATCTTTCCGGCGAAGAGTATGATCACCAGAGCAGAAACGGCCATTGTTCCCATCGCTCCGGTTATTACCGTGCCAAGATATTCCGCCGCTCTTTTCCGATCGGATTTCAGGAGTTCGGAAATAATCGGAACAAAAGCAGCCGCAATACCGCTGGCGATAAAGATATTGAAGAGAAGATCGGGGAACAAAAAGGCGGCATTGTAGGCGTCGAGCTCGCGAGAAGCGCCGAAGCTTTGGGCAAACATCCGATCACGCAACAAGCCCGCTATATATGAGGCCAAGGTGGTGATTGCCAGAATAATGCTTCCAGCAGGAAGAAACCGGAGGAATTTTTTCATGTATGTATTATACGCTGATTTTCGTGCGAGAAGAGAACGTAGCGGCAATCATCATTGGCAACGAAGTCCGGTGGCTTCCTCGATCCTCGCCCAGGATACGACGGCAGTGCTTTTGTCGTTATTTACGGCCGCGAAGAGTCCCTGCGGGGAGTTCGGAAGGGGACGGCTGGTAGCATCGATGCCATCGGTGAATGAAACACCGTTCAGAATGAGCGTTCCTAGGTGCTGCCAGCTCTGGCGGTCGAAAAATTCAAAGCCGTTTTTGCCAGCGGGAGCCTGATCCGCAGCAATGATGAAGCCTTTGCCGTTATCCTTGCCATCGGCATCATGGCAGGCATAGAGCGTGATGCCCTCGCCATCGCCGGCGAATACGCCCTTTCCGAACACGTTCGAACCATTTCTGAAGTAGGGTCGCCCGTCGGGGTGATAGGCGGTGACGGCTCCTCTCGGATACCTTTCGGATCCCGCTCCCTTTTCTTCCGGGACGTAAACGATTTGGTGATAGCTGTCGGCCAACACCTCCTCGATACTCTCGACATTCGGAGAAAACGAGTAGACCTGTTTCCCGCTATCGAGATTGAAAACCCGGACTTGATGAGACTCTGTGGCGTACAGATATTTTTCACCGCTCCGAAGGGTCAAAGTATCTACATTGGTTTCCCCGGGGCGGAGCACGTCTTTCCCGAGATTGAAAAGGATATCGAGGTTCGGTAGCGCTCGGACCTCCACGAGTTTTTCTTGAGAATCTCCGATGAGGAGAAAGTTTCTCTCCTGGTCGATTCCCAAGCCATTGGGGCGGGAGCTTCGTTTGAGAACCGGCAGCTCTTTTCCTTCGAAGGGGTACTGCCACACTTCCACTGTGTCATTGCCCTTACCGGAGACGAGAAGGAGCGTATTTTCCGGTTGGTCTGCTTCGAAAAACTCCGGTGAATCGATATTGGTGCCCGCGCCGTCAAGAAAGAAATCAGGCGAGAGCGTGGCGCTGCCGAAAGGAGCGAATGAAGAGACGGGAGTTTCCTCGCTTACGTCTTTGGAGAGTATCAGTACAGGCTCTTCTTTCCGGGGTATCGGTTCTGCCACAGGCGTTGAGAAGAGCGGCCGGGCTGCATAGTACCACCAAAGCGCGGTACCGCCTCCTGCCAGACCGAGAACTATCGCGTAGAAGAAAATTTTCAGAACCGAAGATTTCGGCATAGGAGCCTGTTTGCTATCATCATACGCCTTTCGGCGGCAATATTCCACGGGTGCGGGTGCGCTGCCGCCCGTTTGCTCTTCAGTATATGATTTTCGGGAGGCATTGACTTTTATTTTATTCAAGCCGATGATGAGGGTATAAATTGTCGCAGCCAGCATATGGAGCGGGAAATACGCATAACAACAGAGGATGCGGTGCTCCCCGGAATACTCGTAGTACCGGAAGGTGCTTCTGGCATCGTGCTGTTCGCACACGGAAGCGGTAGCAGCCGCTTCTCGCCGCGCAATACCTTTGTTGCGCGCACCCTTCAGAATAGCGGTATTGCAACACTTCTTATAGACCTGCTTACCGAGGATGAGGATGCGGAATATGAGAATCGTTTCAATATCGATCTTCTTGCAGAGCGTCTCGGAGGCGTTCTTCGCTGGATTGTCAGCGAGCCGGAAACGAAAGGCCTTGCCATAGGGCTCTTCGGGGCTTCGACAGGCGCTGCCGCTGCGCTTATCGTTGCGGCGGAGCCGGACAACCCGGTAGCAGCCGTCGTCTCGCGCGGCGGCCGGCCCGACCTGGCCTTGGGCAGGCTCGGCGAAGTTGGCGCCCCGACGCTTCTTATCGTCGGCGGCGAGGATCATGAAGTCATCCTGCTTAACGAGCAGGCGCTTGCCTCGCTTCATTGTGAAAAAAGGATGGAAATCGTCCCTGGCGCGACGCACCTCTTCGAAGAGCCCGGCACGCTCGAACGTGTTGCCGATCTTGCGACGCGGTGGTTTGTGCGCTTTCTCGCTCTTCCTGCCGAAGGATCGGGCGAGCCGGAAGAAACAGAAGAAGCGGCTATCCCGACGAAATTTCTCAACAGCGCCGAAAAACCGACTCGGTCGCCCGACAAGACTCGCGGGGCGGCGAAGGAAGGGTACCGACCCCTGCACAGGAAATAGTATGAAATTGCTCTTTGTCGGCGACGTCATGCTCGGAAGGCTTGTGAACGAAAGACTTCGTGACGCATCTCCCGAGTATCCGTGGGGCGACACGCTGCCGATTTTTGCTGCGGCAGATGCGCGGATATGCAATCTCGAGTGCGTCATTGCCGATAGGGGGATACCGGCGCAGAAAACTTTTACCTTCCGTTCGGATTCCAAGAACATCGCCGTCCTTAAGGCAGCCGGCATCGATGCGGTATCGCTTGCGAACAACCACTCGCTCGACTATGGCCCCGATGCGCTTCAGGAAATGATCGGAATTCTGGATGAGGCAGGTATCGCGCATGCCGGCGCGGGAGAGAATGATGCCGCGGCCGGAGCCGCTGGGAAGATTTCGGTTCTCGGCACGGAAATTACGCTCCTGTCGTTCACCGATTGCCGCGATCCCGACTGGGAAGCGCTTCCTGGGCGGCCGGGAGTGCGCTATGTCCCCGTTGGCGAGCCTGATCCGCGTGCCGAAGCGCTTTTGGAGCATGTTAGGACGGTTCGGGGAAGTGCGGAACTTGTTATCATCTCGGCGCACTGGGGCAGCAATTGGGGACGTGAGCCCGAAGACGGACACCAAAACTTCGCCCACGCGCTCATTGAAGCGGGAGCCGATATCGTGTTCGGTCATTCGGCTCATATATTCCGCGGGGTCGAACTGTACAAGGGGAAACCGATCATCTACAGTGCAGGCGACTTTATCGATGACTACGCGGTAGACGAGATGGAACGCAATGACGAATCATTCGTGTTCACCGTCGAGTTCGAAGGTGCGCGTTTCGTGCGTATGCGGATGCACCCGACTATCATCGAGGGTTTCCAGGCGCGCCTCCCTGATCCGGATGGCGCTAGACGCATAGCTCGGCGTATGAAGGAGCTTTGCCGCAAACTCGGTACGCGGGCGGAGTGGAGCGAGACAGAGAACGCGCTCGACATACGCCTATGAAAGGAAAACGTGCCGCGAAAAAAGAGCAGCCCAGGCGTTGGTCGGCACGCGTGACACGCGAGAGCAACGTACTGGATCTCGAGCCCGGCGTATTCACGTGGAGCGATCCGAAACGCATCGCGCGCTCGCTCAAGCGTTCAGCAGAAAAGAGCGTGCGCCGCAAAGGGACGCCGTACCAGTCCGCGATGTCTATGCTCAACTTCTATATAAACCGCGCCGGGAAAAACCTCTCGACAGAGCGCAAACGCTTGTTGGCGAGAACGAAGCGAGAGCTCCGTACATTGTTCGGCAGGAGCGGATAGCAATCTCTCTCCGAGAGGTTCATGCTCTTGCCTGATCGGTTTATCTGTGTCATCCTACAAGACGCCTAGCGGCGATTTTTTTATAGAAAATAGCGCTCTTTCCCTGCCTATGGCCAACAATCAGACTATTTTGAAATTCGATCGCGTCTCTTTCGAGTACGATCACGGGAAGCCCCTCCTCGACGAGGTGAGCTTTTCGCTGCGTCGCGGTGCCAAAGTAACGCTCATGGGACAGAATGGAGCCGGAAAGAGTTCGCTCTTCCGCCTTCTTGTCGGGGAAATCCAGCCGCACAGCGGGCGGATCTCGATCGATCGGGGAGTGTCGGTGGCTCTCTCCCGGCAGGTGATGGATCGGGAGCAGCTGGACTGGACGGTCGAAGAATTCTTCGAGCAGTTTTTTTCCGAAAAACAATGGAATCTTCCCGCACTTATCCAGGATGTCCTGGAAGTGGTCAACCTTCCCGTGCCGCCGCTCACCAAAAAGATGCGGGAATTCTCCGGGGGACAGCAGGCGCGGCTCCTGCTCGCCTCCGCTCTTATCCAGAATCCGGACATGCTCCTCCTGGATGAGCCGACCAACAACCTGGATGCGGACGGCATCGCCCATCTCACGCAGTTCCTGATCGAGTATCCGAAAACCTGTATCGTCATTTCTCACGACGCGGCGTTCCTGAACGCGTTTACCGAAGGCGTCTTGTATCTCGACGTGTTCACTCACCAGATCGAGCAATACACGGGCGACTACTACCAGGTGGTGGAGGAAATCTCGCGCCGCATCGCCAAGGAGCAGAGTGAAAACGTGCGTCTCGAGCGCACCATCCGGGAGAAGCGCGACCAGGCCAACGTCTTCGCCAACAAGGGAGGGAAGCTCCGCGGAGTCGCCAAACGGATGCGCGATCTGGCGGATGAACTGGAAGAGAACAAAGTCGATGTCCGCCAGGAAGACCGCGTCCTCCCGAGTTTCCAGATCGCCTGCCATCCTCCGGCGGGCCCGATCGTGGAGATCCGCTCTGTCTTGGCTATGCTCCCGGACGGCCCGAAGGTCAAGCCGGTCAATCTAACGCTCAAGAAGAATAAGCACCTTCTGGTAACGGGGCCGAACGGCATAGGAAAGAGCACTTTCCTGGAAGCCCTCGCCGAGGGAGACACGGAGCGCGCTACGATCGCTCCGGACGCCATAGTCGGCTACTATCGGCAGGATTTTTCTACGCTGGATTTCAAGCAGAAGGTGGCGGACGTTCTCCTGGCCGCTACTTCCGACAAGAGCATGGAAACGGTCTATGCCACAGCGGCACGTTTTCTCATCACCGCTCCGCTCATGAAGAACACCGTAGAGAGTTTGTCGGAGGGGCAGAAGGGACTCCTCATGTTCGCGCGGCTGTTTCTGGAAAAGCCGAGCCTGCTCATCATGGATGAGCCGACCAACCATATCAACTTCCGTCACGTTCCCGTGATCGCGGCGGCGCTTAATCAGTACGAGGGAGCGCTCATCCTTGTGAGCCATGCGGAAGACTTCGTTCAGCAGATCCGCATCGACGAAGTATTGGATCTCGGCGCGTAAACCGGCCCGTTTGGCGAGTAAAGAAAAAACAGCCCCGTGTGAGGGGCTGTTTTTTTGAATAAAATGGAGTCTACTCGACGATGAGTTTGCCCCATTGGCCTTTGGCGCGGTGTCCGGGCATCGAGCAGTAGTAGATGAACTCGCCGGTCTTGTCCGCAACGAACTCGATCGTCACTGCCTCATTCAAGAGGAGATTCTTCTTGATGCCGAATTCATCCAGGGAGAAATCATGCATCCCTTTCGTGTTGGTCGCTGTGAGACGGACGGTATCGCCCTTCTTCACGCGCATTTCCTTAAGCGAGAACCAGGCTCCGGCTTCGTCGTTATAGGCGGTGGTGGTGAATTCTTTCACCGGTCCGGCTGGCGCTTCAGTCGTCGGCTCTTCCATAGCCACTTCCTGACTTCCGGAGTCCATAGCCACGGTCTTGCTGTTGCGGACCAGCGCATACCCGGCCACAGCCACAGCTGCAATGATCGCTATCACAAGTATTTTTCCCATAAGGTTGCCCTCTTAATGATTTATGATTTTCCTTATTCGATGTTCGTCTCCAGTATAGGATACCTAGAGCGGTTTTCAAATACGTGTTACCAGAGGATTCCTTATAATGCGGCAGGGGTGATGTGGGAGGCCAAGAACGTGTAGGCTCCCTGTACCTCGCTCGATCCGGCAGTGATGCCGGGGTACCGGTTCACTTCGAGCAGATACGGAAGACCAGTTTGTTTATCGATGATGATATCGGCGCGGGACCAAGACAGTCCCAGATGCCCGCTCGCTTTGACAGCCATATCTTTGATCTCTTTCGGGATATCTATCAGGTCGACGAACTGTTCGTCGGCGCCATTGCAGGCATTATTCCGGAATTCCCCGTCAGAGTGGTAGCTTTTTTCGCCGGCTACGACAACGCCATTCACTACCATGATTCCCCAATCGTATTCGTTGGGAATGTAGCGCTGGAAAAGGAAGCTCTTATTCTTCGGAAGACCGGCCATCTTTTCTAAAAGATCAGATTCGGAAGCGACGAATTCGGAATGTTTCCCTCTGGCTCCGCGGATATCTTTGATGATGAGGGGGTAGCCGCAGGTCTTTTTTATGAGTCCCATGCTTTTTTCAACATTGCTGCGACTGACAAAAACGGTATCAGGGATGGGGAGACCGTTCAACGCAAAGACCATACAGTCAGTGACTTTCGAAGGGCTTTTCTCTACGTACGAATGAGGAGTTCCGGCAGACTCGAGATAGAGGTGGAGAGCATAGGCGATATCCCGATAATTCCAGCCTGAAGTAAGCCAAACGAATGAGAATTCGCGTATATCGATTCCTCTGTGGAGAGCCTGGACAGCCCCTTTGTGGAAAGCGAGCTCAAGATCCGGGTATTTCCCTGCCGTGAAATCTATAGGGAAGGGGAACTTCTTTATGGCTTGCGGCGTGCTTTTGAGAGCCGGAAGACTCAAGAGGGTGAATGGTTTTTCGGGCATAGAGCGAGAAATCAAAGATAAGATGACTTCTCGTTCATGGAACTTTTCAAGACGCTCAATGGCAAGGAAGAAAAGAAGGCTTTAAAGCCTAATAATGAAGAAATCAACTAATTATATAACGATTTTCCTGTTTTGTAAAGCCTCGGAGGACTTGAACCTCTTTAACTTTGGAGCCGGGCTTTGCTTAGGCGCGCCTTGATTGTGTAAAAAACCCGGACGAGGACGAGGAGCGTCACGAGCAGGGCAGAGAAACCGTAGAGCCAGATCATCCACCACTCTTTCGAATCGGTTCCGCTCATGATGCCATGAGCCAGGAAAAAGAAATAGGCAGGAAAACTCACGTAGTGGATGGTGCGCCACGTCTTGAACGACATTTGTTTGCGAAATTCAGACGTCAGGATGAGAACCGTGATGCCGTAGAAGGCAAGAATCCCTAAAGCGACTGCCCAGCGGAAATCGAAGCCGAGAGCCGAAGCGTAGTCGCGGCTAATGAGAAATGGTATCAGGGCTTCGCCCAGGCGAAGCTGGAAATATGGATCGAAAAGAAGGCTTACGAAGTGGGCTACTACGAGAGTGAGCGCGCTCCAAGAGAAGAAGCGATGCATCTCGTAGTTCATGGGCGGCGGCAGGAAGGTGGCTACGAGCCGCGTGGACATGAGCAGGCCGTTTATGGCCACGATGGTCAGGAGGATAAAGGCTGCGATGCCGCTCGCTCGGCTGATATACCAGGCAAGCTGGGGTGTTCCGATTAGGCCAGGGTTCTCGATAGTTGTTTCTGCGGGTTCTGCTGTATAAGTGTCTGCCGGTGTGGGAGTCGGGGACAGATCGCGGATAGTGGGAGCGGGAACGAAAATCTCCTCGCTTTCTTCTGCATCGGACTGCTCATCTTCAGCTTTGACGAGAGGTATTTGGGCCGCAAAAAACAGGATGATGATGAGGAAAAAGATTTTAGAGCGTGTTCCAGACATAGGGAATGGCTTCTGGAGTAAACAGGATTTTCCCGTCCTGCATTGCCAGTATAGCAGAAAGCGATTTTTCTTCGGCGAAAGCCAGCGCTTCGTTTTTCCCGAGAAGAAAAAGAGTCTTGGCGAACACATCGGCCGAGGTCGCATCTTCGGCGATGACGGTAGCGGTCGCCAGATCGCTCGGAAAGCTTTTCCCGCTCTCCGGATGGATCAGATGGTGTTTCGGTTCGCCTTCTTTTTCCCACCGGCGCCGATTGCTGCCGGAAGTCGCTACCCCTTTGCCGGAAAGGAGAAGCATCGCCAGAGTGTGCCGGCTATCATGAGGGTCTTCTACGTCGATTCCCCAGTTCTGGTCGTCCAACATATTCCTCCCAGCTGCGAAGATGTCGCCGCCCGCGTCTACAAGGAAGTTTTCAAAGCGCGTCGCCAGGAAACGGGCGACTTTGTCTACGACGAAGCCTTTGCCGATCCCTCCCAAGTCGATCTTCATCGTTTTCGGTTTGGTGATCGTATTGTCTGATTGATTGAGAGCAAGGGCGTCGAGCTGCTCCGGCCGCCACTCGCCCTGCCGCTCTTCGGCATATGCTCCGAGATAGCCTTCTTTCTCAAGTGCCGGAAGAAGCGCAGGATTGAAGAGTCCGCGCGTCTGCTGGGAAAAGTCCTTCGATTGTTTCAAAAGGCTGAAGAGTTCATCGGAAACGACGCAAGATTCGGACTCGTTGAATCTCCACAGCTCGTTCTCTTTCTGAAAACGGCTGTACCGGGACTCGAAATCACGGAACATAGCGAAAGATTCTTCGAGAGCGGCCGCGGCAGCGTCTTCCTGTCCGGCACGAAACTGAATCTCGATATAGATATCGGTTTTCATGATTTCTTGCTGCAGCTCGCGAGCGATTTTCTTCCAGCTCATAATGAGGATGCGTTTACCGGACCTGATTTAGGAAGATTTGGTCTTGCGGGAACTCTTCGGCTTCTTTACTGCCGGTGCAGGAGCAGCAACCTTGGCCGGCTGCGGTGCCACGGTAGCGGGAGCGGCGATCGGTTTAGGCGTAACAGGAGCAGGTTCCGGAGCCGGGGCTGGTGTTTCAGCAGGAGGCGTTGGCAAAATATCAGGAGCAACTTGATCGGCAGGCGGCAGATCAACGATCGAAGGCAGTGGATTGTCATTCCACGCTATCTTCTGGCCATTTTTTGCCTGTTCTACGGCGACGACCGCGGAAAAGGAGCCGAGGAAAGCCAAAACGGCAAAACCCAGGAACCAAAAGCGAAATTTCCATTTGTTATTCATAGTGTTAGAGTGATAGCAGGTATTATTCTCTGTTGAGTAGTACGAGAAAGCAGAGAAAAAGTTTTCAAAACTGACAAAAAAAGCTTTATTTAAAGCACCAGACTATGCCTTCTTCCCTCGAAGATCTTACCGATCAGGAATTGATAGCTCGGGCAAAAGATGACCCGGAGATGTTCGGGCTGCTCATGGACCGCTATGCGGAGCCTCTTCTGCGCTTCATCATGCGGCTCACGGGATGGGGAACGAATGAGGCGGAAGACATCCTTCAGGAAACATTTATCAAGACCTATCGCTACCTGAACAGCTACGATCCTGGTCTCAAGTTTTCAAGCTGGATCTACCGCATCGCCTACAACCAGACCATCGATGCATTGCGGCACGAACAGGCGCGCCCTTTTATGAAGGCGCTCCCGGTGGAAGAGGTGGCCCACCTGCTTGCCGACCAGACTGACCTTGAAGCCGAATTCCTCAAGCAAGAAGCTTTTGAAAAGCTTCAGACAGCTATCTACGCCCTTCCCTTGAAGTACCGAGAGGTGCTGGTTTTGCGTTTCCTCGAGGAAAAAGACTATGATGAAATAACTGACATCCTCCAGAAGCCGAAGGGGACGGTAGCGACTCTCATCCGCCGCGGGAGAAAACTTCTTTTTGAAAACATTCAGCAGATATCCGCGTAATACATATATATGACTCCCTTCGCCGAAAAGACCTTGGACCGGATCCGCCAAGAACGCCTCGCACCTCTGCCAAGCTGGCTTTTCCGGTCGATTCAGTTCGGATGGTGGGCGGGAGTGGGCAGCATGCTTGTTCTGGCCGGCGTATGTACAGCCATCGCCTTCCATATCGCTTTCGAACTGCGGTGGAACCTGCTGGGCCGAAATGATCTTGGCTGGGCCGCTATTTTCTTTCTCTCCGCGCCGCTGGTCTGGCTCTTTTTCGTCCTCGTCTTCATCCTTCTGGGGAGCTACGCTTTTCGGCATACGCGGAACGGCTATCGGCATACCTTGCTTGTGATAATCCCCCTTTTCATCCTTGCAAGCCTCCTGCTGGCTTTTGTCTTAGAATACTCTCCCTTCGATGCGATCGTGGAGAACTTCTTTCTCCGCGCCGCTCCTCTCCAAGATTTACCGGAGAGCCTGATCCAGTAAGTTCCGCACACAACGGCTGGCTGATCCTGCGAGTGTACCGGAGACAGGCATTTGACAGCGAGGAGTATAATAGAGATGGAGCAAGAATTTTTATCATTTCTTATAGGAACATATGAAGAAAAAATCTACCCGGATCGTAGACAAAGAGAAGGAAATGCAGGAGCATTTCCACCTGACCCGCCCTCCGCGGCTTGATGGGAAGGCGAAGAACGCCATGATGCTTTCCAAGCGGAAGAAAAAGAAAGCTGAAAAAGAGTAGGAAGAGAGACGTAATCAGCTAAATAACCCACATATGATGTACGGATACAGTTTTTTCGGGGGAGGACTCGGTCTTCTGACCTGGCTCGCTCTCTTTATCGACCTGGTGCTGGTCGGAGTGTGGCTCTGGCAGCAGATAGCGAAGAAGCAATAAGAAAATCGCCATGGGGGTATTCGCTGACAGACAAGAAGCGGGGAAGCTCCTCGCGAAAAAGCTTGCGGAGTATCGCGGCACGGACGCCGTGATCATAGCGCTTCCGCGAGGCGGAGTCGTCACTGGCGCTGAAGTGGCCCGCGCGCTCCATCTCCCGCTCGACATCGCGGTCGTGCGCAAGATAGGGCACCCACAGAACCCCGAGTACGCGATCTGCGTCACGGACGAGAAAGGCATATCCATATGCAACGAAGCGGAGGCCCGGGCGGTCGATCAGGATTGGCTCAAAGAAGAGATCGAACGGCAAAGAAAGGAAGCGGAGCGGCGTATCGCTGCCTACAGGGGCAAAGAGAAGCGGCGCGAACTCGGCGGGAAGACAGTCATAGTGGTGGATGACGGCATCGCGACCGGTCTCACTATGCGGGGAGCGCTCCTGGCGATCCGGAAAGAGCATCCCAAGAAACTCGTCGTAGCGGTTCCGGCGGCTCCGTACGATGCGGAACTGGCGTTACGCGAAGAGGTGGACTCGATAGTGATTCTTGAGGATACCCGGCACTATCTCGGGGCGGTCGGAGCGTACTATGATGATTTCCCCCAGGTTTCCGACGAAGAAGTGATCGATCTCTTGAAGGAGGATACGCTCAAGAAAACATGAAACTTTTGAAAAGCGAATAATTCCCTCTTTATGGAAATATTTACCGTCGAGACAGAACAAGAGCGCCAGGTCGTCGATCTGACGGACAAGGTGAACGAAATAATCGGGCATCACCCTGTAAAAGGGGAGATGTGCCATCTTTTCATACGCCATACGACTGCTGCGCTTACCATTGTTCCTATCGATCCGAAGAGGGAACTGGACCTCATAGGGATGATAGAAGCGATGGTGCCTCATCACCTGCATGTGAAAGCGTCCCAAAACGGGCACGACCATGTCGCGACCTATCTCCCGGCAGATATTCTGGCATCTTTCGTTGGTTCAACTCTTGCGATTCCGGTAAAGAACAAGAAACTCATGCTTGGGGATTTTCAGCGAGTCGTTCTTTTGGAATTCGCCGGTCCCAGCAAGCGCGAAATCGTGTATATCTGCGCTTGATAAGACTCCGCTGCAAAAATATATGGGAAAGCGCCTCGCGGAGGCGTTTTTTGATAATAAGCGAAGTTGACGAAAGATTTCAAAGAAGTTACTTTTGCCTTGAGCAAAGTTCGTTCACAATTTCAAAGAGAGAAAGGAGAAACCGTTATGAAAATACTTCTTGCTGTCTTGGCTCTCGGAGCCGCAAGCACGCCGCTCAATGATGCACGGCATCAGGCTTTCATTCAGACGACGGATCCGCCGCCGTCCGCCGCATTTCCCATGGTCGATCGGCCGATGACCGCCGGGTTCGCTGTTTCGGGGAAGAGGGAGATCGATACGATCATCCTCCATTCCTCGTACGATCCTGTCGGTAAGGATCCGTACTCGGTCCGAGGAGTTGTCCGGGGATATGAGCGGTACGGCGTGAGCGCACATTACCTGATCGATCGAGCGGGCGCTATCTATCGCCTGGTTCCCGAGAAGAACGTGAGCTACCATGCCGGGGCGAGCAGGATGCCGGACGGACGGACCAACGTCAACCGGTTCTCACTCGGCATCGAGATCATGAACAAGAAGGATGACAGCTATACGCCGGCCCAATACGCTGCCGCCCGTTACCTCATAAGCAGGCTGAAGGGCCAATATCCCATCAGGTATGTCTTGGGGCATAACAAGATCGCGCCGGACAGAAAGAGCGACCCGTGGAATTTCAATTGGAATACGCTCCGGTCGCCGGCATGAGAAACAGGAGAACCTATGACTTTTCTCTTCTATCATCTAACCTAACCCACCGACGAGAAATTCGTTTCGGTGGGTTTTCTGTTTCTTGACAATACCCCCAGGGGGGTATAGATTGGAAATATTTCTAAGGAAAATCTATGCATCAATCCAAACAGAAGCTTTCTCGGCGCCTCAAGATTATCGAGGGCCAAGTGCGCGGGCTCCAGGAGATGATTGCCAAAGACGCGTACTGCATCGATGTCATCACGCAGACTTCGGCGGTGAAGCAGGCGCTCACGGCGATAGAGGATGCTCTTATGGAGAGCCATTTGAACACCTGTGTCATCAAACAGATCAAGGGGGGCAAGGAAAGCAAGGCCAAAGAAGAGATCCTCAAGGTTTACCGGCTTAAGCGCAAGTAATTATATTTATACGAACTTTTATGAATAAAGATGCGATAGCCTACGGAGTTATCGGCCTCCTGTTGGGCGTAGTGATCACCGGCTTTACGGCAGGATACGCAGTGAATAACGATATGCGAGGAATGATGAATATGATTGGCATGTGGCCGTCGTCGGGACTGCAAAATTCAAAGACAATGATGGAGAATAGCGACCGCCATTTTATAGAACAAATGATTCCGCATCATGAGGACGCTATTGTTATGGCTGATAGCGCTCTGGAAAAAGCACAGCATCAAGAGATTAAGAACCTCGCTAATGATATTAAACGAACACAAAGCGTTGAGATAGAACAGATGCAGGAGTGGTATAAGAATTGGTTTGGTGCTGAAGTTCCAAAAGATAGTTCGGTGATGGGTAGTAGCAGGATGCGTATGGGGATGATGGGCAATGAGAGTGATGTGGAGACATTAAGAAACGCTTCTAATTTCGACGAATCTTTTATAGAAGAGATGATACCGCATCACCAGATGGCAGTAATGATGGCCAATATGTTGCTCGTTGGCACAAATCGTCCTGAAATGAAAAAACTGGCTGAAGATATCATTTCTGCCCAGACAAAAGAAATAAATGAAATGCGACAGTGGATGAAAGACTGGGGTTATACGGCGGGCAACGATGCCGGTATGATGCAACGCTAGAGCGTGAGGATGGCGCGTAAACGCTAAATATTTTTAGAAACAAGATCATGCAATACTCTCTTAGGAAAAAAGTAGCTGCGTCCGATTTTAGTGAGGTCGTGGAAGAAACGAAAGAGGCGCTTAAAGAGCAGGGTTTCGGCATTTTAACGGTAGTAGATGTCCAGGCGACACTTAGCCAGAAGCTTGGAGTAGAGTATGGGCAGTATATCATTTTAGGTGCGTGCAATCCGCCTCTCGCTTACCAAGCATTACAAGCAGAAAAGGAAATTGGCCTTTTTTTGCCCTGTAATATTATTGTCTATGAGGAAAATTCAGAGTTTTTCGTTTCTACCATCCTGCCTACGGCCGCAATGAATATGCTGGATAATCCGGCGCTTCAAAAGGTAGCGCGTGAAGTTGAGAATAAGCTGCGAATGGTTCTTGATCATATTGAATGATATATGGATATGGATACACGGACCTATAGGATCAGGGGAATGCACTGCGCTTCCTGCGCGAGCATCATCGAGAAATCCTTTAAAAAGCTCGCAGGAGTCGAGTCCGCAGAGGTGAACTATGGGACGGAAACGGCGAAAGTGACCTTCGATAAGACGAAGACGGATCCGCACCATCTGTCGGAGCAGATCAAGCCGCTCGGCTATTCCCTCTCGCTGCCTTCCGCTGAAGAGATGAACATGTCTTCCGATGAGCATGCGGCGCATCTCGGTATCAGCCAGTCCAAGGAAGAAAAACTTGCAGAGATTTCCGATCTCCGCGGGAAAGTGCTTTCGGCTCTTCCGCTCGCCGCGGGGAGCGCGTTCGTCATGCTCTGGGATACTCTGGCGGCATTCGATGTCCTGCCTGCGCCATCGCACACGCTCAAAGAATTTTTCCATCACCTGCTTCCGCTTTTCGCGACGTATGTGCTCTTTGTCGTCGGCAAGCCGTACCTCCTCGGCTTCTACCGCTTTCTCCGCTATGGCCAGGCCAATATGGATACGCTCATCGGTATCGGTACTTCGGTAGCGTATGTATATAGCTTCATCTTGGCAGCTTTCGAAGGGCCTCTCGCGCCCTATCTGAATGTCGAGGCGACTTACTACGATGTGACGATCATCGTCATTACCTTCATCGCTCTGGGGAAATACTTGGAAGCGCGGGCGAAACTTCGGACTGGGGACGCTATCGAGAAACTCCTGAATCTCCAGGCAAAAACAGCGCTCGTGATCCGTGATGGCAAAGAGGAGGAAATACCTCTGGAACAGGTGAAGCCCGGAGATACCGTCTTGGTGAAGCCCGGCGCGAAGATTCCGGTCGACGGAAGCGTGCTCGAAGGCTCTTCTTTTGTCGATGAATCCATGGTGACCGGAGAGCCGATGCCGGCTGCGAAGGAAGAGGGCGATACGGTCGTCGCCGGTACGCTCAATACGACCGGCAGCTTCACCTTCCGAGCTACGAAAGTCGGAGCCGAGACGCTCCTGGCGCAAATCGTGAAAATGGTGCGCGAAGCCCAGGGAAGCCGAGCACCCATCCAGGCTCTGGCGGACAAGATCTCGGCGGTTTTTGTTCCGGTAGTGCTCGTTCTGGCGTTCGCGGCTCTCGGGCTCTGGCTTCTTTTCGGAATACCCGCACTCGGCTTTTCGCAGGCCCTCTCGCTCGCGCTCACTTCTTTCGTGGGGATCCTCGTGATCGCCTGTCCGTGCGCTTTGGGGCTCGCCACGCCGACAGCTATCATCGTCGGAGTCGGTAAGGGGGCACGGGAGGGTATCCTCATCAAGGATGCGGCGACCTTGGAGAAACTCCATAAGGCGGATACGGTGGTCGTCGATAAGACGGGGACGATTACTCGGGGGAAGCCCGAGCTCCTCGCCATCCAAAATTACTCGGATCAGGACGAGGCGGAACTTCTCTCTCTCCTGGCATCGCTCGAGAAAGCATCGGAGCATCCTGTGGCTCATGCCATTCTGCAGTCTGCAGAGAAACAGAAAAGAGAACTTCTCCAGGTAAAGAACTTTCAGAGTATCAAGGGGAAGGGAGTCGAAGGGGAAATCGCGGACCAGAAGTATTTTGCCGGCAACCTGAAGCTGATCGAAGAGCTTGGCCTCGCATTCGATAAGGAAAGAATCATTCTTGAGACGAAAGCAGGCAAAACCCCGATATTCCTTGCGACCGAAGACCGAGTCTTGGCAAGCTTCTTGGTCGCTGATGCGCTCAAGGAAGGCGCTCGGGAGGCGATCGAAGCCCTGCATCGCCTGGGGATCCGAGTCATCATGCTTTCGGGAGATGATCAGAATACCGCGGAAGCAATCGCGAAAGAAGTCGGGATAGATGAAGTGGTTGCCGAAGTGCTCCCCGAAGACAAGCTCAAGAAGATCGAGGCGCTCCAGAAAGAAGGCAGGATCGTCGCGATGGCGGGGGACGGCGTGAACGATGCGCCTGCTTTAGCGAAGGCGGATGTCGGCATCGCCATGGGGACCGGTACCGATGTCGCCATCGAGACGGCCGGCATCACGCTCCTCCACGGCGATATCTCCAAGCTCGTCAAAGCTATCCGGCTCTCAAAAATGACAATGACCGGCATCCGGCAGAATCTTTTCTGGGCCTTCGTATACAATATCGTGGGCATCCCGCTGGCTGCAGGCCTCTTCTATCCGCTTTTCGGCTGGCTTCTCTCGCCGGTATTCGCGGGCCTTGCTATGGCCTTCTCGAGCTTCTCGGTCGTCGGGAACTCGCTTCGCTTAAAGACGAAAAAGCTGTAACCTTATGCAGACCTACACTTTCCATGTGCACGGTATGCACTGTAACTCCTGCGTCGTTCTGACCGAGAGCGAACTCAAAGAACTGCCAGGAGTAGCGTATGCCAAGACTTCTCTCAAGGATCAAACCGTAAGGGTTACGGGAACATTCGAGGGAAAGACAGAAGCCGAGCTCGCGGAAGAATTTACCGCCGCTCTCCGGCCGCATGGCTATACGCTTTCGCTTGAAAAAGAGGAGAAGAGCATTGCGTGGATCGACTTCCGCTACGCGCTGCCTCTGGCGCTGCTCCTTATGGGTATTTTCGTGCTGCTCCAGAGGCTGGGAGTAGTGAATCTGGTCACGACAGCCGATGTGAATTACGGGACAGCCTTCGTCATAGGACTCATCGCTTCAGTTTCTACCTGTATGGCAGTCGTCGGCGGGTTGGTGCTCTCGGTTTCGGCAAACTTCGCCAAGGAAGGGGAAAAGACGCGTCCGCAGATGCTCTTCCATAGCGGACGTCTCGTCGCTTTCTTTTTTCTCGGCGGGGCTATCGGGAGTCTCGGCGCGGTTTTCCAGCTGGGTACCGGCGGCACTTTCATTCTCGGATTTCTCGTGAGCATCGTGCTGCTTATTCTCGGTATCAATCTCCTTGATGTTTTCCCCGGGTTGAAGCGCTGGCAGTTGGCGCTTCCGGCTTCTCTGGGAATCCGGATGCACGGCTTGAAGAATTTCAATCATCGTTTCACTCCTTTTCTCCTCGGCGTCGCGACTTTCTTCCTTCCCTGCGGGTTTACCCAGTCCATGCAGCTTTACACGCTGACCACAGGGAGCTTCTGGGCAGGCGCGACGCTCATGACGGCATTCGCTCTCGGAACGCTGCCGGTTCTCGCTCTTTTGAGCTTCAGTTCGCTCGCCATCCACGAGAAAGCCCAGTCGGGGATCTTCTTCAAGACGGCGGGACTGGTGGTCATCATGTTCGGACTGTTCAATCTCATCAATAGCCTGGTGGTGATAGGAGTGATCCGTCCGGTATTCAATTTCTAAAAGAGAAAAGGGGTATGAAAATAATCATAGGATTCATCATAAGCGTCGCGCTGGTTATCGGCGGCTTTTGGTATCTCTCGTCTCGCACGTCCGCTCCGGCAGTACTGACTGAAGAGAATGTTCCGAACGTGAGCATAGTAGATGGCAAGCAGATCATCCGGCTTACCGCCAAGGGTGGCTACTTTCCCCTCAAGAGCACGGCCAAGGCGGGCATCCCTACGGTTCTCCAGGTAAGCACGAACGGCACTTTCGACTGTTCCTCGTCGCTTCGGATTCCCGAAAAGAACATCACGAAGAATCTTCCGCCCACCGGCGTGACGGAAGTAGATCTCGGGGTTCCGGAAGCCGGACTCTTCCAAGGGACCTGCAGCATGGGGATGTATCCCTTCGAGATAGATTTTCAAGGTTCATAGTCCGCATATGTGGCGCTGGATCGTTTTCGGATTGATATTCCTTGGAGCACTCGAGCTTGTCGCTTGGCAGGCTTGGCAGTTTTCGCAAGCTCCACCCAGCGAGGAACGATCTTCGGAAGAAACCGCCGCAGAGCTTCCTCGAGAGAGCACACTGGCTGATTCTTCCCGAGAGCCGGAGCCGGAAGAGCGCCAAGAACCCGAAGAGACCCCACAAGAAGCCTCGCCGATGAGTTATCCCATTATCACGCTGGAGGAAAAGAACGGCAGGACGGAACGTACCATACATATGGGAGTGCGGCAGTGGGCCTGGGAGCCATCGACCATCCGCGCGAAGCAGGGGGAACTGGTGCGGCTCGTGATCCACAATGCCGATGTCAGGCACCCGCTTGTCATCCCCGACCTGGGGTTAGAGGCCGATGTCCCTCCCGAAGGGGCAGTCGTAGAGTTCGTAGCGAGCCGGAAAGGAACGTTCGATTTCCTCTGCGGCGCGTACTGCGGAGTAGGGCACGCGGAAATGCAGGGGCATCTGATCGTCGATTAGGGGAGGAAAGCATGAAAAAACACCCTCGCGAGGGTGTTTTTAGTTTCTTCCCGGAAGAACTACTTCTTCCCGAGGATCTTGAACATCTTGGTGCCGCACACGCCGCACGTACCCTTCTTGGCCAGGCGCCCGTTCTTCATCTCCACCTCTTCGGGTTCCTGCATCTCTCTCTTCTCCTTGCACTTTACGCAGTATGCGATTTCTGCGACTTGCGGCTCATTCATACTTTTGAGCTAATAATTACGCGCCCTTATTATACATCATAATAGGGGTTTTTGGTCTATCCAGGCATTTTCGCTTGCGAGAGGCCACATTGGCAAATTAAGAGGCTTTTTCCGGTCATGTATACTAGAGAGGTAATCCTTGTAAGGAAAAGTATGGGAAATATGGAAAAGCCGGTCCTCCTCTATGTGCTTATCGGTCTCGCTTTAGGCTCGATCGCGACCAGTCTCGTGTTCCTCAATGCGCCACAGGCCCAGGAAAACGTGGGAGAGATAGAGCGCCAGGCCAAGCTCGAAGCCGAGCATGACATGGGAGCCATGACGATGGATGACATGACGGAAATTCTGAAGGGCAAGACGGGCGATGCCTATGACAAAGCTTTCATCGAGATGATGATTGCGCATCACGAAGGCGCGGTGGAGATGGCGGAACTTACTGCGAGCCGCTCTGTGCACGACGAGATCAAGCAGTTGAGCCAAGCGATCATCGCGGCCCAGACCAAGGAAATAGCCGAGATGAAAGCCTGGTACCAGGCTTGGGGCTACGGAGAGAACGGGGCTCCGATCGAGGATGGTATGATGATGGGCCACTAGGCAGAATTGGCGGGGGAGTCGCTAGAGGACTTGACAAAAGAGCCTTTTTCTGGGAGTATAGCAAGACCTTAAAAGGTCTGTGTTGGTTCTTTGCAAATAGGGAGAAAGAGCATGAAGTCCAGTTTCAAAGCGATCGGATTGTCGATTGCTGCACTTTTGGGGGCCTCTGCCCTGGCCGCACCGGCCTTTGCAGCGCCTACCATCGATGTGGCGCCTTGGCTGGCGCCGAACGTTTACGGCTCGCCGTCATGGGAGCAGTGGCGCGACAATGCACTTGAAGCGGCATTCCAGGGTGATTTCGAGCATGGGACGCCGGGCACTCCGTTCTTCGCCCAAGCCAATGCGAACATCACCCCGGGAGATATTACCGTTTCCGGATTCGCGTCCCGCAAAGGCAAGGCTGATCCGGGCACGGAGTTCGGAGCGGCCTATGCGAACGAACTCGGTACGCGCGGCCATTTCGGCTTGCGGATCGATGGGATGGGGGACCAATTCTCCATTTCGCAGCTCGGTTTCGGAGCGAATTCCGACGACCCCACCCAGACGCTTGCTTTCTACTATCTCCCGGGCTCCTACAATTACAATGATCGCTACAAGGGCGTTCTGAAAGGGAGTGACGGGATTCTCTGGACCGCGGACGATACCTTCATCACTGGAGGGGCGAACAACCAGTTCGTCGACGGCCTCATCGGCGTTGGTTCCGGGAACGCGTATGCCGCCTATTGTGTGGGATGCACCATTCCGCAGCAGCAAGCGGCTCTCGACGATGTCACCTCATGGGAAGATTTCCCGACCAAGTTCTGGGGTGAATATTATCTGTTCGACTCCGTGAACGACAAGGCCCTCGCCACCGGCCGTGCTGACTTCTTCATCAGCAGTCCGACGGCGGCGATTCCAGAGCCGGCCAGCTGGGCGATGATGCTTAGCGGCTTCATGGTTCTGGGCGCATCCGTGCGTCGGAACAAGAGACTTGCTTCAGTCGTTGCCTAGGAATATCCGGGCAGACCATCAAACGCCATCCTCAATATTATTTTGAGGATGGCGTTTTCTTTTTTGTCCGAATTTCCCTCGTCCCAGTTCACAGACCGGGGAAAATGAAGGATACTGGAAGCATGTTCGGATTCACCCAGTCGGAATCAAGCGCGCTCAAGCGTCTTTCTACTCCCCAGAAGATCCAGGATTTCCTGGACCAGCTCCCGCTGAACCATGAGAAGCAGGGCGACACGTACATGTCGCCGCGCCGGGTCTTGCGCGAAGAGAAGGCACACTGCTTCGAAGGCGCGCTTCTCGCCGCCGCCGCACTCTCCCTCCAGGGCCGGTCGGCGCTCATCATGGACCTCACGAGCGCGCGCGGGGATGATGACCATGTCATTGCGCTTTTCAAGGAGAACGGCTACTGGGGAGCCATCAGCAAGACCAATCACGCCGTGCTCCGGTACCGCGACCCCATCTACCGCACGCTCCGAGAGCTCGCCCTTTCCTATTTTCATGAATACTTCCTGAATACGGACGGCAAGAAGACGCTCAAGAGCTATTCCCGTCCGCTCGACCTCTTGCGCTTCGGGGAGGCGTGGGCGACGGCCGAGGAAGACCTCTGGGATATCGCGCTCGCCCTAGACGACCTGCCGCACTACGCGCTGGTCCCGGAAGCGAACCGGAGGAAGCTCCGGCCTGCGAGCTGGATCGAGCGCGAGGCGGGGGAGATAGTAGAATGGAAAAAAGGGGATAAACGCACATAAAGAAAACACTATGCCATACGGACGCCACGAAGAATTGGTCGCATCGTTGAATGACGGAGAAACATTTGCCGCATACTCGGCAGTCGGCGCGGTTTTCCAGGTCGGCTTTGTCCCGAAAGTGATCGGGAAGTCCCTGGTCTTCCTCGGGAACACGTTTTATGGCAAAGAGCCCTCCTATGGGAAGTTCAAAGCGGTCGAAGTGATCGCCCGCATCCCGTACCAATCCTGGGAACTGGTGAGCTATATGCTCCTCACCATGTTCTACTCGGACGAGAAGAAAGCTATCGAGCTCTCCAAGACAGCGCGCTTCGGAAGCGCCGCCCAGGACAACGAGACCATGCACGTGGTGGTCTTCAGCCAGCTTGCCAAGAAATACGGCCAGAATAGTTTTTTCTTTCACACGCTCGTCCCGCTCGGCTTCTCGTTCTTCTACTTCACTTCGTCTTTTCTGCTCTACCTCTTCAGTCCCCGGCGCGCGTTCGAGCTCAACTATATGTTCGAAAGCCATGCCTTCCAGCAGTACAGCCGCTTCCTGGAGCTGTATGGAGACGAGCTCCGGCACAAGCCGGTCATGATCGACTTCCTGGATTTCTACGGACGCCATGCCAAGAGCGAGTATGAACTCTTCCAGTCGATCCGGAATGACGAGATCATCCACCGGAACCGCTCCATGGAGCGGGCGATCGAGTGCACGCGCAAAGCCTCTTCTTGAGCGGCTGACCCTTGATTTTTCCAGGAATCCTGCTATACTCCTTTTTGCCGATTGCCCCTCTAGGCGGGGCAATTTTTTCTTCATCAAACTGCCTGCTATGCCAGCAAAGCACAAGCCCTACCGCGTTCGCCGTTCGAGTGCAGGTCTCGGCCTCTTCGCCGAAATCCCGTTCAAGAAAGGCCAGACCATCATCGAATACATCGGCCGCCGCATCTCGACCAAGGAAAACGCCGACAACAAATACATCTTCAACGTGAACTCCAGGATCGACATCGACGGGAGCCCGCGCTGGAACACCGCGCGCTACGTGAACCACAGCTGCCGCCCGAACTGCGAAGCCATCAACCGCCGGGGACGCATCTTCATCGTCGCCAAGAGAAACATTAAGCCAGGGGAAGAACTAACCTACCATTATGGCAAAGACTACTTCAAGAGCGAGTACATCCAAAAGATGGGCTGCCGCTGCGCCAAGTGCCAAGAAGAGCGCCAAGCCGCACGCAAAAAAAATTAGCCAGAATCCCAATTACAAGCGCCATTACTCTGGCAAGCCCGCGAAGACCAATAACGAGCGGGAGGATTTTCCGATGCGTCTGAACCGCTTTCTGGCGCTCCGAGGCATCGCTACCCGTCGTGACGTCGACAAGATGATCGAGTCGGGCCGCGTCTACCTGAACGGCCAAGTGGCTAAACTGGGGGATCGCGTCGCTCATGCCGATGAGAACATCGAGATTCATGAGGCGCGCTTCCGCGAGAACAAGGAACTGCGCTACGTGGCCTACTACAAGCCTCGCGGTATCATCACCCATACGCCGCAAGCGGGGGAACAGGACATCCAGGCCGTTTCCGGCTATCCGGATCTTTCCCCTCTGGGCCGCCTCGACAAGGACTCCGAAGGCCTTATCATCCTCACGAATGACGGGCGCGTCACCGAGCGGCTGCTTCATCCGCGTTTCGAGCACGAGAAGGAGTATATCGTTTCCGTGAATGGAAAGGTGACGGGCCGAGTCCGCGACACCCTCTTGCGCGGCGTCCTAAGCGAAGGCGAAAAGCTCTCTGCCAAGAAAGTCGATATCCTCGACCCTGCGACCCTCTCGATCATTCTGACGGAAGGCAAGAAGCATCAGGTGCGCCGCATGCTCGAAGCGGCCGATCTCCATGTCACGCGGCTGGTACGGGTGCGCATCATGAACATTCACCTGGGGAAGCTCCAGCCCGGCCAGGCCCGCGAGCTTCTGGGTCCTGCCCGCAAGTCTTTCTTGCGAGACCTGGGACTGAAGTAGGCAAAGGGTTGATATAAAGCCAAAAACGTGCTATACTGTATGTAGAAATGAAGAAAGCGGGTGCCTCTCTGGTGCCCGCTTTTTCTTTATCTAAAGCAAAATATGACATACAAAGAGCGCGTCCAAAACCTCAAGAAGCACCTCGATCGGATGATACTCGAACTTCCGGAGCCGAGCCATTTCGAGCTGTCGCAGAATGCTTTCTACACGACCTTCCTCTTCGTGAGCATGCTGGTGACCGGACTCCTTTTCGCTGCGAGCATGAGCGTGGAAGAGTTGTCCAAGCCGGAGCCGCAGGTGTCGGTAGAAGAGATGCGTCTCGAACACGACGTGCGCAAGATGGTCGCAGGCTATCCGATCGAACGCATGATGCCGTACATCGTGAAGCAGGACAAGACGACCGCGGCGTTCCTCGTGGGCATCGCGAAGAAAGAAAGCAACTGGGGCAAGCGCATCCCGACCCAGAACGGGCGAGACTGCTACAACTACTGGGGCTACCGCGGAGCCGGGAGCCGCGGCAAGGCGATGGGGCACGGCTGCTTCGGCAGCGAGCAGGAAGCCATCGAGACGGTATCCAAGCGCCTCGACACGCTCATAGGCGACTATCGCTTCGACACGCCGGAAGAGCTTGTCGTCTGGAAATGCGGCTGGACCTGCTCTGGCCACAGTGCGAAGAGCGTCGACAAGTGGATAGCCGACGTGGGCTACTATGCGAACCAGATCAAGAACTGAAAATCCCTTTACAAAAGCCAAAAAACCTGCTATAATAGATTGGTAAAGGCTTGAAAAGGCCGAAACACATGGCAGAACGGGTGCACAACGCCCGTTCTGTTTTTCTTTCCAAGTGCCGATTATGGCCAAAAATCAAGAACAACACACAAAACAAGAAGCTACCGTCTATCATGGAGCCATCCGTCCGGCGCTCCTTTTCGCGTTGTTTTCCTTTACCATCGTTTCGTTCGCGCATGCCGGGGACATGACCAGCTCCAAGGTGATTTCGCTTACCAACGTCTCGCGGGCCGATGCCGGCCTCCCGGCGCTTACGGAAAACGAGAAGCTTACCCGGGCAGCCAAAGCCAAGGCGGAAGACATGATCAAGAACGACTACTTCGCGCACACTTCGCCCAAGGGCGTCGCCCCGTGGCACTGGATCAAGCAGACGGGCTATGAATACAAATTCGCCGGCGAGAACCTGGCGATCAACTTCGACAGCGCCAAAGAGCAGCACCAGGCCTGGATGAAGAGCGCGACTCACAAAGCGAATATTCTGAACACGCACTACCAGGAAATCGGCATCGCAGTCGCCGAAGGGAAGATCGACGGCAAGAACGTGATCGTGACCGTGCAGTTCTTCGGGACGCCGCTTATGCCGATCGTTGCCAAGAAACCGGCCACCGCGGAAACTCCGGCTGCTCTGCCGGCGAAGACTCCGGTAGCGGTGCAGGGAGTGGAGACCGAGATGTCCGCGCCGGCCGCGCCTCAAAAGGCGGAACCGGTGATGGTTTCGGATACGAATTTCTCTGCAGCACCCGCGAATCAGTCAGCGAATGCTACCCAGGCGTCTCTGGGACGGCTGGATATGGCTTGGATCGGGTTTATCCTTCTCTTGGAACTCTTGCTCATCGTCGCTCCCGTAGCCTTCCTCTGGAAGACAGGGGAGCAGCTGGCCCGCATTGCGAGCGCGGCAAGCCGCATCCAGGCCCCAATCAAGCACTTTTTCCCGGGAGAAGGGCTCCATTCGCATACGCTCCACGCCAAAGGCGGGCATATATAACCAAAAAATGCTTATCTAAGGCTTTAAGAGGGGGAAACGAGGCATTGGCCTCGTTTTTTTGTACCTGGAGAGCTCTTGACAAAACGAAAAAAGTTCCTTGACAGGAGAAAGGCCCAGGAATAGGCTTAAGGTATTCGGGTGAGAAAGTCTCTTTATATTACCGTGAAAAAATAAAAAGCTTTACAAAAGCATCTCTAAAAGTCATTTCTTCCGTTTTCTGCTTCTCTCTATACGTCACGTCTGTATGATTGTTCTGAAGCGAATCAATGTGTCCATTAGCTAATTGACTTTTATTTTTTGAGATCTTGCGTATGAAATCTTTCCGACGGGTGATAAGGAGGGGTTTGTTTCCATTTTTGCATAAGACATTTTCAGCGACAGTCGTTTTGACGATGCTGTTGCAGCCGGTAGGGACTCCAGGAATCTTTGGAGTCTTTTCTTTTTCCCGGAATGTCCAGGCGCAGGAAGTTGATCCGGCAGCGCCGCAGGCAGATGAGCCGAAGGATGCCGTAACGGAAGAAGTGAAAGAAGAGCCGGCAGTCGAGGAAAAGACAGAGACGCCAACGGAAGAGACGACTGTTGCTGAAGAAGTATCTACTGAAGCACCTACTGAAGAAGCAGTGACAGAAGAAGCTCCGGTATCGGAAGAAATCGCTCCGGAAGAAGCGACGGAAGAGGAGAAAACCCCAGAAACCGCTTGCCTAGGCTCCAATGACGAGGTAAAGAGCAGCGAAAAAGGGGATTGGGACACTTCCGAAGACGGAAAAGTGTCTGAAACGAAGGAAAAAGTGAAACTCGGAGTGAAGTATGTCTTCCCGGGCAACGAAGACGTGTCAGTCACCTTCACCTGCCTCCCGACAGACGAGAGCAAGCTCGACAAGCTGAAGATAGAGGAGATTGATGCATCTGAAATCCAGTTGCCAGAAGGCATGGCCGTAGCTTCAAAATACGCCTACGACATTACTACAGACATGAAGAACGGCGATTTTAAATATGATATCGTGTTGCCAAAGAATAAAGAAGTAGATGATGTCAAGGTGGTATATGTTGAAAAGTCTTCAAGCGAGATAAAGGAAGGAACTCTTAAAAATGAAGATATTAAAGAGGTCTCGAAGGAAGACGTGAAGAGTCTTGAGGATGCGGTTGAAGTTTCCGATCAAGATCATTTTTCGTTCTGGTTTCCTACTTTTCCGTCAAAGCCGGACCTGAAAGCAACAAAGAGTCATTCGGGGGATGTTTATCTGAACCAAGCATTCACTTGGAAGATCCATGTGGAGAATATCGGCAATGCAGACGCAGTTTTCAGTGATACGAAAGTTATCCTTACTGATAACCTGCCAAGTTCTGGCGCGACATACGGTGCTCCAACAGTCGGTAATTTCGATGATGTTTCCGGAACCGCCAACATTGCCTGTTCCATTGATGGTACAAAGAATCTTATCTGTAAGGCTTCAGGAGGTACTGTAACCATCGAAGATGGCGGATCATTCGATATTACGTGGCAGACGACTCCGACTACTACCAATGACCTGAAGAATCCTCGGAATGGCGTACATACAAAATGCTATGTTGATCCTGATTGGAGAGTAGACGATAGTGACAGAAGTAATAATGATTGTAGCGAGACGATCAAGGTAAGTATCCAACATACCCAGGTAACTTTCTGTCATGCCACGCCGTCGGACACGGCTGCTAATGGATACAACGAAATTACTACCGATGATGACGGCGTATTGAGCGGCCATAGCCAGCAGCACAGTGCTGATATCATCCCGCCGTTTGATTACTATGGAGGTCATTTTAACGGCCAGAACTGGGATGCTGCAGGGGAGGCTATTCTCCGCAATCACTGCGTGCCGACCGGTGGGTTGCAGGTGATTAAGACGGTAGATGACCAGTCTGATCTCACGCAGTGGAGTTTCCAACTTGATCAGAATACTCCTGTGCAGGCAGATGCGAGCGGGATAGTGGATTTCGGGCAAGTGACGACCGGAGCGCATACGATTGCCGAGATAGGACCCAACACATACACTCTGAACACGGTGACTGGTACCGGCTGTACCCAAACATCTAATCTCACGGCAAGCGCTACGGTAGTACAGGGCCAGACGACGACTTGTACTTTCAGTAATCTGGTTAATAAAGGATCGATTACCATTATCAAGGATGCTCAACCTGATGACGCGCAGGATTTCTCATTTACAGGCGGACTTGGAGACTTTACTCTCGATGACGATGCGGACGGAACGTTCTCTAATACCAAAGTCTCGGGGCCGCTTTTTCCGGGGGCATACTCTGTCACAGAGAATGCTACCCCAGGCTGGACGCTTGCCGGAGTTGTTTGTACCTCTTCGAATCTCCAATCACTCAATTCTACATCGAATCCTACTCAAGAAATTACTCTTGCTCCAGGAGAAAATGTCACCTGTACCTTTACGAACACGAAGGACCCATACTGCGGCGATGGTGTCATGAATCAGACGAGTGAAGCCTGTGACGGTACGGCTGGTACTACACCAGGAGAAAACTTCTGTACGGTAAGTTGTACGCTGAAGCCGATTTATGACGGTCCGGAAAGCTGTCCGGTCGAAAAGCCTGTGAAGAAGCTTGTCGGTACCTACTCGGTCGATTCGAAAGATGCCGATGGCATCAGCATTCCTTTGACTTCAGGTGAGACGTATCTTTTCGAAGCATCCGCCGATTTCCGCCCTACGACAGGGGAACAATGGCATTCTGATGCGGGTTATACGAGCAACGATAACTGGTCTTCGCTTGCTTCCCAGTACGGTATTCAGGGTACGGGCAATGACTACGCGGCACACGCCCTCCTTGGAGATTTCGGGACAGGAACAGTCGGGGTCATCAACTGGGGGGATTATGACTCAAGCCATACTTATGGCGAAGTTTTCACCGCGCCATCTAATGCTGCACAATTCGTCATCGGGGACCGCTACAGCGATTGGTTCAATACGCTGTACCAGAATCAGAGCGGCATGTCCGATAACGATAGAAGCCTTACGCTCGATGTCTACAGCTGCGAAGAAGCCAAGGCAACGGTAGAAGTCTGCAAGATGGATGCACAAGAGAACCCACTTCCAGGATGGAGCGTGTTCCTGAAGGGAGCAGCGGTAGAAACGGTCAATGTGGATCCGGATGGCAATACTGACAGCTCTTCCGTCTTGCCCCAGGACAATTACATTCTCGAAGCGAACGGAACCTATACGTACCGGCCAGGTACTCCAGGCGCGGAATTTACCGACGCGAATTACTCGAAACGCCATCCATCTGATGCCGTCTACGGAGGCCCGTATGTCCCGTGGGTAAACGTGAACACGTTCCCGTCGCCTCATACCGGCTGGCTCGGCGTGATGGTGAATGGCGTGGCAACCGATTGGAACAGCTACTTCAATCCGGCACATCAGTACGTTCGCGGCTACCCGAACTATTCCGGTCAGTTCGACTTCAAGATTCTCGATGATGTCTATTCGGACAACTCTGGATCAATTCCTGTCGGTATCTATAAGGGATACGCTGGGACGACCGGAGAGGACGGCTGTGTGACATTCGAAAACGTGCCGCTTGGCCAATACTCTGTAGGTGAGGTCCAGCAGGACGGCTGGGAATATGTCAGAGGCCAAGGCGGTGTGGAAGTGGATTCTACCGACGAGACCTTTACGATCGTGAACCGAGAAGTGCCTCGCAATCCGGCCATTAGTGTCGAGAAGACAGGCTCCGAGTTTGCAGCGGCCGGCGATCCGGTCACGTACAACTACGCCGTGACGAATACCGGTGATGTGCCGCTCTCGGATGTCAGCGTCTCTGACGACAAGTGTTCGCCGGTGAACTACGTCTCGGGCGACGCGAACTCGAATAGTCTCCTCGACCTCACTGAAACTTGGAGTTATACGTGTTCGACGACGCCGACCTGGGCCCACAATACCAAGCTCACGAATACGGCGACAGCAACCGGTACCTACAAGGATCAGCATGTCTCCGATACGGATGACTTCACGCTCCAGTCATTCATCCTCCGGAAAGATGTGCGAAAGTCGCTCCAAGAAGACTTCAGCGATCCGAATGCGAGCTTCGATGTAGAGGTGAAGAAGGGGAGTACCGTTCTCGGTACAGTGACCATCAGCGAATCAGGCCCGGCTGAAATGTGGCTTGCCGACAGCGGATCCTACCAGTTCTGCGAAGTGAATGTGCCGGCGCAGTACACGCCGCACTATCCGAACGGCTGTCTCACCTTCGTTGCCGGAGAGGGGAATTATCCCGACTGGAGCCATATCAATTACGTGAGGCCGATCAATGTCCATGCGACCAAGATCGTCTGTACTGATGAAGCCGACCTCCCGAACTGGGGACATGGCGGAGAAAACATCACGGAAACGACTGCTGAAGACTGGGTTGGTGATCATGCTAGCTGTAGCTTCCAAAATAACTGGAAATTCCAGTGGAGCCTCGATAAGGTAGGGAACCCGGGCGACAACAATACTGCTGATCCGATTGCGAACTGGAATACTTTCGGCCCGACCGATGTGAATGGGACGACCAGCACGGAAATCATCAATCCGGCAACATCCCTCCTCTGGTTCCGCGAAGTATGGAAGGACAATTATATCCCTTTCAGCCATGAAGCGCATCCGGATAATTCTGATGACGTGAGTGCGGAGTTCTACTGCAATGACGATGTCTTGAACTACGACAACTGGGAATGGATCAATACCGAGCCAGGAGGAACGTATTACTGCGTCGCCTGGAACAAGGCGGTCGAGCCGGATGTCGAGATTACCAAGATCGATGATCAGGATCCGATTATAAGCGGAAACATCCTCACCTATACCCTCACTGCCAAGAACAACGGAGTGAACCCGGCGACCGATGTTGTCGTGACGGATACGCTTCCGGTGAACTTCCAGCTCATGAGCGTGACGCCAGGAGCAGGGGATAGCTGTTCGGATGCAGAAGATGTCATAGACAAGGATATTCAGTGCGAATTGGGAACGCTCGCTCCGAACGAGACCGCGGTGATTATCGTCAAAGGTATCGCTCTCGGAGTCGGTACGCTTGAGAATACCGCGGAAGTGACCAATACGAACGGCGATACCAACACCGAGAACAATAGCGACACCGAGGAAACGACAGTAACGGAAATCGCAGGTGTCTGCCGCGACAATACGACCTATGCCAATTCGGTGGTGGCAGTGGATCAGGGGACTCTCAAGAGCGGCGCTTCGATCACTGATCCGACAAGAATTGTTCCCGGATACGCCTTAGGCGTGCCGGATAGCAAATTCTTCAGTCTTGGAAATGGAGGTTCTCTCGTAGTCAAATTTACTGATCCGGTAATCGACGTCGTTGGCGCAGACCTCTCATTCCATGAGACGATGAACGGCCGCAATAGCTATCCGCTCGAGAAAGCTGATGTCTCGGTAAGTTCTGACGGCGTTACCTTTGTTCCGGTAGGATCCGTGACGAGTGAACCCGGCGATGACGGCGTGATGTATCTCGACTTCTCTTCGACCGGACTTCCGTCGATCCAGTATGTGAAGCTTGTCGATACGACTGCCTATGGTCCGCATGCTTCGAATGCCGATGGTTATGACATTGAAGCGATCGACGCCAAGTGCGATTCGGGAACGATCGTCGTGAAGAAAGAGACAAATCCCGACAAAAGTGATCAAAGCTTCTCATTCGATCCGAGTTGGGGAGAGGATTTCTCTCTTACTGACGGTCAGTCCTCTTCGTTCAACCTCCTCTCCGGAACCTATTCTGTAGCGGAGACTCTCCCATTGCCTGAAGGATGGGATCAGACGAACGTATCTTGCGTGAGCAGCAATGATGACCATGAAAGCGCAGATAACATTTCTCTCCAGCCTGGCGAGACCATAACCTGCACCTTCACCAATACCCAGCCGATCACGGTTGTTGCTTCAAAGATCGTCTGTGATAACGAGAGTTATCTCCCGAATTGGGGCGGGGGAAACACGGAACTGATTGACGGGAATACCGCTTCAAATTGGCTCAATGACGGAGCGCATCCGGAACGTCTCCAGCACTGTGCTCTTACGGATAACTGGGATTTCGAATGGGGACCGATCAATTCAGGCGATGCCGGCGATGCCTTTACTGGGCCGGCAGGAGGCCAGTGGAACACGTTCGGTCCGACCGTCGCCGGGACGACTACGGCAGTGATTCCCGGTACGGTGAATCTTGGCGGAAGGATCGAGATGCGCGAAGTGCTCCAGCCGGACTACCTCCCATTCGGATATAGCAATGGCAATAGCGACTTCAGCGCCGAAATGTACTGTACTGGCGATACTGTGAACTATGACAACTGGGAGTGGATCAATAATCCGCAAGCCGGACAGACGTACTACTGCGTTGCGTGGAATGCGCTCAAGACCGGGGAGATTACCGGCTTCAAATGGGATGATCTCAATGGAAATGGGCAGTATGACTGCAGTATAGATGGCCTAGTAGCGCAAGATACGGAGGTTCTCGATGCGTGTGAGCAGAAGCTTGCGGATTGGACAATCTTTATCGACACCAATAATAGTGGCGTCCTCGATTCGGGGGAAGTGTCGACTGCTACTGATTCCAACGGGGACTATATCTTCGATGATCTCATTCCGGGTACGTATCGCGTGTGTGAACAGCAGCAGACTGATTGGCAACAGACATACCCGCAAAATGAGATCTACAACTGTCATGATGTGACCGTTGGCCCTGGCCAGACGAGCGGAGGTAACAACTTCGGGAATTTCCATCTTGGAAAGGTATCCGGGGAGAAGTTCGAAGATCTTAACGGCGACGGCTATACCGAAGGCGACTCCGGTCTTGATGGCTGGACCATGGTTCTCGGAAAATCCGTACTGGTGAAGTCGGTGAGCGTCGACTCTGCAAGTGATGTTCCTGTCGACCTCGGAACCTTTGCTTCAGGAAAATCCTACCTTGTCACAGCAGAGGGAACATTCGACGCTGGAGACTTCATTACGGGCGATGCAGAATGCTCTTCGCGAGCAGGAAGCCTCTGGAATACCTTTGTGAAGAATTACGAGTCCTACGGCGAAACTCTCCTTGATCTCCAGATCGACGGGGCGGCGACCGATTGGGGAGGTTGTAACGGAGGTAATGTCTATAGCAAGATCTTTGCCGGCGATGACGCTTCGCACAACGCCTTCATCTATGATGTCTACAAGCCGAATAATAGCGGCTCCCTCACCGTGAAGGTGTATGAACTCACTGATGTCCTGACTGATGTGACTTCTGGCGGCGGGCTGTACGATTTCGCGGGTCTCACTGCTGGCGACTATGCTCTCTGCGAAGTCCAGCAGTCAAACTGGACGCAAACCGCGCCTACGTCAGCCTGTCACTGGTTCACCGTTGATTCGGGCTTTGATGGGAAATACGACTTCGCCAACTTCCATCCAGGAACGATTACGGGAATAAAGTTCAATGACTGCAATGGAGATGGTAAGCAGGGCAATGGCGATCTCGAACGCTCTATTGATGATCAAGAAACGTGTCAGGAAACCGGTCTACAAGGATGGACTATCTATCTTGACCTGGATAACAATGGCAGCCTTGATGCTAATGAGCCTTCGACAATAACCGATGAAAATGGGTACTACTCGTTCACGGGTCTTCCGGTAGGGCAGTACATTGTCCGGGAAGTAAACCAGAATGGGTGGCAGCAAACGACTGCTATGTGTGGCGGACCGATCCTGACTGATAATGAAGAGTTTATTGTCCAATCAGTCCAACTCGGTGGGATTGCCATCGAATCAGGGTCAGAAGAAACGTGTTCTATCGGAAACTATCAGACACCTGGAGCACAGATCTTCAAGACGAATAATTCGGAAGGACCTCAACTGCCCGGGGATATCGTTACTTTCAGGCTTGAGGTAACTGTCCTCAATAACAGCGTGAATAACGTCGAGCTTACTGATCTTCCGCCGGAAGGGTTCGAATATGTCGAGGGTTCTGGGGAAGGAGCGCCTTTCATCAAACCCTATGCTTCACCTGGCATCTGGGATCTCGGGGATATGGCCGCGGGAGAAACAAAAATTATTACCTACAAGGCGAAGATTAGCGATACCCAGGATGAGGGACTCTACGAGGACTTGGCTTTTGCCAAAGGCACCTCGGCCTTGAATGACCCTGTACTGGCTGAAGACCCTTCGGACTCTGACAACTTCGTAGGCACCCAGGTAGCGGTAGCGCTTCCGGAGACGAGCTCATACACCGTGCCGGAAGTGGAGGTAGACCGGGACAGGACTGAAACGAAAAAAATCGTCCTCGGTGCCTCTACTAGCCTGCCGATGACCGGAGCCGATGTACGGACACTTCTCGGAATCGTAGCGCTCTTCCTCGCGGGAATAGCTCTCCTCGCTCTGGGCCGCCGCAAGGCGAGGGCGACGCTCGCAGGAGTCTTCCTCCTGGCTGCTCTGCTCTCGTTCGGCTCTCCGGCAGAAGCCGCAGACTCGAGCCTCTCTGTGGAGATGGAAACGCCAGATGCGCAGGTGACGAGCCCGGACTTCAAGATCGGCTTCGTTGCTCTCGACATTCTTGACCGGCCGGTGACAGTAGAGTGCCAGGTGCAGGGACCAGCGGATGTCTCCTTCTCGACTTTCGCTACGCCGGTACTGAATGCTGCGGGCGGAAACTCCGGCGACTGCCAGGTGAACGCGGGCGTCATGCCGGCGGATGGCGATTACCAGTTCCAGGTGGTAGCAACGGCTAATGATGACGAGGAAAGCAGCGAGACGGAAACTGCAGGGCCGAAGACCGTGAAACTGCACTCTACCTTCCCAGGAACGCCGGTAAACTACAACCGCACCGATCTCTCGTGCGCGAACAAGATGGAATACACGACAGCAGCCGATGGTGGCAAGACGGTGAAAGTCGAACTGTATCGCAGCACTTCGAAGACCTTCGTTGCGGATGCTTCTACGAAAGTGGATGAGCAGGCGATCGGCTCAAGCCAGGACGGAGCGTTCGTGAACGCTGTCCCTGACTGCAATGCGGACTACTTCTACTCCATCCGGGCGGTAGATGCTCTGGGGAACGGGTCCGGATTCACCGGCGATGGCATCACGACAGTCGATACCGACATCAAACACAAGAAAAAGTACATTGAAGGTGCTGCTGCAACAGGCACGACCGGAGCGCTCGCGGTAAGCGGCGCTGAAGCCGGTGCAGCCGAAGGCGGTGCTGTACAAGGAGAAACGACTCCGGAAGCTGCAGCAGGCGAAGCCGGAAGCGTCTTGGGTGAGATGACCGAAGAGAGTGCTGCCGGAGGAGTCTTCGGCGAGAACGGATTCGTGAGCAATCACCCGTGGCTTACCAGCCTGATAATCCTCGTGATTCTCGCCGGTCTCTACATCTTCTACCGCCTACGCCCGCGCAATGCCTAGTCACGCTCCCCAGAAGAACTGGCTCACCCATGCAGGGTCTTTCCTGATCGTGGCCTCTCTTGTGCTGTTTCTGGCCACATTCTTCCCGGTACTTAGGGAAGAGGTAGCCTATCGCTTCGAGCAGGATACGATCCCGCCGGTCTTGACGAAGACCGAGCAGGCAGCCAAGGGAGAGACCGGAGCAGAAGAAGTGCTGGTTCCGGTAGATGAGGACTTCGGGATCGTTATCCCGAAGATCCGCGCCAATGCCAAGGTTGTGGCAGATGTGGATTGGCAGGACTCGGCTCGCTACCAGAGGGCCCTCCAGGAGGGGGTAGCGCATGCCAAAGGAACAGCCAAGCCGGGGGAATCGGGGAACATCTTCCTCTTCTCGCACTCCGGCGTTGACTTCTACGAAGCCGCCCGCTACAATGCCGTGTTCTATCTCATGAACAAGCTCTCGGCGGGGGACGAGATCGAGCTCTTCTACCAGGGGGTCCGTTATGGATACCGGGTGAAAGAAGTGAAAATCGTGGGAGCGGAAGAGACGGGGTACATCACCGGACCAGGGCGAGGAAAGACGCTTACGCTCATGACCTGCTGGCCTGCCGGCACGACTCTGAAGCGCCTCGTCGTTATCGCCGAACAGAAGGAAAACTGACGCCTTATGGAACAATCGCAAGAAATCGCATCGCACGAAAGCTTCGGCGGCTACCGGCCGCTCGCTATCGTAATGGCGCTTCTCATATTGGAATGCGCCATGGCATTTTTCTTTTTCCAGCCGCCGCAAGCGGAGAGATTTTCGGATTTTCCGCTCTGGGAGGAGATGCAGACGGAGCGTGAAGGCACGCCTCTCCGGCTCTCGGAGATCGAAGGGGCGAGCATCGGCGGCCCAGCTGTAACGACTGCGAACGAAGAAGGGCTCCGTGAGATAGGCGCTTCCTGCCAGACCTTGCCCCCAGAGCTGTGGCTCTTCCTCCTGGTGGCGTACGCGCTCCTGCTTGTCTTCAATTTTTCTTATACTATCCGCGCCGAGGGGCGTGTCATGTGGAAATCGGAAGCGGTCTACGGTCTCCTCTTCATCATCGGCTGGTATGTCTTCGATAGCTGCAGGGAAACGTGGTGGTTCCCGCTTCTGCTGGCACAGGTCGGCCTGACGCTCTTCTTAGGCGCCATCTTCGTCCTTGAAGAAAAGAAAAAGCGCCCTCTGACGGGCGCTCGGGAGCAGGAAACCCTGCCGTTCTAGTCTTTCTTCTCTTCTTTGGGTGCTCCGGAGAGCGCCGCTTCAAAACGGGCAAGCATCGGATCGTCGAGATTCGGTGCTTTGTCGCTTAGGGGCTCATCCCGGTTCACATAGTAGAGGATGCTGTGGAACTCCTGTGCCTGTTTCTTCAGATCTTTTTCGCGACGTTTCCGCTCTTTGCTGTTCTGCGGCGGGGAATCGTAGCTTTTGTAGGAGAAGGGGAGAGAACCGGTGATAAGGGGCTTGTCGCTCGTGACCGTGGTGTACCCGGGGAAGGCGGTGGCCGGGTAGCGGGCGAGCAGGTAGTCCATATAATTCCGCCAGATGGGCGCGGCGACGAACACGCCATCAGCTCCGGCTTTCATCGGGGTATTGTCGTTGTTGCCGACCCAGATACCCACCGCGACCTTCTGGGTGTAGCCGACAGTCCAAGCATCGCGGAATTCCTGGGTGGTGCCGGTCTTGGCTGCGACTCCGCCGCTCTTGAAGGCGAGGGGAGTGCTCCCGCCGAACACCATGGAGCGCGCCTGGTTGTCGGAGAGGATGGAGCTGATCTTGCGGGCAGTTTCTTGGCTCAAGGCCCGGCTGCCTTCCGGCTTCTCATGCGAGAAAAGCTCTTTTCCATAGGTATCCTCGATCCGGAGGATGCCGGATGCCTTCTTGTACAGGCCGTCCTGGCTGAAGACGCAGTAGGCATTGGTCATCTGAAGCAGGCTCACCTCGGCACCGCCCAAGACCAAGGAGAGGCCGTAGCGGTTCTTGTTCCCGGAAACGGTGATCCCCATCTTCTCGACCTGGGCGAGGGTGGAATCGACGCCGGCGAGGTACTGGGTCTGTACGGCAGGGATATTGAGCGAATTGGAAAGCGCCTGGCGCATGGAGATGAGCCCGTGGGTATTGCCGTCGTAGTTCTGGGGCTCGTATTCCTTGCCCTGGCCGTCGGGACCGAAGCTCGTCGGGAGGTCGAAGAGCATGGTCTCGGGCTGGTAGCCCTTCTCGAAGGCGCGCGCATAGACGAACGGCTTGAAGGAAGACCCTGGCTGGCGCGGGGCGAGCGCCACGTTCACGGCTCCGTCGATGCTTTTGTCGAAGTAGTCCTTGGAGCCGACCATCGCGAGGACTTCGCCATTCTCTGTGTCGAGCGCGACGAGCGCGGCATTGGAGGCATTCCACGAGGCATTCTTGGCGGCACCGCTCCGCACGGCTTCTTCCGCCTTCTGTTGGGCTTCCCAGTCGAGGGTAGTGTATACGTGAAGCCCGTGGGTCTCGAGATAGTCGCGGCCATACTGCTTCTCGAGCTCTTCCAGAACCGCGAAGACGAAGTGCGGCGCGTGAATCTCGCGCTTGAGCGGCACGACACGAGCCAGGATGTCTTCCTCTTTGGCACGCGCAGCTTCTTCCTCGCTCACCCAGCCGTTTTTCCGCAGCTTCTCGATGATCAGGTGCTGACGCTGTATGAGGAGATCAGGATTGTTGCCGTAGGGGGAGTAGAGGGTAGGCGCGTTGGGGAGGGCGGCGAGAAGCGTCGCTTCGCCCAGCGTCAGCTCCGGAGCCTGCTTATCGAAAAAAGTTTCCGCCGCCGCCTCGATGCCGTAGGCATTGGACCCGTAGGGGACTTGGTTCAGATACTGGTCCAGGATCTCTTCTTTGGTCAGGAAGAACTCTAACTTGATAGCCAGAAGGGCCTCGATCGCTTTGCGCTCGACGGTTTTCTCGCGGGAGAGGAGGACGCTCCGAGCCAGCTGCTGGGTGATGGTGGAGGCGCCTTGCTCGAACCCGCCCTCGCGGAGGTTCACGCGGAGCGCCCGGAAGACGGCTCGGGTATCGATGCCGAAGTGGCGGTAGAAATTCTCGTCCTCGACCGCGATGGTCGCGAGGCGGATATTCTTGGGGATATCCGTGTGGTTTATGGGTTTGCGGTTCTCTTCGCCGTGCACCTGGTAGAGCACGTGCTCGCCGGTACGGTCATAGAGGACAGACGTGGCGCCATGCTCCGCGTCCGTGAACTCATTTATCGAGGGGATGAAGAAGACGAACACGGCAATGCTCGTCAGCATGGCCATGAAGAGGAAGATAACGCTTAATCCGAGGAAAAATCTTCCCCAGCTGAAAGTCTTCTTTTGGGTTCTGGGAGTTTTCATAGCAAAGCGTTATTATACAGTAAATATATCATTCTATCAAGGGAAAGAATACGCGTATAAAAAAACCGCTCAACGAGAGCGGATTTTTTATGAGTCGGGAAGCTCTTCTTACAAGAGTCCTACCTGACCGAAAAAGGTGAGAGTGATGACGGGGAGCAGCGCCAGCAGGAATGCTAGGCTGGTTTCCTCGTTCTTCGCTGCGTCAGCAGATGCCTGCTGGCAGCTTGGGCAGTCGCTTGCGGCTGCTTCGACGGATGTCTCCGTCTGCATGGTCTCCATACTTTTATTGTTAATGTTTATTATCTTTTTATTTTCGCCTCCGCCTCCGGTATGGACCCGGGGAAAGGGGAGAAGAGAAAAGAAAAACGGGTGCGGACCTGGAATGGTCCTCACCCGTTTTCAACTCTCAACATAATCCATTATAGCAGGAAAAAAGGCTAAAGTCAAGAGATTCCGAAGCACGCTCTTCCTTGGTATACTAGGAAGCGTAAGTCCTGTTCCGATACCTATGCAGAAAAAGATTCTCTTGCTGATTCCCATGCTCCTCTTGCTCGCCGGATGCACGACGCCCCCGGTACGGAAGGAAGTGCAGAAAGACAACCTGACCTTCGATTCCGAAAAAGCGGAAGCCCAAAAGCAAGCGCAAGAAGCAGTAGCGAAACAGACTAAACCGATAAGCAGCAAACCTATGTATCAGAATCCTCCAGCCATGACCATCGATCCAGAGAAGTCCTATCAAGCGACGCTCAAGACGAGCGCGGGCGACATCGTCGTGGAGCTCAATGCCAAGGCGACTCCGCAGACGGTGAACAACTTCGTCTTCCTCGCACGCGAGAAATTCTATGACAACACGATCTTCCACCGGACGATCAAGGGATTCATGATCCAGGGAGGCGACCCGCGCGGCGATGGCACCGGCAACCCGGGGTACAAGTTCGCTGATGAGCCTTTCACCGGGGAGTACACCCGCGGTACGCTCGCGATGGCGAACAGCGGACCGGATACCAACGGCAGCCAATTCTTCATTATGCATGCGGATACGGCCCTCCCGAAGAATTATGTGATCTTCGGAAAAGTCATCTCGGGTTTGGAAGCGGTAGACAAGATCGCGACCGCTCCGACCAAGCCGTCAGGCGAAGGGTCGTCGCCGGTCACGCCGGTCACGATCCAGTCGGTAGAAGTGGCAGAAGAGTAGGTATTTCCGGAATCCCGAATCTTTTTCGAGAAAAAGCCTCCGCATCACGGAGGTTTTTTCAATAGCGTGGTAGAATGGAGTGAGAAAAGTATGCGGCAGAGAGATAAAAAAGAGCATCCAGGAATCAAGATATTCCGGAGAGCGGTTCTCGCTTCTCTCCTGTTCTTTCTTGTCGCTCCATTCCCAGCGGATGCCGCGACGCTTTCTTCCCAGGCGGTCGCCGATATCTCGCGGCCGGGAGTGGTGCATATCGGAGTGCATGCCTACGGGCATGCCAAGATCCCGAGGATAAAGGTGAATATCCGCGAGCGTCTCGTCGCCCAGGTACCGAATGAGTTTATGGAAGTCCCGGTGGACGAGTACATAAGCGGCAGCGGCTTCGCGGTAGAGGAGGGCGGCTACATCATGACGAGCGCCCACGTCGTGTCGCAGGAGGCGATCAAGGAGAATCTGGCGAGCGAGAGCGCTATTTCCGCCATTTATGAGAGCGCCCTTTTCTTGAATGACGCGGAAATGCAGGAGTTCCTTGAGGACGAGGAGAATCCTTTCATCGACGAGGTGCTCCGGTTCGTGGTGGAGCGGAGTACGTTCGATCTCCGGACGGATGTGCGAGTGCTCCGATCGGGAGGCGAGGCGAAAACTTTCCCGGATCTCATGGGAGGTGGCTTTCCGGCAGAAATAGTCTTGGCCCGCGAGGGATTTCTCAAGGATGAGGACGACGTCGCGCTTCTGCGGATCGATGCCGCGCCTCTGCCCGCGCTTCGCTTAGGGAAGTCCGAAAACCTGGCCTCCGGACAGCGGGTCTACATCCTCGGCTATCCGGCGACCGCGGAGATCGGACCGTCCGATAGCCGGGAAGCGACATTCACGAGCGGCATCGTGAGTGCCGTGCGGGAAGACCGGTCTACAGGGAAGCGTCTGTTCCAGACAGATGCCAAGGTTTCCCAGGGATCGAGCGGCGGACCGCTTCTCGATGAGAATGGCGAGGTAATCGGGATAGTGACTTTTCAGACAGATACGCTCCGTCGCGAGAGCGGAGATAATTTCGCTTTCGCGCTGCCGGTCGAGGCGGTGACGGCGCTTTTAGCCGAAGCCAGGATCACTCCGGCCGAGGGGCGTTTCGGTACGGCTTTCCGGCAAGGCTTCGCTTTTTTCCTGGAACGCCGCTGTTCGCGCGCCTTGAGCTCTTTTCAGGAAGCGCGGGCGACGCACGAGGCATTCCCGGTGGAAGCGTCGCTCGCATCGTATGAATCCGTCTGCCGCGGGTGGCAGGAACAGGGTGTCGCTCGCGACAGCGCGTTCGCGAAAGTCAGGAGCGCGCTTGCCTCATCGGACCGTTCATTCATCTATCTGCTCTTCGGCTCCATCGTCTTCTTTCTCGGCTTTCTCGTGATCCTGCTCTGGCTCTTCCGGCAGATGCGCCGCGACGAATTGGAAATCAGACACCTCGAAGAACGGGTGCAGAAAGACGAGTTCCGGATGCGCTCGCATGAGTTCGAGGAAGTGAAGCGCTACCAGGCACTTCAGGAGAAACGTCCCCGAAAGACGAAGCCTCCCGAGAAGCCCCCGCAATCATTCGTTTAACACGCGCCAGGCATGATCGGTCTTTTTGATGTTCTCGGAAGCCGAGAATTCCGCATACCCTTCGCTATCCTTCTCCTCATTTTTCTCGGAGAAGTGTTTTCTTTTCCACAAGCGCTGATTCTTGGCGGCTTGGTCGGCCTTTTCTCGCTCCTTTTCGAGTCCTGGGGACGGCTACGTCATGGGAAGTGGAATCTCGACTATCTGGCATTTTTGGCGCTCGTGGTCGCTTTTTTCCTTGAACAATGGCTGGCCGGAGCGGTGCTGGCTCTCATGGCAGCGGTGAGCGCCGCGCTTGAGACGTACGGGACCCGCCGCGCCGAGAAGACGCTCCGCGAGCTTTTCGAGAAAATTCCGAAGACGGTCATGGTCCGCGGGGAGAGCGGTGACCACGAAGTGTCGCTCCATGCTGTGGTGCCGGGGGATACCCTGGTATTGCGGCGTGGCGAGATGCTGCCGTTCGAGGCCGAGCTTCTCTCGAATGAAGCGGTCTTCGATGAATCCAACGTTACCGGAGAAGTCGAGCCGGCTGTGCACCGCAAGGGAGGACTGCTCAAAGCGGGATTCGTGAACCGCGGTGAGATCGTTCTTGCCCGGGCGGAGGGAGATTTCGAGCACTCAAGCTATCGGAAGATCCTGAAACTGGTGGATGAGGGGAAGCATCATCCCGCTCCCTTGGCCCGCCTTTCCGAACGCTATAACATTCTCTTTACGATCTTTTCGCTCGCAATCGCTTTCGCGGCATACTTTTTCTCCGGAGACCTGATGCGTTTTCTCGCAGTCCTGGTTATCGCGACGCCTTGCCCGCTGCTCATCGCCGCCCCCATGAGCTTCATCGGCGGACTGAACAAGGCGGCACGCAAGAATATCATCATAAAGAGTCCCTTTATCCTTGAGCTCTTGGCCAGCACCAAGACGATCCTCTTCGACAAGACAGGGACATTGACTCTCGGCGAGCCGCGCCTGCGGAGCATCCATATCTTTGACAAGCATTTGGATGAAGAGGAAGCGCTCAACATCGCCGCCTCTCTCGAGCGGCATTCTATCCATCCGATCGCCAAAGCCTTTGTCCGGGTCCATAGCGAAGCGAAGGGCGAGATTCTTCCGGCGACGCATATATCCGAAGAGATCGGCAAAGGTATCCGGGGAACCATCCACGGATCGGAATTTTCCCTTCGCAAAGCCACCGTTTCGGGCGGCGATGGGATCGTTGTGGAGCTTTATTGCGGGAAGAAGCGGATCGCGAGCTTCACCTTCGACGATATCCTGAAGCCTGCTGTCGGAGAAGTCTTCGGGTATCTTACGAGCCGCGGCTACCGCCTCGGCATCATTACCGGCGACAAAGAGAAGAATGCCCGGAGAGTTCTCGGGCACTTCCGGCTTCCTCTGTATGCTGATGCGACACCGGAACGCAAAGCGAGCCTGATCGCACGGTATCAGAAGAAGGGCGAGCTGGTCGGGATGATCGGGGATGGCGTGAACGATGCCCCGGCCCTCGCGCTTGCGGATCTCGGTATCGTGTTTTCGGGGACGGAGAATTCCGCCGCGACCGAAGCGGCCGATGTGGCGATCCTCGACCGCGATGCTCTCCGTATCCGCGATGCGATCCACATAGGCAGAAGTTCTTATCGGGTGGCATTCCAGAGTATCGTTCTCGGTATGGCGCTTTCGACCGGCGGGATGACACTGGCGTTCTTCGGGTATGTCGACCCCGTGCAGGGGGCGGTACTTCAGGAAGTCATCGATTTCTGCGTCATCATGAACGCGCTTCGCTCCACGTATTAGCGGGAGGCGTGGTATACTCAAGGCATCAAAACATATGCGAATTCCTTCTTTGAGGCACAAAAAGGCGCGCGGATCGGTCCTGGTCTTCTCGTTGATCGTGCTTTCCTTCCTCCTTATTTCCGCCCTTTCGGTCGCAGCCGTCGCCGTCTCCGAGACCAAGACTTCCATCGCCGTCAATCGCTCGAGTGTCGCTTTCCAGGCAGCGGATAGCGGCGTGGAGATCCTGCTCGAGAAGATCTATTCCGGAAGCTGCGATAGCTCGGCTTTGAGCTGTCTCGGGACCTGCAGCGGCGGGGAGATAACTGGGAATGTCGGAAGCGGGAATTACAAGATCAATTTCTACGAGAATGACGGGGCGCACATCTCGAGCTGCAGCACGACTACTTGGCGGACGGATGTGGTGCATCTCAAGTCCGAGGGAATCTACGGCAGGACGACCCGCGCCGTGGAAGTCGAAGTCAAGCATCCATAGGAATTCCTAGAGATAATCAGAGAGAAAAAGCGCCCGATTCTCGGGCGCTTTTCTTTGGGAGCGGCAGGAAACGATTATTTGTAGCGGAGCGCTTCGAGGGCATCGATATGCGAAGCCTTGCGCGCCGGGAAGACTCCTGTCATGAAGCCGACGAAGGCCCCGAAGATGATCACGGTCATAATGAACCAGAGCGGGCTGTAGAAGAGGTCGACGGCTTCTCCGCCGAAACGTGTCGCAATCAGATTTATGAGGAGATTCAGGACTTCGCCTTCGAAAAAGCCCAAGATGACGCCACCTAAGGAACCGAGGAATCCCATGAGCGTCGATTCCATCACGAACATGAGCGAGATGCTCCCGCGCGAGGCTCCGATGGCTTTCATGATGCCGATTTCTTCGGTGCGCTCGAGGAGCGCGATGGTCATGGTGTTGAACATGCCGATCGCCGAGACGATGAGCGCGATCATGCCGAAGACCATGAGGACGATCTGGACGGCGCGGAAGACTTTGTTCGCCTGGTCGACGGTTTCGGAAATGGAAGACGCGATGAATCCGCGACTCTCGACTTCCCGATGCACTTGGTCGAGCGTCTCCGTGGAGAGGCTTTTCACTTTGAGCTTGGAATAGCTTACGAGCGGGAAGCCCGAGAGGGAATCAAGGGGAAGATAAGCGGTATTCTCCTCGCCCTGGATCACTCCGGTGATGGTGTAGACGTTCCTTGGCGAGAAGGTTTTTCCTTGGCTGTCGGCACCGGTCTTATCCGCCTGGAAGAGCGTGAGGGCGACTTTCTTCCCGATCATAGCTTCCGCGGACGTATCGAATACCCGTGCGACCGCTTGGGTGATGACCATCGTGTCCGTCTCTCCGCGTGTGAAGAGTCTGCCTTCTTCGAGGCGCAACCCTTCGCTCTTGAAGATGCTGGCATCGGAACTCACGGTGCTGATATCGAGCGTGATGGTGTCGAACTTCCCTTGGCCGGGAAGCTCGAGAACCGGGACGACTTCGGAAACGTTCGGAATAGACTGAAGCGTCTCGATAGCGGCTTGGTCGAGCTTTTCCGGACCGTCTTCTTTGCCGACAGTGACATCGAGGGTGATGAGCGCATCCGAGGTCGTGATTTTCTGGAGGAGCGTCCGCTGCAGCCCATAGCCGAAGGACACCAGGAACATGATAGCGGCGATACCGATGCTCATGCCGAGGATGGTCAGGAGCGTCCGCATGGTGCGGGCCTTGAACATCCGGAGCGAAAGTTTCAGCAAATCGAAGAAGAGCATGGCTTTAGGAGTATTTGATAAGCATGATGATCTCGATCTCGCGCACCGCTTTTTCCGCGGTGGTTTTGTGGAGTCCGATGCCATCTTTTGCGACCGGGGCATCGAAGCGTTTCAGGAGCTCGATCTGGCCGATGTGGCTTTCGAGACGCAGTTTGAGCGCGGCCTCCAGGCGCATGCGCTGTTCGGCAGCGAGCTTCATATGGAAACGCTCGATGAGGTAGTCGGCAAGGCGCGCGACGCCTTGGACCGGATCGCTCTTCAGGATCTGGACCTGGTCCAGGATGGCTTGAGCTCGGGCCGCGAACGAGCGCGAACGCAGGCTGTTCCAGCCGGCTCCACCCTCCTCGAGGTCCAGATCGAGACGTTCGGTGAACGTGCTGATGTCGATATTCTTGAAGAGGAGCTCTTTGAGGAAGGCTTCGGCCATGGTGACCTGCTCCTCGTTGAGTTCGGAGAGGAGATGGGAAAGGAGCTGCTTCGCCTTGAACGGCACAAGGAGGACATCGACTTGCTGCGGAAGGAGGCTCTTGAACGAGTTCATGAGCATCTTCAGTTCCAGCGATTCCGGCGCGATAGTCTCGTCAGCCTTCTTTTCCTGATTGGTAGATCCGGTGCCGATCGGGCGCTTCTCCTTGTGCACTTCTTCCTTGATGATCCGTCCGTCTTTCATGTGGATGACCCGGTCGGCGTAGGGGAGGTGCTCGGGATTGTGGGTCACCAGGACGATAGTCTTCTTGTCGACCTCGTTCAATTCCTTGAGGATTTTCAAGACGTTATCGGCGCTTTCGCTGTCCAGGTTTCCCACTGGTTCGTCGGCGAGGATGACATCGGGATTATTGATGAGTGCCCGGGCGATCGCCACGCGCTGTTTCTGGCCGCCGGAGAGCTGACTCGGGAATTTATCCGCTTGCTCGACGATGCCGAAACGCCGTAGGAGCTGGACGCCGGCTTTGCGCCGTTCGCCACGGGCTTCGCCACGGAAGACTTTCGGCAGGCAGACGTTATCGAGGATATCGAGGGAGGAAATGAGGTAAAAAGCCTGGAAGACCATGCCGGTACCGGTCTGGTGCAGTTCCAGTTCTTCGCGCCGAGTCATCTTGCTTATGGGCCTTCCTTTGAAGTAGACTTCGCCGTAAGTGGCTCTCTGGAGCCCCGAGAGGGAATAAAGGAGAGTAGACTTCCCGCAGCCGGAAGGTCCGTAGATGATGACGTATTCATGGGGATAAATCTCCAAGTTCGTCTCTTCGAGTGCGCGCGTCTCGTTGGATTTCCCCTGATTGTAGATGATGCGGAGCTTATCGATAGTGATCAGAGGCTCTGCTTTCGGTTGTATTTGCGTTTCCATAATTGCCTTCATAATAGCATTTCGGACGCATTTTTTCGAGAGACTGGGATGATGCTATGATAGGCTTATGAAAACCAGCGGAACCGTCATCATCCTCGGGATCATCCAGGCCATCATTCTCACTTTGGTGCTTCTCTACTTCCTCTACGTTTCCAGGTAAAATAAAAAGATGCTGGATACTCTTCTCTTGCCATTCTTTCTCATACACGACTTCTTAAGCGCTTTTCTCGCGAAGCACTTGTTCCAAGTGAAGCGCTTTCTTCTCGTGGTAGCACACCTCGCGCTTTTCGGACTTTTCTTTCCCGAGTTTCGCAGGGATTTCGGCCAGCTTTCCGGGAATCTCCTGATCGGCATCCTCTTCCTAAGCCCGGTTTCGCAGATTTTCCGGATGCGCCTTCTCCTCCAGATGATGAGCTTGCGGCGTGAGCTCGGGATCATGATGGCCTATCTCGCCACGGTGCACGGACTTGGCTACCTCTTGGATCCGGATTGGTTCCAGTATGTCTTCACAGTTCCTCTCGAGGCAGGACTTTTCACGGTGCCCGCGCCGTATCTTTTCGGTATGATCGCCTATCTGCTGACGCTGCCGCTTCTCCTCACTTCGAACAATCTGGCGAATCGCTTCTTGGGCGGGAAGAACTGGAAGCGCCTGCATAGGATCGTGTACCTCATGTTCATCTTTGCAGTACTGCATCGCTTCTTCATGAGGAGCGGGAGCGACGGCACATATACCATCGCATTCGCACAAACAATATTCCTCCTGGGTACCTATGCGCTGGCGAAAATCCTCGCCTGGAAGAACCTCATGCCCTTCCTGCCGAGTTCCATTACCTTGGTAGCAGACCGCTACAAGGCCTTCCAGGCCGCAAAAGCCTCTCAAACGGCGCTTCAGCCGGCGGAAAAGCCTCCTGTTGAGCCGCCTCTTCCCTAAGGTGGTATGTGGTATACTGGAGTGGAAATCTCTAAACCCTTAATGAAGTCTTATGATGGAAAACGAGCCGGTAAAGACATGGATCAAGAATGACCCCATAAGCCGCGACGGGTTGCTTGTATCGCTTGCGGTAATCCTCGGGAGCATCATTATCGCCTGTGCCCTGTGGCTTCCTGGAACGGATATCCTCTCGGGTATGACCGCCAAGGCTCCGGCCGCCGGTACCGACAACGCCGCCGACGCAGGAGCAAAAGAGGACACTACAGCAGTCGCCTCTCTCGATGACGACCCCGTCCAGGGCGACAAGAAGAAGGCCAAAGTGGCAATCATAGAATTCAGCGATTACGAGTGTCCTTATTGCAAGCGTTTCCACCAGGAAACGTATGACAAACTGGTGAAGGACTATGTGACGACCGGCAAGGCGGTAATTTCTTTCCGCGACTTCCCGCTCTCGTTCCATGATCCGAAAGCCACCGAAGAGGCCGCTCTCGCGGAATGCGTGGGTGCCGAGAAGGGCGACGCAGCATACTTCGCCTTCAGCAAGGGACTCTATACAAATACCGGAGCGAACGGCCAAGGCTTGCCAGCAGGCAAGGTGGACGAGCTTATTCGTGCCGCTGGAGCAGATGTGAAGAAAGTCACTGCCTGTGCCGCGACCGATGCCGTGAAGCAGGAAATCCAGAAGGACATGGCTGACGGCCAGAAAGCAGGCGTTTCCGGCACCCCGAGCTTTATTATCGGCAAGCTCGGCGCTGACGGGACTGTGACTGGCGAACGGATTGTCGGAGCGCTTCCCTACGAGGGATTCAAGGCTGCGATCGACAAGTACCTCGAGTAATCATTCCGAAAAAGAAGTTTCTCAAAGACCCTGCCAGATACAGGGTCTTTTTGCTATAATAGAGGGACGACGCCAGTTACTTTATCTCCTTTTCGGTCATGTCTTTTACCACTCACCGCGCTCTCCAATACTTCGGCATCATCTTGATCGGCCTCTTTTTCGCCGGAGCCTATTACTATTTCCAAGCTCGGGCCGGAGTCACCCAGAAAACGACCAACACGACCCAGCTCAACACCTCGCAGAACAGCCTCATGACCAACGGTCTGGTCGGTCTGTGGACTTTCGATGGGGCCGATATCTCCGGGACCACCGCCTATGACCGGAGCGCGAATACCAATAACGGGACACTGACTAACGGTCCGGTGGTGACGCTCGGCAGACTCGGCCAAGCTGTTGATTTCGACGGTTCCAACGATTATGTTTCTGTGGCTGATAACGCCACGCTGGATTTTGATGATACGGCCGATCTCTCCATCTCCGGCTGGTTCTACCGTGATAATTTCGAGTCCGATGACACGATTATCGCGAAATCCAACGGCCAATTAGGGACAGACACCGGTTACCTCGTCTATATCGATGATGCGACGGACAAGCTGGTCTTGAAAGTAGGCGATGGTACCGACCTCTATACCGTCACTTCGACGAGTACCTTCACTGCGACTGGCTGGAATCACTTCACGGTCGTCTGGGACCAGGATTCGGCAGACAATACCGAGATCTACATCGACGGAGCAGCGGATGGAGGGACGGATAGCGGTACGATCGGAAATATCGGCGACCTGTCCAGTGCTCTGGTGCTCGCCATCGGCGCCGAATCTGATGCCGGCAGCCCCTTCATAGGCTCGCTGGATGAGATACGGGTGTACAACCGGGCGTTCGTTGCTTCTGAAGCGCAGAGCCTCTACGAACTCGGTCGTCCCGATAGCCTGAACTCGAGTATTTCCGCTCTGCAAGGAACCGGCCGTCTTGACAGCGGTCTCGGGGGATACTGGGCGCTCGATGAGAACACCGGAACTTCCGCGACTGACTCGAGCACTAATGGCAATACGGGAACCCTCACCAACAGTCCGACCTGGACTACAGGACAGATCAACTATGCGGTAGATTTCGACGGGACTGATGACTATATCAGTATCGGAGATGTGCTGGATACGACTGATTCTCGGGATTTCGCCATCTCCGGCTGGTTTAACCGCGATACGGCTACGACCGATGACACGATTATCGCGAAATCCAACGGCCAATTAGGGACAGACACCGGTTACCTCGTCTATATCGATGATGCGACGGACAAGCTGGTCTTGAAAGTAGGCGATGGTACCGACCTCTATACCGTCACTTCGACGAGTACCTTCACTGCGACTGGCTGGAATCACTTCGTGGCCGTCTGGGATGATGATTCGGCAGGAGGTGTGGAGATCTACATCAACGGGCATATCGATAACGCCACGGATAGCGGCACGATAGAAGATATCGGCGATTTCTCGAATGCCGTCAATCTGTATCTGGGAGCCGAATCCGATGTCGGCAACCCCTTCGACGGCAAACTGGACGAGATGAGGGTGTACAACCGCACACTTTCTTCTGGCGAAGTTGCCAACCTCTACCGTCTCTCGACTCCGACCGGTACGGACACAGGGCTTCAGGGGTACTGGTCGTTCAATGGGGGGGATATCGGTGTATCCAGAACTGTTTTCACAGATGACTTTACCGGGACTGCCGGTGATGACTTGAATACCCGCTCTGGATGGACTAAAGGAGGAAGCGGCACCGGCATCTATGAGATAGGGGCGGATGGAGGCACCTTGGCGGGAGTCGCTGGCAATACCACGACTGTTTGGTGGCAAACCGATGATCCTGGGACTGGGAGTCAGTATGCTTCGATGGTAGTCAGGGGTCTAGGCAATACCTCTACTTTTCTTGCAGTCAATATGACACCCTCGACGAATACGGGCTATGGCATACGCTTAAGCGGCACGACCCCGCGCCTCTACAGGAATTTTGCCGGTACCTTTACAGTTGCTACGACTGCCTTCACTCTGGGAGACAGGGTACGCATCAAATCGACGCGCGCCGGTGATAGTATGGTGATAACGATGGATAAGAAGGTGGGCGATGCGGGAGCTTGGGTAAGCATGGGAGGCACGATGACCGATTCATCCTCGCCGAATTTTAACGGAGTGCCTGGCCTACGAGGACCGAGCACCTTGAGCGTGGATCCTTTTGCCGACGACTGGCAATCCGGGTCGGATGTTATCCCGACCGCTCTGGACAGGAGCGGTACGGACAACAATGGCTTATTGAAGAACGGAGCGACGAAAGCCATCGGCAAACTCGGCCAGGGGCTCGATTTCGACGGGACCGATGACTATGTGAGCATACCTGACCACGTCTCGCTCGATGCCACGGATACCGCCGACCTCACCATCACTGGCTGGTTCTATCGGGATACGGCGACTACGGATGACACTATTATCGCCAAGCGAGACGGGATTCTCTCGACTGATACCGGATACATTGCGTATATAGATGATGCCGATGACAAGCTCTATTTCGAAGTTTCCGACGGCACGGATGAGTACCAACTGGCGGGAGCGACGACCTTCGCCGCAACTGGCTGGCACCACTTTGCTATTGTCTGGGACCAGGATTCTGCGGCCAATTCTGAAATCTATATCGACGGAGCGGATGATAACGCGACGGACAGCGGTACGATTGGGAACATCGGCGATCTCTCCAACGCTCTGGTGCTCGCTATCGGAACCGAATCCGATGCCGTCAACCCCAACCCCTTCGACGGCAAGCTGGACGAGATGCGGGTATATAATCGGACGCTTTCAGTCGAGGAAATCTACGCGCTTTATAATCAGGGAAGATAACTTATGTCTCTCATCAATGATCTCCGAAAATGGCGCACGGAACAGGCGCGGGTCGAAGGCGTAGAGCCTTACCGCGTGCTTACCAATGCCGTTCTGGATGCGATCGCCGCCACCAGTCCGGAAACCAAAGAAGCGCTGCTCGGGATAAAAGGCATCAAGGAAGCGCGCTTTCAGAAATACGGAAAAACGCTCCTGGCCATGGTGAAGGCATCGCTCGTATCCGGCACCGGTGAGATTCTTTCCGAGCAGAAAGAGGAAGAATCCTTTGATATTGCTTCTCTGGAAGCGAGTGCGCCGGAAGAGCCGCTTTCGGTGAGCAGCTTCCTGGATGCTCTGAACATCGAGCTTTCCGGCATGGCGGCGCGCATCCGCGGCGAAGTCTCAAGCGTCGATATCCGTGACCGCGTGGTGTACTTCACCTTAAAGGACAGCACAGACGAAAGCGCGCTCAACTGTCTCATTTTCCGCTACCAGTACGAAGTGTCCGGAGTAGCGCTTGCCGTGGGGGATGAGATCGTCGTCGAAGGCGTACCGGAGATCTACAAGCCGACCGGCCGCATGAGCTTGAAAGTCGGAGTGATCGAGCTTTTCGGGGAAGGAGCGCTCAAGAAAGCCTATGATGCGCTGTACAAGAAGCTCGAGACAGAGGGTGTGTTCGCTCCGGAAAAGAAACGCACCCTCCCGGAATTTCCGGAACGCATCGCACTCATCACCTCGCGCGAAGGGGCGGCGATCGATGATTTCAAGATGAATCTCGGAAACTTCGGATTCCGAGTCACTTTCTTTCCGACTTCTGTCGAGGGGAAGAAAGCGGTTTTCGAGATCCTCCAAGCCATCCGCTACTTCAACAAGCACCCGGAGCGCTACGATTGCCTGGTGATCATCCGCGGCGGCGGAAGCCTAGAAAGTCTCCAAGCCTTCAATAACGAATCTCTGGTGCGCGAAGTAGCCGAGTCCCGCATCCCGACTCTTCTCGGTGTGGGCCACGAGAAGGACGTGACGCTCGCGGCGCTCGCGGCGGACGTGATGGTCTCGACGCCTACCGCCACAGCCAAGCTTCTGGCGCATCCGTGGAACGAAGCGCGGCAGCTCGCTTCACATTTCGAGAAGCATCTCCCGCTTCTCTTCCAAGAAAGACTGTCAAACACGCAAAGAAACGTGAATCGGGACACCGAGACACTCCTCGGTTATCTGCGCCTCATCCGCGAACGGGTAACGGAGTGCGAGCAGGATATCGCCCGGCACTTGGCGCTGACGCTCGAGTACGTGCGCCAGAAGAGGAGCGAGCTCGAGACTGCTCGGGAGAAACTGAAGCAGAGTTTCCAGTTCCTTTCTTCCCGGGTCGCGAAGGCGCTCGAATCCCTGGAAGCGCGGCTTCTCCAGTACGATCCGCAGCGGGTTCTCCGTCTGGGCTATAGCCTCATCAAGAAGGGGAATACGGTCTTGAAGGACGCCTCGCAAGCGAAAATCGGTGATATACTCGATATACAGCTGGGGAAGGGAGGTCTTTCCGCCGAAGTGAAGAAGATTACAGAATAACGAAATCATTATGCCAAAAACATCGCTCGGAGATTCTCTCAAAAAGATCCAGGACATCATCCGCTGGTTCGATAACCAGGAAGAGGTGGATGTCGAGAAGGGCTTGGAAAAGATCAAGGAAGGCGCCACGCTCATCAAGGACAGTCGTACCCGTCTGAAGGAGATCGAGAACGAATTCGAAATCGTGAAGAAAGAGTTAGAGAAGGAATAGCAAGTAAATTTTTGCTTTTTGTTGTCCATTAAGTAAGAAGAGATTTTTTTCCTCTGCTCTCGACTCATCAGCGCTTTCAGCTAGCAGAAAATATCGCCCCCAATCGACGGCGGGGCACAGCTCATTTTCTGACCTAAAAGCGCTTCTTCAGACAAGATCGCGACCGTCAAAAAATTCTTCTCGTCTAAGGAACTGAATGAGGAGATCCCCTTCTCATGCTATAATTTTAGAATAAAGAAACACAAAAACAGGAGGACATGAAACGTTTTTCAGGCGATATCTCTTTGGTATTAGGAGGAGCGGCCGGACAGGGGGTGCAGACGGTAGAAGCTCTTTTGGTTTCGGTGCTCAAACGCGAGGGCTACCGGGTTTTCGCGTGCAAAGAATACATGTCGCGCATCCGCGGAGGGAGCAATTCGACGGAAATCCGCATCACCGATACGCGCCGAGCCGCCTTCGTCAGCCGCATCGACCTGCTCTTCGCGATGGACAAGGATGTCGTGCCGCATCTGAAGGACCGCATCACCAAAGACACGATTATCCTCGGGGAAGCGGTCAAGATCAGTGCCGGTGCCTCGGAACACATCGTCGATATCCCTTTCACCCGCTTCGCCAACGAGCTCGGGAATCCGATATTCACCAGCACGGTAGCTGTCGGCGTGGCTTTGGGCATTCTCCGGGCATCGATCGAGGAATTCGAGCAGTACCTCTCCGAGCATTTCGCCCGGAAAGGCGAAGAGATCGTAGAGAAGAACATCCAGGCGGCCCGCCTCGGCTACGATTTCGGCAAACACTTGGCGTATGACGAAGGCATCGAGGTGCATATCAAGAAAGATGAAGCGATAAAGAGCGAGCTTCTCTTAGAAGGAAGCGATGCTCTCGGTCTCGGCACACTTTCCGGCGGCTGCAACTATATCTCCTCGTACCCGATGTCGCCGGGAACGACTCTCCTTACCTATCTGGCACAGCATGGAGCGGAGTTCGGGGTAGTCGTGGACCAGGCCGAGGATGAGATCGCGGCCATAAATCAGGGGCTCGGCGCCTGGTACGCCGGCGCGCGGGCGATCGTCACGACTTCCGGCGGCGGCTTTTCCCTCATGACCGAAGGCGTGAGCCTCGCGGGAATGATCGAGACCCCGATCGTCATCCATATCGGCCAGCGGCCGGGACCGGCCACAGGACTCCCGACGCGCACGGAACAGGCCGACCTCAACTTGGCCCTCTACTCCGGCCACGGCGAATTCCCAAGAGTGATCTTCGCTCCCGGCACCCATGAAGAGCTTTTCCGTCTCGCACACCAGGCTTTCCAGATAGCTGATAAGTATCAGATCCCGGTCTTTCTTCTGACGGACCAGTATCTCTTGGATTCGGTTGGAAGTTTTCAGAAAAAAGATTTCACTTTCGAGCCTGTAGAACACCATGTGATTCGGACGGGCGCGGAGTACAAGCGGTATGTTTATGCCGAGAACGGTGTCTCGCCGCGCGGTATCCCGGGATATGGAGCCGGACTCGTCGGACTCGACAGCGACGAGCATGATGAAGAAGCGCGTATCACGGAAAGCCACGAGGTACGGCGCCGGATGCACGGGAAACGTCTCAAGAAGCTGGAGGGTATCTGCGAGGAAGCGCTCATGCCTACGGAAATCGGCGATGCGAAGCACGCAGAAACGCTCGTGGTCTGCTGGGGCTCCAATCGGGGCGTGGTAGAGGAGAGTCTGGAAAAGGCAGGGAATGAGGCGCTTGCCGCACTCCATTTTTCCCAGGTCTATCCGCTACCGGCGAAGGCGAAGAAGCTCTTCTCGAAAAAGAAAGTGGTCGTACTCGAGAATAACACAGGCGGGCAATTCGCAAATCTCTTGCAGCTGGAGTACGGCATCAAGATTTCAGGAAATATCCTCCAGTCTGACGGAGCGCCGTTCGCGGTGGAGGACGTCATCAAAAAATTCAAACATCTGTAGTATGGCTGTCGACAAGAAACAATACGATCTGCCGGCTCATACCGACCTGGCCTGGTGCCCGGGCTGCGGCAACTTCCCGATCCTAAATATCGTGAAGACGGCGCTTGCCGAACTCGATATCCCGCCGGAAGGCGTCGTCATCTGCTCGGGTATCGGCCAAGCGGCCAAGACTCCCCAGTACATGCGGGTCAATTACTTCAACGGCCTCCACGGGCGGGCGCTTCCGCCGGCGACCGCCATCAAGCTCGCCAATCCTGGTCTGGTGGTCATTTCGGAATCCGGCGACGGCGATACCTATGGCGAGGGCGGCAACCACTTTCTGCATACCATCCGCCGGAATCCCGACATCACCAACATCGTCCATGACAACATGATCTACGGCCTCACGAAGGGTCAGGCTTCTCCGACCTCCGAGAAGGGGATGAAGACGCCGATCCAGACAGAAGGCGTCGTTTTGGAACCGTTCAATCCTCTGGCTACCGCGCTTTCGCTCGGAGCGACATTTGTAGCACGCGTCTTCTCGGGGGACATCATCCAGGCCAAGGAGATCGTGAAGGCTGCCATCCAGCACAAAGGCTACGCCTTGGTGGATGTCTTTCAGCCCTGTGTGGTCTTCAACAAGCAGAATACCTACCAGTGGTTCAAGGAGCATACGTACTATCTGGACGAACAGCACGACAAGACAGACAAGATGAAGGCGCTGGAAATCGCTTTCGATATGGAGAAGCTCGCCCTCGGAGTGATCTACCAGAAAACCGGACGCCCCACCTACGAAGAGCTCATCCGCGACGGCCAAGACCCGCTCTTCCTCCGGAAACGGAACGATGCGGCACTCAAGAAACTGCTTGAGTCGTATAAATGAAAAACTCCCTGCCGGTAAAGCGGGGAGTTTTCTTTTAGTCGATGCCGAGCTGTACCTTGGCTTCCAGAGACATTTTCTCGGGAGTCCAGGGCGGATCGAAGGAGAGCTCGACTTCCACTTCCTGTATCTCTTCGA
>Ga0155098_103_pt1 | contig 73250 bp, 76 predicted proteins | sample RifCSPhighO2_01_FD_106066 | JGI IMG/M metagenome (GOLD analysis project Ga0155098, IMG submission 106066) | Candidatus Moranbacteria bacterium RIFCSPHIGHO2_01_FULL_55_24
TGGAGGAGGAAAGAGGCTGGCGGGAACAAGAAAAAAGAAAAAGTTGCAGAAAAAATTATTTCTTCAGAGACTTCACATCCGCGAGCACTTCATCGGCGTGCTCGTCCGGCAACACATCGACATACACTTTCGCGATCTTGCCCTTGGGATCGATGAGGTAGGAGACCCGATTCGTACCCATGTATTCGCGACCCATGAATTTCTTCTTCCCCCACACCCCGTAGAGATTGACGACTTCTTTCCCTTCATCGGCAAGGAGCGTGAATGGCAGGCTGTACTTCTCGGCGAACTTCGCATGCTTCTTCGCGCTATCGACACTCACACCGAGGATGCTAATACCCGCTCGTTTGAACTTGGCGAAGCCATCGCGGAACGCGCAGGCCTCTTTGGTACATCCTGGCGTATCGTCTTTCGGGTAGAAATAGAGGATCACATACTTGCCCCGATACTCTTTCAGGGTATGTTCTTTCCCGTCTTGGTCCGGGAGAGTGAAGTTCGGCGCGACTGTTTTCGCTTTGAGCATAAGGTTGCGGTTATTGATGAGTTTCGAGATTGATATATTTCCGGCCCTTCAATTTTTCCGGGAAGTATTCTTGGGCCGCTTCTTCTTCTGATTCATAGTCCGGCGTGTACTTGTAGTCCTTGCCGTAGCCGATCTCTTTCATGAGCTTCGTCGGAGCATTCCGTATATGGAGCGGTACAGGCTCGTTCGGGTATTTCCGCACATCTTCCTTGGCTTGATTATATCCTACATAGAGTGCATTGCTTTTCTTGGAACTCGCAAGGTACACCACCGCCTGGGCCAGGTGTACTTCGCACTCCGGCATCCCGAGGAACTGACAGGCCTGGAACGCCGCGACCGCCTGCGGCAGCGCGAAGGAATTGGCGAGGCCCACGTCTTCCGACGCGAAACGCACCAGCCGGCGCGCGACGTAGAGAGGATCTTCGCCGCCCTCGAGCATGCGGGCGAGCCAGTAGAGCGCCGCGTTGGCATCTCCCCCGCGCATGGATTTGTGGAGAGCGGAAATGATATTGTAGTGCTCTTCGCCGCCCTTGTCGTAGAGGATATGCGAGCGTTTCACGACCTGTTCCACCAGCTTGGGATCGATGTGTCCTTCTTTCCCGGCATGGAGTGCGCAGGCCTCCAGAGTGCCGAGTGCCTGGCGCGCATCGCCGCCGGAAACGGAAGCGATGAATTCAAGCGCTTCCTTGCTGGCCGCAACTTTTTTTCCGAAATATTTCTCCGCTTCCGCAAGCGCCCGCTCCATGAGTCGGACCAGGGCCTCGCTCCCGTGCTTGTCGAGAACCAGAACCCGCGTGCGGGACAAGAGAGCGCCATTCACTTCGAAACTCGGATTCTCGGTCGTCGCGCCGATGAGCGTGAGCGTCCCGCGCTCGACATGCGGCAGGAGCGCATCCTGCTGGGCCTTGTTCCAGCGATGGATCTCGTCGATGAACAGGATGGTACGTTTGCCGATCTTCCGGTTCTCTTCCGCAGTCTCGATGATGCGCCGCAATTCCTTGACGCCGCTTCCGACCGCGGAGAGCTGGAAAAAGTCCGCGGCAGTCCGTTCCGCGATCAGGAGCGCCAGCGTGGTCTTGCCGCTCCCGGGCGGGCCCCAGAAAATGAGCGACGGCACCTGATCGGCAGCAAGCGCTTCCCGCAGGAACGACCCTTCACCGAAGATTTTCTCCTGGCCCAAAAATTCCTCTAGGGCTTTGGGCCGCAGACGCTCGGCGAGCGGGACAGTAGTTGATGATGTATTCTTGTTCTTCATATATCGCCGAGAGAAATGTGCAAAAATGCGCGCCTACTCGAGTACGATGCCCACCGGACAATGATCGGATCCCAATACTTCCGGCAGGATGAAAGCCTCTTTCACGCGCGGCCGCAGGAACTCGCTCACCAGGACGTAGTCGATGCGCCAGCCGATATTCCGCTCCCGGGCATTGGCCCAATGCGACCACCAAGAGTAGTAGCCGTTCCCCTTCTTGAACATGCGGAACGTATCCACGAACCCGGCATCGATGAAATTCTGAAATCCTTCCCGCTCTTCTTCCGTAAATCCTTTCCTGCCTTCATTCGGTTTGGGATGAGCCAGGTCGTCCGGCGTATGCGCGACATTTAGGTCGCCGCAGAAGATGACCGGTTTTTTCTTTTCCAGTTCTTGGCAGTAGGCGAGAAACGCCGGGTCCCAATGCTTGTGCCGCAGAGGGATGCGCGACAGATCATCCTTGGCATTCGGCGTATAGACGGTCACTAGGAAGAACTCTTCGTACTCGGCAGCAATCACCCGTCCCTCTTTCCCCGGGTCGCCATAGCCGTCTTCTTTTAAGCCGAATTTCTGCATGATGTTTTCCGGGAGCCCGTTCATGACGGCAAGCGGCTGGGTCTTTGTCATGATCGCTGTTCCCGAATAGCCTTTGCGCTCGGCGGAATTCCAGTACTCCTCGTATTGGGGCAGATCGATTTCCGCCTGGCCGCGCATAGCCTTGGTCTCCTGGAGGCAGAGGATGTCCGGCTGATGCTTGGCGATGAATGGCAAGAAAAGCTCTTTCCGGTGCACGGCCCGGATGCCGTTCACGTTCCAGGAGATGATTTTGAGAGGATGTTTGGCCATAAAGCGATGTCTTTAGTCGGTTCCCTTATGGTAGCACCCGGGATATTCCGGGACAAGAAAAAGCCGTTCCGGGAACCCCGAAACGGCTTAAAAAACAGACATACTTGCCTCTCCGAGAGCTTATCAGAGGCTTCGCCGCGTCATAGCAAAGGCGACGAGCAGACTTGTCGAACAGACAAAGACACCGAACGACTTGATAACCGGCCAGGTGCTTCCATTCAGAAGAATCGTCTCCAAGACATTCATGCCGGTAAGCACGGTCAGGAAGGCCGCCCAAATGATTGCAGGACTCCTGATACGGAACCATACTTCCGCCCATGACAGATGGTCATACCGCATCTTGATGACGGCATAGAAAACCAGAGTCGCGGCGAATACGTACAGACCTGACCAGAGCAGCGGAGATATGTCGCCCTGCCCCTCGAAAATCAGGTAGAGATTCTTCAGCAGGTAGAAAAGCGCGAAAGCGCAGAGGAAAAAGCTTCCCAAAGCAAGAAGTCTCCCCAAAGAACGACGGGAAAGCCAGCTTGCCTGCGTCGTTTCATACCAATCACTCATCAGTCTTATCCTTTCATCGCTCGGTTTCCGAAAACGCCTATTCCGTTTTTCTCTTGCTTCTCCCGTTATAGCCAGGCTCGCCAGGAGCGCGCCGAGCAGGTATCGAGATCATCTCCGTTCGCTCGGGCAATGGAGACAGTCCATGACGCCGGCACGTATGCATGTGCCGACGCATTTCTTCGGGCGCGAGAAAAACGCCCGCTGTAGTCTCATGAAGTTCCGTCTCGAAAGGCACTTTGACCGGACGGAAAATCCATGCGCCCTCGAAACGATGAAATGAGAGCAGTCCAGTCGGCCGATTGCAGCTGTCTCGCGACTCTTCATGCGCGAACACGAGACAGGAGATTTCCGGATCGATGAGTTGTCCCTGAAGGATAGTCCAGAGGATATCCGGAATAGCCCCGATGGGTACACTACGATAATTCCTTCTCCCTGCCTCGCCCAGCATGTACTCGTAGGTACGTGTGTTCCCAGGAAGCTCTTTAGTCCCGAGAAACACGAAACGGTGTTCCTCGACTCTCCCTCTTCTAGCTCTGGCAAGTATTTCTTTGGCACGCCGATCCAGAAGACAGCCCTGGGTACGGATATTCACCAGAAGCTCCCGCCGGCTCTGTGCGCCGACAGGAGCAGTAAACACCGGGACGTGATGCATCATGGTCATGATATCCTTCCTCCCTATCAAGAGAATTGAGAGATAAGAGACGAATTCTGTTGTTAAAGGACGTTTTCTTTCTACTGCCCCTGCAGTTCCTTGTCAAGTTTTTCCCGGGTGAGGGAGTCCTCCCAGAAGCACACGGCGGCCAGCTCATGGAAGCGGCGCTATGCCGACGTTTTCTCCACGATCAGCTGGCCGCAGGCGGCAGCGATGTCGTCGCCCATGGTACGGCGGCGAGTCACCTGTACTCCGGCCTCGCGCAGCTTCGCTTCGAAGCGGTCGAAATCCCCCGGCAAGCTGTCCCGGTACACTTCCCCCGTGAAGTTATAAGGAATGAGATTGATGCGCACCTTGCCGACCCGGCGCGCGAAACGGATCAAGGCTTCGGCATGCCGGACGCTGTCGTTTACCTTGGAAAGCATGACATACTCGAAGGTCAGATGCCGCCGGCGGCTCTGGAATTTCTCGAAATATTTTCCGGTCCACTCGAGAAGCTTCTCCAGGAAAGCGTCGTAAGAGCTCGGCATGATCGCTCTCCTGGTAGCGCCGTCCGCGCTGTGAAGCGAAACCGCCAAACGGACCGGCGGCCATTCCGGGTCATCCAGAAGTCTCTCGAGCATCGGAAGCAATCCGACCGTCGAAACGGTGATGCGCGTCGGTCCGATCTCGGTATAGGTGAGCAAGGTATTGAGTGCCGTACGCACCTCCGCATAGTTCGCAAGCGGCTCCCCCATGCCCATGAAGACGATATTCGAAATATACTGCGGGATCTCCGGCCGCGCATGGAGGTATCCGAGCCAGAAGCGGTATTGGTCGATGATCTCATCGGCCGAGAGGTTCCTTGTGAATCCCATCTTGCCGGTCGCACAGAAGGTGCAGGCCATCGCGCAGCCTACCTGTGAAGAAACGCACACGGTCCAGTGTCCGCGAGCATTCTGCATAAGCACCGTTTCGATCCGCTCTCCTCCGGACAAGCGGAGGATCGCTTTGTGCGTATCGCCCTTCTTGCCTTGGAACACCTGGGCCGGCTCAAGCGAAAGCCAGCGCATGTTTTCCTGAAGCGTTTCCCGCATCGCCTTGGGAAGACCGGGAACCTCTTCAAATCCGGAGAGGTACGGCAGAAAAAGCGCGCTTGCGAATTGCCGAGCGCGGTATTCCGGAACATCTTTGAAGAGTGAGGCGAAAAGCGCCGTACGGGAAAGCTGGTTCATAGCACTGTATTCTGCCATGACTGCATCCTTCTGTCAATGCGTCCGCTAGAGGTTTTTGCCCGAAAAAAGATCCCGGGAAAGTTCCGGCACAGCTTTATGATCTTCTTCGCGCTGCTTAAGATTCTCTATCAGAGCTTTGAATTTGGTTTCCTTGAAGCTCGTTTCCTTGTAGTAAGTTTCCAGATATTCCTTCTTCTGCTGTTCGGTCCAGGTGTAGCGGTACAAACTGTAATACCAGGCATACCCCCCGATCCCGAGCACGACCAGGAACAGGATGAAGAATCCGAGCTTGTAGTGCTTATACCACGCAAAAATGAGTTTCCGGGAAGAAAACTTTTCTAAGAGCGAGATTTTGAGCCATGCTGGGATCTGCATACGCGGGCTTATTGCTTATCCGGCTTATCGACATAGACGATCGTATCGAAGGTCGCTTCCAATCCTCCGCGGGAAACCCGCGGCGCGGGCTGCTCCTCCGTTCCGGTCGGCTCTGCCACTTCCGTCGCCGCTACATTTCCGGGTACCAGAAGGAATGGGTTCGGTTTGCCGCTTCCTTCGGAAGCCCTCTCGATCTCGTCGTCAGTGCGTGTCCGCATCTCTACTCCGATGACATCAAGCGCCGTCGGCAGAGTCTCCATGCCCGACAGGAATGCGATGATGTTCTGATACTCTCCCCGCAGGGTGATCTTGAGACGCAGATAGTCCGGATATGGGAGGGTTTCGGCGATTCCTTTGACTTCTTTCTTCTCCGCTTTGGCAGCGTCTTCTCCCGGTGCCGCTGTTTTTACTGCCGCTTTCTTCGGAGCAGTTACCGGGGACGCTTCTTCGGACTTGATGCTTATCTCGGTACCCGTTTTCTCCGCGAGCGCTTCAAGCGTCCGGACGAAGTCGATCACCCGGGTCTCGGTCAGGAGGATATCCAGGCGTCCTTCATCAACAGCGATCATATCGTAGCTCTTGTGAAGCTCGGGGAGACGGCCGATCTGACGGTTCCGGTTCTCGCGGGAAGCATAGAACATCTGGATCTCATCCCGCAGCTCTCCGATGTGCGCGTAGAACGGTACGATACCGAACCAGGCGATCAATCCCATGGAGAGGAAGAGCACCAGCGTGATGATCAGCTTGATATATTTTTTGAGGAAGCGCTGCATAGTGTACAAGAGGTTACAAGCTGTTTTGGCGGAGGCATTCCGGCTTGATATCGAAATCTATCTGGAAATCTATATTCTTCTGTGAAAAGAGGTTCGAGAGCGGGACATTGGCGCGACTGATGCAGGAAGAAGCCTTCAAGCGCTCATCGAAGAGCAAGAGGTCCTCCCGGACGGCCGCGGTCCCCGCGAGCGTCACCGTATAATCCTTGGTAGAGAGCTGGCGCAGCACGATGCCTGCCGGCTGTTCGCGGTCGAGCAAGCGGAACACTTGGGAGAAGTACAGGTGCGTCGCATCGAACTTCCCGACCACATCGATAGCTTCATTCGTCCCGCGGAACTTCTGCTCGAACTGCCGCAGCATATTTTCCTCGTACAGCGAGGTGCCGGTCTGTTTCGCCTCGATCGAGTGGATGCTCTTCAGCTGGAAATCCAGGATCAGGTAGATCCCGATGAGGATGGTCAGAAAGAAGATTTCCAAGAGAAAAAGGAGAAAGAGCTGCCACAGGAGAAAACGCCCATGCAGATTGCGCTGGTTCTCTTCTTTCTTCCCTTCCGGGAGCAGGTTAAGCAAAGTCTTCATATTCGTCTAATCCTCGTAAAGCTAGACCGATCGCCGTAGAATACTGCACCGAGCGGTTCCGCTCAATGAGCGGGATCCTCTTGCCGAGACGCACATTCACCCATGGGTTCCCCGACTCGACCGGCCGCCCTAACCGGCGTGACATGTACGGAAGCAAGCCCTGCATGTTGGAGCCGCCGCCGCAGAAGACGATCGAATCGATCTTGTCGGAGTAATGCAGATTGGTCAGGTAGAAGTCGATCGACTTCTCGATCTCTACCGCCATGTTCTCAAGCACCGGCTGCGCTGCAGTAAGCACCGGGCTCTTGAGCGCGAGCGAACCCAAACCGTGCTTGATCTTCAGCGTTTCAGCCTCATCGAAAGACATGTGGAGCGCCTTGGCGATGGCATCGGTGATCATCTGGGAAGAAAGCGGCACACTCGAAGTGAAACACGGCGTACTGCCGATCGAGATGAGGAAACTCGTGCGCCGGTCGCCGATATCGACGATGAGCGTCGTCGTCTTCTCGTTCTCTTCCGGAAGCAGGCTGCGGGCCTGGGCGATCGACTCCGTTTCCAAGCCGAGCGGCTCGAGCCCGGCCCCCTCGAGCACCGCCTGGAACTGGTCCACATTGGTCCGTGAGACCGCGACCACGAGGACGCTCATCTTGCCCTTTTCTTGGGAAAGATTGAGATCGAGAATCTGCCAATCGTAATACACCTGGTCGAGCATCAGCGGGATATTCGCCTCGATTTCCCATTTGATCGCTTCCTTGGTCTCCTCTTCCCCCATTTCCGGAAGGGTGAGGATACGCAAAAAAGCCTTCGTTTCAGGAAGAGAGCAGATTACCTTGCGCGTCTTGATCCGGCGCGGGCCGGCTTTGGCCAAGAGGTTCTTGATGGCCGACTCGACCATCTCCGCATTCATGATCTCGCCGTCGATGATGCAGCCCGGCGGAAGCGGGACCGAACCGAAGCTCGCGATCGAATCGGTCTTCCCTTCACGATCAAGCCAGACAGCCTTGATAGAAAGGTCGGAAAGATCCAAGCCGAAAGAGCTCGGAAAGAGATCGTATATCTTTTTCTGAAGGATTCCCATTTTGTCTTTGTTTCTCTCGTTTTATGATAGCACAAACTTTCTAGTGCTCCTCCCAGAGATCCATCTCATACTGCGTTCCTGTCGGGAAGAACGGCGGCGGACAGTACAAGAGGTTGTTGTCATAGTAGAGATTGCGCGTCTGGTAACCGGTGCCGTCGGTCCAAGCGAAGCCGTAGCGCTGGTTCGTAGCGATCGCTCCATAGATGGTGAGGATACTCTTGGTTGCGCCGCTTCCGAGGTAATGCGCGCGTCCCACTCGGCCGGACTGTGCGATCAGCGCCCCGTCGATACGCAGATCGGTTTCACTTCCTTTGTAGACCTCCACATCGTTCTGACCGATGATGCCGACGACATCCGTACAGTCATAGTTCGTATAGCGGATATCCTTCCCGATATAGACGCTCTTCTTCGAGTCGGAAATCAGGTTCGCCGCGACGATGGTCACGCGCTTGCCGCTTACCGTCCCCTCGAGCCAGATATTGTTCTCCACGAAAATGACGCCGTCATTCGGGATGGGATAAGTACTCCAGACACCCTGGTAGTTATTGATCTCGTTCGTCGAAGAAACGAAGCTCCGCACCGTACGGATACTGAACGTGTCATCGGCATTCAGGATGATGTGGCGCCCCTGGTTGGTATTGTCGAAATAGAGACTGCCATTGGTACCTGCCAAGGCCTGGCTCTTGATGTAGCTCAAATCTCCCAAGATACCGGTAAAATCCGTCGAGGCCACCGGGAACTGGCGACCGCTCTCGAAAACGCTCGGGCGGTCCGGGACGGCGCTCGGCGGCAGAGGATCCGTCGGGCTCACGTGCGTATGCACGGCGAATTCGTTCCCGCCGGTATGGTCCGGGTCGTTATAATCGGAAATAGCGCTGGTGACGATGTTGTGTGCCACGCCGTCGAAACGGATGCCCTGGTTCGAATGGATCTTCCCGAACACTTCCGTGCCGCTCCCGAAGCGCAAGTTGTCGTTCGCCAGAACGATGTACTCGCTCCACGCCGGCTTCCGGAAGCGCACTTCGATGACGCGGGTCACATCCGGGTAACGATAGGTCCAGCCGGTCGCCCGGACGATGACGACCGTCGAACCGTCTGCCGGAGGCGTCACCTCTAAGCGGTATTTCCCGATTGCGTCGCCATTCGGATCCTTATATTCGGCTTCATACGGCGTGCCCACTCCGTACGCACCACCGGTCGCCCAAAAATCCGCGATCTGCTGGGCGGTCCGTCCCTCCGCCTGGTGGGCCAGATACCAGCGGTAGAACTGGATGCCGGATTCCGCGATCTGGAAAGCTTGCTCGCGTGCGTGTACCTGGAGAGAATACTTCGTCTGGGACGCTACGAAACTGATGATAGACGTCATGATGATCGCTATCATCGACATGATGACGAGGCCATAGGCCAGAATCGAGCCGCGAAGCGTTTTCCTTCGGATCCTATTCATAGTTGTGCAGGTTACGCAGATCGACGAAGGATTCGATATTGACGTTATCAGGAGCATGCACCGGATTGATGTTCACATACAGATGGATGCGGATGAGCCGCACGCTCCCGACCGCCACCGGCGTGGAGAGCGGATTGTTCGCCGTGTCTCCCGGATAGTTGTCGTTGTAATAATAGAACACCGGATCATCGGCCTCATTCACCACATAGTTCGTCATGACGGTCGTCGTCTCATCGCCTGCCGGATACGTCACCGGGGTACCGGCGCTCGGATTGGTCACTCCGACCTTGAGCTGGTCATTCACCTGGTCCAGATAGTAGTGGGCCCGCTCGATTACGCCGTCGTCATCGACATCGGCATAGGCCGTCAGCTCGAAATCATCGCCGCTCTCCAGAGGATAGTCGCCGTTGTCGGCCTGCTGGATGCCGCGCAGCTGGATCACGATCTGATTCGTAGCGCGGGATGCTGCGGCAGAAGCGATCCCCTCTTCGAGGATGAACTTGTTGGTATCCCAAGTGCGGACGAAGAGAAACGTGAAACCCTCCATCGCGATGAGCATCACCGCGATCGCGACAAGCATCTCGATGAGCGTCATCCCCTTCAATTGTTTCGGTATCTTCAGCATAGGGATCAATTAGCAGTCATCTGGAAGCTCTTTATCTCCAAGGCGCCGTTCACCGTTGCCGTGTCATTCTTATCGCCGAACCCGGTCGCCGTAACCTGAATATCGTAGGTACCGGCTACAAGCTCCGGCAACGTCTCCGGGAAGTAGGCTACTCCGAACGTATCGGTGGTGAGCGTTACGTCATAAGCGAGGGTCGCGTTCGAGAGTTTGACGCTCGCTCCGGCGATCGGGCTCCCATCGGCCTGGTTGGTCACTTCCGCTTTTACCGATCCGATCCCCTTGTCCAGGAGCACTGCCGTTATCGCCCCCGGCCCGCCGGGAGGAGCATCGAAGATGGTAGCGGTTATCCCTTCCGGTGAAATCTTCCAGAATTCATACCCGGCATCGGAAACCGCTACGGTATATTGGCCGTAGCTTTCGTTGGAGTAGCTCGCTTCTCCCGTGCTATTCGTCGAGCCGCTCGCCGAAAAAGCAGAGACGTTTTCTCCGGTGCCGGGATCCGTCCCCAAGACGCGCCCGCCGGAAAGCGAATACGCGACGCTCGGGATAGCCGTCCCGAAGGGATCCTTGGTAGAGAGGACGATATCCACTTCCTGGTCCATAACGAGCGTCTTCTGGTTCAGCGCGCCAGCGACCACCGAGGCATGCACATCTACCGGGTTATAGGCGGAAGCCGGGTAGGAGGGATACGTCTGTGCGCCGTAGTAGCCGTTCTTGGAAACCGTGAGTACATAGTTCTCCGTCCCTGCCGGCGACCCCGGCAAGGTGATGTTTCCGGTAGAGTCCGTCGTGGTGGTCACGTTTACGCCTGCGGCGCTATTCACGATATGCACGGTCGCGCCGGCGACCCCGCTCCCCGTCGCATCCAGGATATTGATCGACAGGACGCCTCCGCCGCCGGATGTCTCGACGCCGTTCGGAGAGAAGTTCCCGAAAATCGCTACCTGCTGATCCGTCCCGCCTGCGCCCCACGAGACCGTGATCCGCACGCGCTTGTAGTCGGTCGGGATCGTATCGTTCGGCGAGCCGCCCGACTGCCCATCGAAGGCATCATCGGCATACTGGACGAAGGTATGCACCTGGTACTTTATAGTGTTCACGCTCACCGTCTCGTCTTCCAAGATATCGCCGGCCGGGATACCGTATACCCAGGCACTGCCATTCCAATGCTTGGTGCCGATATCGGCGTAGTCGATGCTCCGGACGACTTCCATCTTCTGGTTCGCGAGCGCCGTCGCGCCCAGACGGTTCTTGGATTCGATGATCATGCGCGTCCCTGTCGCATACGTCTCGAGAAAGATGACGGAAATGAGCGAGAAGATGAGCAGAAACACCATCGATTCGATCAAGGTGAAGCCCTTCAGATTTTTTCCTCCTGATGCCATTCGGATATATTTATTTTCCTCCGGAAGCGCTGCCGCTTTATTTGATGTTTTCGAGGACCGAATACATCGGCTGGAGCATCGCGATCGCGAAAAATCCCACCGATCCGCCGATCAGAAGCATGAGGATCGGCTCGATGATCGAGGACATGTTCTTGGTAATCTGGGAGACTTCTTCCTCATAGAACTCGGCCAGGCGCCGGAGCACCATTTCCGTCTTGCCGGTCTCCTCGCCCACTTCGATGATCTGCGGCACGAGAATCGGGAAGAGCTTGGGATACTGGGAGATGACTTTCGAGAGTTCCACGCCTTTCTGGATCTCGCCGATGGCATGGTCGAGCGCTTCCTTGTAGTGCACGTTCCCGAGCGTCTTCGACACGATCGTAAGCGAATTCACCACCGAGACACCGCTCTTCAGAAGCGAACTGTAGATGCGTGCGAAACGCGCGCAGTTCACTTTGATTACGATGTTCCCGATGATCGGCAAGCGGACGTAGAGCCAGCCGAAGAAACGCTTCCCGATCGCCGTCCCGGCGAATGCCCGGATACCGAACACCGTTCCCAGAGCGAGCGCCGTGCTCAAGATAGAGTGTCCCCGGATGAAGTCGCTTAGAGCGATAATCGCCTGCGTCGTCGCAGGCAGCTCCACATCCATGTCCTGGAAGACTCCGGTGATCTTCGGGAGGATGTAGACGAGCATGAGGATCGCGATGCCGATCATAGCGACCACGATCACCGCCGGGTAGATGAGCGCACCCTTGACCTTCGAGAGGAGGTCGTGTTCCTTTTCGAGCTGGAGCGCGAGGATATCCAGCACCTCTTCCAAGTTGCCCGACACCTCCCCCACCGCGATCATGTTCGTGAAGAGTTCGTTGAAGACTTTCGGATACTTCGAGAGGCTCTCCGAGAGCGTTTTGCCGCTCTGGAGCTCATCGAACACTTCGTTCAGGATCTTCCGGAAGGTGCTGTTCCGCGTCTGGAGCGCGAGGTTGTGGAGCGCGCGCGAGACCGTCAGGCCCGAAGAGATCATCACCGCCAAGTTGCGGGTGAAAACCATCTTTTCCTTCAGCGGGACCGAACGGAAGCGGTCCAGGAATTCGATAGAGATCTTCGTCTTTTCTGCGACCGGGCGATGGGACGTCAGAAGCAGCCCTTGGGAACGGAGATCCTGGGCAAGCATCTGCTCATCTTTCGCTTCCATCTCGCCGGCAGATGTCTCGCCAGTCGCCGCGTTTTTTGCCGTGTAAAGAAATTTTGGCATAGCCAATTTTTGTTTCGATTTTCATCTTGAGTATACCACATTCCGGAGCGCAAAAGCTCGCTAAAAACGCATGCGCTCCTTGAAAAGCGAGAAGACTTTCGGGCCGCGGGGCCGCGGCAGGAAGATGAGCGCCTGATCGCTCGCCTCGATGAGACTGCCCTCGAGCGCGGTGTTCGGATTCCTTGCGATTTTCGCTTTCTGGATCCTGGCCAGCCAGGTCTCCAGAGCGAAAAAATCAGAGATACTCTCGAGCGCGCGTTGAATCTTCATCTGGATGCGGCTTTCAGGGAGAGTCAGGCGATGAGAGAGGATTGTCGGCGCGAACTCCGGCTTCCACTTGCGTATCCAGGCATTCGAGAGCTCGAAACGGCGGAACGTCGGGATGCCGAAAAGCGGCACCAGAAAACGGTACTCATGCGCCGAGTAGAGATCCTTGGTCATGATCTCCAGATTGTCTTCGGTAATGAAATAATTGAGACAGGCCCGGTCGGTAATCTTCTTCCCATGGCGGCGCTTCCCGATAGCATGGAGGAAGAGCGTCACGATGGTGCGTCCGAACCAGATCTTCCCGGCCCGGAAAACGATGAGCATATCCCAATCGCTCCTCCGGGTGCCATGCTTCATGGCCAGACTCCCTGTCGCCCCGATCATCCGCACATACGGGAGGCAGCTGATGAGCCGCGCCAGGCGCCGCATACGGACCAATTTGCGCGCAGAACACTTCTCTCGCTGGATGCGGAGAGAAAGCAGCGCTTCACGTCCGGGCGAGAAGTACAGTCCCGAGCGCATCGCGATCTTCCCCTGGAGCAATTCTCCCTCCAGGGATTGCACGACTTCTCCGAGCGTCCACGTCGCCTCCTGGCCATCGCCTTCGTGCGCGACCAGATGTTTCCAGATCTCGAAGCTGGTCAACGGATAGTCCAAGACATCGTAGTATGTCACCGTCGCCAAAATATTTTTCGCCAACTGATGACCCATACGTTTCTTGTCTTCCGGTTACAGATACTTGGCGGTAAAGCTCCTCTTTGCGGTTTTGAGTTTCACGGGTGTGCCGGAAAATACCAGTTCGCCGCCCTTGGCTCCGCCGTCAGGGCCGAGTTCGATCACCCAGTCGGAAGCCTTGATGACATCGGTATTGTGTTCTACGACGAGCACGGTATTCCCCTTGTCTACGAGCGCGTCGAGGACTTCCAAGAGCCTGCGCACGTCTTCGAAGTGGAGGCCGATCGTCGGCTCGTCCAATATATAGAGCGTTTTTCCGGTGGATTTGCGTGCGAGCTCGGTCGCGAGCTTGATGCGCTGGGCTTCGCCGCCCGAAAGATTGGTCGCGCTCTGGCCCAAGACCAGGTAGCCCAAGCCCACTTCTTCCAAGACGCGGAGCTTCTCCTCTATGAGCGGCTGGTCCAGGAAGAAGCGGCGCGCTTCGGTCACCGTCATCTGGAGCACCTTCGCGATATTGATGCCGCGGTATTCGATAGAGAGCGTTTTCTGATTATAGCGGGTCCCCTGGCAGATCTCGCAGGGCACATAGACGTCCGGCAGGAGGTACATCTCGATCTTCTTGAGCCCCCCGCCCTGGCAGGCCTCGCACCGTCCTCCGCGCATGTTGAAGCTGAAGTGGCTGGCGCCGAATTTCTCGCGCTCGGCTTCCGGTGTCTCTGCGAAGAGGTCGCGGATTAGGCTGAACACGCCGGTATAGGTCGCGGCATTGGAACGCGGCGTGCGGCCGATCGGATCCTGGGTGACTGTGATCACTTTGTCGACATCGGAAAGCCCGGTGATCTTCTTGTGCGCTCCCGGCTCCTTCTTGGCGCGGAAGAAATGCTTCGCAAGCGCCCGTGAAAGGATGTCGTGGACCAGGGAGGATTTTCCGGATCCGGAAACTCCCGCCACCGATACCAGCATCCCGAGCGGGATCTCGACGTCGATGTTCTTCAGGTTGTGCTCCTTGGCGCCATGGATCGTCAGATGCTTGCCGCTTCCCTTGCGACCCTTCTTCTTCTCCGACACCTGGCGCTTGCCGGAGAGGTATTGACCGGTCAGAAGCTTGGAGCGCATCAGTTCCTGCGGAGTCCCTTCGAAGATCACCTCACCGCCCTCCTGGCCAGCGCCCGGTCCCATATCGATCACGTAATCAGCGCGCTTCATGATAGCGACGTCATGCTCCACCACGACGAGCGAGTTGTTCGCGGCGCGCAGATCCTCGAGCGCATGGATGAGCTTCTCGGTGTCGCGGCTGTGGAGACCTACCGACGGCTCGTCAAGGACGTAGATGATTCCCGAAAGGCCCGACTTCATCTGGACCGACAGGCGGATGCGCTGGGCTTCGCCGCCGGAGAGCGTGTCCGCCCCGCGGCAGATCTCGAGATAGCCGAGACCCACTTTCTCCACTGCCTCGAGCCGCATGCGCATCTCGCGGAAGATCGGCTCGATGAGTGTTTTCTCCCCTGTCTTCAACAGCTTCTTTTCGAGGATCGGCAGGCTCGTCAAGAGCGCCTCTACGCTCTGGCGCGCGATGTCATCGATAGAAAGATTCTCCACGCGGACCGCAAGCGTCTCCGGCTTCAGCCGCTTGCCCTGGCAGGCCGGACAGACGCGCGAAAGCATATATGCCTCGATATCGGCACGCAGGTGGTCAGACTTGGTCTCGTGGTACTTGCGCTCCAAGAGCGGAATGACTCCCGGAAAGCCGTCCTCTTCGGCTTCTCCGTAAAGGATGATATCCAGATGCTTGGCTGAAAGCTTGTTGAGCGGCTTTTCGAGCGAGAAGCGCAGCCTCTTGGAAACTTCGCGGAGCATCTGCATCGGCCCATGGCCGCTCTGGCGGTCGCCGTTCATCTTGCTCCAAGGACGGATCGCTCCTTCTGCCAAAGAAAGACTCTTGTTCGGGATGACGAGTTCCGGATCGAATTCGAGCGTGATGCCGAGACCCGAGCATTTCTTGCAGGCGCCTTCGGGACTATTGAATGAAAAATGGCTCGGCGTGAATTCCGGCAGATGGATGCCGCAATCCTCGCAGCGGTACTCCTCGTTGTAGGTCCACTCTTCCCCGCTCCCATTGATGCGGAGCGTGAGCGTCCCTTGCCCCGCATGGAATGCCGTCTGGAGCGAATCCAGGATGCGTTCCTTGTCCGGGCGCACGGTATCCAGCACGATGCGGTCGATCACGAGGCCGACATGGGAAACCTCGTTTTCGGAAGCCTCTTGGAGCGCTTCCGCGATCGAGACGACCTCGCCTTTCCAGATGACGCGCGCATAGCCCCAGGCGCTCACCATCTCGAGCGCCGTCTTCTCGGTCTTGTCTTGCAATAGCTTGCTTTCCGCTACGAACACGAGCGGCGTCTGGTTCGGCAGCGCCAGGATCTCATCAAGAATCTCGCGCACGTTCTTCCTGGTCAGCTCATGGCCGCAGTCGGGGCAATGCGGGATGCCGAGCTTTGCGAAGAGCACGCGCAGGTAATCGTACACTTCCGTCATGGTGCCCACGGTCGAGCGCGGGCTTCGCGACACGCTCTTCTGGTCTATGGAAATCGCCGGCGAGAGATTATGGATCGCATCGACGTCCGGCTTCTCGAAGCCGTCCATGAAATTGCGCGCATACGAAGAAAGCGACTCGACATAGCGCCGATTCGCTTCCGCAAAAAGAGTATCGAAGGCAAGAGAAGATTTTCCAGAACCTGACAAGCCGGTTATGACCACAAGAGAATCCCGCGGAATATCGACGTTGATATCCTTCAGATTGTTCACCCGCGCGCCGCGCACCTCGATCACCGATTTCTTGCCTGCCATAATTCTTCGTGTCTTGTCAGAAAAAAGAAACAGTTGTCTCCCAGCATACTCCCTTTTCTCCGAAGTGTAAACCCCTATAAGGAAAAGCCCGCCTCGGCAATATTGTCATGGACAGAAGCTCCGTCAACGCAGGAAGGCTCCTCTCCGGCGCTTGCGGTGGAAGGTGATAGCGAAGCGATGAGCCTCGGCATTCGCGAGGAGCGCCTCTTTCTTGAAGCGTTCCGCGAGCGCCTCGGGGCCGATCAGGCGCTCCGGCCGGTGGCGCTCGTTCTTCACCACGCCTAAGACCGGGATGCTTATCCCTAATTCCTCCAAGACCCGTTCGGCCACGTGAAGCTGCGCCTTGCCGCCATCCACCACGACGATTTCCGGGAACGGCCATTCGGGATGCGCGAAGCGCCGCCGAAGGATCTCTTCCAGGGCGGTCAGGTCATTCCCGCCATGCTTTCCCCGCAGTTTGAACTGCCGATAGTTCTCGTTCCTCGAGTGACTGTTCTGGACCACCGTCATGACGCCGACGCTCTGGTCGCCCTGGAGGTGCGCCACGTCGAACGCCTCGATGCGGTGCCGCTCCTCTTCTTCCATGTCGTTCTTCACCAAGACCATGTCCTGGATATGCTGCAGGCCGAAAAGCGTCCGCTTGATCTCGTTCGCCTCTTCGAAGCGCAGTTCCTTGGCGGCTTTGGCCATATCGCGCGTCAGCTCCCGCACGATCATATTCTTCTTGCCCTGGAAGAACAGGCGGATGTGGTTGATATTCCTGGCATAGGCGGAAGCGGTCAGGGCGCCGCTACAGACACCCGGACACAGGCCGATCTGCGCGGAAAAGCAGGGCCGTGCTTTGGTTTTCTGCTTCTCGGTCAGCTCCGCATACGGCACGCACTTGTCGCGGAACGGGAAGAGTTTGCGTATGATCTTGAGCGCATCGCGCAGGCTGCCCCCGTTCGGGAACGGCCCGAAGGCGTACTTCACCGGGAGCATGAATTTCCCCTGGTCGAGATCGCGTTCGCGCACCATAAGCACCCGCGGGAACTTCTCTTTCGTGATGATTACCCGATAGTAGCTCTTGTCGTCCTTGGCATCGGTATTGTACGGCGGCTGGTGGTCCTTGATGAGCTCGGACTCCAGGAGGAGCGCTTCCAGGACGGAGTCCGTATGCCGGTAGGCGACCTGCACCACACGCTCCAGCATGAGCGAGATCTTCGGCCCCCGGGTGGCGAGGATGTCCTGCATGAAGTAGCTCTTCACCCGGTCGCGGAGCGAGGTCGCTTTGCCGATGTAGAGGACCTCATCGGAGGCGCCCAGGAAGAAATACACTCCCGGGTGCTCCGGCAATGAGTTCTTCTTCTGGAAAGCCTTAAGACTTACCTTTTTCTCCCAAGGGCGTTTCATAGGCATTTTTGGTCCTTCTATTCAAGCATTCCGGCACCAGCCTGGCAACCCGCTTTACAAGGAACCGGGAATGTTGTATTACAAACATAATGTTCTTTTTTACGTATGGAGAGGAAAGGGAGGATACCTATGGAAAAAACACTGCCCCTTCTGGGAAGGGGTCGCGAGGCTATCATCCGCCAGGTGGCCGGAAGCACTCTTCTCAACATGACGAAGAGGCACATGAAATTCCAGCCTGCCATCCGGCTGGCTATGGCGGAACTCAAAGCTCCGCTCGACCCCAATGAGCAATACTACGTGCTGTACTATTTCATCCCGGAATTCCTGGATGACATGGCGCTCGATATCGTAGATTCCATTTCACCCAAGCTCTCCGGCCGCTGGGAAGAAGGCTGCTATTTCGCTGCCGCCTTCCGCCGTGCTGCCAAGCAGTTCCGCGTCTATGAGAACAAGAACAAGCGTCTCTACTGCTGTCTCTTCCTGAAGACCCTGGAATTCGCCCGGCAGAGGATTCCCCAGAAAACGGTCGTCCTCGTCGATAAAGGGCCTCGCTATTACCTGCGCAAACTGCGCCGCGATCCGATCGCCCCCATCTTCGTGCCTGCCCTCGAACGGCTGGCTGCCTGACTCAAAAAGCGTCCCGATCACTGATCGCGGCGCTTTTTTCTTACCTCTTGACTTTTTTACGTATTAGATGTATAATATAAGAACAGTACCTTCAGAAAAGGAGTCGGAAATTGGCCTCAAACAAGCCTCGTATCCTTAGCCCGCGGGCTCGTCGTGCACTGCAGCAGGAAGCTATCCAGAAACAAGCGAAACGGACTCAAGCGCTTGCCGATGAAGTCATCGAGTTCATCCAGGAAGGCTGGGGCTTCCATGCGGCTTTCAATCATGCTATCCGGCGCATACTCGGCAACTACCGCCGCACCAATCATGACGTCGACCTGTATAACGCCTACTTCGGCCGGGTACGGTTCCTGATATCGCAATCGCAGAAGATTTCTCGACAGGAACTCTCGGAAGCGTTGAAGCGCAAACACTTCACCCCTGCGAACCCGAACTTCGCCCACCCGAACTACGCCACTCCGAAACCTCGGCAAGGCGCGTTCGACTTCCCCTTCCCGACCGCGGCGCCCATCGTCTTAGACAGGAAGCGTCTCGCCGCCGGCGAACGACCGGAAGATTTCGACTAGACCAGATGCACACGTTGCCTCTGGTCTTTTTTTATACAAATTTTTTTATACAAAGAAAAAAGAAAAAGGAGAGGGTTCCGTTGGAATCTCTCTCCTTCAAGTTCGTGCGTTTTTTCTTCCTGCTACTTAATGTTCTTCTTATTGCCTTTTATCGGCTCCTCCCCGCGCCTCTTGGGCGGGCTCGTGGTCTTGCCGGTCTTCGCCAGCAGAGACAAATCCGTTACGATACCATTTCCGGCATCGGAGTAAATGCCTTGGGGACGAGCTGATGCTTGTCGTCCGTCTGGAACGTCTGGTATTTGACGTCCCGATTTTCGAGCGCCAGTCTAGCGAGCTCCGAAAGCTTGATGTCCGAGATCGGATAGACCTTGTGAGGCTTGCCGGCGATGCAATCGAGATGGATCGGCTGAACGCCGTTCTGCATGAGGTTCCTGGCGATCCAGGTATGCGCGGATGAACTACAGGGCTTCACATACCATTGCGCGCGCGGCAGCGTCAGCCGATGCTGTTCATGCAGCGCCCGATTCTTGGGCTTGGCATGGTTCACCTTGGGCTTGTGCTGCGTGCGTGCAACGGCTTTCGACGATAGCATATCGTTCTCCCTTTCGCTTTCGCTGGTTTCAGAAGGTACACAAAAACGCCATATGAGCATAGCACACATCGCTGGCACCGTCAACGCTCAAGACCTATTTCCCGCTCCCTACCCCATGGCTCCGGAAAAAAACGGCTGTTCCGCGCATAAAATCCTCCCAGCGCGGACCGAACTCGTGCCTCTCCCCCGGAAATACCGTCAGCTCGATGTTTTTCCCTTGCGACTTCAAAAGATCGTATGTCTCCTGCGACCATGCGAGCGGCACGTCCTGGTCGGCCGCCCCATGGTAGATTATGACCGGTGCCGCTATGCGGTCGGCATATTTCGCGGGCGCGATCGCATCCCAGAAATCCGGATTCTTTTCCGGCGTGCCGTATTTCGTGCTCACCTCATGAGTGACGTCCTCGCGCTCTTTCATCCACCGCTCGAAACTGTCGCGATAATCCATACTGACCGGCGCATAGAGGACATAGGCCCGGACAAGATCCGGCCGCACCACCATGATCGTCTCTGCGATGCCTCCGCCCATCGAGTGCCCCAGCATCCCGATCTCCTCTTTGTTCACCGGGAGGTCGGATGCCCGCACCGCATACACGGCATTCACCACGTCCTCCGCATATCCGAGCCGCTCCTGGATCGGGTCATCCTCCGTCTTGGTCGAGGCCGCATGGTTTCGATAATCCGGGTGGATGACCAGGAACCCTTGGCGTGCCAGGTAGTCCTGCTCGCGCTTCAGTCCGCGGCCATTGGTATAGATATCGGTATCGATATGGCCGTGATTCAGGATAAGCACAGGCCAGCCGCCGGCAGGCGGCTCTCCCTTCGGCACAAGCATGATCCCGGAAATGGTCAGCTCGCCGCTTTTGTAAGTGATGAAATATTTGGTATAGGCGCTATTGTTCTCGAGCACTTGCCCGCGCGTGAGATCGCGCCCATCGAACTGCTTCCGCGCCAGGAGCTCCAGGGCGAACGGCGGCAACTCTCCGTTCTCCGCTTTCTCCGAGACCTGTTTCTCGGCTTCCTCGGAAAGCTCGCTTGGGACAACACTTTCTTCTGCGCTTTCCGAAACAGTCTTTTCGGCCGCCTGGTCATCCATCGATACCAGAAACCATACCGCGATGCCTGCCGCAGCCGCTATCCAGATTCCCAGGATGATCCATGTCCGTTTCATAGCGATGGTTTGCAAAGAATACCTTCAGTCTTTCCAGTATACCAAGATGTGAAAACGGTTTCAAAAGACCCTATTTGACAGGGGTGGTATACTGGATATGAAAGCCTTCAGAATGGCGGATGAAAGAGTGACGACTCTTAAACATTGGAACCCACCTGGATAAACAGGGAAAAAATATTTTTTCCGACACTATTATTTTTGGGACCCGCCAGCAACGCTCACGCGTAGCTTGTGCGGGCTGGTCCAGACCCATCCGCCTGCATTGAGGGCTTTTTAGTTTGCCTGAATATCTTTCCGCAACTTTTTTGGATAAAGAAAAACCTGCGCTCCGTGTTACGGAAAGCGCAGGCTTTGAGTCAAAACTGGTACGACATCATGACGCCGCGGCCCTTGAGCTGGATTTTCGATTCGGCGACCATCTCGCGCTGGCCCGGACCATGGTAGAGCGAGGCCTGAACGGGGACTCCCTCGAAAATATGCGAGAGCCATACCTGGTCGCTCGGGATCATTTCTTCGAACGGCAGAAGTCTCTGATCGAACCAATATCCTTCTCCCATCTCCTGCGATTCCGGAACGGCGATCAGATCCTCTATCTCGGCCACCAGGACATGCACGTGCCATACATTCTGCAAAACGCCGGCCTCGTCAAAATTGTAGGACTTGAGGATGCCCATGCGGCAAAGCCTCTGCCATACGACTGCTGTTCCCGCACTTTCCTCCTGCCATTCGCGGAAAAAGGCTTCCGGGCAATTCTCGCCGTCTCCCATCTTGCCGCCATAGCCGTTCCAGAGCCCTTTGCCGATCTTGTCTTTCTTCCTGGCCAAGAGCACTTTCGAGCCATGCGTCGGGAATCCGAGCACGGCATGGTAGCTCGGTACGCTGTACTCATCGAGCACTGTCACATCAATCATCATTTCCTCCTATAGAATTCTCGTGTTTCGGAAAGAACATCCCTCCTAGGACTTGCCGCAAGAGTAGGGAAAAATCGGCCATCCGTCAAATGAGGGCCTGGATAAGCGAGGAAGAGGATCGGCCTTTCACTCGCCGCGCTCTCCGGCGACCTGGAAATTGAAGTAGACGTTCATGAAATAATTCCATAAGCCCGTCACCGTCGCCACCGCCAAGCGGGCCAAGACATAGCCGACTCCGAGCCGCTCTACCAGCACATACATGAGGCCGGTCACCAAGAGTACCCCTACGCCGCCGATGAGCAGGAAGTTCGCGTAGGTGATCGGTGCGGATTTTTTTGTCTCGGAAAAGATGAAGCGGCGCGCCAGGAAGTGGTTCAGCGTCGTGGCTATGAGGAAAGACACGGTCGCAGAGAAAAGATAGTGCCAGCCGAAAAAGTCCGTGAGGGTATAGAGAAGCGCAAGATCGAAGAGGAGCGTGGATGCGCCAGTCAGGGAATATTTGAAGAATCGTACGATCGCCTTTCTCTCAAGCATACTTTATACGCAGTCGAACACCTTGCTTCTGCCGCTGGCTCCGCTCCGGAGCGTGAGGCGCGACGGCGCAATGCTCAAGTGCCGTGCCAGCGCCTTGGCAATCGCTTTATTCGCCTTCCCCTCGAGGGGTGCAGCCTTCACGGAAACTTTGAAGTGCGTCTCGTCTACTTCCTCTACCCGCTCTTCGCGGGCATTCGTTTTGGCGGTGACGAACAGCTTCATGCTTCTTTGCGGGATTTAGCGGAGCGTCCAGCCGCCATCCACCACCAGGACCTGCCCGGTGATGTAGCTCGCCTTCTCCGAAGCGAGGAAGACCACCGCATTCGCGATATCTTCCGGCACGCCCTGCCGATTGAGCGGAATCATCGCGAGCGTCTGCTCCCGGGCCTTGGGATCCAAATTCATTTGGCTTGCCCCCGGCGTATCGATGGCCCCCGGCGCCACCGCGTTCACCGTAATCTTCCGCGGCGCGAGCTCCAGCGCGAGTCCCCGCGTCAAGCCGTTCATCCCGGCCTTGGAGGCCGAGTAGTGCACGAGACTCTGGAAGCCGATCAAGGAAGCGATGGAGGAGATACTGATGATCCTTCCCCCTTCCGACAACGCCTTGTCCGCCTCGTGCGACATGAGGAAGATGCTCTTCAAGTTCACATCCAATACCTTGTCCCAGTCCGCCTCCTGCATATCGGCGAACGGTACGAACGGATAGATGCCGGCATTGTTGACCACGATATCCACCTTGCCGAAGGCTTCGATGGTCCGCTGGAAGAGCGCCGCCACTTCCGTTGCGGAAGACACGTCGCATCGCACCGCGAGCGCCTTCACGCCCAATGCTTCCAGTTCGCTGACTGTTTCCTGGCAGCCGGTCTCATTCACATCCGCCACAGCCACCTGGCAGCCCTCGCGAGCCAGAGCCAGCGCGATCCCCTTGCCGATCCCCTGCCACGCCCCCGTCACGATGGCTACTTTGTCTTGCAAAAGCATATTTTTAGTATTAATATTTCTCCCTTTATTATACACCCATCCGGCCATATCGGGTGCTATACTGGAAGCGTACCCGTAATATCTTACCTATGGAACAATTCGAATTCACGTTTTCCCCGGAAACCGAGGAGGAAGCCATCAAGCAGGAAAAATCACAAGAGCCGGATCTGGAATCCAAGACAGAAGAAGAGCTCTCCGCTCTCTACCAGGAAAAAGTAGGGATCAACCCGAGCCTCCGCGGCTTTGATCGGGAGACCCTGGAAGCCGGCATCAAAGACCCGGAAAAGGAAGCGGAACGCCTCCGCAACCTCGAAGCCGAGGAAAACCGTTCCGACCTCCTCACCGACTCCCGCCGCGGGTAGAGGCCTCAAAAAGTGATCATAAAAATCTACCCTTTGCAGGTAGATTTTTATTTTTAGACTTTCTATTTATTTTCTATTATACTGAAAGAAAAGAAGAGTGATTCAAAATAAAATTATGATCACCAAACGACAAAAAGAGGTTCTGGACTTTATCGGTAGTTATACCGACCGAAAAGGTTACGCCCCTGCCCTTGATGAAATACGTCAGAAATTCAAGCTCGCCTCTGTTTCTACCGCTCATTTTCATATCTCCAAACTGCGGGATTTAGGATATTTGGAAAAAGAAGAGAATAAACCGCGAGCGATAGCCGTGGTAGATACTTCCACAAAAAGTCTTCCCCTCATTAAAAATATTCCACTTAGAAAGGGACGACCCCCTCTCTCTTCTAAAAAATCTATAGAGGCATTCCGCGATAAAATCATCGAAGGTGACTGTTTGGATGTGATGCAGCATATCCCTTCCAAATCCATAGATATGATCCTCTGTGATCTTCCCTATGGGACAACCCAGAATCATTGGGACAGTACCATTCCCCTGGATCAACTCTGGGATCATTATGAGAGGATCATCAAAGACAACGGGGCTATAGTATTGACTGGTCATGGATTGTTTACAGCCCAACTCATGCTCTCAAATCCGAAACTCTTCAAATACAAGTTGACTTGGGTAAAATCAAAATCGACCAATTTCCTGAATGCCAAGAAGCAGCCGCTCCGAAAACACGAAGATGTTTGCATTTTCTACAAGAACCAGCCCGTTTACAATCCCCAGATGAGTACTGGAGAACCCTATAATAAGGGTTTCAGAAAAGACCAGCTCACCGGCAGTTATGGAGACTTCAAAACAGTAGAGGTGAAAAGCAATGGAGAGCGCTACCCCACCGATGTCATTTATTTCAAGACTGCCGAGAGCGAAGGTGAGGTGATGCATCCGACACAAAAACCTGTCGAGCTTGGCCGTTACTTAATCCGCACTTTTACGAAAAAAGGCGGTATCGTTCTCGATAACACTTGCGGAAGCGGGAGCTTCTTGGTTTCAGCAATCCTCGAAGGACGCAGTTTCATCGGCATCGAGAAGAATGAGGAAGTATACCTTCACCGAAAAGAGCGCGTGGACTATATCGACGTCTGTAAAAAAAGAATCACCGCTGCAAGAAAACAGTTCAAAAGTCTAGATAATTCCCTTCTTTAAATTCCATCAAAAAGCTCTTCCGTGAAAAGAGCTCTTGCTCGATTCATCTCTGATTCCGAAAGCTCTCCTTTCTCCTCGAGCCACTTCAGGAGATGGAAATACTGGTTCGGATGCAGGATAGGCTTTACCGTTTTTTCAAGGCCAGTTTGTTGCTTTACAAAGTCTAGATGCTTTTCAGAAAGCACGCCTCTGCCGATAAGGTCATAAGCGATACGCATAGCATCGACAGAAGTGAGGTTCAGATCGCCTTTCCGACTCTTATCCTGTTCGACATCTGCCTGCTCTATCGACAGAAGATCTCGTATCCCTGCCAGACCATTCAGGTTACGATTGTAGAATTCTATCTCTTGGCCGCGATACGTAAACCATGTCCTGCCCTGCTCCGTCAGCGATCCTCGAGAAAGATACACCCCCTCGCGAGCTACTCGTTCCTTAGAAACCCAGCCGCAGATATAGAGCGTCCATTTTCTCTGGCGAGAGGTACCGGGGAGCTCCCGACTACTCGGAGTCTCCAGGTGCGTCATGAGATAAATGTCCGTATCCAGATTTTCAGCATGAATTTGGCGGGCGAAAAAATTGTGCTTCGCTTCGCGCGCAATACCGTCACTACTTTCATATTCTTCCTGAAACGGCAGTGCTCCACCGCGACACTTCACATCCAGCTTCACGCCAGAGGGCAAGAGAATATCATATCCCAGAGGATGGTCCCCTGGATTGATTTCCGACATTCCCAGCTGATTCCGGATAACCATTTCTGCCAAGGCGCCAAAGCCTTGTTCGTCCTTGCTCCCGCGTTCCGCGCCAGTCTTATTCTGATTCGCTGCAAGATATTCTGCTGCTTGCTGCCTCAAGCGGAAACCTTCTTCATCCGCAAGTTTTATAATGATCGGCTTTGGCAGATGATAGGTATACATAGCACGTTCAGGAAAAGAAATTCAGAATTGATTTTCAGAATTTTCGATAAATTCTCTCTTCGCCTTTATCGGAGCTTAGTGCGTATCGTCCGCCTTGGTGGCGTGGATGGTGCCGGGAGCGTGCTCTGGCGGGGCGTAGATGGTGTAGAGCTTGAGCGCTTCGCTTCCCGTGTTTATCACGTTGTGCTCCGTACCGGCCGGTACGATAGCGGCATCGCCGTCTTTGAGGACGGTTTCCTCCCCATCCATGATTATCTTGCACTCGCCTTCCTCGATCCGGAAGAACTGATCATGGGTATCATGTGCCTCCAAGCCGATCTCTTCGCCCGGCTGGAGCGCCATGACAACCAGCTGCATATTCGGCCCGGTATAGATGACTTCGCGATAATTCGCGTTGTCCTCGGTGATTTTCTCTATATTGCCTGTGTAGCCTTTCATACGTTTGACGTTATGAATTACGCCTCCAGTATACACCGAAAATCTCTTGAGGGCTTGCGGCTGTTGGAATACCCTTTTTTGCCCTTCAGACGAGCTTCAGTTTCTTGCGGCGTTCCCGGTAATCCGGAATAGTCTTCCCCATCAGGCTCCAGAACTTGGGCGAATGGTTGAACTCCTCCAGATGGCAGAGCTCGTGGACGATGATGTAATCGGCAAGCTCCGGCGGCAGGAAGGCGATCCGATAGTTGAAGTTCACATTCCCCTTCTTGGAGCAGCTCCCCCAGCGGCTCTTCTGGTCGCGGATCGTCACCCGATTCCAGGAGAACCCGTAGCTCCGGTTGAAATGCTCGAGGCGGGCCGCTGCCAGAACGGAGGCCTCTTCCCTGACTGCCAGGAAATCAGTCCGCGTGCCGCTCGCCAGGATGCTCTTGGGCATGGCGTCGACCTTCTGTTTGGTGTGATAGATCCACTCGGCCCGGGATTGGACGAAGGCTATGAGCACGCTTTCGCGCGCGGTCTTGGGGGCCGAGAGGACCAGGCGCCCGTCGGCGAAGAATTGGAGACGCAAAGCCCGAGCCCCATGGCGGCGGCGCACGGCATAGGCGAAGCTGTTCCCGTCGGGGAGGTAGACTGTCGGGATGCGTCTGTCTTTGCGGAGCGGCATACGGAAGAAGATGAATGAGCCCCACTAGGATAGCAGAGATTCGACCCTTGTTACAGAGAAAAATGGACGCGCCGCGGAAAATTCCGTAGACTGGACATATGAAGCAAGACAAACAGAGCCAGCCTGCCCGGGAAGCCGGAGGGTCGAACTTGGAAAATATAGCCATCGGCGCCACCCGCTACATCGGGTCCCTCCCCTCTCTCATCCTCCACACCTTCTTCTTCGTGGGGATTTTTTCGCTTTCCGTTTTCGGTTTCACCTTCGACCAGATCATGCTCATCCTGACGACAGCGGTCTCGCTCGAGGCTATCTACCTCTCGATCTTCATCCAGATGACCGTCAATCGCCAGAGCGAGCAGATCGCGGAAGTGAGCGAGGACGTGGAAGAGATTTCGGAAGATGTCGAAGAGATCTCGAAGGACATCGATGATATCCAGGAAGACGTCGAGGGCATCTCCGAGGACGTGGAAGAGATCTCGAAGGACATCGACGGCATCCAGGAAGACGTGGAAGAGATTTCGGAAGAAATAGAGGAAGAGGAGCGCGAAGAGGCCGCCGAACACGCCAAGGGCGTAGAGAAGATAGAGAGGCTCGAAGGCATTCTCGCCGAGCTCCTCCAGGAAGTGAAGACGCTCAAAGGGAAGAAATGAACGAAGCTGCGAATATGAAAAGGGCTCTCCGACGATATCGGGGAGCCCTTTATGGCATGAACAAGGCATTCATGTGATGAATCTCGCATAGATGTTCCGCTTCGGATCGATCCTGATGTGCAGGATTTCTCCCCCGCAGAGATCCACATCGCGTTCGAGCAGGATGACGCCGGTCTCGAGCACGAACCAGAGATCCGTCCGGCACGTCAGCTCTTCTTTGTTCACGCGGAGCAGTCTGATCTGCCCCGGGAGCAGACCTGTCGGCATCCACATGTTTACAACGGAAATCATCTCATCATCCGGAGGCATGTCGGAAACCGCCAGTATGGCTTCGGAGGTTTCGTTCATGATATGGATCGTATTCTGGAACGGCGGTTCCTCTGCCGCCGCGGACGAGGTAAAGAGAATCCAGGCGAGAGAAAGTACGAGAAACTTGCTAAAAAAGGACATGGTTCACCCCTCTTCCCTTTGGACATTTCCAAATTGCTTTGAATATAGCTCTTGGGGAAGCAGGCGTCAAACAAAAAAAGAAAAGGCCCACTGGTAGGCCTTTTTTGAGGAATGTATGGATTTTCTTTCCTTTCTTTCCTTTATATTCTTCATTTCCTTGACCACTGGCTCGGTTAGGATTCCCTTTGCGAATATCTTGATTTTGACCAGTTTGTCCGATTGCTCACAGATATTGATATAGTCCCGGAAAATGATCTCACCGCTGTCCAGCATTGCGAGCAGATCCACAGTACACTTCACGGGATCATCTACAAAGACCATTGTCCTGCTCTCGCCATTCCGTAATGGATCATTCGTGAAGACAGATGTGACCGACCCCTTTCTCTTCTTGCGGTCGAGTACCGAAAATATGGCGGTTTTTCCGGAAACATTCGTGACAATGAAATCGCGCACGACGCCCTTCTCTTCTTTTTGCAGAGGCGCCGAACCGCATGGCCCCAGAAAGAACAATACCAGAACAAGAAAAAGTATTTTTCTCATTTCCCTCCTCCTGTCGCTGAAAGAACTCTTGATACGGGAAAGAGTAATCCTTTTCTCCGGGAAAGTCAAAATTCCTAGCGCTTCGCTCCGGACTTCTTGGGCACGAGCGCCTTCTTCAGGTAATGGCCGGTGTGCGAGCCGCCCTTGCGCGCCACGGCTTCCGGCGTACCGAATGCTACCACCTTGCCGCCGCCGGAGCCGCCTTCGGGACCGATATCGATGACATAGTCGGCAGATTTGATGAGGTCCATGTTGTGCTCGATAACGAGGACGGTATTCCCCTTCACCACCAGGCGGTCGAGGATCTCGATCAACTTCTTCACGTCTTCGTAGTGGAGCCCGATGGTCGGCTCGTCCAAGAGATAGATGGTGCGCTCCACATGCTGGCGGTAGAGCTCGCTTGCGATCTTCACGCGCTGGGCTTCGCCGCCGGAGAGCGTCGTGGCGGACTGGCCGAGCTTGAGATACCCGAGGCCCACTTCATTCAAAGTTTTCAGGCGGTCGGCAATAGCCGGGATATCGGCGAAGAAAGAGAAGGCTTCCTCGATCGTCATCTCCAGCACTTCGTAGATGTTCTTGTGCTTGTAGCGGACTTCGAGCGTCTCCTTGGTGAAGCGCTTGCCGTCGCACACGTCGCAGGGCACGTAGACCGTCGGCAGGAAGTGCATCTCGACGGCGATGAAGCCGTTCCCCTCGCAGGTCTCGCAGCGGCCGCCGGGGCGGTTGAATGAGAAGCGGCCAGGCTTCCAGCCGCGTACCCGCGCCTCTTCGGTAGTCGCGAAGAGGTCGCGCACGTGCGTCCAGGCGCCGGTATAGGTCGCCGGGTTGGAGCGCGGCGTGCGGCCGATCGGGCTCTGGTCGATCAGGACCACGCGGGACAGGTACTCGGTCCCCGTGAAGGACTTGCAGTTCACCACCTTGTTCGACTTGTAGCGGCGGTCGAAGCGGTTCTGCAGGTTCTTATGGAGGATCTCATACATGAGAGTCGATTTGCCCGAACCGGAAACGCCCGTGATCACATTGAAGCGCCCGAGCGGGATGTCGACGTCCATATTCTTGATATTGAAGAGTTCCCCGCCGCGCACCTTCAGCTCGCCTTTCTCTTTGCTACGCCGCACGTCAGGTATCTTGATCGCTTCCTCGCCCCGCAGATACGCGAGCGTGAGCGAATGGGAAGCGTTCTTCGGGGCCGTCAAGAGGTCATCGAGGTATCCGGACACCACGACCTCGCCGCCATGCACTCCGGCCCCCGGGCCGATGTCTACGATGTAGTCTGAGGCGTAGATGGTGTCCTCGTCATGTTCCACGATGATGATGGTGTTCCCCAGGTCGCGGAGCGCCTGGAGCGTCTCGATCAGACGGTCATTGTCACGCTGATGGAGCCCGATGGTCGGCTCGTCTAAGACATAGAGCGCGCCTACCAGCTGCGAGCCGAGCTGGCTTGCCAGCCGGATACGCTGGGCTTCTCCGCCGGAGAGCGTGTTGGCACGCCGATCGAGGGTCAGGTAGTTGAGGCCCACGTTTAAGAGGAACCGGAGCCGGTTGTCGATCTCGCGGAGCACGACCGCCGCAATCTGCTGTTCGCGCTCGGAAAGCTCGAGACTTTCCAAAAATTCGAGCGCACTTTCTATCGTCATTTGTGTAACTTCGACGATATTCTTCCCGCCCGCATCGATACGCTCCGCTTTCGAAGCGTTTCGGGCAGGCCCGCCGATCTTCACATAGAGCGCTTCCTCACGGAGGCGGCTGCCATGGCACACCTCGCAGGGCTCGTTGCCGAAGAAGTGCTTGGTACCGAGGCCGTTACAGGCCTGACAGGCGCCGTAGGGCGAATTGAAAGAGAAGAGGCGCGGCTCGACTTCCGGATACGAGAACCCGTCGTACGGGCATGAGAACTTGGCGGAAAGGAGGAATTCCTCTTTGCCGACGCGCACCTTCACCAGTCCTTCGCTCTCCTCGAGCGCGCGCTCCACTCCTTCGGAGAGGCGCTCCCGGCTGGTTTCAGGGAATTTCTCGAACTCTTCGAGCGGCAGTTCGTCGACGATGAAGTCGATGTCGTGCTTCTTGTTCTTGGAAAGGAGGATCTGCTGGCGCAGGCTCTTGCGTTCGCCGTCGAGGAAGATTTCCGAGTAGCCTCGGCCGAGCGCGTTGTAGAGGAGCTGGTAGTACTCGCCCTTGCGGCCGCGCACCACCGGCGCCGTGATGGTCAGGAGGTCGTTCTTTTTCTTCTGCTTGAGGCCCTGCTTCACTTTGCCGGAAACGATCTCGAGCATCTCTTCGGTCGACAGGCGTGTGATCTCGCGTCCGCAGACGAGGCAGTGCGGCCGCCCGAGGCGGGCATAGAGCACGCGCAGGTAGTCGTAGATCTCGGTCACGGTCGCGACGGTCGAGCGCGGGTTGCGGCTCGCGGATTTCTGGTCGATGGAGATAGCCGGCGAAAGGCCGCTGATCTCATCCACGTCCGGCTTCTGCATGGTGTTTAAGAACTGGCGCGCATAGGCAGAGAGCGACTCCACATAGCGGCGCTGCCCTTCCGCGAAAATAGTATCGAAAGCGAGCGAAGACTTCCCTGATCCGGAAAGTCCCGTGAAAACCACCATCTTGTTCCGCGGCATCTTGACGGTGACGTTCTTCAGGTTGTGGGTGCGAGCGCCTTTGACCACGATCCATTCGGAGGGAGCGATGCGTTCGGAGGCGTTTTTTCGCGGCGGGCGCTTGTCCATAAACAGCTTCAAAAAAGTTCCTTATTCTACCACGAAAAACGCTTCCTATCAAGAGAGTCCCGGCTATCGGGATGACGGGAGCGCGGAAAGCGCTACATATTCTTCCACCCGCTCGGGATGGACGATCACTTCTATCGGTCCCTCGCCGGGAAAGTCGGCCTCCCGGAATCCGTTCCCGAACCAGTCCAGGCTCGTCACGGTATCGCTCGTGGCGCGCGGCAGAGCGGCGAACGCTTTGGTCGAGAAGCGATGCAGGAACGAGAGGATCCAGGCCACCAGCTGCTTCTCACTTCCCGCCTGGACGCCATGCTTCCCGAAGCGTACGTAGGCGATGCCATGCGTATGCGCGAGTTTGATCAGCGCTCGGAAGAACGGCGGGTAGTAATGCACGTTCTCGTGCGAATTGAGCCCGTCCGGCACCCGGCCGAAAGCTTCGCGGAACATCTCGATCTGCTCGCGCCAGACATGTGCCACCCGCGCCTCGGTCAGACGACCGGAAAGCAGGCGGAACAAGAAACTGATGAGACGGGTGATCACGCTTTCCTCCACCTGCTCGCCGCTCGCCAAGAGCCCGCGCAGGTCCAAGTGAAGGTCGATCGGGATTCCGGTCGCCTTGAGCCTCTCGCAGTCGCTTTCGGAAACTTCGCGGATGAGCACGGCGACCCGATCGATCTTCCCGGCCTGCACCAATTCCAAAGTTACCGGCACGGTATCCCGGATGCCGTAATCGTCTGCGACGATCACCAGTTTTCGGCGTTTCTCCGGATTCATAGCTTCACCCGATCAGTGCTGATAAAAGGAACGCCCTCCTTGCGGAGGAGCAAGGCTTTCTGCCGGCTGCCGCCGCGGTTGTACCCGCCCATCTTCCCGTCCGCGCGGACTACCCGATGGCACGGGATCGCTTCATCGTAGTTTCCTTTCATAAGGCTTCCCACGGCCCGAGCCGCTCCCGGAAAGCCGGCTTTCCCGGCGACCGTGCCATACGTCATCACCCGGCCTTCGGGGATGGCGCGTACTGCCTGTCGCACCCGCTCTCTGAATTTCGTGCTCACGGATTTTTTTCCGATCCTAGGCTTTGCCATATGTTTTGCATTATCACCAAAGCCTCTCCACCCGAGGACGGATGAGAGGCTTATCGTACGAAAGGTCTTCCTTAGCTGCTCAAGAGAAGACTATTCACCGAAAGCTGCTTTCAATTCTTTCTGGGCTGCTTCCAGAGTCGTACGGAAGTCAGTAAAAGCTTTCTCGAGAGAAGTCTGCCGGGTTTTCGCGAGCGCTTTCACCTGCCCCCCTACCTTATCGCTTGCCTGCCGGTCAGACTGCAGGGCTTCGCGGGCCGCCTGCATATCGGAGAGGAACTCTTCTCGGACGGTTTTGGCATCAGTGCCCTTCTCGCAGGAAGCCTTGGCTTCAGCCAAAGCGGCATTGGTAGCGGAGGTGAATTTCTTTTTCACGGAATCGATACCGCTCTGGCGTCCGGATACGGTATTCTCGACACTCGTACGGAAAGAAGTGATAGCGGCATCCACGGCAGTGCGGCGCGTCTTGATCGCGGCCTCGACCGTCGTCTTGAACTTCTCTACTGCGGCCTTCTCTGCATCAGTATCGGCCTTTTCCAAAAGCTTGGCGTACATCTGGACGCGTCGCTCGTCGCCGCCATCGCGCTTCCCTTCGAGCAACTGATCACGCTTGGTGCGCTTTTCTTCAAGACGCTTCAGGCGATTATCCTGGCGTTCGTCGATCTTGCCGCTTCGCTCATCAAGACGGGCAGAAATCTGGGAAGCGTTTTCGATAAAGCGGGTGCAGAAAGCTTTCTGACGTTCATCCAAGAGTCCTTGGCGGTTCGCCTGGCGCTCTTCGATCATGGTCTGGCGCTCCGCTTTTCTCTCCTCGGCACGTTCCTTCAGGTTCTGGGCCGACACGATCAAGGGCGATCCCGCAATTATCAAAGCTGCGGCGAACGCCGAAAATTTATAGGCTGTTTTCATCATATGATTCGCTTAAGTCATTTACGCTCTGGCTATCGCTCTGGATCTCGGCTTCCGTATCGGAGCTTTCCTCATCGAAAGCTTCCGCTTCGATCATCGTTTCGCTCTCGATCTCCTGGGTGATACCATCGATATTCTCCGGAACCGGTTTCGTCTCCGCGGTCGGGGCTTCTGCCGCTTCCTTGTCCATAGCTCTTTGTGTCATAGCGTCCCGGCCGTCATCCGCAAATTGCCGGTAGATGAGGGCACCTGCGGCGATGATGGCAAAAACCGCAATGGCAACCCCTGTTGTCTGGTTTTTTGTCATACTCTTTATTTTCAAAACTTACGCTGTGATTCCTATTATACCTCGAAAAATCAGGACACCAAAAAGCCCCTTTAGAGCGGGGCTTTTTTCATTCTCGATTTTTTGCGTGGACTTTTTCCGAGTTTCGCTTCGAGCGCCCGGATCTCATCGCGCAGGATTGCCGCTGTCTCGAAGTCCAGAGTCTTCACGGCGTCCTGCATCTCGCGCTCCTTCAGGGCGACAAGCTTCTTGGGGTCCGCGCGGAAGACCTCTTCGTCCAGGAGCATATTCGTCCGTACCGCCTTGTCGTGCTCGCTTTCCAGCTGCTCGGTGATGTCATGGATAGTCTTCTGGATCGTTTCCGGCGTGATGCCGTGCTCTTCGTTGTAGGCTGTCTGGATCTTGCGGCGGCGTTCCGTCTCGCCCAATGAGCGCTTCATCGAGTCGGTCATCCGGTCGGCATAGAGTGTCACCCGGCCCGAAGCATTGCGGGCGGCGCGGCCGATGATCTGGATGAGAGAGGTTTCGGAACGGAGGAAGCCTTCTTTATCCGCATCGAGGATGCCGATGAAGGAAACTTCCGGCAGGTCCAGCCCTTCGCGCAAGAGGTTCACTCCGACCAGGCAGTCGAACTCGCCCTTGCGGAACTGGGTCAGGATCTTGATGCGGTCAATCGTCTTTATATCGCTGTGGAGGTATTCCGCTTTCATGCCCTTCTCCTTCAGATACCGGGAGAGGTCTTCGGCCATCTTCTTGGTCAGCGTGGTCGCCAAGACACGGCCGCCCTTCTTGATCTCGGCTTCGGCCGCCTCGATGAAATTCCCGATCTGGCCCGGATAGTCTCCGGAAGCGAGGATAGGCAGCACTTCGACCACCGGATCCACCAGTCCGGTCGGACGGATGACTTGCTCGGCGACGTTTTCGCTCACCTCGCGCTCATACTCCGCCGGCGTCGCCGATGTGAAGATGAGCCCAGGAACACGCTCGAGGAATTCTTCATAGCGGAGCGGGCGGTTGTCGAGAGCGCTCGGCAGACGGAACCCGAATTCGACGAGCGTCTTCTTGCGCGATTGGTCGCCGGCATACATGCCGCGGATCTGCGGGACGGTCACGTGGGACTCATCGATAATGGTGACGAAGTCCGGTTTGCCATCGGGTGTCCGCGGAAAATACGAGAGCAGAGTCTCGGGCGGCTCGCCAGGCTGCTTGCCGGAGAGGTGGCGCGAATAGTTCTCGATACCGTTGCAGTAGCCCATCTCCTGGATCATCGCCAGGTCGTAGTTGGTACGGCGTTTTAAGCGCTCCACTTCCAAGAGCTTGCCTTCCGCTTCCAGTTCCTTGAGCCGCAGATCCAGCTCATGACGGATCGAGACGAGGGCGCGTTCCTGGCTCTCCTTGTCTGTTACGAAGTGCTTGGCCGGGAAGAGGAACATGGTTTCCACCGTGCCGAGAACTTTCTGCGAGACCGGGTCGATCTTGGTGATGCTTCCGATCTTCCCTCCCATAATCTCGAGCAAGTACACGAATTTCTCCGAAATCGGCATGATCTCGATGCGATTCCCCAGACTCCGGAAAGTTCCGGGATTAAGGTCCGCATTGGTCCGCTCGAAGAAGATCGAGATGAGGGCGCGCATGAGCTCGGAGCGTGATGCCGGCATGCCGACCTCGAGGTGCATGTTCTCTTTCGCATATTCTTCCGGGCTGCCCAACCCGTAGATGCACGAGACGGAAGCGACGATGATGACGTCTTTCCGGGTGAGAAGCGCCTGCGTGGACGCATGGCGCAAGCGGTCGATCTCGTCGTTGATCTGCGCGTCCTTCTCTATATAGGTGTCCGTCACCGGCATGTATGCCTCCGGCTGGTAGTAGTCGTAGTAAGAAACGAAGTAATGGACGGCATTGTTCGGGAAAAACTCCTGGTATTCCTGGGCCAGCTGGGCGGCCAGCGTCTTGTTGTGGGCGATGACGAGGGTCGGCTTGCCGATCCCGGCGATCACATTGGCCATCGTAAAAGTCTTCCCGGAGCCGGTCACTCCGAGGAGCGTCTGGAAACGCTTCCCGGCATGATAGGCATCGAGCAGGGACTGGATCGCCTTGGGCTGGTCGCCTGACGGCTGGTATTTGGATCGGAGATCGAAAACAGGCATACGAAAATATTCCTTCACTTTTAGGGTAGCACACCGGGAATCAGCGCTTCATCCCCCGGAGCTTGGAGAGACATCTCTCGAAAATCCGGACGCCGGCTCCGCGATGCAGGTAGAGATATCCGAGGAAGGCTGCCACCGCTACCCACGCGAGGATGTCGGCATAATATTTGTAATCATTCACGTTCTGCCACAGGCGGTTGAGCGAAGCGAGGCCTGCATAGCCGAGCACCATGTAGCCGAGGTCCTTGACGAAGTTTCCGAGGAAAGAGGCTATGAGGAATACTCTGGTATTGATCTTCACGATTCCGCACGCGATCGAGGTAAGCGTGACCGGAAAGAACGGTGTCGCGCGCATCATGAAGAGCGCTCCGCCGTCCTTCCAGTGGTGTCCGCTGAAACGCTGGCCGATACTCTCGACTTCGGCATGGCCCACGCCGAAGAGACGTTGCAGGCGCGGGATGAGGATGTCTTCCAGGCGATCGCCTATCCAGTAATAGAAGTACGCTCCGAAGAGGCGCGCCACATTGCCGATGAGCGCCAGAAAGACGAGCGCTACAAGCGAGCGGCCGTCAGCCAGCGCGAGCGATCCGGTGATTCCCATGACAAGCGAGGCCGGAATGAAGCTGAAGATCTCTTCGAAGAGAGAACCGAGAAAGACGAACCATTCCAAGGGCACTTGGGAAGCGAAAAGGCGGAACCATTGTTCGATAGATCCGAAAAACTGCATCATGCGGGTTTTGTCTGCGTCAAAGAGAAAAAGGGAATGCCGGATTTCTCTCCAAGTATACCTTACTTGTCGAAGTCGGCATCCACGAATGTGAGGGCGATCCCCTTCTTGCCTGCCCGGCCGGTACGGCCGATGCGATGGACGTAGTCGTCGTAGGTTTCCGGAATATCGTAATTGATGACATGCGTGACGTCAGGGATATCCAATCCGCGCGCGGCCACATCGGTCGCGACGAGGACCTGGACTTCGTCCCGGGTGAAGCGCTTGAGTGCGCGGCTCCGGGCCGACTGGGTCTTGTCGCCATGGATGGCGTCCACGCGGAAGCCGCGTTCAGTCAGCTGGCGTGCCAAATGTTCCACACCGCGCTTGGTCCGTCCGAAAATAATCACTTTGGAGAAGTCGCGGTCCAGGAGCAGCTGATGCAGGAGGTCAATCTTCACGTCCTTCTTGCCGACGCGGATGACATCCTGGATGACATTCTGCGAAGTTGCCCGCGGCTTGACGGTAAACGTCAGCGGATCCTGCAGGAACTGCGCGGCGAGCTCGGAAATGAGCTTCGGCATGGTGGCCGAGAAGAACAGGAGGAGACGCGGCTTGCTGATCTGGAGGAGCATCTTCTTCACGTCCTTGAGGAATCCCATGTCGAGCATGCGATCCACTTCGTCCAAAACGACGGCCTGGAAATTCCGCACATCGAGCTTCTTGCGCTCGATGAGATCCAAGAGACGGCCAGGCGTCCCGATCACGAAGTGCGGGTTCCTCGCCAAGGTGCGGATCTGCTCATCGAGGTAAGTGCCGCCGATACAAACGACGGAACCGATACGGAGGCCGTGTGCGAAGAGACGGAACTCGCGATCGATCTGTTCTGCCAGTTCGCGGGTCGGTGCGATGATGAGAGTGCGATGGTTCGGATTCTTGAGCGTCTTGTGGATGAGCGGCAGGAGGAAGGCTGCGGTCTTGCCGGTTCCGGTATTCGCGACTCCGATGACGTCACGTCCTTCGAGGATGACCGGGATGGTCAACCCTTGGATCGGCGTCGGGTGGAGAAGGTTCCGATGGGCGAGATTCTTCTTGATCCGCTCGTCGAGCTTGAAATCATCGAAGTGAGCCACCGGGCTCTCGATGATCGGCAGGTCTCCCGGCTCTATATGGCCCTTGGTAATGCGCGTCAAATCGAACGAGATCTTCCCCAGCTTCTTCTTGTGCTTGATCTCGCCCCGACGCTTCTTCTGGATAAACTTCTTCTTTCCTGGGGACACGGCGCGTTTGCGCTTTCCCCGTACAACTTTCGTTGCCATAAACATACATACTAATGATATTATCTCGCAAAAAGTTGCAAGATAATACATCGTCTGATGTCTTCACTTGCGCGTCCGCCACCCGGGGTGGACAGGAAACAGGGCCCGAGGGTCTGTCTCTTCTTCTTTGCTGGCCAACAAAAACAGCCTATCTATCAGGCTGTATATTCGACATTTAATTAAAGCAGAGATTTATGGCTTTGTCAAACCGGCAGGTTCCGGGGAGCGGCTTTTCCTCCCATCCAAGTGCTCCTGGATGACTTTCGCATCCATTTCCGTGCGGACGCTCCGCTCGGCATACGCGGCTACCTTGAGCCCGGCCACGACGGTGATGCAGGCAAAGCTGACACTCAAGATAAGTATCAAGAGAAAGGCCATGCCGGAGGAAATCTCTCTGCCGAGTCCGAAAGAAGAAGTCATAGGCTAGAGTTCTTCGTCGAGCGTCTTATCGATGATCTGGATGTCCCGGTCGCTTAGATGGTTCGCGCCCCGGTGCTCGCGGAGGGCCCGGACCAACTGATCTTTTTCCCGGCGATCGATGCCGTGGTGGACACCCGGCTCATTGAGCGCCGCATCAGCTGTCTCCGAGAGCCGGTCGATCTCGTTATGCGTCAGACCGCGACTGTAAAGCTTGTTCCGCACATCATTCTTGAAATCACGCGGCATGATGCGTTTGGATGGAAAGAAGAGTCCCATAGGCGTTTCTTTTTTTCAGTATACCCCAAGTACGCCTCCGGGACAAAAGAAAAGGGGCGCGAGAATACATGTACTCGCGCCCCGCATCAGGAACTATGAAGCGTTATTTTCGGATAGAAATCCTGCTCACCTGGGACGACCCTCCTCCAGCGCGCAGTTTCCGTTCCGTTCTTGAGCGCTTGCGAGCGAGAAATTCATCGGCTTCCGCCTTGAGCTTCTGCTCGAGAGACTTCAAGAAATCATCAGGTTCATGGACCGGACTCGGAAACAACAGGATGACCTCTGCACTGACGAGCTGTTTGTCAGCCTGTTTTTCGTCCGCTCCCTTCAAGGAAAGTTTTTTCCTTCCGATGACTGCCCCTTTAGACATAACTGTAGACCCCTTTCAGTAAAACGAAGGTATGGAGTGTGAAATGCCTCGTCGCTTCAAACCAGGCTTTCAGATGCCTTCTCTTCGGAAAAGCCGCTGAAAGTCTGATTCGAAACCCTTCAAAGAACCTATAATCGGATAGTTTAGCTGATTTGAAGGGACGCGTCAATCACCCTCTACTATTATTCAGGCGTCTCCCGATACGCATTGATTACGACCGATAATCGATCACTATAATAGCGCCCGAGTTCCAGGATATTCTCCAGGCTCAAGACGCTTGTCGCCCGGCAATAGCCATCGAACGCCGCCCGGTCTTCCGGTGTCAGCGTGACCGGGGTCACCGTCTGGGCCTGCATGAGATAGTACATGAGAGACTCCGGATTTTCAACATGGTCCAGCCCGAGGGCATGGCCGAACTCATGGGCGAGGACCAGCCGTAGCTCGTCACGATCGCGGAACTGGTACACATTTATCTGCCGTCCCTGGTACTCTCCCTGATCGAACTCTTCTGCCGGCCCATAACGCTCCTGGTATGCCTCGAGCGTATTGTTGAATGTCTCGACGACTTTCCCCTCCGCACGGGCGAGTTTGTTCAGCTGCTCCACCAGAACATTGATCTTCGTACGTTCGGCATTGAGCGCTTCGGCTTCGCGCCGCAGGGCGCTCGCCTCTCCCTGGAGGCGCTCGTATTCGTCCGGCGGCGCCCCGCCTTCCTTGTTCCACTTCTTCACATCGCGCTCGTATTCCGCGAGGCGCGCCTCATAAGCGGCTGCTTTTTTCTCATAGGTCCGGAGGCGCGTATCGTAGTCCGCCTTTGCCGTGTCGTACTTCTTGCCGATGCTTTCCTGCTCGACAGCGGTCTTGGCACCCTCGGCTTCTACCTTTTTCTGCGCGAGCGTCTGTTCCTGGCGCTCATCGAACACCAGATTCACCACGAACGCGGCGGATGCGTCGTGCTGGAAAAGATTCCTTCCGGCATAGGATTCCCAGGGCTTCTCGGCTTCCTCGAGGACCTGCTGCAATTCCGTCCGGCTGATGCCGAAGCGCTCATCCACCGCGCCGAGCGAATAGTCGAGCCTTTCCTTGCAGGGCACCAGGGAAGAGAGGATGAAGACGCCGCCGAAGAGGACGATTAAGAGGACTGCGAATTGTATTCCGAAACGCATACGCTGTTCCCCTTCTCTACGCTTGGCTCTGATTTTTATGAAGCTTCTCTTCCTTGCGCTGGATCCGCTCATCTGCCCCGATCTTCAAGGCCATGAATTCTTCATGGAACTTCTGGATGTCCGAATCCGACATGTTCTCGATATCCAGGAGCTGGTTCCGGGCGTTCCGCATCGAGCGGATGAGCTCGTCGAGCTTCAGGTGGATCGCTTTGTTATCGCGGTTCTGGGTGTTCTGGATGAGGAAGACCATGAGGAACGTCAGGATCGTCGTTCCGGTATTGATGATGAGCTGCCAGGTATCCGAGTAGCCGAAGGTCGGTCCGGAAAAGACCCAGAGCACGACAATAGCTATCGCGAGCACGAACGCCATCGGCGTTCCTACCGCTTCCGATGTCTTCTGCGCGATCCTATGGAACAGTTCGCCTATGCTCATATATTTATATGAAGGATATATGGATATATGCGAGTATTGTACCACCAAAGAAATCCCCAGGAAACAAAGGCAGACAAAAACCCCGCTTCACTTCTATAAAATGAAACGGGGTTAATAGCGCGCGAGAGCAGGCATCAGGCCATCCTCTCGAACACGAAGTGTGCCGCAGGGTCGCAGGCATGCCTGTGAGATACCTTGCGGACATAGAGCCACGGATTACCATTCACCTTCCCGAAAGAGAAGATGAGGAAACCTACTGGCCCGGCAGTCACGATCGTCAGCCACTCGTCGCGATCGGTCTCATACTGGAGACAGAGATCACGTACTTCGCCCATCGAACACTGGCTGAAGCGGTGACCCAGAGCGGATTCGCATAATTCTCCGACGGGAGCTGCCCTGGAAAACCCGAGAGGCACTCCCTCGACGATCACGATTTCCGTCTCCGACGCCCTCTTTTCCAGAACGGCGTCTATGGGACTCCTGGAGAGAAGTTCCTCGGCCAGCGTGACTGCACGCACTCCTTTTTTCTTCAAAGCCTCCTTCGTCTGCTTGTTCCCCATGAAGCGCCCGGCCGGAAGCCAGATGCTTTTTAAAACAGGAATCCGAGAAGAAGGTGCTGGCGTGTGAAAGAACTCTGGAGAGTTATAGGTATCCAGGATACCCTCTGTATCATGAAGCAACATGATGACATCCTTTCCTAACTTTGGTTTCTACACAAATTTTTGTGTTTGTTCTAATAACATTATACACCTTTTTTAGCGATTTGTCAATGGTAGAATCCCGAAAAAAGTCAAGTGGATAACTCCCCTTTTTCAAGCCATTTCTTCTCAAGGCCCCAAAATCAAGGTGTCCGGGTTAGGCTTTTGAGACAAATGAGACAACATCATGTCTCCAATCACCCCGCTAGCTCCTTAATGATCTGGTCAAAAAGTGGCTTCATATACTCGTCAAGCTTTATATCATCCCGCAAGAAAAATGTTTCCAGCTCATTCTTCTCTTTTTTGAGAGCGATAATTTTTCCAAACTCTGGATTCTCGCCACTCTCTATCAGGTTCTTCGAAAAGGCATCGTACTTCTCTAAAAATTCGTCCTTTGTCTCATTCAAAAGAACCTCGTATACCACGGTCATCTTATCTGTCGGACCACCCTCCTTCAGATATGCCTCGTCAAAATACGTAACGCGAGAGGTGTCCGATGCATCAATATCAAGCTCCTCCTTGAGCTCTTTTTCGATGTTATGCTTGAAGTCAAAATATTCGCCTCTCAGGTCATCGTTGTCGATACCCCCACCACAGAGCTGATGGATACCTGCTCGAGAGGTTTGAGGACCCATTTCGCCGAAAATCGTATAATTGTCAGATGTCTCTACTAACACAGCCGTATGGATGATACGCACACCGTTTTCATCAAGCGATTCGACATTCTGGCAATAGAGATAATGGGCATAGTCGGTCTTTTCTACTAGAATATCTATCGCTTTATCGGCAGCCTCCTTGTGCGTCACGGTAAATACCTCTCCACGCTTGTATGGTTTTCCGTTGGCAATGAGCTCGTCCCAGTAGGCATCAATCTTCGCTTGGATTTCTTGAGGCAACCGGACTTCTCGGTTGCTAAACTTCACGATAATTTCTTTGGTAACTGGAGATACTTTGAAAGGCTTCATAGCTCTTTATCTATCTTATTAAACAGGTCCCAAAATTGCTTAGCTCTAGCCTCGTTATGTTTCGTAGAACTTACATAATGCTCAGAATCCCAGGAAAAATAACTCTGATCAACCGAATCTATCAAAAACCGCAATGCTAGCTCTAATGTAACACACTTTAGTGCGGATAAGGCTTCGTCATAACCGAGTGCTACTTCAGGATTTCCTTTACAATATCCCACGATAAATTGTCTAATCCTCTCCGCAAAGCCTAACTTATCATCCAAAGACATCAAAGATCTTAAGCAATCCCCTATATCAATATAGATTGAAGCAAACATGAAAGTATCGTAATCAATAAATGTGTAGGGCTTGTTTTCAGATGAAAAGAGGATATTCTCTATGCGCGGATCACCATGTATCAACTGCCGGAAATTCTCTAAGTTTTTAGAATACCTTTGCAGATTATCTACGATATTATCTAAAGCATCTCGCAAGCTTTCAGGATAGAGGCTTCGCTCAATCATGAAGGCCTTATTGATATAAAAGTCCTTGTCATGGAATCCCTCAACCTTATGCAAAGGGAGATATTCCAACGTAGACAAACTCTTATGCAAAGACCCTAAAAGGTTTCCGATATCAAAATAAGCCTCCTCGTTAAGGAATTCTAGTAAAAAGTCTTTTGCCTCGATGTATTTATAAACCCTCCATATTTCCGACTGAATCAAAACATAATTGCTTCCGTTCTTCGAGTGCACAAGTATGGGACAGGTCCATCCTTGTTTCGTCAGATGCTCTGCTATAATCTCAAAATCACGCATCAAATCCTTATCAAATATTCCCTGCAAGTGCTGGACGATATACCTGGACTGATCATTGTTAATTACGTAGAATGTCTCATTAATAAGTCCTCCAGAAAGTTTCTCGACTTCAACGATCCCGCCCAAATCATACTGCTCCCAGACTTGCTGGATCTTCTTATGCATTGATGAAATCATATGGGAAAGCCTTAATGGAGATCTCATCAAAAATTACCCTACTGGGAGTACCTGAAAGATGCAAGGTCAGGTCAGCAATGTCTTTCGGATGCAAAATATCTTCCTGGACATCCTTATCTACAGAAAGAGACATTTCTGTTAAAACACTCCCTGGAGACAGCAGGATATAGCGTATGCCTGTATTGAGACCGTCAGACTGCAAAGACTTAACCATGCCCCGCAAACCAGCCTTACTCGCTGCATACGCAGGATCTTTCGGACTACCAGAAACGCCCCAGCGAGAACCAATAAAAATAAACATGCCCTTCGTGCTTCTCTCCAGAAAGTGCTCCGTGCCATATTTGGCAATATAGAAAGATCCAGATAAGTTCGTATCTATGGTATCTTGCCAATCCTTACTGTTCGTATTTTCCAGGCTTTTCAATTTTAGTATTCCGGCACAATTAATGATCAAATCAAAGTTAACCGATACCGAACCAAAGAGACGCTCAACATTCTCAGATGACGAGATATCAACCGATTGATAGATAAAGTTTTGGTGGTCCTCTAAGTCTTTCGGCAAATCTTTTGAACGGCTCACTCCATACACGCTATGACCATCTTCCAAAAAGACATGGGCAATTTCAGAGCCTATCCCTCCAGTTACTCCTGTAATCAGGACCTGCTTCTGCATCTTATTCATAGATTTTCTTTAAAGCTTCTTCGCTTAATGCGTGCTCAGAACTAAGCACATAGTCTCGGTCATTCTCGTTCAAGTCACCCTTATGCTTCTTATTATAGACAAAGAATTGACCATTCTTGGATACGCACGGAACCTCCTCCTCATTGAAAAGCGCTTCGTGAATAGATTCTGCAAAGGAATTCTCTCCTAAAACCACTGGAATAGTAGCCTTTCTCTTTTTAAGGTATCCCTCCACAAGCTCCGTAATTTTGATGGATGGAGTCTCGATACAGATAACATCTCCATGGACTCCACTGTTCAAAGCATATTCGACCAAATCTACCACATCGCTCTCAGTCAGGATATAACGTGTCATCTCCTGGTTGCGTATGGTAAATGCTTCGCCCCGCTGAATATGATTCTCTAGCTTTTCCAGAACAGAGCCGTTCGAATACAAGATGTTGCCAAACCGGATATTTATAAAATCAACACCCTCAATGTCCGATTCTCGGCTCAGATCTTCGATAGCTTTCTTCGAAGCTCCCATGGCCGAAAGCGGCTTGGCTGCCTTATCAGAAGAACACAAAATGACCTTCCGAACACCCGTGTGCTTTTTCGCTATGTCCCTTACCCTTTTGAAGACCTCGACGTTTTCGGTCATAACTTTTTCCGGAAAAGCAACTCCTACCGAAAAATGCTTTAATGCAGCACAGTGAATAATGTAAGAAATTTCCGTCTGTCCCAAAAAGTTCTCTAGAAAAGACTCCTCAAGAACGTCTCCAAATAGCACATACAGACTTTTGCCATTCCCGCTTATACGCTGCATATCCAATAGTCGAGCTGCTCCTTCTTCCGCCCGGTCGACTACATAAACCCGAAAACCTTCACCAAGAAAAAACCTCGTTAGTATAAGGCCTACCGTCCCGCCGGCTCCTGTGATCAAAATGTTCTTCCCATTCATAATACTTTAGAAAAAAGACGCCCGATATTTACAAAGTATAGGACGCCCAGGATTTAATTCAAAGTTGGCTCACCAAAGTATTTTGTTATGACTGACGGATTATCAGACAGCTTTTTAAAGTTTTCTGGCGTGCCAAAATCATAAAAGAACTTGTTGTTCACAATACCCCAGATGTTTGGCGCTAATCTCTGCATCGATTCTCTCTCAACATAGAGATCCAAGCCAAGGTCTACTGTTCTCAAAAAAGCTTCTTTCCTGAGAGCATAGAAGCCCGTCGTACTGGCCCGCAGTCCGGGAACGCAGTTTTCTGAATCCCACAAGCTCATAACCTTTTTTGATTGAGAGTCAATTTTTACCATCCCAGAATTTGGAACATTCTTGCGAGTAGTCACCAAAACAGAACAATGCGCATCTCTCTCTACATGTGTTTCGATGAAATGCCGTAGATTAAGATTCCAAATATTATCTGCCGTTAGCAAGAGCGTATCCCTACACTTTACTTGGGATACTCCAACATAAGAGCTCTGCGCCGTACTCTTTGGATACTTTTCTACGACAAGCCTTACTGAAGAAGGAAAATTATTTCTAATCTCATCTTCAATCAGCTCGGCCTGAGATACCTGGCTACCGGTTACCACAATATCTGATATGCCGTTATTCAACAGCCAGAAAATCACATACCGCAGAAACGGAACCCCATCAAACGGCAGAAGACACTTTGGCTTATGTTTACATATATCACCAAGGCGAGTTGCTCGTCCTGATGCAATAATAACCGCTGACATATTCATCAGAACCTCCTATGAAAGCTCCTACCATAAGCAAGAGTTTGTCTGATCTCAAGTGAACTAGACTCAATAACTTATTTTAAAGGTGCAACAAGATACAATACCTTTATTTCGGGCTTTTGTCAATATTGAAATATTACTGTGATATGAAACCTAAAAAAATAAAATCGCCCCTGGAGAGGCGACTTTATAGCACAAAATTCCGCACCCTTGGGTGCGGAATTTTGTTTAATGCGGGAGCGACGGGACTCGAACCCGCGACCTTCTGCGTGACAGGCAGACGCTCTAACCAGCTGAGCTACACCCCCATAAACCGGTGACAGGGGTGAGGATCGAACTCACGACCTAGGGGTTATGATTCCCTCGCTCTAACCATCTGAGCTACCCTGCCCTGTTGCCTTTTTTTTGAAAAAACAAAAGCCAGAGAACCGGCCCGTTTCTTTGTTGCGGGGGGTGGATTCGAACCACCGACCTTCTGGTTATGAGCCAGACGAGCTGCCAGACTGCTCTACCCCGCTCTGTTTGTCTATTATATACCGTTTCTGTGGGTGATCCAAGATTCGAACTTGGGACCTCGTCATTATCAGTGACGCGCTCTAACCAACTGAGCTAATCACCCCCGAGACACTAAAAATAGCACTTGGAAAGATACCACGATCCGGGAAAAGAATCAAGAGGCAGAAGAAAGGATGCCCTATGACAAGCACCTTCTTACCCTGGTGGACCCTATCGGATTCGAACCGATGACCTCCGCTTTGCAAAAGCGGCGCTCTACCAACTAAGCTAAGGGCCCATTGCTTATAGTCAAGTCGAGAAACTTTCTTCCTTGTCCCGACTTGAGAAACTTTTCTCTTCTGATTGCAGATACTTTATCTGAATATTCTTCTGTATATACTAATATGAAAGGGCTATTTTGTCTCGTAAACTTATTCGATCCTAAGTTATGTTCTTTTAATCGTGACAATGGGTCCTTGCCGGTATAACCCGTATATCTCTTCCCATTCCTTTGGCTTTTCAATACGTAGACTGTAAACATATAGCTGTGCTGACGCTCACCCCAGCCGAAGGCTGGTCCGCCTCTGGCGGAAACTAAGCTAAGGGCCCAGATAGTCTATTTGTAAACGCTCATGATTATATCGAGAAAACGCCTCTTTGTAAAGAGAACAATTTGCCAGGACAAAAGGCTTGCGCCACAATAGCGGTATCCGAAATACAAAAATGCAGAAGGAGGAATACAAATACTTGAATGCGTTCCGCAGTCTGGCGCCGGTCGGCGACAAGACGCTCCGGCTCCTCCTGGAGCGTTTCGGTTCGGCCGAAGCCGCCTGGAAAGCCTCGGCCGTCGATTTCGCTGCGATGCCCGGCATAAGCAAGAGTGCTGGGGAAGCCCTCGCCAGAAGAGAGACGCTGGTAAACCCCGAAGAAGCCTGGGAGCTCGTCGAGAAGGCGGAGATCCGCATGCTCCGCGAGGATGATCCGCTCTACCCGCGCGTCCTCCGCGAAATTCCCGACCGTCCCCTCTTCCTCTATGTCCGCGGCAGTTACGATTGGACCAGAGAAAAGCCGGCCATCGCCATCGTCGGCTCGCGCAAGTTCACCCACTACGGCGAGCAGGCAGCCGAACGCCTTGCCTACGACCTAGCCCGGGCCGGCTGCGTCATCGTCTCCGGACTCGCCTTCGGCATAGACAAGATCGCCCATACCGGAGCGCTCCAAGCGGACGGCGAAACGCTTGCCGTCCTCGCCGGCGGGATTGATGATGCCGGGATCAACCCGCGGAGCCACGTGCCGCTCGGCAAGCGCATCCTCGAGGCCGGCGCCCTCGTTTCCGAATTCCCGCCCGGTACCATACCGCTCCCCGCCTACTTCCCGATGCGGAACCGCATCATTGCCGGCATCTCCCTGGGTACGCTGGTCATAGAAGCTGCCGAGCAAAGCGGCAGCCTCATCACCGCCCGCCTCGCTTTGGAGTACGATCGCGAGGTCTTCGCCGTTCCCGGCTCCATCTTCTCGCCGGCCTCTGCCGGCACCAACGCCCTGCTCCGAAGCGGCGCCAAAGCCGTGACGAACGTCCGCGATATTCTCGAAGAATTCCCGCTGTTTTCGGAGTCCGGCAAAACGCCCGGACAGGCGGAAGCGAAGCCCTCTCTTCTCCTCTCGGAAGCCGAAGAGAAAGTCCTCGCTGCGCTTTCCCACGACCCCCTCCACGTTGACAGGATTATTAAAGCGGCTAGACTGGGAACCATTGACGTACAGTCAGCTTTGACGATGCTCGAGCTGAAAGGGATTGCCAGAAACATAGGAGGCATGCACTATATACGGCAATACCCTTAATTCACCCAACTTTCCTTTCTCTATTATATGAAGCTCCTCATCGTCGAATCGCCATCCAAAGCCAAGACTATCGAGAAGTACCTGGATAATGAGTACCGCGTGGTCGCCTCTATCGGGCATATCCGGGACCTCCCCAAAAACAACAAGAAGGCCATCGACATCGAGGGCGGCTTCGTGCCGCACTACGAAATCTCCCCCGGCAAGGAGAAGGTGGTTTCGGAACTGAAAAGCCTCGCCAAGAAAAGCGACGAAGTACTCCTCGCAACCGACCCCGACCGCGAAGGCGAAGCGATCGCGTGGCACGTCGCCGAAACCTGCGGCCTGAAGAAACCGAAGCGCGTCCTCTTCTACGAGATCACCCCAAGCGCCGTCAAAGAAGCGATGAAGCATCCGCGCGACCTCGACGAACATCTGCGCCGCGCCCAAGAAGCGCGCCGGGTCCTCGACCGGCTCGTGGGCTATGATCTCTCCGGCCTGATCTGGAAAAAGGTGCGCTACGGACTGTCCGCCGGGCGCGTCCAATCCCCTGCGCTCCATATACTCGTAACGCGGGAACTGGAGATTCGCGCCTTCAAACCGGAAGCCTACTGGGTGCTCACGGCCGATGTCACGACGCCTAAAGGCGAGCTCATCACGCTCACCGCGACCGAAGAGCCACGGAACGAAGCACGTGTCGAGGAGATTCTTGCCCTCGGCAAGAAAGGCTCCTGGAAAGTTACCGACGTGAAAGAAACGGAAGTGGCCAAGCGTCCCCGCGCGCCGTTCACTACTTCTACCCTCCAGCAGGCAGCGAGCTCGCGCCTCGGCTTTTCCCCGAGCCGCACCATGCGCGTGGCCCAGAAGCTCTATGAGAATGGGCACATCACCTACATGCGTACCGACAGCACCTCTTTGAGCAAAGAGGCTATCGGGACCATCGCCAATGCGGTCGAGAGCGAATTCGGGAAAGACTCTCTCTCTATCCGCCAATACAAGACCAGGAGCAAGAATGCCCAGGAAGCCCATGAGGCGATCCGTCCGACGCGCGCCGACAAGAAGACTGCCGGCACCACCGACGAAGAAAAGAAGCTCTATACTCTCATCCGTGTCCGCACGCTTGCTTCGCAGATGAGCGATGCCCGCACGCTCCGCACCAAGATCACCGCGAATACCGGAGATGAAGGCATGCCGGACTTTACCGTAACCGGCTCACGCCTGCTCTTCGCCGGCTGGCTCGCTCTCGACACGGCCGCTCAAGGCGAAGACACGATGCTGCCGAAAACCGCCGCAGGAGAGGCGCTCGCCTTGAAGGATCTCCGTTCCGAAGGCAAAGAAACGCTCCCGCCCAACCGCTACTCCGAAGCTGGTCTCGTGAAAGAGCTCGAGAAGCGCGGTATCGGCCGGCCGAGCACCTACGCCTCGATCATCAAGACCATCGTCGACCGCGGCTATGTGACCAAGGATGGGAAAGCGCTCGTACCCACAGAAACCGGTGAAGTCGTCGACACCTTCCTTTCCGAACACTTCCAAGACTTCGTCTCGGATACCTTCACCGCAGAAATGGAAAACAAGCTCGACGATATCGCCGAAGGCACGCGCGACTACGAGGAAACGCTCCGCGAATTCTATACCCCCTTCACCAAGGAAGTGAAGTCCAAAGACAAGCTCGAAAAGATGACGAACCTCGGGGACGCGCCTGAAGGCACCGTCTGCCCCAAGTGCGGAAGCAAGATGATCGTGAAGCTCGCCAAGAACGGCAAGTTCCTCTCCTGCTCGCGTTTCCCGGAATGCGACGGAGCCCGGACCATAGACGGCAAAGAGCTCGAAGGCCCCAAAGAGACCGGCGAGGCCTGTCCCAAGTGCAAAGACGGCAAACTCGTGGAGCGCGACGGGCGCTTCGGGCGCTTCGTGGCCTGCTCCAATTATCCGAAATGCAAATACATCAAGAAGGATGAGTCATCGATGCCGACCACCGGAGTGAAATGCCCCGTCTGCAACAAGGGCGAGATGGTCGAGCGGCGCGGACGCTATGGCATCTTCTACAGCTGTTCCAACTATCCCGACTGCAAGAACGCCATCAAGTCCAAGCCGACCGGAAAACTCTGCGAGTATATCCGCGAGGACAAAGGCGGCAAGCCCTGCGGCGCGCTCATGATGGAGGGAACCAAGACGATCCCCGAACGCTGCAGCGACAAGACCTGTCCCAACCACAACCCGCACAAGCTGGAAAAGAAGTAAACCGAAACTCCCCTTTCCGGGGAGTTTTTTCTACGCGCTGTTTGAAAGATTTTCACATTATCCTTCTCAATTCCTTCCACGCCACCAAGAGGACAAGCCAGCCGATCGTCACGAGAACGATCATGGCTCCGCTTGGAAAAGCGAAGAGTTGCGCCAAGAGAAGTCCGAGAACAGTGCTTGAAAGCGAAAGGAGAAGAGCTATGAAAAACGTTTTCCAGAAGCCTTTGCCAAGCTGCATCGAAGCGAGGACAGGGATAACCAGAAGCGCTCCAATCATGAGCGATCCGACCATAGAAAGGGCCAGCGTAATGAAAGCGGTCACTGCAAAGAAAAAAAGAAATTGGAACAAGCCCTTCGATACCCCGCTCACTTGGGCCAATTCTTCGTCGAGAGCCATCATGAAATATTCTTTCTGGTAACGATACACCGCTATTCCCAATACCACGAGCATCAGAGCTAGTACACCGATCTGAAGCCACGTCACCTCCGCAATGCTTCCGAAAAGAAAACTCTCGATCCCGCCATGTTCCTCGCGATCATGAGCGTGCCCACCTTCTTCATGGATGTCCAGAAAAATGATGGAAAGCGCCAGGCTGCCCGAAAGGAAAAGCGCCATAAGCGCATCCGTCGACGTCTTCCATCTCGTTCTCGCCCGTTCGATTCCGAGGCTAGCGAGAAACGTGGTCGCGAATGCCCCGATAAGCATGGGAATGCGGAAAAGAAGAGCGAGAGCGATCCCGAGCAGTCCGACATGGGAAAGAGCATCTACCAGAAGAGAGTACCGCCTCGTCACCAGATATAAGCCGATCATCGGAGCAATGGCAGCAAGAAGCAGGCCTGCGACGAGAATCTTTTGGAAATGAGAATCAAGAAAAATTTCAATCATACGCGTGCTTTAGTGACGGTGATGAATAACGCGCTCTCCGTGAGCCAGGATACGATCAAGATCTTCTCCGCTTATTTTCTTGGTTTCAGAATAACCCAAGACCTTTTTGTCCAAGCAGAGAATATGGCGCGTATCACGGGAAACGACGTCATGATCGTGAGAAACGAGGATAATCGTCATGCCTTTTTCGTGAAGCTTCCGCAGCAGGGTGTACAGATCTTCCTCGTAACTCGTATCGATGCTCGTGGTAGGCTCATCGAGAACCAAGAGCTCCGGTTCCGAAACCAGGGCTCTGGCGATAAAGACGCGCTGACGCTCCCCTCCAGACAGCTCTCCCAAGCGACGGGATGCCAGATGGCCGATGCCGCACAACTGAAGCGCCTCCATAACCGCTGTCATCTTAGAGGGTTTCCGATTACGATCAGCATAGCCGCTTCTTACCACCTCGAGCACACTGGCAGGGAAATTCAAATCTCCGCGAAAAACATTCTGCGGAATATAGCCGATTTTCTGCCAGCCGCGAAAAGCATTCAGCGGCTCGCCGAACAGTTCCACCTCTCCTCCTTGAATTTTCTCCAAGCCCAAGAGAAGACGAAGCAGCGTTGTCTTGCCGCTCCCGTTTCCGCCGAGGATGCCGAGGTAGTCTCCTTTTTCCACTTCGAAACTCACGTCTTGAAGCGCGCTGATCTGCTGACCATATGAATATGTGAGATGGGAAACTTTTACGATGGTCATAGCGTTATCACATGGAATAAGCGCAAGTCTGGCACAAGCCGAAAAATTCAAGCGAATGGCGGAGGATGGTGAACCGGTGCGCGCGGCCGATAGAGCGCTCCTGACGGAGGATCTCCCGCTCATCCAGGTCGATATCCTCGATGCGCTCGCATTCCAAGCATACCAGATGGTGGTGATGCGCGAGAGCGACGCGCTCGTAGTATTCGCGCCGGCCACCGAGACTGATCGGGCGGATAGCGCCGAGCGCCTCCAGCCGATCAAGATCCCGGTACACCGTCGTCTTGTTGACCATCACTCCTCGCTTCTCCATGAGCGCGAGTATTTCCGGAGCCGAGAGCGGCTTGGCAGTGGAGTCGAACACATGAGCAAGCGCTCGGCGGGCAGGGGTGAGCCGCACCTTCTGGTCTTTCAAGAGAGAAATAATGGTTTCTTGTTTTATCATGTTTTCATGTTAATGCAACTAAGTTGCATTTGTCAAGAAGGGGAGAGGGGAGCGCAAAAAATCGAAGGATTCCTTTGAGAAAAGCAAAAAATAAAGCTTCCTCGAAAGCTTCTTCTTGGAATCCGCCGCAAAAATCGGTATACTGGAGAATATACGTGCTATGTATACAAAAGCGACACAATTGAAAGATATCTTCGAGGCCGCCGCCTATCCCCTTTCAAGCGATGATGAAAAATTCCTTACAGAAGTCTGCCAATTCTCCGAAGCGGCGCACGCCGACCAGAAACGCAAATCCGGTGAGCCTTATATCACCCACTCCTTGAACGTGGCCAAAATCCTCGCGGAAATCGGCATGGACGAGAAGACCATCGCCGCCGGCCTGCTCCATGACGTCCCGGAAGACACCGCCGTCACGCTCGAAGAAGTCGCAGAGAAATTCGGGGAGGAAGTCGCTTACTTGGTGGACGGCGTCACCAAGCTCGGCAAGATCAAGCTGCGCGGATCGAAGGAGGAATACTATCTGGAAAACCTGCGCAAGATGTTCATGGCGATGGCCCAGGATATCCGCGTCGTGATCATCAAGCTCGCCGACCGCCTGCACAACATGCGCACGTTGGAGCACCTGCCGCCGGAAAAGCAAGCGCGCATCGCCCGGGAAACCATGGAGATCTACGCCCCGATCGCCAACCGGCTCGGTATCGGGGAAATCAAGGGCGAGCTCGAGGATACCTGCTTCATGTATCTCGATCCCGAACACTACGAGGAAACCAAACGTCTCCAGGAAACCTACCTCCACGAAGGCCAAGCATACATGGAACGCATCGTCTCGCTCTTTTCCAAGACGCTCAAGGACGCCAAGATCCAGGTAATCGATATGCAAGGGCGCACCAAGGACCTCTACCGCCTCTACCAGAAGCTCAAGAACCACGACATGAACATCAACCGGGTCTACGACTTGGTCGCGATCCGCATCGTCGTCCCGGAAATCGCCGACTGCTACGAAGCCCTCGGCATCATCCACCGCGAGTACCGCCCCATGGTCGGCCGCATCAAAGACTACATCTCCCTTCCCAAGCCGAACGGCTACCAGTCCCTCCACACCACGATCTTCGGTCCCGAAGGCCGCATCATCGAGGTCCAGATCCGTACCCAGAAGATGCACGACGAGGCCGAGTACGGCATCGCCGCCCACTGGATGTACACCGAACGCGAGCGTCCGGGCTGGCGCAGCTTCTTCCAGCGCCCGAAGGCCGCCGCACTCAAGGGTGCACGGCCGAAAGAACTCACCTGGGTCAGTCAGCTCAAGGAATGGCAGAAAGAGATCGGCCGCGATGACAAGGAATTCATCGAGGGATTGAAAATCGAATTCTTCAAGAACCACATCTTCGCTTTCACGCCGAAAGGAGATATCATCGATCTTCCCGAAGAGGCTACCCCGATCGACTTCGCCTATGCTATCCACAGCGAGATCGGCCACCGGGCTATGGGAGCCAAAGCCGACGGCAAGATGGTGCCGCTCGATTATCACATCCAGAACGCCCAGGTGATCGAAATCCTCACTTCCAAAGAAAAAAAGAAGCCGAGCCGCGATTGGCTCAACTTCGTCAAGACTTCCAGCGCCAAGTCTCACATCCGCCGCGAACTCCGCAACAGCGAATTCCAGAAATAATTACTCCTTCGTCACGCGCATCACTTCTTCCAAGGAAGTCACTCCCTGGACGATTTTCAGAAAACCGTCTTCCACCATCGTGGACATGCCGTTCTCTTTCGCCTTATTCTCGATTTCTTCGCTCGTGGCTGATTGGGTGACCATCTTGCGTATATCGGTATCCATTTCCAGCACCTCATAGATGCCGTTCCGGCCCCGGTAGCCTTCTCCGCCGCATTGGTCGCAGCCAGCCGCTTTGTAGAAAGTGACTTCTTCCCAGGTCTTGGCGTCTTTCAGGTATTTCTTGCCTTCGCTATCATTCTGGAGGAATTTCATGATTTCCTCGATATCGTAGGATTTGGCCAGCGCCTCCACCTCTTTCTTCTCGAGATGGTACGGCTTCCGGCATTCCACACAGAGACGGCGTACGAGACGCTGCGCGACGATAGCATTCGTAGTAGAAGCGATGAGGAACGGCTCGGCACCCATGTCGAGCATACGCGGGAGAGCGGCCGCGGCGCTGTTGGTATGGAGCGTCGAGAGCACCAAGTGGCCGGTCATGGCGGCATGGAGCGCGATCTCGAGCGTCTCTTGGTCGCGGATTTCTCCGACCATCAGGATATCCGGGTCCTGGCGCAGGAGCGCGCGAAGCGCCGCGGCGAACGTCATACCGATCTTCGTCGAGATCTGCGTCTGGTTGACGCGCGGCATGCGGTATTCCACCGGGTCTTCAACGGTAGAGATGTTCACTTCCGGAGTATTCAGGATATCCATGATCGTGTAGAGCGTCGTGGTCTTGCCGGACCCGGTCGGGCCGGTCACCAGGATCATACCGTTCGGCTTGTTGATCTCGCGCTGGACGATCTCCAAGGAGTGCGGGTGGAGCCCCATCTTTTCCAAGGTCAGCCCCTTCGACGATTCGTCGAGGAGGCGCATCACGATCTTCTCGCCGTCGAAGACAGGCAGGATGCTCACGCGGAAGGAAATCTTGTAATCGTCCTTCTCGATCTTGAAGCGTCCGTCCTGCGGCAAGCGATGTTCGTCGAGCTTCAGGTTCGAGAGCACCTTGATGCGCGCTACGATGCCGAGCGCGGTATCCTTCGGAAGCGTCATAGCGTCATGCAGCACGCCGTCGATGCGGTAGCGTACGTGCACTTCTTTCTCCTCCGGCTCGATATGGATATCGCTCGCGGACTCGAGGATCGCGTGCTTCAGGAGCGTATCGACGATACGGATAATCGGAAGGCCGGCGGCCATCGCTTCGAGGTTCTCTTCTTTCTTCTCACCGCCCTCGCCTTTCACCTCGCCGGTCAGGATATCGCCGAATTCCGCCTTGAGGCTCTTCTCGTACTGGTGGAGCGCCGCCTGGATAGACTCGCGGCTCGTAAGACACGGCACGATCTTGAGACCGGTTTTTTTCTTGATAAAGTCGATCGTCTGCAGGTCTTCCGGGTTGAGCATGGCCACCTTGAGATCGGAGCCGCTCTTCTGGAAAGAGACGATGTTATATTTCTTGGCGATGAGTTCCGGAACGATCTGAAGGATCTCGATAGGAATCGCCTCCTTGGAAAGGTCGACGAACGGGATGCCGAGGATATACGCGTACATCTTCTGAAGCTCCGGTTCCTTGACCAGATCCTTCTCCAAAAGCACGCTTCCGAGATCTTTTTCTTCTTTTTTCGCCTGGGACACAGCCTCGTCTATCTGTTCCTTCGGGAGGATGTTCGAATCCGCCAAGAACATGCGGAGCTGTTCTGTATCGATGCGCATAGCTGTTTTGTTTTCGTGTTTTTATTATACCACGAGGCGGCATCGCTTTCCGCAAGAAAAAACAGCGGTCGCCCGCTGTTTTCCTTGGTTTACATCATGCCTCCCATTCCCGCCATCGGATTGGCTCCGGGGCCGGGCTCGGGCTTTTCCTCTTCCACTACCGCCGCCTCGGTAGTGAGGAGCAGCGCTGCGACCGATACGGCATTCTCCAGCGCCGTGCGGGTCACCTTCAGCGGATCGATGATACCGGCTTTCAGCATATCGTTCTCGAAGCTATTCTCTTTGGCATTGTAGCCGTAGTTCGGAAGCTTGCTCTCGAGCACGCGGTTCACCACGACCGCTGCATCCTCTTCTCCGGCGTTCAGAACGATCTGGCGGATCGGTTCTTCGAGCGCCTTCGTGACGATCCGGTACCCGGAAACATAGTCGTTGTCGATTTCCGTATTGTTCTTGTCAAAAGCCGCAAGGGCCGTCTTGGAGGCTTTGAGAAGTGCCGTACCGCCGCCGGACACGATCCCTGCTTCAAGGGCTGCCTTGGTCGCCGCGACAGCGTCTTCCATCTTGTGCTTCATATAGGTGAGCTCGGTTTCGGTCGCCGCGCCTACGCGGATCACCGCCACGCCGCCCGCAAGCTTGGCCAGGCGCTTCTGGAGCTTCTCGCGCTCGTAGGACTTGGTAGCGTCGGTCTTTTCGTGGAGCGCCTTGATTTCTTCTATGCGCTCTTCGAGAGCTTTCTTCTTGCCCTTGCCGCCGACGATGGTCGTGTCGTCCTTGGTGGCGATCACCTTCTGGGCGGAGCCGAGCATAGCGAGTGTCGTCGCTTCGAGCTTCATCCCCTTGTCTCCCGAAACGACGGCCGCGCCAGTCAGGATCGCGATGTCCTCGAGCAGTGCTTTGCGATTATCGCCGAATTCCGGCGCCTTCACCGCGAGCACGTTCAAGACGCCGCGGATCTTGTTCACCACGAGCGTCGCGAGCGCTTCGCCGTCGATGTCTTCGGCGATGATGACGATGTCCTTCTTGCCGGACTGGGCGAGTTCGTTTAGAAGCGGGACGATCTCGGCGATAGCCGAAATCTTCTTGTCGGTTACGAGAATGCTCGGGTTCGCAAGCTCGGCTCGCTGCCCTTCGGCGTCCGTCATCATATACGGCGAGATGTATCCCCGGTCGAAATTCATGCCTTCGACGATTTCCTTGGAAAGGCCGAGCGTCTGCGACTGTTCGGTGGTCACGACGCCATCCTTGCCGACCGTATCCACGACGTCCGCGATCATCTCTCCCATTTCCCGGGATTCCGCAGAAATAGTCGCTACTTGGGCGATCTCTTCTTTCGAGCTGATCTTCTTGGATTGCTTCAGAAGCGCCTTGATGACATCGTTCTTGGCAGCTTCCATGCCGCGACGGATACCGATCGGATTCATTCCGGTCTCGACGAATTTGAGCCCCTCGCGCACGAGCGCCTGGGTGATGACGGTCGAGGTGGTCGTGCCGTCCCCGGCAATGTCATTCGTCTTCTCGGCGACCTGGCGGATGAGCTCCGCTCCGAGATTCTCGAATTTGTCCGGAAGCTCGATCTCCTTGGCGATCGACACGCCGTCATTCGTGATCGTCGGTCCGCCGTATGCCTTCCCGAGAATGACGTTCCGCCCTTTCGGCCCGAGCGTCACCTTGACCGCGTCCGCCACTTTGTCGATACCGACTTTGATTCTCTTCCGTGCGTCTTCGCTGTATGCTAATTGCTTTGCCATAGTCTTTAATAAAAACAATTATTAGCACTCATTATTATAGGTTGCTAGCCGTGTTCGTCAAGAGAGTTCTAGACCTTGAAGACGATCACATCGCCGTCCTGGACGATATAGTCCTTGCCTTCCAAACGGAGCGTTCCCTTGTCGCGGCCTGCGGCCCAAGAACCGGCTTCCACCAGTTTCTCCCAATGGATGACTTCCGCCCGGATGAATTTCTCCTCGAAGTCTCCGTGGATGGCCGCTCCCGCCTGTGGCGCCGTCGAGCCCTGTTCCACGGTCCAGGCGCGCGTCTCCTGCTCGCCGGTGGTGAAGTATGTCATGAGCCCCAGGAGCGCGTAGGCGCGCTTGATGAGGTCGCCCAGATGCGAGCGTATGCCGAGCTCTTCCGCTTCTTCCGGAGTCATTTCGATGAGCTCTTCCTCGATCTTGATGTCGAGCTTCACGTGCGGGCGGCTCTCGAGTTCCGGCGCGAGCGCGCGCTCGATATCGGAAACATTGTAGACATAGAGGAAGGGCTTCGCGGTGAGGAGCTGCAGGCTATGAGCTATCTTCTTCTCTTCTTCGGAAAAATGTTCCAGGAGCGTGTAGGCGAGCTGTTCGGCTTCGAGGGCGGTCTCGATCTTCTCGAGCACCGCCATCTCGGCCAGCGCTTCCTTGTTTCCCGAACGCGTCTCTTTGATGGTCTTCAGTTTGCGCTTGGCGACCGTCTCCATGTCCGCCAGGATCAGCTCGGTATTGATGATCTCGATGTCTTCCTTCGGCTCCACGCGGTTGTGGACATGGATGATGTCCGGGTTCTCGAACGCCCGCACCACTTCCACGATCGCATCCACTTCGCGGATATTCTGGAGGAATTTGTTGCCGAGGCCTTCTCCCTCGCTCGCCCCCTTCACGAGTCCGGCGATGTCTACGAATTCCACCACGGCCGGGATAATCTTCTTGCTCCCGGAAACAGCCGAGAGTTTCGCCAGGCGCTCGTCCGGCACCTCGACAATCCCGATATTCGGTTCGATGGTGCAGAACGGATAATTATTGATATCGACCGCCTTCCTGGTCAAGGCTTTGAAAAGCGTGGATTTCCCGACATTGGGAAGACCGACGATTCCGACTTTGAGGGACATACGAGAGGAAAATTAGAGAGAAAAAACGCCTTGGAATTACTCCCTATTCTCGCAAAAATAGCGCTCGGCGTCAATAAAAAAGAGGTCTTCAAGCTTGAAGACCTCTTAGAGGATCACTGTTGTGATTTTCAGATAGCCGGCGGTTATGCCGGGAGCGCTTCACGCTCGCCCTGGAAAAAGTTTCTGACGCTATCGAGACACAGCGCGATGCCCGAAACCGTATCCAGGAGATCGTCCTGCTGCTTCGCGCACAGCCAGCGGTAATTCTCCCAGAGGAGCGGTTGGCCGGTATTGTCTTCTTGGAAGTCCGCGAGCCTCTGCGTGCTGTGGACCAAGAGATCGCCAACCAGCATTTCACAAGGTTCGTCACCGAACACATGAGGGAAGCGGCCGAGCTCTCGCCATTCCCGCTTGAAGGCCTGGCTAGTGAAATTTTCCTGCCGCCGAAGCCCGGCCATGACCGATTCGCCAGGAAGAAGATCAAAAGAGATAAAGCCGTATCTACCAGTCTCCTTATCCCTCCGGATGAGGAATTCCCGGTTCCTCGGATCGAACCTGCAGATCTTGTCGATGAACGACGGGTTCTGCCGCGGAGCCCCGTACCAGAGAAGCAAAAGCGCCTTACGTTTCATTGTCCTACCCTTTCCTGCCTGCAAAGAACTGCGGATTTCCCTATCTTTCCCGAGAAACCGGAAAATGTCAAGAAAGGCCCCGTTCAAGCGCTTTATGCTATAATATCCTGGCGATAACCTTTCTCATACCACTATGAATCCGGCGATTTTCAAGGCCTACGATATCCGCGGCATCTACCCGGAGGAATTCAATGCCGATGATGCCTATCGGATCGGGCGCGCCCTGGTCATGCATCTGCGGCCGAAAACGCTCGGAGTCGGCCGGGATGTGCGCGAGTCCAGCCCGGAGCTCTTCGAGAGTTTCACTCGAGGAGTCATGGAACAGGGCTGCGATGTCATCGACCTCGGCATCATCACCACCCCGATGGTCTACTTCGCCGCCGGCCGCCTCGATATCGACGCCGCCGTCTCTATCACTGCGTCCCACAATCCTCCCCAATACAACGGGATGAAGATCGCCCTTCGCGGCGCGATTCCGGTCGGCGAGAATTCAGGGCTGCGCGATATCCGCGACCTGGCCATGGCCGGAACCTTCGAAGAAGGCAGCTCTGCCGGCAGCATAGAAGCCGAGGATATCCGCCCCGCTTACTACGGCTACTTCAGCGCCTTCGCCGATCTGGGCGACAAGAAATTCACTCTCGCGATCGACACGGCAAACGCTATGGGCGTACTCGAGCTCCCGATCTACGAACAGCTCGCGGAAAACATTTCTCTCATCCGCCTCTATGACGATCTCTCGCAGCCGTTCTCCTGCCATGAGGCCAACCCGCTGAAAGCCGAGACTCTGGAAGAACTCCAGGCGAAGATCCGCGAAGCCGGAGCCGACCTCGGGATCGCCTACGACGGCGATGCTGACCGCATCGGGTTCGTGGACGAGGCCGGAACGATCATCCCTATGGATCTCATCACCGCGCTTATTGCGAAGATCATCCTCGAGAAGAAGCCCGGGAGTACCATCCTCTACGATCTGCGCTCTTCCCGTTCGGTCAAGGAAATCATCGAAGAGAACGGAGGGGTCGCCATCGAATGCAAAGTAGGCCACGCCAATATCAAGAAGCAGATGCGCGAAACCGGCGCTATCTTCGCCGGCGAACTTTCCGGCCACTACTACTTCGAGGAGAACTCTTTCGCCGAAGCCGGCACGCTTCCGGCGCTCCTCCTCCTCAATCTCATGGCGGAGACCGGCGAGAAGATCTCCGAGCTCGTCCGCGAGACGAAGCGCTACTTCCACTCCGGCGAAATCAACAGCGAAGTCGCGGATAAGGAGCGCGTCCTCCAGGATTTGAAAATGCGCTACGCAGACGGCAAGATGCACGAGCTCGACGGCCTCAAAGTCGAATATCCCACCTGGTGGTTCAATGTCCGCGCCTCGAATACCGAGCCCCTGCTCCGGCTGAACCTCGAAGCCGAAACTCCCGAACTCCTCGCCGAAAAGCAGGCCGAGCTCCTGGACATCATCCGGAGACAAGCTTGACCGCTTTCCCGCACAGGAGGTATACTGGTCCCAATGGACCAGAAAACGCCCCAAGTGAATATTTCTTCTCAAGCGTCATAAACCGCCCCGATTGGGCGGTTTTTTTCTGGCCGAAATCGGTTCTTTCAAACAAAGGGGTCTTCTATGCACCAGACGACGCTCCTCGCCATCGACTGGCATGATGAAATCCGGAAGCTCCGTGCTGACGGACATACGGTCTGCCCGCTCATGGCGCATGTCCCCGGCAGCTCCAGACCGCCGACCTGCCGCTGCGATATCGAAACGCTGCGACGCGTCTTCCTGGAGGAAAACACGCATTGCACGGAAGGCGATTGCTGCCTGCCGCGCATAAACTCCCCCAGGGAAGCCTGCAACGAAGCGGCCACCTATCATCGCAGACATCCTTACTGACAAAACGCCTCCCCGGGAACATCCGGCGAGGCGCTTTTTTTCGATTCCAAATTCTAGAGGGTTACCACCCGAGGTATCCGCCATCCAGGTTTTCTGCGGCGATACTGTGCTCCTTCAGCTTCTCTTGAGCAAGACTGGAACGGCCGCCGGAGCGGCAGCTGACAACGAGTGTCACCTGATCCAGCGTTTTTCCGCATTGCCCGGCACACTCTTCCAGGCGGGCCTTGAGCTCGTCTTTCGGCAGCGAGCACACGAAGCCCACTGGCAGATTGACATAATTCTTCGGACGCGATGGAAGAAGCGGCTGGTCTGCGACCTCATCCGTCTCCCTCACATCGATGATCAGGAGACTGGATGGATTCTTCTCAAGCATCTCTTTCAATTCTTTGCTTTGCATAGTTTTTTTGATTCTTTAACGGTTGATTATTTTGTGTTCTCTTCCAGAGAAACCTCGAAGAGTTCCGGCGTCGGCGGCTTGTGCTGATCCAGAAGCGCGATGAAATCTTCCTTTCTTCTTTCTACTGCCAGCCTGAAGCGTTCATTATTCTTTTTCTCGGCATCGATGGTCGAAGAGACAATTCCCTGGTAATTGTGAGCCGGGTAGATCACTGTTTCCACAGGCAGCGCCGCAACGCGGCGCAGGCTCTCGTAAAGCCGCTCGCTCTCCCCTAACTGGAAGTCGGTCCTTCCGGTACCGCCGATCAAGAGCATATCCCCAGTAAAGAGCGCGTCTCCGACCTTATAGGAGAGACTCTCATTCGTGTGTCCGGGAGTATGCCATACTTCTATTTCTGTCCGGCCGATCGAAAGCGTATCGCCATCTTTGAGCGGGAGATCTTTGCTCGGTGACGGAGAAAGTGCGCTCATAGCTATCCGAGCGTCTGTCTTTTCGCGGAGCATCCGGCTAAGCGATACATGGTCGGCATGAGTATGCGTTTCCAAGAGATATCGGAGCGTGATTCGGGGATGAGCTTCGAAATAAGCGTCGTATTCCTGTTCCATCTCCTGGCTCGGGTCGATGAGCACGGCTTCTTGTGTCGCTGTATCGACAATGAGATACGAGAGACAGCCTCTCTCGGAATGGAATGGGTGGACTTGAAACATCTTTTCCATAGGCATTCCGTTAGCTTATCTTGGTATAGAGCCGGAACATCTCATCGACGACCTTCTTGTCTCCCTTGAGCTCGCGCCCCAGGCAGTCTGCCATACGGTTCGTCACGATCGTCCGCCTGGCCGACCGTAGGAGGCCGATAACGGAATCGATCTGCTGTACCGTCGCCAGGCAATCGCTCCCCTTCTCTTCTGCCATCATGAGCACGGTCTCAAGCGTGCCGCGAGCCTTCTTGAGCGAACGAACTGCGGCTTCAGTCTTGTTTATTGTCATAGTCATGGTATTGCTTTATTTCATTAACCTATATCATAGGTTATAGGTATTAAGAAAATCTGTCAAGAACTGCTCCCGGAAAGCGAAAGCCCAGACCTTTCGGGCCTGGGCGCTCTCCTGAAGAAATCTTATTCCTCTTCTTACTCTATTCCGCCGGAAGAAATCCGACCCTTTCCCTTACCTGCGTCATCTTGGCGCTGGCAAGCGCGCGCGCCTTCTCAACACCCTTACGGAGAATCTCCTCCACCGCTTCATCAGAAATGCCCGCAAGCTTTTCTTGAAACGGGGTAAGGAATCCTACAACGACTTCCGAAAGCCCTTCTTTGAAGTCACCATAACCCTTACCCTGGTACATTTCCTCCACTTCCTGCGCCGTCTTGCCGGAGAGAAGCGTGTAGATGTTGATGAGATTTTTGAGCGCCGGCTTATCATCGCTGTAGACGATTTCCGATCCGCTGTCCGTCACCGCTTTCTTGATTTTCTTCCGTATCGTGTCCGCATCGTCCGTAAGAGAAATATAATTATATTCCGATGCGGCTGATTTCGACATCTTCTTGCTCGGATCGTCGAGGCCCATGATCACCTGCCCTTCTTTGGACAGTTTGCCTTCCGGAATCACGAATGTTTCTCCGAAGCGGTCATTGAAGCGCTTCGCGAGCGTGCGCGTAAGCTCGATGTGCTGCATCTGGTCCTTCCCGACCGGCACCACCGCCGTGTCATAGAGAAGAATATCGGCAGCCATGAGAACCGGGTAAGTGAAAAGTCCGGCCCCGGATTCAGACGCTCCGCCCTTCTGCGATTTGTCCTTATACTGCGTCATCCGTTCCAATTCCGCCATCCGCACAAGCGTTCCGAGAATCCATGCGAGTTCCGTGTGCTCTTTGACATGCGACTGGACGAAGAGTGTGCACTTCTCCGGGTCGATCCCAGCAGCCAGGTAAATCTTCGCGATTTCGAGGGTCTTCTGCCGAAGCGTTTCCGGGTCCTGGGGCGCGGTGATGGCATGGAGATCCGCCACGGAAAAAATCGCTTCGTACTGGTCCTGAAGCTCTCCCCACTGCCTGATGGCCCCGAGATAGTTCCCGATATGCAGGTTCCCCGACGGCTGGACTCCCGAAAAGATCCTCTGTTTCATAACCTAGTAAAAAATCAACAACAAACAATAATACTACCCTATTCTATCACACCGCCGCTATACCCTATAAATGCGACCGCATTTATATGTTATTTTCCGAGAGAGAATATTTGCTTTAAATGCGCTTCATTATCGATATGACTCGCCTCCATAAAACGCACATATTTGCGAGCCCCATAAAACTCAACTAAGAAATCAAGCTCATTCCGACAATCATACGGGTAGACGAAAACGCTATCCTGTAGCCGGTAGAATTCTAGGCGCTTGAGCCAGGAACGGAAGGCGTTACGAAGCTTTTTTCTTTTTTCCGGAATATCGAATATCACTATTCTCCATTTCTTATCCCACTTGGCTGACTTCTGTATCTCGAGAGTCTCGAGATCATAAAGAAGAGTCTTTTCTCGTCCTTTCTCTGTCAGTACCATTTTCCATACACCGTTCTTCTGAAGTCGCATATCTACCAGCCGCGACTCATAAAGGCTTTGGATGGAACGTTCGAGTTTCGACTTGGAAATATTCTTCCATTCTTTCCCCATGAGACCCGCTATGCGAAAATACTGTTTCGGCGACTGGGTGAATCCCAAAGCCACCCCTCCTAGGAGGACAAGTAGTATCTTTTTCTGTATCGGTCCCAATCCTTTCATAGAAAGTTCTAGTCATCCTTTAAAATATACCATATAAATGCGACCGGATATAAAGGGTATGTTATTTTTTAAATACTGCAAATCAGGTAAGTTACGCCATTTAAAAAACAGCCTTTAGTAAGGCTGTTTTTTAAATTTTCTTATACCTCGATGACCACAGGGAGAATCATCGGCCGGCGTTCCGTCTTTTGGAAGAGGAACTGACCGATGCCTTCGCGGATCTGGTTTCGGAGCAGTTCCCAGTCGAGCGAGGTATCCTTGGACGTGTTGTCCTTGATGATCTTCTGGACTTTGCGCTTGACCTCATTCACGAGATCGAAGTTCTCCTTCACGTGGATGAATCCGCGCGAAGTGATCTGAACGCTCCCGATGATGTCTTTCTTCTTCGAGTCGATGACAGCCGTAACGACTACCATGCCGTCAGCCGCCAATACCTGGCGATCACGCAGAACGACGTGGCCGATATCACCGACTCCGAGCCCGTCGATGAAGACGTAGCTGGTGTCTGCCTTCTCCTTGATGAGATGCGGGAAGGTATTTTCAGCCTTCGGGACCTCGAGCACGTGGCCGTTATCCATGATGAAGACATTCTTTGACGGGTAGCCCATACGCTCGGCAATCTTGCCGGCTTCCCTGATGAAGTAGTGGTTGGCGTAGACCGGGAGCACATAGGTCGCTTTGGCCTGGCGGATGACTTCTTCGATCTCCCAGATGGTGCCGTGGCCGCCGACGTGGATCTCCATCATGTCTGAATGGATGACGTTATCGCACTTGCGGTACAAGTTGTCCTTCAGGCGCTGGATAGTCCGCTCGTTCCCGGGGATGACCGAGGAAGAGAAGACGATGGTGTCGTTCTTCTGGAGCTTGATGAAGCGATGATTATCGGTAACGATGCGCGAAAGAGCGGCATTCTGCTCGCCCTGGGCACCAGTACAGATGACCACGATCTGATTGTCCGGATACTTATGGATGTCGTTTACGGTAATGAGGGTCTCTTTCTTGGTTTTGAGGTAACCCAATTCCTTGGCTACTTCGATATTCATCTTCATGCTGTAGCCTTCCAAAGCCACGCGCTTGCCCATACGTTCGGCATATTCGATCAGGTAGGCGATACGGCGCACCTGGGATGCGAAAGTTCCGATGATGACACGGCCAGGGGCTTCACGAATGAGGTTCTGGAGGTTGGTGTGCACTTCGGTTTCCGAAGGCGGAAGTCCCTTCTTCAGAGCGCCAAGAGATTCGAGCATCAGGAAGGTCGGCTTCGGAAGGGCTTCGAGGTGGGTATAGGAGACATCGCTCTCGACCGGATTGATCGGCTCATGGCTGATCATCCAGTCTCCGAGATGGATAATAGAACCGCTCGGTGTTACGAGGGCGATACCCATAGCGTCCATGATCGAGTGCTCGACATCGAAGAAGCGCACTTCGAAGACACCGAGCTTGATGCGGTCCTGGAGCGACTTCACGCGAATCATTTTGAGGCTCTTGCCAGCCCCCTTCTGCTCGTCTTCCACTTTGCGCTGGAGGAGCGCCAGAGTGAAATCACGGCCGATGATGGTCGGGTATTTGAGCTGCTTCAAGAGGATCGGTGCCGCCCCGATATGATCGAGGTGGCCGTGTGTGAAGATCACGCCGCGGATATTCTTCTCCTTGCCCTTGAGGTAGCTCACGTTCGGGACGATATAATCGATACCCGGCATGTCTTCCTCTGGGAACTGGAGTCCCATGTCGATGATGACGATATCATTGCCATACTCGAACACGGTCATGTTGCGGCCGACTTCTTCCTGGCCGCCCAGAGGGATGATACGGAGCGTATCAGCCGGGATCGGCGGGACGACATCCGTCTTCTTCGGTGGCTCGAGGTGAGCGCGGACGTTCTGGAAACGGCTATCGCGGCGACCGCCACGCTTACCGCCTTTGCCCGGGCCTCTGCCCTGGGACGGTGCCGGCTTTCCCTTCTTCGCATGCGGAGAAGGAACGCCTGCTTTCTTGACGTCTTTTGCTTGCTCGCGCTTCACGCCAGCTGCATGCCGGCGATCGCTCGCTACACGCGTTGACTGTTCACGGGCGACGATGCCTTCGAAGGCACCGACAGTAGGAGCGGGCTGACTCACGCTTGCGGGCTTTTTTCCGCCCTGAAAACGCTTGTCATCTCCACGCGCCTGAAATACATTTTTTTGCTGCATAACTTTTCTGACCGAAACGAACGTTCTTTCTATTTACATTGAAAAGCTCGCCGGTCGTTTTCTAAAAGATTACTGATAATTATACGAAAGGGCATACGAATGCGTATGCGGAGCGCTTTCCTCTCGACGAAGGAGGCGCTAGATTACTTTCTTGTGCCGAAGGAGGGACTCGAACCCTCATGCTCTTGCGAGCGCTGGCACCTGAAGCCAGTGTGTCTACCAATTCCACCACCTCGGCATGAGGCGAAGAGAGAGAAGACTCTCTCTTTTTTCAATTTTCTGCTTCTATGACGTCAGAAGCTTTTTGAGCTTTTCTACTATATGGACCGGGGTCGGATCTTGTCCGTAGGCCAGGGCCAGATAGTAGGAAGTGAAGTCGCCTAGAGCAATGCTCATGAATACTCTATTAAACACGTTCTTGCCCTTCATGTCAAGTACCTCTACTTCTACGCCCTTCTCGCGGAGCAGTTCGGCCGTGATATCGAAGCGCTTCTGATTGCGCGGATGGTCATCCGTATCCCGAAGCATAATGACGAAGAATTTGGCTTGTGGAAGGGAAAATCCGACCATTTCATTGTGGTTCAATTCCGGGAAATAATTCCAGAATGCCGGCGTTTTGGCGTTCTCGTTCAACTTTATCTTCCAGACCATAGCGACCGAACGCAGACGATCGCCCGCATAGATCACGGGGGTTTTGCCGCGAAGCTTCTCGGAAAGCGCTTTCCCCTCCTCTTCGAGCGAAGCGAGATTCTCCTTGACCTCCCGGGCTCCCGCCAGCACTTCTTCGCGGACGTCCGGAATCATCTCTTGATTCATGAGCACCTGGAGGAGCGCTCCGATAAAGAAACCCGTTCCCATACGCGGCTGGAATCCAGGGCTTGGCAGAGGGAGCTTGATATGCGGCACCCCCCGCTCCGCGCAAAGCGTTTCGAGCTTTCCTCCGGCTGACATGCCGATGCAGGGCAGCTCACGGCGGAGCGCTTCTTCGAAGGATTCGAGTGTCTCTTCGGTATTGCCGGAATAGGAACAGAAAAAGTAGAGAGTGTTCTTTTCGGGGATATCGGAAGCGAGACTATAGAAGCGGTTCTGGAATACCCGGATCGTTTGGGAGGAGTGGCGCGTTGCGATATCGCGGAGATATGCGGCCAGGAGATCGCTCGGAAGGGCCGAGCCGCCCATCCCGGAAATGACGATGGAATCGAAGCTCCCGGGAACGCGAACGTCCTTTGCCAGATCGAATCCCGTCTGGAACTGGTCCGGGCTTTCCAGGATCATTCCGCGGAAATTCGAGGTATCGAGCTCATGCTGCATAAGAAATTTTTATTTTTTGAAGACGCGATCCGTCTTGATGTACCAGTCCTTCATCATGGAGAGGCGATTCGACGGACTGTCGATCCGCGTCACCCCGATCCCTTTCACGCTATCATTCACCACGTAGAGGTAGGTCGGGCTGTAGAGGAAAGCGGCCGGGTTTTCCTTGATGAGGATTTCCTGGAACTTGCGGTAGGCATCGCGGCGTTTGTTCTCGTCCAATTCTTCCCGCAGCCCCTGGAGGGTATCGTCGGCTCCTGTCTCATCGAAAAGCGAGAGATTGAGTCCCGGGTCAGCTTTCTGGCTGGAATGCCAGAAGGAGTATGGGTCGCTCTCGAGCATAGCTGCCTGCCCGAAGAGGAGCGCTTGGTATTCGCGCGGGCGGATGACATTCTTCTGGAGGTCGGCTGCGCTCATCTCGGAGATGTTGATACGGGCTCCGACGGCTTCCCATTGAGACTTCAGGAGATTGGCGGTCTGGACGAGCTCGGGCCAGGCCGGCGTTACGATCTCGATCTCAAGCGGCGTACCGTCCTTGGAACGGACGCCGTCAGTACCCTTCTTCCAGCCCTTCTCATCCAGGATGCTGTTCGCACGGGTAACATCGAAGCGCGGGAACTGGAGATCCGAAGCGTAGCCGTTCATGAACGGCATGAGCGCCGAGACGGCCGTTTCGCCCTCGCCCAAGAGCACGTCCTGGACGATTCTGTCACGGTCGGTCGCGAAGGTGAGAGCTTCGCGCACTTCGTCATACGCGAGCGCCTTGCTCTTCGTCTGATTGAAAAATACCGAGAAGATGCGCGGGATGTCTATCTTGTAGATATGCGAACTTTTGCGCTCCTCGACGGATGCGATGTGGCGCGGCAGGATGCTGTGGATGCCGAGGATCTCTTTGGTATTGTAGGCGGCAAGAAGCGACTCGTCATCCGGATAGAAATGGAAGACGACTTTGGAGATATAGGGCTCGCCTTCGAAGTAGTCCTTATAAGCGCGCATCTCGAGCGAGAGAATGTTGCCGCTCGAATCCTTCTCCGAATCATAGAAGCGGTACGGTCCCGAGCCGATCGGCGCCAGGTTGTAGTCGGCGAGCAGGAATTTGTCCGGAGAAATATTCTCCCAGATATGCTTCGGAAGTATCCCGACCGTCAGGTTCTCGAGGAATCCGAAGTAGGCTTTCTTCAGGGTGAACTGGATGGTATAGCGGTCCACCACGTTCGTTTCTACGGCCAGCCAGTTCGCGCGGAGCGGACTCTTGTAGGCAGGATCCTGGATCGCCTGGATCGTATAGTGCACGTCGTCGGCCGTCACTTCCTCGCCATCATGCCACTTGGCCCCGTGTTTCAGAGTGATCGTATAGACCCGGCCCTCATCGGAGACTTCGTAGTTGTCGGCAAGGCGCTTCACGACCTTGCCTTCCTGGTCGACCGCGAAGAGTCCGGCGTACATGAGCTGGACCAAGTCCGCATCAGCGTCGCTGGTCTGGGAGAGGATCGGATTGATATAGCGCGGCTGGGCTGCGATGCCCTCGGTGTACTCGCCGCCATGCTCCGGCACCTCCGTGGTCGACGCCACGTAGAGCGCCCCGAACCAGAAGACGAGCGCTACCGCCGCCACAGAAAGCACGATGGTCGCCAGAACACGGTCCCGGTATGACAAGGCGAAAAAGACCCGGGTCCATTTGCGCGTAGAAAGACTATGAAAAGGAGAAAATCTGATACGCTTGATTTAGAGATTAGGAAGCCTGCGGCGAGACTCTTCAGGAGAGGCCCATCCGGACATTGACCGCCGAGATGACGATGAACGCCATCCCGAGGCCGACCGCTGCGAAGAGCAGGAATTTCTCGATACCGCGCTTCGTGTAGTAGCCGCCAAAGTCGCCTCCGAAGGCGCTTCCAAGGCCTGACCCACGATTCTGCAGAAGAATAGAGACCATGAGAAGGATAGCGATTACCGCTTGCAGGATCAGGAGAAAACGCATATCTGAAATAAAAAAAGGCCTTTTATAGCGAATTTAAGCCCTTTTATTGTAGCAAAAAAGCGAGGGCACGTCAAAGCACAATTTTAATTATATCACAAAAACTCACTTTAGTCAATAAAGCTTGTTTCGAGGGACATACGCAGGTCTTCCGCTCCCTTCTTCCGCTTATAGACGCTCTGGAGCAGGCCGAGACTGACGAAGAGAGAAAGGAGCGAGCTTCCCCCGTATGAGAGGAGCGGTGCCGGGATGCCGGTCACCGGGAGCAGACCGACATTCATGCCGATATTGATAGCCACCTGCACGAAGAGCATGATGAATATCCCGACCGCCACCAGATAACCGAAATTATCGCTTGCCAGTTCGCCGATACGCTTGACGCGGTACATGAGTACCCCGTAGAGGCCGAGGAGAAGCAGCGCCCCGACGAGCCCCAGCTCCTCGGTCACGACCGCGAAGATGAAGTCTGTGTGCTTTTCGGGGAGGAAGTTCAGCTGCGACTGCGATCCGTGCCCGATCCCCTTCCCGGTCACCCCGCCGCTTCCGACGGCGACAATCGCCTGGATCACGTTGTAGCCGCTCCCCTGCGGATCCGATTCCGGATCGATAAAGGTATGGATGCGCGCTTTCTGATAATCATCCAAGACGAACCAGCTTCCCCCGATAAGAGAAAACGTGAGCAGGCCCAGCACCAAGAGCTGACGGAAACGGAGCCCGGAAGCGAGGATCATCCCGCCCCAGATCGACATGAGGACGAGGCTCGAGCCGAGGTCCGGCTGTTCCAGAACCAGGAAGATAAGCGCGGCCGACAGGACTAGTGACGCGATGACCCGGGTCCATTCTCCGAGCTCGCTTTTCTTCTGGGAAATGAAGCTCGCGAGGAAGAGAATGAGCGAGACCTTCGCAAGCTCGACCGGCTGGATCTGGAAGATACCGAGCGAGAGCCAGCCCGCCGTCCCGCGCACCGTGACTCCGAAGAGAAGCACGAGAAGCAGTGCCCCAAGCGTCACAAAGTAGATCGCCGTGCTGTATTTCGCCACATGCCGATAGTCGAGGGTCGCCATAAAGAACATCACCCCGATTCCCAGGACCATGTATATCGCTTGGCGGAAGAAATAATCCGCTCCGCCGTTCGAAGAGAGGCTATAGAGGGTGAGCAGGCTGATACCGGCGATGAAAAGAGCCGTCAGGAGAAGCGTCCAGTCCAGCTTGCGGAAGAAAGACATCATAGGCTAGTAAGCGCTCGGCGGGGCAATTTCCTGGAATTTGCCGCCGGGGAGAAATGTACGGGTGAAATTGTCCGAGTGGTAGACATCCGCATCGGCTTCCATATCGACCGTCTCGACGTCGCCAGGGAAGGCCTCGGGCCAGACAAGACGGAAGTCTCGCTCTTCATGAGCGCCGACCGTGTTCAAACTTGTCATGTTGGCGGCGAGCGCTTTGCCGTTCCGATCCCGGAGGATGACCTTCACCGTGATGGTCTTGAAATCGAAATCGCTTTCGTTCGAGACGAGACCGTATGCCTCGCTGAATCCCGCCCCGGAAGAGATCTGGTTATAGCGGCGCTGGTAGATATTGATATTCGGCTTTTCCTGATAGCCCGCGAAGCGCTCCCACTCGATGCCGCTTATCTTGAGCGTCACGCTGCTCGGCTGGCCGGAGACAGCTACCCCGATCCCCAAGAGCACCTTCCGCTCTTGCGGCAGGATGAAACTCGCGCCGGTCTCGGTCGCGATGACAGCGCCGCTCGCGTCTTTTATTTCGAAAGCATAGGTGAAAGAGGATGCGCCGGCAGTATCGTTCGGATTATAGACCCGACCCAGAACATCGTAGCGCCCCGCCCCTCCCGGCATGAGCGCCGCTTCTTCGAGGACGAACGGCACACCGGTGACTTTCTCTTCGCAGACGTTCGTACAGATACCGCCGCAGTCGATGCCGGCCTCATCCTGGTTCCGTATCCCGTCATTGCAGCTTTCCGGCACGCGGATGAAGGACCAGTATACGCCGAACGCCAAAAGCCCCACGAAAGAGAGGTAGAGAAAACCGATAAAAAAACGCTTGCGATTGCGGGATCCCAAAAACATATGGATGTCGTCTATTATAGCATATCCTCTCCGCTTGCTTTCCGGAAGAGGAAACAAAAAACACCCTTATTCAGGGTGTTTTCGTAAAGAAATCTTGAGTTCAGGGTACCCGGCACTGACCTACTCTTGCCGTGAGGCTACCATCGGCGCTGCTAGGCTTAACTGCTGTGTTCGGAATGGGAACAGGTGTTTCCCTAGCGCCAGAAGCACCGGATACTCTGCCCTCAAGATTTGTGTCTCATAAGTAAATCGGAATCAAACACTCTTCACTGCTAACCGTGTAGAAAAGCAGAAAGTTGAATAGATTCATTAGTACTGCTTGGCTTAACGTGTCACCACGCTTCCACCTGCAGCCTATCAACCTCGTCATCTTCGAGGAAATCTTCTGCGGACGAATCCGCAGATGTTGTCTTATCTTGGGCTTGGCTTCCCGCTTAGATGCTTTCAGCGGTTATCCTACCCGAACGTAGCTACCGAGCAGTGCCCTTGGCAGGACAGCTCGTACACCAGAGGTTCGTTCTTTCCGGTCCTCTCGTACTAGGAAAGAGTTCCCTCAAACAACACACGCCTACAGCAGATAGGAGACCAACCTGTCTCACGACGGTTTGAACCCAGCTCGCGTACCGCTTTAATTGGCGAACAGCCAAACCCTTGGAACCTTCTCCAGCTCCAGGATGCGATGGGCCGACATCGAGGTGCCAAACCCTGCCGTCGATATGGACTCTTGGGCAGGATCAGCCTGTTATCCCCAGGGTAACTTTTATCTGATGATCTTCCACACTCCTACGAGTGATGGTCGGTTCACTAACTTCCACTTTCGTGACTGATTGACTAATCGGTCTTTCAGTAAAGCTGGCTTTTGCGTTTGCACTATCAATCCGATTTCCATCCGGATCTAGCCAACCTTAGTAAACGCCTCCGTTGCTTTTTAGGAGGCGACCGCCCCAGTCAAACTACCCACCAGGCACTGTCCCCTCGCCGGATTACGGCGACGGGTTAGAAATAGAATCTCTGCAGGGTGGTATTCCAGTGATGACTCCACTGCGCCCGGAAGCGCAGCTTCATAGTCTCCCACCTATGCTCGGCAGCAAAAACTCTATTTCAATACCAAGTTGTAGTAAAGCTCCATGGGGTCTTTTCGTCTTGCTGTAGGTCAACGGCATCTTTACCGTTATTGCAATTTCACCGGGATATTCGTTGAGACAGTTTTCAACTCATTACGCCTTTCATGCGGGTCAGAACTTACCTGACAAGGAATTTCGCTACCTTAGGACGATTATAGTTATCGCCGACGTTCACTGGCGCTTCGGGGATTGGCTTGCACCGCTCCCGTTAACGTTCCAGCACTGGTCAGGCGTCAGCCCCTATACTTCCCCTCGCGGGTTTGCAGAGACCTGTGTTTTTGGTAAACAGTTGGTTGAAATACTTTCGCTGCGGCCTGCTCTTTTACGAGCAGGCAAGGCATATTGCGAACTTACGCCTAGCTTTTTTGCCGAGTTCCTTAACGAATGCTCTCCCGTTCATCTTAGGCTACTCGCCCAGTCCACCTGTGTCGGTTTGCGGTACGGATGCTTGCATACATAACTTAGAAGATTTTCCTGGCACTCTGCTCTCTTTCCTTCACCGGTATCACTACCGGCTTCGCGCTGCCTCTCGGACTATTGCCGTACGGATTTGCCTGTACGACGTCCTCAAGACCCCGACCCCAATCCAATAAGGGGCGAAAGGTACAAGAATGCGTCACTCCTTCGAATATGCAAGCAGTTAGGGAATATTAACCCTATGTCCATCGACTACGCTTTTCAGCCTCGCCTTAGGACCGACTAACCCTGGGATGATCACCATGGCCCAGGAAACCTTAGACTTTCGATGTGAGGGGCTCTCACCCTC
>Ga0155098_110_pt1 | contig 51091 bp, 53 predicted proteins | sample RifCSPhighO2_01_FD_106066 | JGI IMG/M metagenome (GOLD analysis project Ga0155098, IMG submission 106066) | Candidatus Moranbacteria bacterium RIFCSPHIGHO2_01_FULL_55_24
GTCAGCTCGTGTCGTAAGATGTTCCGTTCAGTCGGGAAACGAGCGCAACCCCTGTGAAGTGTTATATATGTCACTTCAGACTGCCCTCTCATTTGTTCAGAAGCGAAAGCTTGTGAATAGGTGAGAGGGAGGAAGGCGGGGATGACGTCAAATCAGCATGGCCCTTTGACACCTTGGGCGACACACGTGCTACAATGGCCGATTAATAAAGGGTAGCCAACCCGCGAGGGGGAGCCAATCCCAAAAACTCGGTCCCAGTTCGGATTGAAGGCTGCAACTCGCCTTCATGAAGTTGGAATCACTAGTAATCGTTGATCAGCCACGCAACGGTGAATGCGTTCTCGGATCTTGTACTCACCGCCCGTCACACCAAGAGAGCTGGCAATACCAGAAGGCCCCGGGTCAAATCGGGGACGACGGTAGGGTCAGTAATAAGGGTGAAGTCGTAACAAGGCATCCGTAGCGGAAGCTGTGGATGAATCACCTCCTTTCTAGGGAGTATCGGTGTACGAATTTTGATCTATGATCAGAATCACAACCAGAAGGTCGCAACTCTGTTCCATATCTGTTCTAGCTTCGGCGAAAGCAGATTTACAGAGTCCAACCAACGAATGATCTCCGTTCAAACAAAGGACTAACCGCAAAAGATCCCGATTATATCTGGATTTTACACACAGAACCGAAAGTCAAAGGAATTTCTTTTGGTCCTGCTGTAGGTCATAAAAGCCCATCGCAAGACGGGCTTTTATGTTTTCAGATGTAAATACGTTGTTTCCTTTTTTACTCTTCTTCTTTTTCTTCTATTATCTTGGGGAATTGGATGCGTTCCAGTTCGGCTTTCCGGGAGTCTTTTATGAAGCGGAACCAGGTAGCCTGTTCCGGAACGATCTTTATGAGTACGATCTCCGATCCTTCTTGGCGCATGACCGGCGGCAAGTAAGACTCGTTCCAGGACCTCTTGATGAGGATCTCCTTTATCTCCATCTTTTTAGCTACGCTATCGATGATTTCCGCGCGGCCGTCGACATGGACGCTCGTCGGCAGGACTTTCTCCTCGAAGGTGGTCAGGCTGATGCTCTTGTTTATCTTGATATTCTTGCATTTCTGGCTGTCCAGACGGGTGAGGAAGAAGATGTTCATATCATCATCCACGTGGAAGGAGATGGCGGCGGAGTGAGCGAAGTTGGCCGGGGTGACGGTACAGACGACTCCGGTCGTGTTGTTTCTCAAGAAATTGAGGATATCTGACTTCACCTGTGCATGTTCCATAATTTTTTATGTTAACGGATTATTTCTATTATACACCTGTTTTCGGAGTGCCTGTCTGGAGGTTTCGGCGAGCCCCGAAGCTCTCCAAGCTGGGTGCAGGCAGAAGTCTGTTTTTTTGTGCCTGGTTTGGTATAATCAGCATATGTCTTGGATTATGCAGCTTCTGAAAACTTTTTCCCCGAAACGGGCTTTTTTGCTGGTCGTAGGCGCTTGTGCCGGCCTTTTGGTGTTCGCCTATATCCTCGAGTTTTTCGTCGATCTGGTGCCTTGTCCGCTCTGTATCGTGCAGAGATGCTTCTATCTGGCTATCGGCGTCACAGCCCTGGTAGCGGCTTTCGGATGGATCAGACAGCTTTCTGTGCGCCTGGCCGGGGGCATTATCACCGCCCTCGCGCTTCTCGGCGGAGGGATAGCGATGCGCCAGGTATGGATGCAGCACTTCCCGCAGGTGACGGATCCGACCCGTTGCGGCGTTTCCTTCGGCTCTTTCTTCGATTCGGTCATCCTGGCGCTCGGCGGGGCAGGCAACTGCGGGATCGTCGACTGGACCTTTCTTACGCTCTCTATCGCCGAGTGGTCGGCTCTCTGCTTCCTCGGCTTCGCGGTCGCCGGACTGTGGTTCGTCTGGCGCGGCTCGCAGGAACCCTCGCTCTAAATCCGGAAAAGAGCTGTTTCTCGGATACGAGGAAAAGTCTTGATTCTTTTACAAAAAAATGGCATAATAGCGGGAAGACTGATTTATGGCCTATCTCAATACACCCAAAGTCATCTACCCTCTCGCGGAATACCGCGTCAACAGCTTACCCTTCGGTAAGCGCTCTGTTTACGAGGGAGTCCTCTGGGGCATCCATCTGGGGGAAGATGTGAAGGTGCCTGCCGGGACCGACGTGCGCGCTATCGGGCGCGGACGGGTCGTCTACAGCGCTCTCCATGCCGGGGATGCCGAAAAGGGCAATTGGGGCCATATCATCATCATCCGTCACCGTCATCCCGTACGCCGCCAGGTGTTCTATTCGCTCTATGCTCACCTGGGATCAAGTTACAAGCGCATCGGGGACAAGGTAGAGCTCGGCGAGCCGCTCGGGTTCGTAGGGGAGAGCTTTACCGCCGAAAACGGCTGGTGGGAAGCGCACCTCCACTTCGCCATCTACACCGGACCCTGGCAGGACCAGGTGCTCCCGGGATACTGGAAAGACGGTGATACGCGCACCCGGCCGGAATGGTGGCAGGTCCCGAGCGAGTTCATCGCCAGATACGCCCAGGCATAAAAGGGTCGCTGACCCTTGACAAAAGCCCGAAAAAAAGCCATTATCGGGGCAGTCAAAACTCTCACAGGAGAGGAAGAAATGATAGTTCTTTCACAGGCATACTTCCGGGCATTTGTGATCGGGCTCATAGCCGCGCTCGCAGAATTCTTCGGAAGCTATATTTCCGGAAGCATTTCCCTCCTGGGCGATGCGTTCCATATCGGTTTCGATACGGTAGGATACCTGATCGGCTGGTTCTCCATAGCGTTGATGCTCCGGGTACCGGGGAGGCGCTTCCAGGCTCTCATGGGGATTTTCCTCGTCTTGGCGAGCGCCAATATCCTCTATCAGGCGGTCGAGCGCTTCCAGACCGGCGGAGCAGTCATCACGAACACGCTCTGGTTCTTCGTGATAGGCATCTTCGGGCTGGCGGCAAACGCTGTGACCCTCCTGATCCTGCGTGTTCCACACAACCACGGACACCTGCAGCATGAGCATGAGGAGCACGGCGCGCATGCGCACTCGCACGATGCGATCTTGAGTGCCAATATCCTCCATACCGTGAGCGATTTCGCCTGTTCCGTTCTGGTGGTCCTGACCGCGCTTTCCCATCTGGTTTTTCCGGAAACGCGCTTCCTGGCCCTGGTGGACCCGGCCGTATCGCTCGTTATCGCTTCGTTCCTTCTGATCCAGGCATATCGCCTGCTCACTACTTAAGCCCTTCCAAAGCACATGCTTCGGAAGGGCTTTTCTTTATCTCGCAAAACAAAAACAGGCCGATTCCTCAACCTGTTTTTTCTGGTGTCCCGAGAGGGAATCTTGATTTCTGTGCCCTCGGAGAGAATCGAACTCCCATTGTCGGTTCCGAAGACCGAAGCTTTATCCATTAAGCTACGAGGGCAAGCGTTGAGTCCCGCCCGCACCGCATTCGCGGAGCGATTCGGGCGGGTATCGGGACGAAAAGGCTCCTTCCACCGTATCGTATTCCAGGGGGAGCGTCAATCTGGTGTATACTGGAGAAGTATTAACCCTAAATTATTGCCCTATGTCAGAAAGCCTTACCAAGCAAGTGAAGGCGGGTGCGTTCCTGCTTCTCGCTTTCGCGGCGCTCGCGTATACCTATCAGTACGGCCGTTCCGTGAACCAGGCCTTCCCGAACCGCACGTTCACCGTCGACGGTGAAGCGGATGTCGAAACGCCGCATGACGTGGCTTCCTTCACCGCGACGGTGGTGACTGAAGGCGGCAAGGAAGTGGCTACGCTCCAGGCCCAGAACACCGAAAAGATGAATGCCTTAAACGCTTTCCTGAAGGAGCAGGGGATCAGCGGCAAAGATCTCCAAACCAAGAACTACTCGCTCACCCCTCGTTACCAATACTCGAACTGTCTCCCTGGGACGACCTGTCCGCCTCCGGCTATCAGCGGGTACACCATCACGCAGTCTCTGGAAGTGCGGGTGCGGAACATGGACATCCTCGGAGCGCTCCTTGCTGGCGTAGTCGAGAAGGGAGCGAATACCGTTTCCGGCGTATCTTTCGTGACCGATGACGATGAGGATGCCAGAAACGATGCCCGCGAAGAGGCATTCAAAGAGGCACGCAAGAAAGCTCAATCCATCGCCAAGGCCGGCGGGTTCCGCCTCGGCAAGCTCGTGTCGTTCTATGAGGACAACGGCTTGATACCAGCCGATATGAACTATGGCATGGGCGGTTCCGAGCTCTCCGTCAAAAGCGCAGCTCCGGTCATCGAGCCGGGGACAGAGAAAGGGAAACTCAAGGTCGTGCTGACCTACGAGATCAAGAATTGATTCCCGGAGTCTTCCAAGCCGAAGAAAAACCTCTCCCTAAGGAGAGGTTTTTAATCTGTCTGACCCGAAGAGACTACACCGTAGCGGTCTCGGCTCTGTGGGCGCGGCAGGCTGCGCAGGGGCAGCCAGCGAAGATGAAGAGTCCGCCGATGATAGCGACGTTCTTCAGGAGCTGTGTGACCTGCATCTGGGCGTCCGCACCGCTCCAATCGGTGTGGAACATGAGGGTCGCGAGGACCGTAAACACTATGAGCATCCATGCGGCGATGCTCGGACGGATATTCAAGAGAAGCATCAGTCCGCCTCCGAGCTTGAGTACGATGGCGACGACGGTCGCAAGCGTTGCGATCCCGGCGAGTCCCCATGGGGTGAGTCCCATAGTTACGTACTGGACCGTGCCAGCGAAATTCATGAGAAAACCGGCTCCGCCTACGATGAAGAGGAGCGACAAGAGGATGCGCGGGAGATGCCGCGAGCCCCAACAAACGCCGTGTGACATAGTGTTCACGTTAAGAATTAAGCGTCTACACATAGTATAGGATTTTCTTTGCCGGAAGAGAAGCGAGTGTCAAGGAGACGAGAAGCAGCTCTTGACAAATGGCTATAAATTTACTATAGTTTCCTGTTTTGAGAATGCGCTCTTTGTGGTACATTTTCAGACAGCAGTTCTTTTCAGAGAGAAAGCAGGAGGGTAAATGATGTACGCAGAACGCCTCGGTTTGGACCATGATTTCGCTTTTTCCGTCCACGGCGAAGCGGAACTCGACGTTCCGAGCCGCATGGTGATCTTCTTGTTCGTGCAGAACTACGAACTGACGAATGAGGAGTTCGGGTATTGTTTTGATTTTCCCGGCGCCGGATTGTGTCAGCCGAACTTCTTCACGATGGCGGACGTGCTCCGTCTCTTCTGGCAGCGGCGCGAGAAGCTCCCCATCAAAGACAGAAAAATGAATTTCCTGGCGTGCAGCGAGGATGAGAAAGTCTTCCTTGAGAGCTTCCTCCGCTGGGCATCGGAAATCCAGGAATGGGTGTTCGCTGGCTGCAGGGGACGCAAGAGCGTAGATTTCTTCAAAGCAGGCACTCCGTTTCTGGCCTGCTATGCGCTTCCCTCTTAGCAGCTAATACGCTGCGAACAAAAAGGCTCGGTGCGGATCGCATCGAGCCTTTTTCTTTTTATAAAAAATAAAAACACCCAATAGGGTGACTAGATCGAACTCTCATTCAGGGTCTTCTTAAGAAATGCTCAAAGGGGTGACTAGAGGGAATCGAACCCTCATTCATGGTACCACAAACCATTGTCCTGCCATTGAACGATAGTCACCCCTCTATTCACTTCTTAATGATCACAATCCGCCAGCTGGCGGACCTACCATGAAACGATAGTCACCACACCGGGTGCTTTTCAAGTGCTCCGGGTTGGAATCGAACCAACGACCAATAGCTTAGAAGGCTACTGCTCTATCCACTGAGCTACCGGAGCATGCGGTAATCCCGGAACCTTTTTCGTGCGAATATTTCTAAACCGGTGGGTGTAGTAGGGCTCGAACCTACGACCGTTAGCTTAAGAGGCTACTGCTCTACCAACTGAGCTATACACCCGAATACTTTTTAGCCGCATCCTTGTCTACGACCGTTTGCTTGAGAGTCCGCCAGCCGGCGGATCTACCAACCGAAGCTTACACCCAAATAAAAAACGCTTCTAAAACGGATAAAGCGTACCGCGATAGTACCAAGAAAATGCCAGCAAGTCAAGATTTCGGGAAAATTAAAGGGCCCCGTGGTCAGTTGATACTGATACATACGGGGCCCTGTCTGCGTGAATGGTTCGATCGATCCGAGGTGATGAGCGAAATATCGCTCCCGAGGCCTGGATATTGATCTGGAACCCTCTGAACGAGGAGGTCGCATCCTGTGCGACAGGCGAGCGATAATTCTCGCTATGCTTCCAGCGGGTGGGGATAGATATCCCTTGCCCTAGCTATCGGAACGGAGGATGCGTGGCGACGCGGTCATGCATGAGGATCGCTCCTTCTGCATTCAGTTAGCCCGGGCACCATTGCGTCGGGCTGGTGGCTCGGCACGGTCCGCTTCCTGCTTGAGGTGCGGGCCGTGCCAGCGCCGACGGGCGAATATCAGGCGGTCGAAATAACGGCAGCGCCGGCGTCGGCAGGGTCGGTGTCGGTGCACATCTCCATGGGCGGACTGGTCTGGGTAGACATCGTAGCCTCCTTTGCTGTGAGCCATTCAAAGAAAAAACGGTTTCCTTCGCCGGGAGCAGTATGGAGCGTGTCTCTTGCGAGAAGACGCTCCCTTTATGGGTATAAAGGACTGCTGCGGTAGCGGGGACCGGAATGGCGAGAGGAAGACGATAGAGTCACCTGCCTTTCGCCATCCCGGTTCTTTATTTTTAAACAACCAATTATTATACACCCAAAAGCTTACTCTGTCAAGACTCATTTGTCAATATATCTATATTTTGCTTTAAATAAAGCAAAAGTCTTGATCAAGGGTTCAGTCGCTTGTATTCAGCCCACTGCTTGTTGGACCAGTTTTTCGGCTTATCCGAGAGCTTCTGATCTTCGCCTGGATGCGGGAAGAGCGCCGGAGACTTGTAGTTGCTCCAGAAGCTGTCCTTGATGAATTCTTTCCCGTCTCGGCTCACCATCTGGGTGAAGACGGTCTTCATGCTGCCGTCCGGATTGCTCTGGAGGATATGCGGCCCATCCACAGAAACCGTCCGGCCGTCCTTGGTGCCGAAGAAGCGGAAATAGAGTTCGGTACCCTGGATGCTCGCCTGCATAAAGACAGAGTGGCCGGTGTTGTTCATGAATTTGAAATCAGGCCTCGGGACATAGACGGTCGCATCCATACCATAGGGCTTGTAGTACTGGACCGGGTAGGAGTGATTGCGCCGCTCGGTGATCTTCATGCCGCTCCAGATCGCCGCCCGGAAGACGGTGGTCGATACCTGGCAGATGCCGCCGCCGAATTCCGGCTCGGTCTTGTTGTTCCTTATCACGAGTTCCGGCAGGTAGCCGTGCTCGCCATCGACTTCGCCTAAGTGTTCCACGAACGAGAATTCCTCTCCTGGAGCGATCATGACGCCCTGGAATTGCTGGATTGACCGGTTGATGTTGTAGATGCGGTTCTTGGGCGAGCCGGCGAAGTTCGTCTTGCCTTCACCGATCATTTCGCGGAGCCCGAGGCGTTCCTTGTCGCGCGCGGTAATCGCCGGGGCGACAGTCTCGACGGGAAGCCGGAGCGAGAATGCCTTCCCGGACTGCTCGCCCATAAGCGCCGTTTTCAGGATGGCCAGACTCTCTTCTTTGTTGACGGTCGCGCCTGGCGCTTCCGGGGTGGCGACGATGATCTTCCCTTCGCTGTCCCCAGCAAAGACCGCGTCTTGCGGATCCACGTCCGCCTTGGCCGCGAAGTCATCGAGGAACTTCTGGATCTTCTCCTCCGAAACGGAAGACAGGAGGACCGTCCGTACCTGGGCGCGCTTCTCCCGCGGCATGGCGAAATCGCAGAAGCGATAGCCGACCGGACAGAAGGCCGGGTTTTCGACCTCCGAGCGGTAGTCATGAGCGAATTGGCTCTTGGTCGATATGTGGAGCCAGGAAGAGACGGTCTCGCTCGGGACGGTTTCCGAATACGCGCCGGCGGAGACGGTAATGCTCGGGACAGACGAAGCGCTCACGGTTCCCGGCAAGATCAAAATCCCCAGGATGAAGAAGGGCAGGAGGTTTCTGGTATGGAGAGCTGAAGAGGGAAGGAAGAGTCTCATGGCTATGTTGGAATACAGAATGCCGATTCACCATTCAGGGAACCGGCATAAGAACGCTTTCCTCGAAATGGTAGGAGCGGACGGAGACTAGAAACCGCGGACCTGGATCTTCTTGGTCTTGGTGGTGTCGGCCTTGGGAAGGCGGATCGTCAGGATGCCGTTCTTGAGAGAGGCGTCGGCTTTCTCGGGAATCACATCTACCGGCAAGAGCACGGAACGGGAGAATCCTCCCCAGTAACATTCCTGGTAGTAGTAGTTGCCATTCTCGACGACTTCTTCGTTCTTGCGTTCGCCTTTGACGGTCACCATGTCGTTGTTGATCGAAACGTCCAGGTCTTCCGGCTTCACGCCGGCGATGGTGGATTTGATGACGATCTCGTTCTCTGTCTGGTAGACGTCGATCGTGAGCTGACCTTCGCTGCCGTCGCTCTCGCTCTGGGCGTACGACGGGGTCCAAGCTTCTTCGCGCGCCGGGAAAGCGGTCGGTTCGTGCATCGCTACCGAAGTCTCTTCCTCTTCGTTGTACACGGGAACAGACTCGCGGAATCCTCCCTCGTTCTCCAGGCTCTGGGCACCGGTGAGACGCTCAAAAAAGCTCCTTTTTTGTTTTGTCATACGTTTTTCGGCGTTTAAAAGTGTTGTGTGAATACGCTCGTAGTATAGGATATTTCAAAAGCAAGCGCAAGAATGCCGGGGCGCCGGGAAGGGCTAGGAAAAATGGCTTATCAGCAGGTTATAGAGCGCATGGAGAAGGGTCGCGATGACCAGGGCGCCCGCGACCATGACGCTCTTGTGGGCGAGGGACGGGGCCTCTTTGCGGATGGCTCCGGCGAGGAGCATCGAGGTGACGGCATGGACGCCGAAGATCCCCAAGACCCCCAGATGCAGAAGACCGGAGAATTTGGAGAGGAGGATGGCTTCGATCGCCGCGAAGCCGAGCCCGAAGAGGAATCCGAAGAGGAGCGCCGCTCCGAAGGGACGCCGGGCCAGCGCCGCCAGAGCGCTTCCGCGATAGAGGAGGCCGAGCTTCACGCTCTCTTCGATGATTGCGAGGACCAGGAGCGTGCGGAATGATCCGCCGAGCACCAACACGCCGGCCTGGGTCGCCGGGAGCGAGAACGAGAAAAAGACGAGTTCTCCGAGGAGCGCCAGGGCGGCGGCGAGGACGCCTAAGACGAGAGGGAGGACGAGCGGCATGAGATTTAGGCGGTTAAGTTCTTGAGAGCTTCCTCGACATTCCGGAGCTCTTCGGTGTTTCTCGCGAGGAGCTCGCGCGTGTTTGCGAGGATATGCTCCGGAGCCTTTTTGGTGAAGAGCGGGTCGGCGAGACGCGCTTCCAGTCCGCGGATGTTCTTCTCGAGATTGGCCTGGTCGTTCTTGAGGCGGGCTGTCTCTTTCTCGATGTCGATGGCACCCTCGAGATGGACAAAGGCTTGGAGGGATTCGGACTGGACCAATGCCGAATGCTTCGGAGCCGTCGGCGCATCGTGCAGGGTCTCTATGCGGGCGAGACGCTTGAAGAGAGCTTCGTTTTCTCGGAGCGTCTCGAGAGATTTCCCGGAAGCGGTGATATCGAGCGGCTGGGCGGGATCGATGCGGTAGACGGAACGCAGGGCACGGATACCCTTGACGAGCCCGGTCATGGCCCGGAAGCGCTCGGCCTGGGCCTTGTCCGAAGGGAGGGGAATCGCCTCGGGCCAGGCGGTTACCATGAGGAGCGTCTCTTTGCCGAGCGTGCTCCAGATGGCTTCCGAAACGAACGGGATGAACGGATGCCAGAGGCAGAGGAGCGTCTCCAGGACGAAGCGGAGCAAGGCGTCATTCTTCTCGATCTTGTGGATCTCTACGTACCAATCGGCGAAGTCGTCCCTGGTGAATTCGCGAAGCGCTTCGGTCGCGAGAGAGAACTGATGTGCCTCGAGATGCTTCGTGACCGTTTCCCGGGTAGCAGCGAGTCTTTCGAGAATCCAGTGATCGGCCGAGGAGCGGGCGAGAGGATCCGCTGTCACGGTTTCGCTCGACGAGAGGATGTAGCGCGCGATGTTCCAGAGCTTGTTCACGAAGTTCCGGCCACTCTCCAATTTGTCGAAGGAGAAGCGGGAATCATTCCCTGGCGTGATGTCGGAGAGGAGCGTGAGGCGGATCGCATCCGTCCCGTACTGCTTGCCGGCTTCGATCGGGTCGATGCCGTTCCCGAGCGATTTGGAAAATTTCTTGCCGTGCTCATCGCGCAGGATGCCGTGGATGTAGACTTCGCGGAAAGGGATGGTATCGAGGACGTAGGTCGTCATGAGGATCATGCGGGCCATCCAGAAAAAGAGGATCTCGTGCCCCATCTGCATGAAGCTTGTCGGATGGAATGTCCGGAGGTCTTCGGTCTCGTCCGGCCATCCCAGGGCGCTGAATGTCCAGAGTCCCGAAGAGAACCAGGTGTCGAGCGTGTCCGGGTCCTGTTCCCAGCCGGCGCCTTCCGGCGCTTCGGTGCCGCAGCAGATCTCTTCGCCGCGGTACCAGACCGGGATGCGGTGCCCCCACCAGATCTGGCGCGAGATGCACCAGGGGCGCAGGTTTTCTATCCAGTGGAGATAGATTTTCGTAAAGCGTTCGGGCTGGATGGAAACTTTCTGATCCGGGTTCCCGCCATGGCCGACGGTGACTGCCTCGCGCATCAGGTCTTTGAGCGTCTTGCCGCGCCCGGGGATTTCCTTTTCGACATGGATGAACCATTGGTGCATCGGGAGCACTTCTGCCACATCGCCGAAACGATCGGACGTGCCGACACTCTGTACGATATCCTCTTCGTTTTCCAAGAGGGAATTCTCGCGGAGCCAGGAAACAAATTTCTCGCGCGCCGCTTCTACGGTGAGTCCCTCGTATTGCGTTCCCGCGTTCTCGTTCATCTTCCCATCTTGCCCGATGACCTGGATAAGAGCGATGTCGCCATGACGCTCGTACATATCGAAATCCGCCTGGCTGTGGGCCGGAGTAACTCCGACGGCGCCGGTGCCGAACTCCGGGTCGACGCTCTCATCGCCGATGACCTTTATCCCCAGAGGGTTCTTCGCTCCCACGTCCGCTGTAAACGTCTGGCCGATGTATTGCTGGTAGCGGGCATCATCCGGATGGACGGCGACGGCCGTATCGCCGAGCTTCGTTTCGGGCCGGGTCGTCGCGATAGGTATGGGGAAATCTTTGGAGTAGCGGAGGGTGTAGAGCTTCGCCGGCCGTTTCACATGGACGAGCTCGTCATCGGAAGCGGTCGACTGGCCCTTTACCGACCAGTTCACGACGCGGTAGCCTTTGTAGATGAGGCCGTCATCGTACATCTTCTTGAAAACCGCATTGACGGCGCGCACGCGAGCATCGTCGAAGGTGTACGCGAAGCGCGACCAGTCGGCGCTCGATCCCATGGCCCGCACCTGCTTGATGATAGTTTCCTTGGACTGATCGGCGTAGGCGCGGATCTTCTCGAGGAGTTTCTCGCGACCGAGTTCTTGGCGGGGATTGGCGATGCCTTCTTCGATGAGGCTCTTCTCGACGCGGGCCTGTGTTGCTACGGCAGCGTGGTCGGCACCCGGCAGGAAGAGGGTGCGACAGCCGGCCATGCGCTTGTAGCGCGCCATGACATCCATGATCGAGTTTTCCATGGCGTGGCCCAGGTGGAGGATGCCGGTCACGTTCGGCGGCGGCATGAGGACAGAGAAGGGCTCGGCATCGGCTTTCGTGACACCGGCTTTGATGCATTCGTCGGGATTGAAAAACCCGCTCTTGTCCCAGAGGGAGTAGAGTTTGCCTTCCCAGTCTTGCGGCTGGTAATTCTTGGGGAGAGCGTTCGGGTCCATATGGCCCAGGTTACCAGGAAAAAAGCTTCATTTCAAGCCCGCTGGCATCGATATTTGCTTTATTTAAGTTAAAAGCTCAAGGAAATTTTTTCTAAAAGAGTGAAAAGAAAATTTTTAATGAGAAGCATTTCGGGCAGGAAAAAAAGCCCGTAAGGTGTCCTTAAGGGCTTCTTCGAGGATGGTGGTATGGGGAACTCCTCTGATGACAGGAGGTTGGAATCATCGCGGCTGCAGATATAGTCCCAGAGCCTCGGCTTGCCGGATATGGGGAGACCTACGCCCATTCGAGCTCGCCCGGGAGTCTAGCTGTTTCGGCCCAGTTGCGGGTGTTTATTCCGCCGGCTTCGGATACGTCTCCGACGCCACTGTCTTTAACTGCTATTACCCCATACCACGCCCAGTCTATCAGACAATTACCCCGTGTCAACGAAGCACTTGGAAGGGGAGATTGGCATCTGGTTCCAGGGAAAGCGCCTTTTCACGGAGCGCTGTCCGCTCTTCTTCATTCATAGCGGCGAAGCGCATAACGGCAGCGGAGCCGATCATCGCGGCGTTGTCGAGGGAGTAGGCGAAGGGAGGAGTGAGAAATTGTGTTTCCGGAAAATCAGTCTGGAGGAGCGTCTGGAGCGAAGCACGCAGATGGACGTTCGCCGACACTCCGCCGGCGATGACGAAGGTCTGCGGAGAGTATTCCCGGAGCGCTCGCTCGGTCTTGCCGACCAGCACATCGACGACAGCTTCCTGGAAGGCATAGCACATGCCGGGGACGAAGTCCGGATCAGCCTTCCTCTCCGCGCTTTCTTTCTGGACAGAGTAGAGGACGGCGGTCTTCAGTCCGGAAAAGGAGAAGTCGTAGTTGTCCGCCGTAAGCATCGGGCGGGGGAATTTCTCGGCAAGCGGCCGGAGCTCTTCCTCGGTATGCGCTTCGCGGAAAGCATCCGCGCGCGCGGCGACTTCGGGCCCGCCGGGGTACGCGAGGCCGAGGAGCTTCGCGACCTTGTCGAAGGCTTCGCCGGCTGCGTCGTCCTGGGTCTCGCCCAGGATCTCGTATTGGAAGTGGTCGCGCATCAGGACGAGCTCGGTGTGCCCGCCGGACACGACGAGGGCGAGGAGGGGAAAGCGGAGCTCGGTGTTTTCCTGGAGGAGGTTGGCGTAGATGTGGCCCTCCAGATGCTGGATGCCCAAGAGCGGCTTCTGCCAGAGGAGGGAGAGCGTCTTCGCGGCATTCACGCCGACGATGAGGGCGGGCATGAGTCCGGGTCCTTGGGTGACGGCGATAGCGTCGATATCTTGCGGGGTGACGCGCGCGCGTTCGAGGCACTCCTCAAGCACCGGGACGATGTTCTTGATATGCTCCCGCGAGGCGAGGGTTGGCACGACGCCGCCCCACTTGGCATGGAGCGAGGCCTGGGACTGGACGGTATTTGCGAGCACGCTTATGCCACCCTCGGTTTTTTCCAGGATGGCAGCGGCGGTCTCGTCGCAGGAGGTTTCGATGGCGAGAATCTTGGTCATATAGCCTATATTGTACTAGAAAACCCCCGGAAAGCGGAGGTTCTCGGTTTGGATTTTTTTGTAGCCCTACGGGGAGTCGAACCCCGCTTTTCAGGATGAAAACCTGATGTCCTAACCGATAGACGATAGGGCCATTCTTTTGTCTGTATAAAGAAAAAGCAGCCGTAACTGCGTGGGCATCATAGCATTTTCCGAAGAAAAAGCAAGAGCTTCTGGGTAAAAAAATCCCTCGCGCTGGACGATGCCGGAACGAGGGAAGTGGCCAAAACCTTGGGGGCTTTGGATGGGTGAAAGGGTGGGAAGGAGGTCGCGCAAAAATATTGGGCGCCAGAGTCTTGCGATACATGGAGGGGTCTGAATGCTCGCTTGATACTGGCACACGCGCTTTTCTTGCCGCGGGAGGTTTGGGCTTTGGGGCGCCGCGCCTCCTTCCCGACTCCGGGAGACTTATTGACGAAAGGGTCAGTGAAAGGGGGATAACCCTGACCGTTCTTTCGGCATGGTATTCTGATCCACACCTAATGATTCGTCTTCTCAAAACCGAGTAGCACAGAGGCGGGGCTTAGTCCGTCTGTGGCCTGCAGGGACTCGAGTGGGGTCTTGCCGGAGTTTTCTGTCTCAAAGAACTGTAGAGTGAACGTATTATAGAGAAAGCGGAGAATCTTGTCAAGTGCCCGGAGAAGCCGGGATTTCAGGGGCCGTACCAGTGGCCCTTTCTTTCTCTTCAGAGCGCTCTCCGAGGTAGGGGTCGGCGAGGACAAGGGTGTTGGTGCGGCAGATTTCGGCATAGATCCGGGCACTTTCCCGGAGGGTCCGGGCTTGGGTGGCGTAGTCCACAGCGACCAGGCCGAAGCGGGGCCAGAAGCCCTTGTCCCATTCGAAATTGTCGAGAAGCGACCAGTGGAAGTAGCCGCGCACATCTACGCCTTCCGAGATGGCCTTATGGATCCAGCAGAGGTGGTTTCTGATGAACTCGGCGCGCCGGCTGTCTACATCGTCAGCCAGGCCGTTTTCGGTGATGTAGATCGGGAGGTTGTAGCGCTTGAGCCAGCGGAGGATATGGTAGATGCCTTCGGGGTAGATCTCCCAGCCGAGATCGCTTTCCGGATGGTCGAGATTGTGGGTGCGCCGGATGAAGCGCAAGCGGGTATGGAAATAGTACTGCACGGTGAGGAAGTCGTTGTGGTCGCGCGTGAGGCGCAGCATGTACTTGTTGGTGAAGAAATGCGCGAGAGTGACGGTCACGCGGTCGGACCAGGAGTCTTTCTTGTAGGGGACGAATGACTGGAGGATATTGGCGAAGCCGACCTGGGCGTCCGGATCGTTTTCGTGGATGGCGTGGAAAGCGCGGTTATGCGCTTCGGCCAGCACATGATAGACGCGGTAGGCGGACAGCAGACTTTTCTTCTGCGGCGGCCAGTTGCCGTTCAAGTAGGCGGCGCCGATGATAGAGGTCGGTTCGTTCAGCGTCACCCAGAACTTCACGAGGTCGCCTAAGCGCCCGGCGACGAAACGGGTATAGCGCTCGAAGCGTTCGGCGAATTTCTTGTTTTCCACTCCGCCCATCTCGGCGATCCACACGGGATTCGTCCAGTGCCAGAGAGTGATGAAGGGTTCGATTCCGCGTTCGCGCAGAGCTTCGAGGACTTCGCGGTAGTGCTGGATCGCGGCTTCGTCGAAGCGGCCTTCTTCCGGCTCGATGCGCGACCATTCCAGGGAAAAGCGGTGCGCGGTGTGGCCGAGCTCGCGGGCGATGTCGAAATCTTCGCGGAAGCGGTTGTAGTGGTCGCAGGCGGCACCGGAGATATAGTTGGCGGGATCTTCGGCGACCGGCCGGCGCTGTTCCCAGTGGGGGAGATGCCCGAATTTGAGATGCGCTTCGCGGGCGAGTCTCTCGGCATGTTTCTTCTCCCATTCGGACCAGTCGTTGTGCGTGTGGCCCTCCACCTGGTGCGAGGACGTGGCAGAGCCCCAGAGGAAGCCTTGCGGGAAGCGGAATGTAGGCATAGCGAGGATTGCCAGAAAGCTTATATTCTGATAGTATAGCAAAATTCTTCTGCAAGACAGGTGTATACTAGAAAAAACTGATGGCAGGACAAAAACCGGACACATTCTCTTTCCCTGATCCTAAGACAATCGATCCGAAAAAGCGCCGCGTACAGCGTGCGCTCGAGATGATTCCAGGGACGCTCACGTGGAGCACGCTTCTCGGCATGCTCGCCTTTTCTTTTTTCGCCCCCCTCTGGATGGCGATGTTCATCATCGTTTTCGACATCTATTGGATCTACCGGGCTATCTATGTGTCGTTTTTCTCGACAGTAGCGCATATCCAGGTAAACGAAGGGAAGCGCATCAATTGGTGGGAGCGGGCGCAGAATACCGCTCATCCTGATCTGTATGTCGCAGAACTTGCGGAACGCATCCGGCATCTCTACGAGAGCCTCTACGAAATGCCGCTCTTCCGCATCAAGGAGCGCGGCATCATCCGGAAGGAGATCCGCCGCACGCAGAAAATCCTCCGGGAGACCAAGAAGCTTCTCCCGCTCCAAGGAGAGATCATGGACTGGCGCGAGGTGATCCACGTCGTGCTCCTTCCGACCGCCGGCGAGCCGGTGGAAGTGATCGAGCCCGCGATCGAGTCGCTCGTTGCGGCGAATTTCCCCAAAGAGCAGATGATCGTGCTTCTAGCGACCGAAGAGCGGGAAGATCCGGAAACCCGCATCCCGAAAGTAGAAGCGCTTCAGGCCAAGTTCGGCGACAAGTTCCGGGATTTCCTTGTGACGACGCACATCGTCGCGGATGGCGAGATGAAGTGCAAGGCGTCCAATGCCGGCTTTGCCGCGCGCGAGCTCGTGAAGTACCTGGACGAGCGTGGGATCGACTACAAGCGCGTCATCTTCTCGAACTTCGACTGCGACAGCGTGGTGCACCCGGAATACTTCGCTGCGCTGACTTATGAATACGTGATCGATCCGAAGCGCCTGCAGCGCGCTTACCAGCCGCTCCCTATGTACCACAACAACATCTGGGATACCAACGCCTTCGTGCGTCTGATCGTCACCGGCTCGTCGTTCTGGCACCTCTACCAGTCGACCCGCCACGAGATGGTGACGTTCTCCTCGCACTCCGAGCCGTTCGACACGCTCGTGAAGGTCGGCTTCTGGCCGGTCAACATGATCAGCGAGGACTCCATCATCTACTGGAAGTGCCTCTCGTACTTCCACGGCGATTACCGGGTGCAGCCCGTTCATCTGCCGATTTCTCTGGATGCCGTGCTCGCCGAAACCTATTGGAAGACGATCAAGAACCAGTACAAGCAGAAACGCCGCTGGGCCTACGGCATCGAGAACTTCCCGGTGACCATGCGCGCCATCTGGCCGGACAAGCTCATCCAGCTCCGGACCAAGCTCCGCATCAGTTTCGAGATGGTGGAGGGCCACTATTCATGGGCGACGACCTCGTTCATCCTCACGTTCCTCGGATGGTTGCCGCTTATCCTGGGTGGCGCGGCCTTCCGCGAGAGCGTCATCGCGCACAACTTGCCGTTCGTGACGCGCACGCTCATGACCATGGGTATGGCCGGCCTTCTCGTTTCGATCCCGCTTTCCCTCATGTCGCTCCCTCCGCGGCCGAAGCGCTACCATTGGTCCCGCTACTTCCTCATGTTCTTCCAGTGGATTCTCCTGCCGCTCGTCGCCTTCCTTTCGGCCATTCCCGCGATCGATTCGCAGACCCGGCTCCTGATCAAGAAATATTTCGGCGAGTTCTGGGTGACGGAGAAGGTGAGGAGAAAGTAGGTATGGCCGCACGGATTTTGTCGGAGCGTTTTTATGAAAGAGATACCCTGACAGCAGCCAAGGAATTACTCGGCTGTTTTTTGGTACGGAAAATCGGCCGCAAGACGTGGCGGGCGCGGATCACGGAAGTCGAAGCGTATGTGGGAGAGGACGACCTGGCGTGCCATGCGAGCAAGGGTCGGACGAAACGGACGGAGACCATGTACGGCGAGCCGGGACACGCGTATGTCTACCTGATCTACGGCATGTACCACTGTCTCAATATCGTGACCGAGAAGGGCGGCTTCCCGGCAGCGGTGCTCGTTCGCGCGGTCGAGGTAGAGGATGTTCCGAAGAAGGAAACGGACGGACCGGGGAAGCTCTGTCGCTTCTTGGAAATCGACCGGACGTTCGATGCGTGGGATGTGACCCGGGGCGAGAAACTCTGGGTCGAGCGGGGCAGGCTCGGCAAGGGAGAGGAGATCGAGGCGACGAAACGGATCGGTGTCGAGTATGCCGGGCATTGCAAAGAATATCTGTGGCGTTTCGAGATCGCAAAGTGATTTGGGGAAAGAAACATCTTTCGTTACAATTGGAAGAGAAAAACCAATATGCAAAAACTCTACCGATATCAGGGTCTGTGGTTCGCTATACGTGCGGCCATGGTCTTGGGCGTCGCCTGGGTGCTCTGGGGACTGTGGACCGGCGCCAGGCTTTCTTGGTTCGGGAATGTCACGATGCTTCAGTTCTTCTGGCTGATCTTGATGCCGGTGATCGTTCTTGTCATGTACTTCTCGCCCATGCTCTGGCGGAACACCTGTCCGCTCTCGACCGTCAGCCTGTGGCGCTTCACGCTCTTCGGACGGCGCAAGCTCTCGCGGATCGGCATACGAGCGAACGAGCTTACCGGCCTTCATGGCAAACTCTATGATCTGATCCGGAAGCGCGGCCTGGTCATAAGCGCGCTCCTCTTCTGGCTTATCGTCCCGTATCGCCTCGCGCTTTTCAATGCCGACAGCCATTCCACCTTCTGGCTCATCGTGGCCGTCTTCGCGGCTGCATTCGTTTTCGGAGCGCTTTTCCCGGTGAAGAGCGGCTGGTGCACGAGCATCTGTCCGATCGCCGCTGCCGAGAAGGCCTACGGCATGAACCCGGCCTTCCAGATAGAGAATACGCGCTGCCACTTCTTCAATCGGGAAGTAGGAAAGGTGATGAGCTGCAGCGGCTGCACGTTCAACTGCTGGGACGTGGTGGAGCCCGAGCATGCCTACTGGCAGCAATCGACCGAAAAGATTTTCCATGACACCGTAAACGCCGCGATGCGCAAGCTCTTCGTGGCGACCCTTCCCGGATTCATGATCGTGTTCTTCTTCCTGGCGAACAAGATCTGGACGCTTCCGACGGGTCTCCCTGGCGGGAAGGTCTCCGCTCTCTACCTGGCCTTCGCTCTCGGTATGGGTGTCTCGGCTGGGATCTATGCGGTCATCAAGCGGAGTGCGAAAAAGCGCCTGCGCCGGGCAGAGCCGGATGAGAAAAGTTTCCTGGTCCGCTATACCGTGGCCAAGCGCCGCTTGGATCTCTTCTTCGTGACGTTCACGCTCAATACGATCGTCTTTTTCGTGACCTCCGCTTGGACCTTCCTCCTCCTTCCGCGCTTCTTTGCGATCGATCCCGTATCCCAAGGGGTGCTCTGGAGCATGCTCTTCTTCGCATTCTTCTTCGCTTCGCTCATCGGACTCCGCTCCGGCTGGAACGAAAAACCGGGCCCCGGCAATTACCGGCCCAACTGGTGGTAGCAGGGACTGCTTATTCGAAATGGACGCGTTCCTCGAAACGCTTCAAGGCTTCGCGGAGCGCAGGGTGCTTTTCGAGGTGCGGATCGTTCGCGAGGATTCCCTTGGCTTCGTCTCTCGCGATGGTGACGAGTTTCATATTGGTCAGGTTTTCCATGGCGATGTCTGGGAGGCCGGACTGACGCGTGCCGAAGAAGGCACCGGGCCCGCGGAGCGCGAGGTCGGCCTCGGCGATGGCGAAGCCGCTCGCTTCTTTTTCAAGCACTTCTAGACGCTCGAGATTTTTGGCGTTCTCGCCCGGGACGAGGAAACAGTATGATTGGTGTTCGCCCCGGCCCACGCGCCCGCGGAACTGGTGGAGCTGGGCCAGGCCGAAGCGCTCGGCTTCTTCGATGAGGATGATACTCGCGTTCGGCACGTCGACGCCTACCTCGACGACCGCGGTCGCGACGAGGATATCATAGTCTTTCTCGCGGAAGGCATGCATGATGTCTTCCTTTTCCTTGGCTTTGAGCTTGCCGTGGATGAGGCCGACGGAGAGATGAGGGAAGATCTTGTGCGTCAGCTTCTCATGCTCTTTGACGGCCGCTTTCACTTCTTTGAGCGCGAGGGATTCCTCGACGAGCGGGAAGATGATGAAGGCTTGACGGCCCTTCTTGATTTCCTGATTGATGAACTGGTAGACCTTTTCCCGGGCTGTCTGGTTTTTCACCAGTTTGGTAATGATAGGTTTCCGATTCTTGGGGAGTTCGTCGAGAAGCGAGATCTCGAGGTTGCCGAAGAAGGCGAGGGAGAGGGTGCGGGGGATGGGGGTCGCGGTCATGGTGAGGAAGTGGGGGACGCGGTCTGCTTGGCCATCCTGGCTTCCGAAGCTCATGTCTTGGAGCTTGGCGCGCTGGGCGACGCCGAAGCGGTGCTGCTCGTCGACGATGACGAGCGCCAGCTTCTGGAAGCGCACGTCCTCCTGGAGGAGGGCATGGGTACCCACGATGATTTTCGGGATGCCGCTCTCGATCGCTTTCTGCATGGTCTTTCTCGTAACGGTTTTTCCGTCGAGGAGGCGATAGCTCCCGGTGAAGAGCGAGACCGTTTCGCCGCCCGGAGCGAAGAGGCTCGAGAGGCTCTCGAAGTGCTGGCGGGCGAGGACTTCGGTCGGCGCGAGGAGCGCCACCTGGCAGCCCTGTCCCGCTGCGGCCAGAGCGGCGACGGCAGCTACTACGGTCTTGCCGGAACCGACGTCGCCGTTTAGGAGACGGTTCATCGGGTGCGGCCCGGCGAGGTCGTCTAAGATTTCTCCCACGGCTTTCTTCTGTGCGCCGGTGAGGGAGAAAGGGAGAGTCTCGATGAAATTCTCGAGGATCTGCGGCGGGAGCTCCAGGCTTTCGGCAAGACTCGTCTCGAAGAGCGCCTTCAGCTGGAGCGCCTTCAGCTGGACGAGAAACATCTCGTCGAAGGCGGAACGCTTCTCCGCGAGGAGAATCTCTTTTTCGTTCTTGGGGAAGTGAAGGTAGCGCAGGCTCTGGTGGTAGGAGGGGAGATGGAGCCGCTCGAGGATTTCCTGCGGCACCGGGTCGGGGATCGCTTTGATCTTCTGGAACAGGGCGGTGATCTGCCAGCGGAAGAAACGCGAGGTGAGTCCGCGGGTCTCCGGATAGACGGGAACGAGGCGGCCCGTGTGGGTGGCGTCGCGCTCGGCGCGTTCGAGTTCGGGGTTGGTCATGAGGAGGCCGCCTTTGTCGGCAGTCACCTTGCCGGAGAGGCGGACGGCTGATCCGACCTTGAGCGCTGTGGCGATGAAGCGCTGGTTGAACCAGACGACCCGGAGCGTCCCGGAATCATCCGCCACGCTTATCTCGGTTACGAGCATCCGCTTGCGGAAGCTTTTCCCCGAGTGGAGCTTGGTGACGGTGCCGAGGACGGTGCATTTCTCGCCGGCTGCAAGTGACGCGATGGGGCGGATCGTCGCGTAGTCTTCATAACGGTGCGGCAGATGCGAAAAGAGGTCTCCGACGGTCAAGAGCCCCATGTTCTGGAGCTTGGCGAGCACGGGTTTCTTGATGCTCGGAATGGAAGAAAGAAGGGTATCGAGTGAGGACATAGGCTTTGTTCCAGTATAGCCTATCAGGGAGACCGGAAAAGGCGAAAGAAAAAAGCCCTCCTTCCAAGTTTGGAAAAAGGGCTTTTGAGGGTCGGTACCGGTCAGGCCGCCGGAGAAGGCGTGCCGGCATCAGGCTCGAAACTTTTCGGCCGGAACTCGTCATTGATGTAGCGAATGTTCTGCCGGATAGGCAGCTCGATCGGCGTAATCGAATCCGTGAGGTGGGCGATGATCTTCTCCGCGAGCTTCACGAATTCGACCATATTCGTTTCCGGTGGCACGATATGGACCCGGTGTCCTTCGATCGCATAGGTAACGTGTTTCCCACTGGTCTTCTCGAATTTGGTCAGACGTTCCAGAATCTCTTCCACGACTTTCGGCTCGGAACAGTCGTCGTAAAAGGTGAGGGCGATGAAAGGCTTGTCTTCATCGGTGAAAGAAAGTGCAGAATCAGCGATTTTCACGGCTTTTCTCCTCTTCGATTTTCAAGATACTTCAAAAGACATTATACACCATTTTATGGGAAAAGTCAAGTGTTCCTGCAGACGATGCTTTCCGCTACAATGAGAGAGAAATCCGCTTGAGAAAGAAAAAATATATGGAATATACGGACCAGCTGCTCGTCTCGTACAGCAACGGAAGTTTCTTGCCCTCGCAAGATATCGCGGTCTCGCCTTGGGACTTGGGGTATCTGCGCGGTTACGGTGTTTTCGATGTCATGCCGATCGTGAATGGGAAGCCGTTCCACTGGGAATGGCACTTCGAACGCCTGGAAAAGTCGGCGCAAGAGCTGTGCCTCAAGATCCCGGTCAGCCGGGATGAGTACCGAAGAATCCTGGAAGAACTGGTCCAGCGCAATGAAGGCTATGACATCATCGTAAGGACGGTCCTTTCCGGCGGGCCTGCCGAAGACGCGTTCACTCCGGTTCCCGGGAAGGAAACATTCCTGGTTCTCGCGGAAGCAGCGCACCCGCTTCCTCCCGCTGTCTATGAGACAGGAACGAAGATCGTCACTCTCGAGCATGTGCGCACGTTCCCGCGAGTCAAGATGACCCATTATGTATCGGCTATCTGCTCGCTTCCCAAGCGGCACGCGGCCGGAGCGACGGAAACGCTCTACGTCATGGACGGACAGATTTCCGAATGCGCGCAGTCGAACATCTTCTGCATCCAGGACGGGAAGCTCATTACGACGACAGAGAGTTCTCTCTTAGGCGTGACGCAACGGATCATCTGCGAGAAGATCGCCGCCTCTTGCGGTATCGAGGTAGAAGTGCGACCGATCATGCTGGCAGAACTCTTGGCGGCGCCCGAAGTCTTCCTCACAGGAAGCAACAAGGGAATCGTACCGATCGTGAAGATCGATGAGCGCGTGATCGGAGCAGGAGTTCCCGGGCCGCTCACCAAACGCCTCATAGAAAAATACCGTGAGTATACGTCCCAGTATTGAGGCGTGTCGAATATAAAAAATGAAAAGGCCCGATAAAAATCGAACCTTTCATTCTTTTGTGTCCCCGGCAGGAATCGGACCTGCGGCCTTCTGGACCGGAACCAGACGCTCTATCCACTGAGCTACGGAGACATATTTTGCTTGTATTCTAAGTCCGAACGGCTTTCCTATGGTAGCGAAAGTCTTCGAAAACAGCAATAATTGACTTTTTCTGCCGGGGTGGCATGATGGAGGCGAGTTCTTTGGCATCCTTTGTTCTGAAAGGAGGAGACCCATGTCTACGCTTTTTTGGGGAACTCATCACACCCGTCAAACACTGTTAGAGAAAGGGCTGCTGGAGCTTATCGAGCCGGATATGGATTTCGATATCTGTGCGATAATTCTCGGCCGAGTGAATGACCTGGAAGTCAAGCGGACCTACACTCTTTATCGGTTAGCTATCCGAGACGCTCTGTCGATGCAAGAGCTCTACGCGAGCGTCAAGCATGAGAGCCCTGCGGCGGCCAGAAAAGCCTACCAAGAGTTTCTCGAGCTCACTTGGCAGACTAATGTCGTCTTTCATTATCTCCAGTTCGAGCTCCATCGTTCCTTTGACCTTCTCGACAAGTTCGACCGCACGCACTGTATTTCTCTCCATGGCGGTTGGATCGCCTCGCAAGACGAAGTCGTTCCCATTGATGTGTCTTCGGATGGAGGTGAAGACGAGAGCAGCGTTTCCGAGAGATGGATATGGCCGCAATAGTGCCTTCCGGAAGAAAATCCTTACCCTCGTTCCAGCAAAGGAGCGAGGGTTTTTATTGACAAAAGGGGAATTTCCCGTATAATAGTAGTTCCCGATAGTTCATTCACATCTGAAGAAGGAGGACTCTTGATGATCGAGGAAGATACCAGGGCAGAAGAGGAAGAGACCCGGGAAGGGAAATTGCAGCTGATCGGCCAGGCTGTTATGAAGCCGTTCGCCGAAATCGCTCTGCGGGTCTATCCGCCGGAACTCATTCTGCCGGAGGATCCCATTCTGGACAACGATCGGATAATCGGCTCGATTGCTGACAACGATTTTCTCAAGCGATTCTATTCGCTCGTCGAGCTCAAACAAATGGAACTCGACGAAGAGCATTTTATCAGCCAGCAGCGGAAACGCGGGCCTGATAATAAGATCCTCATGTTTGAGGAAGAAGTTGAAGTTCTGAATCATATGCTCGATTTTCTCCTCCACGAGGAATTCGGTTATTTCGAGAAGCGTGGGCCGAACGAGCACTTGCGGGTCTGCGAGGGCTGGCAAGTGGCGTGCACCACCTGGGAAAAGCAAGTCGAGGATCTTATTCCGGGACGCGCTTTCTTCCAACCCAGAAAAGTCCATTAAGGATCAAGGATCCTTTCCTTTCAAAAGCCCCTGTCGCGGAACATCGCGCCAGGGGCTTTACATTTGTGTCCTTGGCAGGAATCGAACCTGCGACCTTTTGGACCGCAACCAAACGCTCTATCCACTGAGCTACAAGGACGTATATTTTGCCGAAGCCTTTTTTACAAAAGGACGGATAAGAAAACAAAAACTTTCCAAATATGTGGCGGAAAGCTCCTCTAAATATGCAGGAATTTCTCCAATGTGTCAACTAAGCTGGGCTCGTGAGTGTCTTCGGGGACGAATTCCCGGAGCGAGCGGTAGATGGTGTCGCGTTCGCCTTCCGGCAAAGGGACATGGACATGGGAGAGGAGCGTGCCGTTGACCTTGAGGCTCAAGAGGTTCTCGAAAGGGTATTCCGTGTAGATATGGAAAGACTCGATCGTATTGTAGCGGTAGAAGTCTTTTCCGAGGACGGCGCCCTTTGTCGTGAGAGCATAGGTGAGGATGCGCGGCTCCTGGTGCTGGAGCAGGTAGCCGACGACGCCGATTAAGATGAAAGTGATCGCCATGAGCGGGCTGTTGGTGAGGAGCGCGTAGCCGATAATGACGATCAGGAGCGAGGTCGTGATCATGCGCGAGCGGGGCCCGAGCTCGAAGTCCTCATGCTCCGGTGCTTGCCACTGGAAGAGTGGCGTGCCTATGCCGCTGAAAGAAGTGTCGGAAGGTTTGGGTTCCATAGTATTTTGAGAATATCCATACTATATCATGAAATGGCGCGGGGTTCACAGATGTTCCTCTGCCTGCTAGTATGGGTACGTTTTAGAAAAGATATCCGGAGGAATGGTCCGCCAGCCGGCGGATTGAAGGCAGCAGTCTTGAAAACGGAGATGCTCTCTAAAGTGAAATATCCGGAGGAATGGCCGAGTGGTTGAAGGCAGCAGTCTTGAAAACTGCAGTACCGGAAACGGTACCGGGGGTTCGAATCCCTCTTCCTCCGCAAAATGAAACGACTGCCTTCGGGCAGTTTTTTCATTGTAGACCGGAACACTTGACTCCCAGTTGAATTTTCAGTATTATCCTGGGTCAAGCAAATCTTGATACGAGTTCTTTTCGGCAATGAGGGAGGCCTACTATGACCGATACGACAGAGCTTTCGGAGAAAGCGCTGGAGCTGATAGAGTTTTATGATTCCCAAGGCTGTCTCGGGGTATCCGAGCTGGTGCGCTGGCTCGATACCGAGGGCAGTACGGTCAATATGCTGGGAACGCCTATGTACGGCATCCAGTATGTGCTTGCCGAGTGTACGACTGAAGAAGAACGGCGGCACATCTATAAGGCATACAAGAGACCGCTTTATCTGGGTACTGTGAATGGCAGGTATAAGCCGATCGACACCCTGGACTGGATACGCGAACAAGACTTCGCAAGCCTTCCTTTACAGAACAAACGCGATTTCGACGAGTTCTGCCTGGAAGCGCTGCAATGCTTGAGAGGTGAAGCGCCATTAAGAAACATTGTCGGCCTCGCCTTGATCACAGCCACAGTCGAATGAACCTTCGGCAGTCAGGAATAACTTCTTGGCTGCCTTTTATTTTTCCTTTTTCGGGAGTACAATAGAGTTTCTATGCAAGCGCTTGAAATCAAAAATCTGACGAAAAAGTACCCGACCGGGGTAGAAGCGCTCAAAGGCGTGAGCCTTTCGGTATCCGAAGGCGACTTCTTCGGACTTCTCGGGCCGAATGGCGCGGGCAAGAGCACGCTGATCGGCATCGTCACGGGACTCACCAACAAGAGCGGGGGAGAAGTGTCTGTCTTCGGGCATGATATCGAGGCCGAGACGACCCTGGCCAAATCTTCGATCGGCCTGGTGCCGCAGGAATTCAACTTCAGCATTTTCGAGAAAGTGATCAATATCCTCTTGGGCCAAGCCGGCTACTACGGGATTCCCCGGGATGAGGCTCTGAAGCATGCCGAGAAATACTTAAAGAAGCTCGGCCTCTGGGAAAAGCGCAATGACCAGGCCCGTACGCTTTCGGGCGGGATGAAGCGGCGCCTCATGATCGCGCGTGCTCTGGTGCACGAGCCGAAGCTCCTCATCCTAGACGAGCCGACGGCCGGAGTGGACATCGAACTCCGTCGGGGGATGTGGGATTTCCTGCGCGAACTCAATGCGGAAGGGACGACGATCATCCTGACTACTCATTACTTGGAGGAAGCCGAACAGCTGTGCCGGGAAGTGGCGATCATCAACAAGGGAGAGATCGTCGAACATGGCCGGGTGAAAGATCTTCTCGGGAAGCTCCACATGGAAACATTTATCTTCGATCTGGCGAAGCCTCTGGATGAGAAGATGTGGGAGTTGATCCGCAAGTTCGAAGTGCGGAAGATCGATGAAGAGACGATAGAGGTGGATCTGGCCGAGGGAGAGACGCTGACCGAGATGGTCTTGGCGCTTGCCCGCCTGGGGATCAACGTGAAAAGCATGCGTAACAAAGCGAACCGTCTGGAAGAGCTTTTTATCCGCCTGACGAAAAAAGAAGTATGACCTGGGAAAAGATGTGGATCGCCTATATGACTATCGTCCGCCTGGAAATAGGCCGCTTTTTCCGTATCTGGACGCAGACGTTCCTGCCGCCGGCGATCACCACCACGCTCTACTACGTGATTTTCGGAGCGTTCATCGGGAGCCAAGTCGAACCGGTGGGCGATTTCAGCTATATGCAGTTCATCGTGCCGGGACTCGTCATGATGACCGTCATCACGAGTTCCTTCATGAATGTCGTGAGCTCGTTCTTCGGGTCCAAGTTCCAGAAGCAGCTCGAGGAGCTCTTGGTGTCCCCGGTGTCTCCCTTGATCGTGGTCGCGGGCTATGTGACCGGCGGGGTGGTGCGCGGCCTCCTGACCGGCATCCTGGTACTGGCGATCGCGCTTTTCTTCACTCACTTAGCCATCCATAGCGTGTTCATGATCCTCGTCTTCATCCTCCTGACAAGCATCTTCTTCTCGCTTCTCGGATTGGTGACCGCGATCTTCGCCAAGAATTTCGACGGAGTTTCCATCATCCCGAACTTCGTCCTGACGCCGCTCACGTATCTCGGCGGCGTCTTCTACTCTATCCATATGCTGCCGGAGTTCTGGCAGAAGGTTTCGCTTCTGAACCCTATCCTCTACATGGTGAACGGCTTCCGTTTCGGGTTCCTGGGCATATCCGATGTGAATATCGCCTTCAGTCTGGCGATGCTTGCGGCGATGAGCCTTGCCGCGCTTCTCTTCACGCTCTATCTCTTCAAGACCGGCCGCGGCCTGCGGGCTTGATCCCCGGGTCTGGAGGGGGTTGCAAAAAAGGCTTTTTATGGTAGTATGGGGGTGATGTAAGTTTTCGTTCTGGAGAAACGCTCGCGAAGCTTTGAGTTGCCGCTCAAGCCTCTCGTCTAGTAGGGCCAGGAGTCAGAAGGTCGCCTTACAGAGATAATTCAAAAAGAAGGCTTGATATGGCAACAAAATTGTACGTCGGCGGTGTTTCTTACAACACCACTGATCAAGGTCTCCAGGATGCTTTCGCACAGGCGGGTAATGTCACCTCTGCGAAAATCGTCATCGATCGGATGACCAACCGTTCTCGCGGTTTCGGCTTTGTCGAAATGGCGTCAGAAGAAGAAGCCCAGAAGGCTATCGAACTCTGGAACGGTAAGGAACTCGATGGCCGCACGCTGACTGTGAACGAAGCTCGTCCTATGGAAGAGCGTCCTCGCACTGGCGGTGGTGGTCGTGATTTCGGAGGCGACCGCGGCGGTAACCGCTGGTAGTTTCCAAAAGAAAACAGCTCTCGCAAGAGAGCTGTTTTTTTGTCGCTCATAATTCCTCTTGACAAGATCGGGGAAAGAGCCGAAAACGTGGTGTATACTTGAAGTAAGAAATAGCGCAAAGCCATTTCTCAAAGTACTTTCGATGCGAATGACGCGGCTGCGCAAGCGAGGTCGATGCGGCCCGTCCCAGGGATTATCATTCACTTATAACTTTCAAGTCTATGGACAAAACAATTGTTACCATTCTCGGTGTCGTTTTTTTGGCTATCGGAGTTTTGGGCTTTGTGAACGACCCGCTTCTTGGTATTTTCGAGGTTGATGCGCTGCACAATATCATCCATATCATTTCCGGCGCTCTGGCGCTCGTGGCAGTGAGCATGGGTGCGAGTGCCACCCGGCTATTCTGCCGAGTGTTCGGTATCGTGTACGGCTTAGTGGCGGTCCTGGGCTTCCTCATGCCTGGAGACATGATCTTAGGTCTGTTCGAAGCCAACCTGGCAGACGACGTGCTGCATCTGGTCTTGGCAGTCATATTCCTGTACTTGGGCTTCGGCCGCGGCCAGTCCTCGCAGGCACCGATGTCGGTATAGTCCTCTTCCGGAAAGAAAAAACTCCCTCAAATCGAGGGAGTTTTGTTTTGGCGGAGAGGGAGGGATTGAACGCGGATCCGCCATTAGGCGAATCCTTCTGAGAACCCACGGTTCTCAGCGGCCTAAAGGCCTGCTCTCCTCCAACGGAAAACTCCCGTTTTCCGACCCTTTCCCCGTTCGAATCCATCCTACAGCAAAAGCAAAAATGACGCCACGAGGGCGTCATTCTTTACTTGGCGGAGAGGGAGGGATTCGAACCCTCGATGAGTTTTACCCCATGCCACGTTAGCAGTGTGGTGCCTTCAGCCGCTCGGCCACCTCTCCAATCGCATCTTGTATAGCCTACCAATGATGAGGAAAGAAATCAAGACTACTTCGCTACGACGATCCCATAAACCCGTTTGGCACCGGCTTTTTTGAGGACTTTGGCACATTCGGTGAGGGTAGTGGCGGTGGTAGCGACATCGTCGACAAGCCAGAGAGTCTTGCCCCGGATCTGACGCTTGGTGTCCGGGAGCGTCGCGAAAGCGCCGGAAAGATTGGCGAGACGTTCTTCGCGGGAACGGGTTTTCTGCTGGGGCTTGGTGTGTCGGGTGCGTGTCAGGGTGGGGAGGACCGGAACGATAGCTGCTCCCGGCGTGAGAAGCGGCGCCAAGCGTTCGGCGAGGATTTGTGACTGGTTGAATCCGCGGAAACGCAGGCGGCGGGGGTGGAGCGGGACGAAAGAAAGGATGTCCGGGAGCGGGAGCGGCGACTGGAGAAGGGTCCGGGCGAGCAGTTCCGCGAGCGGAATGCCGGTATCCGGAATGAAACGATATTTGTAAGTGTGGATGAGTTTTCTGACGATCGGGAGCCGATAGTCGGTGGCGGCCAAGATGCCGTCGAGCGGGGAATGAGGGGAATCGAAAGGGTCTCTCGCGAGCGGCGCGGGGATGCTCGGGGTGATTTTCCGGAAGCAGGTCTCGCAGAGCCATTTATCGGGAGCGCCGCATCCGAGGCAAGCGAGTGGGAAAAAAGCGTCCAGAAACATTTTTCGCAGGCGCTCTTTTCGAGAGAGAAGGGTACGTATCAGCGGCACATGATCGAATCATTGCTTACCTCTAGGCGGAGCTTCTTGGCAGCAGGGCGTTCTATCAGGGCTATCGCTACCGGCTTCTCGACGTGTTCTTCGAGGATCTTCCGGACCAGGCGCGCGCCCTGCTCTTTGGAGAAGCTCTTCTCGGCGAGGAAGCGCGGCACGGCCGGGGCGATCGAGAGGGTGATGCCTTTCTCTTTGAGGCGGGAGACGAAGCGTTTCAGTTCGTTCTTTACGATCTTCTGGACAGCCACTTTGTCGAGCGGTTGGAATATGACGGTGTGGTCGAGGCGCGCCAGGAGTTCGGGACGCATCTCTTTTTTCAGGTTAGCGAGAACAGACTCGCGCTTCTCGATGAGGTTTTCGAGAGCGCCTTCTTTGGCGAATCCGAAACGGGTGTCCTTGGTGAAGATTTCCGTCCCGACGTTCGAAGTGAGGACGATCAAGGTGTTCCGGAAGCTCACTTTGCGGCCTTCGGCATCGGTCAATTGTCCCTCATCGAGGATCTGGAGGAGAATATTGAAGACATCCGGATGTGCCTTCTCGATCTCATCGAAGAGAACGATGGCATAGGGCTTGCGACGGACTTGCTCGGTGAGCTTGCCGCCTTCGCCATAGCCCACATAGCCGGCCGGTGCGCCGAGGATCTGCGCGACGCTGTGCCGCTCCATGAACTCGCTCATGTCGAGGCGGATGAGCGCTTTCTGGTCGCCGAAAAATTCCTGGGCGAGGACATTCGCGACTAGGGTTTTTCCGACGCCGGTCGGGCCCAAGAACAGGAAGGAGCCGAGCGGGCGGCGCGGATCGTGGATATTGCTTAGCGAGCGGAGCAAGACATTCTCGACCGTATCGAGCGCTTCGCTCTGGCCGATGACGTGCCGGGCGAGCGCCTTCCGGAGCCGCTCCAGCCGCTCTTTCGGGTTTTCGGAACGCAGTTTCTCGAGAGGGATATTCGAGATGCGGGAAAGGGTCACGAGCACTTGCTCGAGAGTGACCACGGGAATATTCTCTTTCGGAGTATCCGCATGCTCTTTCAGTTTGCCGAGTTTCTTCTCGAGAGCCTTGGCCTGGTTGTGCCACTTGGCGGCCTCATCGTAGGCTTCTTTCTGGATGAGGGATTCTTTGAGATCGATCACGTGTTTCAATTCCTGCTCCAGCTTGGCGCGGGACCGGTTTTTGGAGGTCGTGGAGCCGGATTGCTTCGCGAGGGTAGCGGCCTCGTCGATGATGTCGAGAGCCTTGTCGGGAAGGAAGCGGTCGCTTATATGGCGCACGGAAAGGTCGACCACCAGAGAGATGAGGTTATCCGGAAAGCTGACGCCGTGGAAGGCCTCGTAGGCAGGCTTGGCCGCCCGAAGCATGGCCTTGCTCGTTTCCGGAGACGGTTCCTCGATGAACACCGACTGGAAACGGCGCTCAAGGGCCGGGTCTTTCTCGATATGGCGCTTGTATTCGGTAAAGGTGGTGGCGCCGATGCACTGGATGTCGCCGCGCGCGAGCGCCGGCTTCAGGATGTTGGCCGCATCCAGGCCACCGGAAGTATTGCCGGCACCGACGATAGTGTGGATCTCGTCGATGAAGAGGATGACATCGGGGTGCTCGGAAGCTTCGCGGATGATGTCCTTCAGGCGCGCTTCGAATTCGCCGCGGAAATTGGTTCCGGCGACTACGAGTGCCAGGTCGAGCGCGAAGATGCGCTTGCCGAGGAGCTGTTCAGGCACGTCTCCGGAGAGGATCTTCTCCGCGAGCTTCGTGACGAGAGCGGTCTTGCCGACGCCAGGCTCGCCCAAGAGGAGCGGATTGCTCTTGTGCTTGCGGAGCAGGATCTGGATGACTCTGCCGAGCTCGGCCTCGCGGCCGAAGAGAATCTGGTTCCGCTGGTGCTTCGGGTGCGAAAGGTCGATGGCGTATTGGCGGAGCGTGGCGAGGTCTCCGGTGTCGCGCGGCTTGGCCTTGGGGCCGAGGGTCTCCGGCATGTCGAACATCTTGGAGAGTTCGGGGAAGTGTTCGAAATTCATATGGGATGCCAGGGTCGCTTCGATCTTCTTCTCGTCTATTTCCAGCGTGATGAAGATCTCGTCGAGAATGGGGTGTTCGGACTCTATGAGGGCGTAGACCAGGTGTTCGGTACCGACATAGGGGAAGTGGAACTGGTTGGCGATGGCGTACGCACGCTTCATGATCTCCTTGAGAGTATCTGAAGGCGCGATGGTATCTGTCGCAGGAAGGGTCTTGCCGCGGCTCTTCTTGCGCAGGCAGAGCTTGGCGAGCTTTTCTTTTTCGAAACCCATGCCTTGGAGGAGGCTGTTTCCCAGGCTTCCGTGTTCCATGAAGATGGCCAGGAGCAGATGCTCGGGCTCGACGGAACGGCTGCGGGTGTAGCGGGCGATATCGCGCGCTTCCTTCATGCTGTGCCGTGCGTGGAAGGTCAGTTTGTGACTGAAAAGCGTTTCTGACATAGGTGAAAGATCATGCTTCATTGTATTTTCCGGAGAGGTTTCTGTCAATTCGGTAAGAAAGGGGAAATAGCCTGTTTCAAAGCTTCCTCCATCGCCGGAATTATGCTATTTTATAGGTATCAAAAAGCAATAGAAAAAACATGTTCGGTTTTTCAAAACCTTCCTACCTTGGTATTGATTTCGGTACCTCTTCTATCAAGGCGGTGGAACTGACAGAAAAAGACGGCGCCGTACAGCTTCTCAATTACGGCCAGGTGAGTTTGGCACAGCTGGAAAACGGGGTCACGGGATCCGGGCGTTCTTATGACGAGGAGGTCGGATTGTATCTGCGGGCCCTTCTGGAGAAGCTCAAGCCCAAGACGCACTCCGCTTTTGTCGCGATGCCGGCGTTCATCGGGCTCATCTCGCTCATCGAACTCCCCGAGATGGAAGAACATGAGCTGGAAGAAGCGGTGCAATTCGAAGCGCATCGCTACATCCCGTCTTCGCTCGAAGACATAGCGCTTAGCTGGGAAGTAGTCGGTACGCGCAAGGCGACGGACGGCAGCGGTCCGAAGCTGGAGATACTCGTCGTGGCGGCGCTCAAGAAAGAAGTCGAGCGCTATCGCGGCTATGTTATGGCAGCGGGCCTCAAAATGGATTTTCTGGAGCTGGAAACGTTTTCTCTCGTCCGTTCAATCGTGGGACATGAGACGGGACTGGTCTTGGTTATCGACATCGGCTCGCGGGCGACCAATCTCGTCTTGGCGGAAAACGGTATCGTGCGTGTCAGCCGCAATCTCGATGCCGGCGGCAAGGATGTCACGCGGACGCTCGCCGAAGGCTTGGACATCACTCCCGACCGGGCCGAGAGTCTCAAGAAGAGCGGCAAAGACTTCCTCAATCAGCCGGAATCCGCCCTGGTCTTCCCGGTACTCGATATGATCTCCAATGAAGCCAAGAGAATGCTCGATTCATACAAGGCGAAGTATCCGGATGCGGAGTGCCGGCAGGTGATCCTCTCCGGCGGCACGGCGTACTTCGTAGGGCTGACTGATTATTACACGCGCCAGCTGGGCATACCGGTCGCGATCGGTAACCCGTGGCAGAGAATCCAACACACACCGAAACAGAAAGAGCAGATCGAAAGTCTCGGGACATCATTTTCCGTGGCGCTCGGATTGGCATTGAGCGGACTCGATGTGAAAAAAGAAGAGCAGAAGAAAGAAGGCTCTTCGCTCAAGAAATTCCTTAACAAGAAGCTGTAAGCTAAAAAGCGATAAAAATAAACATAAACATTGAGACATACGTCCATGGCTGGCATCAACCTTTCACAATCATTCGGGGAGAAGCGGACATCCTCCAAGCAGAGCCTCTTCGACAAGGGGTTCATGTTCGTGGTGGTTTTGGCGCTTATCGTCGCCGCGATCTGGGGCGGTATCCGCTGGTTCCTCTACTCTACAGACCAGAAGATAGCGGGTCTTCAGGGAACGATAGACAGTGCGAATGCCGATCTCCTGGGCGAGGATGTCGACCGTATCGTCGATCGCGACACGCGCCTCACGAATATCAGTGCAGCGGAGGGTAAGGACGCGGATACGGCTGCTCTGTTCTCGCAGCTGGAGCGCCTGACCGTGCCGGAGGTGCATCTGACGCTCTATGAATACGATCATGAAGAAGGGAAAGTGGCGGTTTCCGGCCTGACGGATAATTTCAAGTTTCTGGCGCAGCAGATCATCAGTTTCAAGAGCGAGGCGCCGTTCGGAAATATCCGAGTCGACAAGATCGTGAATACCAAAGACGGAAAGATCGCCTTCACGCTGATGGCGGATATCAAAGAAGAGACAGCAGCTTCCTCTTTGCCAACATCAAACTAAAAAGACGCCTATGCAACTCAAACTTCTCATCGTTCCGTCGCTCATCATCATCTCGATCATTCTGATCATCGGATTCATCAAGCCCGACTACGACACGCTCAAGATCAAGCGTGCGACACTCGTCCAGAAAGAGACGGAGGCTGCCAATGTCGCGACGATCATCGCGAATGTCAAGCAACTGAACGCTTCGCTCGATGCCGACCAGGAAACCGAAAGCTTCATTCTCCGGTATTATCCGGATTCTATCGACCAGGGACGCGTTATCGATGCCTTCAACTTCCTGGCCTTGCAATCAGGGCTCGTCATCACCAGCGTGGAGCTGAAGGAGCTGCCTCCGGTAGCGATTGAAGAAGCTATTCAGAACGTGCCGATGACTTCGCTCCAGGGGGGTGCCACGGACCCATCGCTTGCCGGATCCGAAATCCCGCCCGTTCCCCAGTACCAGGCTCCGCGCCCGCGTTCCTACACCGCACTCGTCAAGGCGCGCGGATCCTATGAGAACGTCAAAGGATTCGTAGAGCGGATGATGCGCTTGGATCGGATCCATGGTATGAAGAACTTCTCTGTCGGGCTGAATGAGGAGGCACTCCGCACGATCGATGCCGGCGAGGCCGTGTCGGAAGAAGCCGCTTCCGAACTGGTCGTGATGTTCGAGACGCGCTTCGACTATCTGCCGGCCCAGAAAATGGTGAATGCGCTCCACGTCCCGGTCTTTGAGAAAGGGTCTCTGGATTTCGCAGCTGCCAAAGAGGCGATGACGCGCGCTACTTCCGCAGTACCCGACCTCGACAAAGGACAGACCGGAAAGCCGAACCCATTCCAGTAAACATTCTTCCTATCCATTCTCCTATCTCTCATGGCGGCTGAAGACATACAGAAACAATCCGAAGCGGCTCTGCCCGAGCAAAGCAAGGCTGCTCCCGTACCAGGAGCCGGCCCGCTTGCGGCGCAGGCTAAGGCGCTTGGTGTTCCTTATCTGGACGCCACTCCGCGGGATTTCGATAAGACGGTCTTGAATGTCATTCCCGAGGAAGCGGCCAAGAAATACGGCATGATCCCGTTCAAGAAGGTCGGGGACACGCTGTCGGTGGCGATGCTCAACCCGCAGAACTTCGAGGCGCTGAACGTTCTGCGCTTCCTGGCGGAAAAGGAGCATGTCGGCATAGAAGTCTATCTGACTGACCAGGATGTCTTTGCCAATATCATCAAGCAGTACACGGGGACAGACAGCGCTCTCAAAGAAGCCATCCTGTCGCTCAAGAAGGAAGACGAACTCCAATTGCAGGTGAGCCAGGAAAAGAAAGTGAGCAAGGAAGCGGAGGTCTTCCAGGATGCGCCGATCGCGAAACTAGTCGAAGTGATCGTCCAGCATGCGTTGGACGGTCGCGCGAGCGATATTCACATCGAACCGATCGAAGGAAGCTATCGTGTACGCTTCCGGATCGACGGTATCCTGCGATCGCAGCTCGTGTTTCCCGTCGAAGTGGGAAGGGCGGTGATCTCGCGCATCAAAATCCTTTCGAACCTGAAGATCGATGAGAAGCGCAAGCCGCAGGACGGCCGCATCCGTTTCGAGAATGCCGATGGCAGCTTCATCGACCTGCGTATCTCGAGCCTTCCGGTCATGGAAGGAGAAAAGATAGTGATGCGTGTTCTCGACAAGAGTTCGAACGTGGCTGACCTCGATAAGCTGGGCCTCTGGGGGCGTGCCCGGACGATCCTGGAGCGCAAGATCCGCGAACCGTTCGGGATCATCCTCATCACCGGTCCGACCGGTTCCGGAAAGTCGACTTCTCTTTATGCGTTCCTCCAGATCTTGAACAAGGAAGAGCGCAACATCATCACGCTCGAAGACCCGGTGGAATACTTCGTCGAAGGCATCAACCAGAGCCAGATCAAACCGGAAATAGGATATACGTTCGCGAGCGGACTGCGCTCTATCCTGCGTCAGGACCCGAACGTCATCATGGTAGGAGAAATCCGCGACGGCGAAACGGCCGAACTCGCGATCCATGCGGCGCTCACGGGACACCTGGTGCTTTCGACCCTCCATACGAACGATGCGGTCGGGTCTATTCCCCGTCTGATAGATATGGGCATCGAGCCTTTCCTGCTTTCCTCTTCGCTCGAAGCGGTAGCAGCGCAGCGTCTCGTGCGGCGCATCTGCGAGAACTGCAAAGTAGAGCAGGAGCTCACTCCCGGCCAGCGGGAAATGTTCCGCAAAGTGTTCGAAGAGATCCCGGACGAAGAAGTGAAGCTCTACGAGCTCCAGCCGAACATGCAAATCACCGTTTACAAGGGCAAGGGCTGCGAACAGTGCGGGAACTCCGGATACAAGGGCCGTATCGCTATCTATGAAGTGATCGACGTGGATGACGAGATGCATCTGATCATTTCCGACAAGCATGGCAATGAGGGCGAAGTGCGCAAGGCGGCCGCGCACCAGGGCATGATTACCATGAAGCAGGACGGCATCCTCAAGGTCTTGAAGGGCATTACGACGCTTGCAGAAGTGGAGCGCGTCACTGAAGGGAAAATCCTGGTCGATGAAGAGTAGGATATGATATAGTGCCAGTGTACTGAATACAAAAACAAACTACGGGCTTATGGAATCACTGCATGCGGAACAGCGAATGAAGAACCTGCTTCTCCTGGTGGGACAGCAGGGTGCCTCGGATCTCCACCTCGTCGTCGGGCGGTATCCGACGCTCCGAATCGATGGCAAATTGCATCCGATCACCCAGGAAAAAGTGCTGACGCCTGCCGATACGAAGGCGCTGTCCGACATACTCCTCACCGAGGACAAGAAACAAGAGCTGCTCTCTGTCGGACATTCTGACTTTTCATACAATTTCGAGGACCGGGTGCGCTTCCGTACCAACGTGTTCTTCCAGAAAGGTTACGTGAGCGTTACTATGCGGTTCGTTATGGACCGGCTGCGCAACCTTGAAGAGCTCTCTATCCCGACTTCGCTCTACGACTTCACCAACTATTCCCAGGGGCTCGTCCTCGTGACGGGGCCGGTAGGACACGGAAAGTCGACGACGCTCGCGGCTATCATCGACTACATCAACCACAATCTCGAGAAGCACATCCTGACCATCGAGGATCCGATCGAATTCGTCTACAATCAGGATCGCTGCATCATCAATCAGCGCGAAATCGGCCGGGATGCCAAAAACTTTCCGGACGCGCTCCGCGCAGTGTTCCGCGAGGACGTGAACGTGGTGCTCTTGGGAGAACTCCGCGATCTGGAGACCATCAGTACGGCTATGACGGCCGCAGAAACGGGACACCTCATCTTCGCGACGCTCCATACCAACGACTCGGCCCAGACTATCGATCGCGTGATCGACGTCTTTCCGGCGCACCAGCAGAACCAGATCCGCGCGCAGCTGTCGAGCGTGCTTTTGGGAGTCGTCTCGCAGCGCCTCATTCCCAAGCAAGGAGGCGGCCGTGTGCCGGCCGTGGAAATCATGTTCAAGAACCATGCTGTCGAGAACCTCATCCGCGAAAACAAGGTGCATCAGATCGACTCGGTGATCGAGACAAGTCTCAAGGAGGGTATGGTTTCTCTCGACCGGGCGCTTGCCGATCTGGTACGCCGCGGGCTGGTCTCCCTGAATGACGCCTTCACCTACGCCAAGAACCGGGATTACCTCCAGATGCTCATCAGCAAGGATAAATAAGGCAGGAACGTATGAAATTCGTCTTCAAAGCGAAAAATGAGTCCGGACAGATCCGTGAGGGCGTTGTGGAAGCGCTCGACAGCGGTGCAGCGGTGCAGATCCTCCAGAAGAACAATCTGATCCCGATCAGCATCCGTGAAGAGGCCGAGAGGAGCATGGCGATCATGAGGGCCGCAGAGCGCTTGTGGGAGGGCGTGAGTCAGAAAGAACTCATGGTTTTCTTCCAGCAGCTGGCGACGCTCATCGAGGCGCGCGTGCCGATCGTCTCATCGCTTGCCACTATCGGCGAACAGTCCAATAACCGGCATCTCCGGTCCATCATCAAAGAAATGGCCGACGACATCGAGGATGGCATGCCTTTTTCCGAGGCTATGGAAAAGCATCCCGATATCTTCTCTCCTCTCACGGTGAATATGATCAAAGCGGGCGAGGTATCCGGAAGTCTTCAGAAATCCGTGGTATTCGTCGCGGAAAATATCGAAAAGAACTACCAGCTGACCTCGAAGATCAAAGGCGCACTCTACTACCCTGTCTTCGTTCTGGTTGTCGCTTTCATCATCGGCTTTTTGGTAGTGACGTTCATCCTCCCGAAGATCACCGTGCTCATCAAGGACCTGAACGTCCCGGTGCCATGGTATACGAATGCGCTCATCTGGCTCGGAGACTTCATGAATCAGTACTGGTGGGTGGTGCTCATGGTCATCATCGCGGGGATCGGCGGGCTCTACTACTATGTGCGCACGCCGGCAGGGCGGAGGGAGTGGGAGCAGATCATCCTGAAGATTCCGGTCATCGGGACGCTGGCCCAGAATATCTACATCACCCGCTTCGCGGAGAACCTCTCCGCGCTTCTCAACAGCGGCATCCCCGTAGTGCGGGCGCTCATCATCGTGAGCGAGGTGGTAGGGAATCAGGTGTTCGAGCGCATCATGATCAAAGCAGTGGAAGAAGTGAAGTCCGGAGGGAACATGAGCACGGTCTTCATCCGGACGCCGGAGATGCCCCCGATCGTCTCGCAGATGATGCGGATCGGCGAGGAGACAGGAACGCTTGCGAATGTCTTGGAGAGCGTCTCGAAGTTCTACAGCCAGGAAGTGGATAACATGACAAGGAGCCTTACGACCCTGATCGAACCGGTGCTGATCGTGTTTCTGGGTATCGGCGTGGGAATCCTGGTGGTCGGTGTGCTGATGCCGATTTACAATTTGGCCGGACAGTTATAGAATACAAGTATGCTAAGCACGGTAAGATGCGCGGCAGAGAAAAGAAAAAATAAAAATAAAAACAAGAAGGAGGTGAGCATATGAAAAAGACACTCAAAGGATTTACCCTGATCGAACTCTTGATCGTCATCGCCATTATCGGTATCTTGGCGTCGGTGGTTCTCGTGAGCCTCTCGGGTGCCCGTACGAAAGCTCAAAAAGCGGCGTTCAAAGCCGAGGTGAGCGGGGCAGTCGGCGGTCTTACTATCCAGTGCGATGACGGTACTATCGCTGCCCCTGGTGATACTACCGTGACGACATGGAACGATCTTTCGTTGACTTCCAGCTGCGGAGCTTCCGGAGACGCTACGTTCTCTATCGGTGCGACGCCGGTAGCTACTATCACTGGCTGCACGGGCGCGACCGTGACCGAAGCCGGAGCTGATTTCACCAGCTGTCCGTAAGTTTCAGAGGTTTATAACTCGCTAATCCTCATAATTGAGAGGAGGTAAGGACTATGAAAAAAACACTCAAAGGATTTACCCTGATCGAACTCTTGATCGTCATCGCTATCATCGGTATTTTGGCGTCGATCGTATTGGTCAGCTTGTCCAACGCGCGTACGAAGGCGCAGGTGGCATCATTCAAATCCGAGACATCCGGAGCGGTGGCTGGTCTGTTGCTTCAGTGCGATTCAGCAAACATCGTTCTTCCTGCGGACACGACCACCACGAACTACGGAGCGATTACAGGTCAAAGCTGCGGACCTGCCGGAAGCGGCACGTTTACGGTCACTGCATCGCCGGTGAATACGAGCATCGTATGTAATGCGACTATTACCAATACCGGTACCACATTCCTTGGTGCAGGATGCTAGCAAATCCTCATAAGGGATGCAGAAAAACCTTCTCGAGAGAGGAGGTTTTTTGTTGTTTCGGAAGAGTACAAGGTATAATAGCGCTATGGAACATACGATTCTTTTTTTCATATTCGGGCTCCTCATCGGGAGTTTTTTGAATGTCGTGATCTGCCGCATGGCGGAGGGGGAAACGCTTATGGGCCGTTCCGTCTGCCGCAGCTGCCGGAAGCAGATCGCCTGGTATGACAATATCCCGGTGTTCTCGTATCTTGTCTTGGGCGGGAGGTGCCGGCAGTGCGAAGAGAGGATCTCCTGGCAGTATCCGACAGTCGAGCTTCTGACCGGCATCCTTTACGGGCTGGTCGGCATGTTCTTTTTTTCGCCGACCCCGTTCGGGATCTTGGAAGCTCTCTGGCTCCTCGTCCTGGTTTCTCTTTTCATTTCGATCGCTTTTTACGATCTCCGGAACATGGAGATCCCGGTCACGCTTCTCTTTCTCGGGATCGCGGTAGCGCTCATCTATCTCTCGGCCACCTTTTTCCTTTTTGAGCGCGCATGGCCGTTCTGGACGACCGCACTCGGAACAGGACTTATGGGTGCGGCTATTGTGGGAGGATTCTTCTTTCTTCTGGTGTTCCTGTCGCATGAGAAGTGGATGGGCTGGGGAGATGTGTGGCTCGGGGTGCTCGCAGGGCTCGCTGTGGGCTGGCAGCTCGCTTTCTTCCTCCTCACGCTCTCGTTCGCGCTCGGGGCTGCGGTCGGTATCGGATTGCTCGCTCTTCGCAAGAAAAGCATGCAGGCGCAGCTGCCGTTCGCTCCGTTCCTCGTGAGCGGGACGCTCGTGACGCTTTTCTTGGAACGGACCGCAAGCTGGCTGACCCGATTCTTTTTGTGGTGATTCTCTGATACAATAGGGTTATTCCGTATGCGAAAAACCCATACAAAAACCCTTCCCGGATACACGCTGCTCGAGATAATGATCATCATCATTATCATCGGCGTAGCTTCCGGAATCCTCCTGACCGGTCTCGGCACCGGCCAAGCGGAGCGCGAAGTGGAAGCAGCCTCGCGCGAATTGGTCGGGGCTCTTCGGGAGGCCCAGGGCTATGCCCTTACCGGCCGGCAGATAGTTGCCAACACGGACCCGTGCCGCTTCCAGGTGTCTTGGGGCGGCGGGACCTACTCGCTCACGTACTGGTACAAGGACAGTTCGGGCGTCTGCAACCAGAGCTCGGCTATCGGTACCTATACCCTGAAACGCGGCGTGGCGTTCAGCAATACGAGCGCTTTCTACTTCACGCTCCCGCATGCCGGAGTCTCCTTCGGCGGTGCAAGCGCGGGCGCTATCGTAAGCAAAGCCGGTATCACGCGGACTGCCTGCACCTATGCCGACGGGAGGATTCAGGATGTTTCCGGAGGCAGTTGTCCATAAGGAAAGAGATATGGCAACGAAAAAACGGACATTGCGAGGATTTTCATTAGGCGAGGTGATGCTCTCCGCCTTTGTGTTGTCTGTGGGACTGCTTGCTGTGACGGCTCTGATCGCGAGCAGTATGCGTCATTCCATGGAGAACCGCGATGCTATCATCGCTTCCGAACTTGCCCAGGAGGGAGTCGAACTCATCCGAAATATCCGCGATAATGATTTTGCTGCAGGAAACGACGGATTCAGCACCGGATTTTCTACCTCCAGACGCCACTGCCACATGAGCTATAACAGCTCTTCGATGACGTGCACGGCAACCCAGGGCGGGTCGAGCAGATACTACCTACAGCTTTCCGGCGGCCACTACTCGCATGCGAGTTCCACTCAACGGTTCTCTCGCTATATCTACATCGACTACGACAATGGCCAGAAGACAGCCGAAGTGAAAAGCTTCGTTTACTGGAACTGGACGAGCAGCTCGATGCCTTCGTATGTCCCGCGCACTGGAAATACGGCCAACTGCACTCTGGTGAACAAATGCGTCTATACCGAAGCGTTCCTAACGAGCTGGCGCTAGAACTATGATCAGAAAGAATCCAAAACTGAAAGGCTTCACGCTCATCGAGATCATGGTCGCGATGTTCGCCTTTACGCTCATCATCACGGCTTCGTCGCAGATCTTCACGCGGGCGTTTGCCGGCTACCGCAATACCAAGTACATCCAGCGGGATATCGAGAACGCCCAGTTTATCCTAAACAGCATCGCGAAGGAACTGCGGACCAGCTCTATCGTGAATCCGGCTTCCGGGGGGCCGACGACGGTGACCTCGGTGAAGTTCTATGATCATTCGCAGGGAATCTGCTTCAATTACCGCATTACCGGAGGCAATCTGGAAGTAGCCAAAGCCAACTCGACCGGAGTATCCGACTGCCGGTCGCTTTCGCTCGGAGGCTACTCGGTGGTGAGTACCGGCACCGTGACAGGAGACTTCTATGTGAGACCGAGCGACGACTCGCCGCTGGTGGTCGGAAAGATTACGATTGCGCTCCAAGTCCGGGAGGGATCGGCGCATACGGCAACGATCCAGACGACAGCCTCGCTCCGCGACTATGGCAACGTAGGTCTCTAAAAAGAAAGACGAAAAGGTGCTATAATAAGCCTTGTAGAAGGCTTTTTTAATGTTCTATGCCAGACCTCACTCCCACTGCTGCCCGAGAACGCATGAAGCGCCTCTCCCGAGAGATCGATGAGCATCGGAAGCGCTACCATGTCCATGATGCCCCGACTCTTTCCGACGAAGCTTACGACTCGCTCATACGGGAACTGGAACGTCTGGAACGGGCGTATCCGGAGTTCCGTCTGCCGGACAGCCCGACGTTGCGGATCGGCGGCGAGCCTATCGCCGCTTTCAAGAAAGTCGCTCACGCCCATCCGCAGTGGTCGTTCGATGACGTTTTCGATGCTTCCGAATTCGAGGCATGGGATAAGCGCATCAGAAGGATGCTCGAGAAGCAGGGTATCGACGAAGTTCCGGAATATGCCTGCGAACTGAAAATCGACGGTCTTAAGATCATCCTGACATATGAGGACGGGCTTTTCGTACGCGGTGCGACCCGGGGAGACGGGACGATCGGAGAAGATGTGACCGAGAACCTGCGGACGATCCGCTCCATCCCGCTCCGGCTCGAGAGAGCGGTCAGCGGCGCCGTCATCGGCGAAGCCTGGCTGTCAGAAAAGGAATTTGATCGGATCAATAAGGAGCGAGCCGCTTCTGGCGAGCCGCTCTTCGCCAATCCGCGCAATGCCGCAGCCGGGTCGATCCGCCAGCTCGATTCCAAGGTGACCGCGCGCCGGCGCCTGGATGCTTTCGTTTATGATATCGATGTCCTGTCGGATGAGCAGGGCAAGAGTCTGGTACTGGAGAGCCAGACGGAAGAGCTCGATCTTCTCGGGCGCTTGGGTTTCCGGGTGAATCCCGAACATAGGCTCTGCAAGACTCCTCAAGAAGTGGAAGCGTATTATGCGGAATGGAGCAAGAAGCGGCATGAGCTGCCGTACGGGCTCGACGGCATCGTCATCAAAGTGAATCAGATCGCGCTCCAAGAAGCGCTCGGCTATACCGGCAGGGCGCCGCGTTTCGGAGTAGCGTACAAGTTTCCCGCCGAGCAGGCTACGACGGTAGTAGAGGATATCCAGGTACAGATCGGCCGCACGGGAGCGCTCACCCCGGTCGCCCATCTCCGGCCGGTGCGCATCGCCGGCTCGACGGTAAGCCGCGCGACGCTTCATAATTTCGATGAGATCGAGCGGCTGGATGTACGGATAGGTGATACGGTCGTAGTTCAGAAAGCCGGGGATATCATTCCCGAGATCGTGTCGGTCATCGAGAACCTGCGTTCCGGCAAGGAAAAAAGAGTCGTCCCGCCGGAAACGTGTCCGATCTGCGGCAGTCCGGTGCGGCGCGAAGAGCTCGGGAGCGCGGAGGAGAAGAGTGCTGCTCTCTACTGCACTAATCCGAACTGTTTCGCAATCGAGCGGGAGCATGTCATCCATGCGGTATCGAAAAAAGGATTCGATATCCCGGGCCTCGGAGAGAAGATCGTAGAGCAGCTCATCAACGAGGGACTGATCCATGACAGCGCGGATATCTTCTCCCTGACGGCGGGAGACCTGGAGCCGCTCGAACGCTTCGCCGAGAAATCGGCCGAGAAGCTCGCGGAAGCGATAGCGAAGAAAAAGCGCGTGCCGGCGAAGAAATTCCTCTTCGCGCTCGGCATCCGCCATGTGGGAGAAGAGACGGCAGAGCTTCTGGTCCGGGAATTCCCGCGGCCGAAGCACGAGACCCCGAACGCCTTCGGCGCGCTGGTCCGCTCTCTCGGATACGAAGAAATCGTCGCGTTGCGGGGAATCGGGGATGTGGTAGCGGCGAGTCTGGCAGCCTGGTTCGATGATCCGAAGAATGAAGACTTGCTCCGCCGGCTGACAGAGAGCGGAGTGCGGATAGAGTACGGGAAGGCTCCTGTCGCGGGAGGGATATTCCAAGGCAAGACATTCGTCCTCACCGGAGAGCTCTCTTCCTTTACAAGAGAAGAGGCCAAAGATATGATAAAGAAAAATGGCGGCTCCGTAGCCTCGTCAGTAAGCCAAAAGACGAGCTTTGTCTTGGCTGGCGAGAATCCTGGGAGCAAGTTCGACAAAGCCCGGGAATTGGGCATCGCAATCCTCTCGGAGGAGGATTTTAAGAACATGCTTGAAAAAAGAAAGTAGGAATATTATGCTCACACGCGAGGAAGTGAAACACATCGCTCATCTGGCGCGCATCGGCCTTGAGGAAGAGGAAATAGAGAAGTATCAGAAAGACCTCTCGAGCGTTCTGGATTTTTTCGAGGCGCTCAAGGCGGTGGATACCGATGCTGTCGAAGGTATCGGACACATCACCGGCCGGATAGCCAAAGCGCGGAGCGATGCCGAGACAGGCGCCTCCCTGGAGGAACGCGAACGCATTCTTAAGAATATTCCGGAAAAGAAGGGCGGATCGGTCATGGTCCGTTCGATACTCAACGTATGATCCGGGAACTCCACGAACAACTGAAGAGCGGTGCCATCACTTCTGTCGGCCTGACGGAAGAGTATCTGAAACGCATCGAAGAGCATGACGGAGATATCCAGGCTTTCCTCTCCGTGACGCGCGAGGAGGCTTTGGCCGCCGCCAAAGCGGTGGATGAGAAGATCGCGCGCGGCGAGGAAATCGACCTTCTGGAAGGTATCCCGGGAGCTCTCAAAGACAACATCTCTCTGGCCGGAGTGCGTACCACTGCTGGTTCGCTTATTTTGGACAATTACATCGCTCCCTATGATGCGACGGTAGTAGAGAAGCTTCGGAACCGGGGAGCGGTGATCCTCGGCAAAACGAACATGGATGAATTCGCCATGGGCTCTTCTACGGAATCGAGCGCGTACCAGAAGACGAAGAATCCGAAAGATCTTTCCCGTGTCCCAGGCGGGTCATCCGGGGGATCTGCCGCCGCGGTGGCAGGGGGTATGGCCGTCTGGTCTCTCGGTTCCGATACCGGAGGCTCTATCCGTCAGCCGGCAGCCTTCTGCGGCATCGTCGGTCTCAAGCCGACCTATGGGCGCGTCTCACGCTCGGGACTCATCGCGATGGCATCGAGCCTGGATCAGATCGGGCCTTTCGGAAATAGCGTCGAAGATGTCGCTATCGTCTTTTCGCGCATCGCCGGGCACGACCGCTTGGATGCCACGACCGCCGAAGCGGCCCCGGACAAGCCTTTCGAAAACTATCTTTCCGGCGGCATCAAGGGCTTGCGGATCGGCATTCCCAAAGAATATTTCTCGGCGGATCTCGATCCGGGCATAAAGAAACTCGCCGAAGAGGCTTTGGAGAAATTCCGGACGCTCGGGGCCGAAACCGTAGAGATTTCTCTTCCGCAGAGCGCATCCGCGCTTCCGGTGTATTACATCATCATGCCGGCGGAAGTCAGCTCGAATCTCGCGCGCTTCGACGGCATCCGTTACGGGATGCGCGTGAATGATGCCAAAGAGCGGGAAGCGGGGAACAGTACGCTTCTCGAGACCTATCTCGATACCCGGGGCTACGGCTTCGGTACCGAAGTGAAGCGCCGCATCATGCTCGGGACCTATACGCTCTCGGCCGGATATTACGATACCTACTACGGAAAGGCCCAGAAAGTGCGCGCGCTCATCAAGGCTGATTTTGAAAAGGCGTTCGAGAGTGTCGACCTCATCTTTTCTCCGACGACTTCCGAAACCGCATTCCCGCTCGGTGCCAAATCCGCTGATCCGATCAAGATGTATCTCTCGGATATCTTCACTGTACCTGCGAATCTCGCCGGCGTGCCGGCCATTTCTTTCCCGATCGGCGAAGAAAGCGGTCTTCCGGTAGGCGGGCAGCTCATGGGGAAGTGGTTCGATGAAGAAACGCTCCTTCGCGCGGCCCACGCGTTCGAGACGAGCGCATAAAGAACACAAACACTATGGAGGTAGATCTCGGAATACTCGCAAGCAGACTCTTCTCAAGCATCGATGCGTTTCTCAACGACTCGCTTCTGTTCGCCTTTATCAAGTTCTTCCTTTTCGTCTACTGCGCGGTTCTTCTGGTGGATATCATTCTCTTGTTTCTCATGCGGGATGTCGCCGCGGATCTGAAGATGACTCTTCTCGGGGCGGAGCGGCCGCTCGTGAAGCGGAGCAAGGTGATCCGCCGCTGGGAAGCGATCCTCTCGAGATTGGAAAGCGGCAGCGAGTCGCAATACAAGGCGGCAGTGCTCGAAGCGGATGCCTTCGCGGACGAAATGCTCCGCAGTATGGGCTACAAAGGGGTCAATATGCGCGAGCGCCTGGACCAAGCCAAAGTATCTCAGCTGGAGTCCAAAGACAGCCTGGAGGCGGCTCATGCTGTCCGGAACCGCGTTATAAACGAAGAGAGCTTTACGCTTACCAAAGAGGAAACAGAGGCTTGTTTGAGCCAATATAGACGGTTTTTTGATGAAATCGAGCTTTTTTCATAGCTGGCGCGCATTTCAATTGACATTCCTTCTGCTTTCTGTTACTCTACAGACACCAAAAAGCCCTCGGGGCTTTTTTTAAGACCTTTGATTTTTCAAAAATCTAAGCGTAAAAACTGGCAGCTTCTTCTATGAATAAGATTGTTGAGTTTCTCACAGAAGCCAAGGCGGAACTGCTCCGGGTGAATTGGCCGAAGCGGCAGGAGATTGTCCGCTATACGATGCTGGTAATCATCATCAGTCTCGTAGTAGCGATTTTTCTCGGTTCCCTCGACTATCTGTTCAGTTACCTTGTCGAAAATTTCCTTTTGACCCGATAATTTTACCGCATTAACGCTTTTTCTATGGCAAAGCAGACCCAACACCACGGACGAGCCTGGTACGTGCTCCATACGTACTCCGGATACGAGGACAATGTCGCTCGCAATCTGAAGCAGCGTATCGAATCCATGGATATGCAGGATCTCATCTTCGATGTCCTCGTACCGAAAGAGAAGAAGATCAAGATCAAGGCCGGCAAGCGCGTCGTCGTCGAGGAGCGCATCTACCCCGGCTATGTGCTGGTGGATATGATCGTGACGGATGCTTCCTGGTACGTGGTGCGGAATACCCCTAACGTGACGGGCTTCATCGGCCTCGGTACGACTCCGACTCCGATCGACTCGGCCGAGATCGAAGGCCTGAAGAAACGCATGGGTGTCGCGGAACCGAAATACAAAATCGATGTCCGTGTGGGCGACAATGTGAAGATCGCAGACGGCCCGTTCAAGGATTTCGACGGCAAGATCCAGGAAATCGACGAAGAGAAAGGCAAGATCAAGGTACTCGTGTCTATTTTCGGACGCGAGACGCCTGTGGAACTGGACTTCCTCCAGGTACGGAAAGTGTAGTAATCTATTTTAAACCAAAGCGAGATATCCGAAGCTTCTTATCCCGCTCGAGACAATTATGGCAAAGGCAATCAAGACAGTCATCAAGCTCCAGATCCCGGCTGGCAAAGCCAATCCGGCTCCTCCGGTCGGTCCGGCACTCGGCCAGCACGGCTTGAACATCCAGGAATTCTGCACGCGCTTCAATGACGCGACCAAGGATCGCATGGGAGATATCATCCCGGCGGAAATCACCGTCTACGAAGACCGGACTTTCGACTTCATCCTCAAAACTCCTCCAGCCTCCGACCTTCTGAAGAAAGCGGCCAAGGTGGAGAAGGGCGCAGGCAACCCGCTCAAGAACAAAGTCGGGAGCGTCACCCGCGACCAGGTCCGCGAGATCGCCGAGAAGAAGCTGGAAGATCTGAACGCGAATGATGTCGAAGCGGCGATGAAGATCATCGAAGGAACCGCTCGCTCGATGGGTATCAAGGTAGAGTAAATAATCTAATTTGTGGCAGTCCGGGAGCAGGCGGACGCTAGGACCACGAACAAACGTATGAAACATGGCAAGAAGTATCGCGCAGTCGTAGAGAAGATCGAAGCAGGGAAGGAATATACTCCCGAAGAAGCGTTTCAGTTCCTGACCGAGAACAAGATCGCGAAGTTCGATGAGGCCGTAGAAGTCCACGTGCGCGTCGGCGCGAACCCGAAGAAGTCCGACGAGATGGTGCGCTCAACCGCTGTCCTCCCGCACGGCACCGGACGCCTCCTCAAGGTGGCGGTGGTGACTGCGACCAAGGAAAAGGAAGCGAAGGAAGCGGAAGCCGATATCGTCGGCGGCGAAGAGCTGATCGAAGACATCAAGACGAACAAGGTGGTTCCCGGAACGGATTTCCATATCCTCCTGGCGACCCCGGAAGTGATGCCGAAACTCGCTTCGATCGCGAAGATCCTTGGTCCGAAAGGCCTCATGCCATCGCCGAAGTCCGAGACGGTGACGCCGAAGATCAAGGAAACCGTCGAGATGCTCAAGAAGGGGAAAAAAGTGAGCTTCAAGAACGATGACACATCCAATATCCATCAGGTTATCGGCAAAGTCTCTTTCACGAAGGAACAGCTTCTCGAGAATTACGCCGCTTTCCGTGAGGCGCTCGACAAGGCCAAGCCGGAAGCCATGAAAGGCAAGCTGGTGCTCGCGATGTATTTTTCTTCCACCATGGGCCCAAGCCTCCCTATCAAGCTGTAATCAAGTACGGTCCGCCTCTTGGCGGACTGTTTTCGATAAAATACACCTATGATTCTTTCAGATAGGGATATCATCAAGGAACAGAAGGCAGGGAACATCACCCTCAAGCCTTTCAAGAAAGAGTATGTCCAGCCGGCAAGCGTCGACCTGCACCTCGACAAGCATTTCCTCGTGTTCGATACGACCAGGAATTTCGTCATCGATCCGAAGACTCCGGCGAAGGGCCTCATGAAAGAAGTGGAGATCAAGAGTGACGAAGCGTTCATCCTCCATCCGCAGGAATTCGCACTCGGCCTGATTCTGGAAGAGACCGGAGTATCGGACAAATTGGTAGGCCGTTTGGAAGGCAAGAGCTCGCTCGGCCGCCTAGGACTCATCATCCATACGACCGCCGGCTACCTGGATCCGGGCAATTCGCTCAAGATGACGCTCGAGCTCTACAATGCCGGGAAGCTTCCGATCAAGCTCTACTACAAGATGCCGATCGGCCAGATGGCCTTCGAATACCTCTCCTCGTCCTGTGACCGGCCCTACGGCTCGAAAGGTCTCAACAGCAAGTACAAAGGCGACTCCAAGCCCCAAGCTTCCAAAATGCACCTGAATTTCTAGAGAAAAGCCCCGGAAATGGGGCTTTTGCTTCGGGAAGTGTTCTCTGCTAGGCTCTAATCAAGGATTTTTCTCAAAAAAAGAAGGAATAATCTATGAAGCAGTACCTTGAACTTCTGGACCATATCATGACCGATGGCGCCGACAAGGGCGACCGGACCGGTACCGGCACGCGGAGCGTGTTCGGGTACCAGATGCGCTTCGATCTCTCGAAGGGTTTTCCGCTCATGACCACCAAGAAGATGCCGTGGAAGATGATCGCGCACGAGCTTCTCTGGTTCCTGGCAGGAAGCACCAATATCAAGTATCTGGTCGACAACGACGTGCACATCTGGGACGACTGGCCTTTCAAGAGCTACCTGATGCAGAACAATCTCCCGGTACCGCAGCCGAATACTCCGGAATGGGAGGCGGGCATCAAGGAGTTCACTGATCGGATCAAGGCAGACGCGGAATTCGCCGAGCAGTACGGCGAGCTCGGACCGGTCTACGGCTATCAGTGGCGTTCCTGGCCGGCACCGGATGGCCGGCGTATCGACCAGATATCCGAAGTCATCGAACAGATCAAGAAATCTCCGAACTCCCGGCGTATGATCGTCTCGGCCTGGAACGTGGCCGATATCGAAGAGATGACGAAGTCAGGGCTCCCGCCGTGCCATTGTCTCTTCCAGTTCTATGTGGCTGAAGGCCGGCTTTCCTGTCTGCTTTACCAGCGGAGCTGCGACACATTTCTGGGAGTGCCGTTCAACATCGCATCGTACGCGCTCCTGACCCAGATGTTCGCGCAAGTCTGCGGCCTCAAGCCGGGCGAATTCATCTGGACCGGAGGAGACGTGCATCTCTACAACAATCATTTCGATCAAGTAGAGACGCAGCTCGCTCGCGAGCCGCTGCCGCTTCCGACGCTCTGGATCAACCCGGAGGTGAAGGACATCTTTTCTTTCACAATCGATGACTTCCGGCTGGACAACTATCAGTCGCACCCAAGCATCAAAGCACCTATCGCGGTGTAACTCCCATCCCTCGTTTCTCTTTGAGACGAGGGATTCTTTCTTTTTCCAACAAGCCTCTTTTGAAACCCCATCCCAGAGCAACCCTCCAGGTCTCTCTCCGAAAACCCTTCGGCGAGCGACCTTCCTCATCCCTCTCGTTTCTCATCCCATCCCATCTCCGCAAACCCTTCGGCGAGCGACCTTTCCGAGAGACATTCGCTCTCTTCCAGCGGAGAGCTCATTCCGAAAAAATCTGATGACTCTTGCAGACAAGAGACCGAGCTCATCAGATTTTTTAGCCTCCCGGAAAAGATCCTCGCCGAAGGGTCTTTCGAAAAGAAAGAAAAGAGACTGGATTCTTTCTCTGTTTCCAAATCCCTCTCCAGAACCCTCCAGGGAGGCTTGGAAGGACGGAAAAGCATGGTCTTTTTCTTTCAGAAAAAGTTTTCCGTCCTGGAATGAAGTAAGCGAGCACGCCGGAGCGAGTGCACGTCTCCCTGGAGGGTTGCTGGAGATGGGATTGCACAGATTTCGGAAAGAGACTGATGGGGAAACAGTGAAGATTTGAGGCGAGCGAAGCTGGTGTCTAGGGAACAGGAACAACAAAATTATTTGGGAAATCCCTCGGAATAAGGTACATTAGAAAGGTATGAATAAGCCAAGAATCAGCCTTATTGCGGCTCTCGCACGGTCGAATCGAGCGATCGGGAAGGACAACAGACTGCTCTGGAATATCCCGGCGGATTTGGCGCACTTCAAGGAAGTGACCTCGGGCCACCCGGTCATCATGGGAGAGAAAACATTCTATTCTATCGGGCGTCCTCTCCCGAACCGGACCAATATCGTCCTTTCGGACAACCCGGCTTTCACGGCTGCAGGAGTAGAGACAGCCGGATCGATCGAAGAGGCGCTTGCCCGAGCGGAAAGCGCTGATCAG
>Ga0155098_104_pt1 | contig 48487 bp, 45 predicted proteins | sample RifCSPhighO2_01_FD_106066 | JGI IMG/M metagenome (GOLD analysis project Ga0155098, IMG submission 106066) | Candidatus Moranbacteria bacterium RIFCSPHIGHO2_01_FULL_55_24
ATAGAGAAGTAAAACCCCAAAATGACGAGTAATCCACCGATTATCCAAAGAAAATGTTCCACGTGGAACATTTTTGGATAAAGATCCTTCATGTTCCACGTGGAACATTGTTTGACTGACCCAAATGTTCCACGTGGAACATTTAATAATTGATTCTGATGTTCCACGTGGAACATTTGATACCATAAATAGCTTATTGAGACTATAAGCGCTATCCACGCACCCTTTGAAAAGCTCAAGAAAAAGACAGCCAGTATCAGAATAAGGCTCAAAATGTTCCACGTGGAACATTTTGTGAGAAATTGTCTTAATGTTCCACGTGGAACATTGTTTGACTGACCCAGATGTTCCACGTGGAACATGGATTTAGTAAGAAAGAAGAGTAATATTACTAAACCGAGAAAGCCTCCTAATATATTCGGATGAAGGAAAAGTCCGTATGGACGCAACATAAATCCTTCATTTAAAGCAATTTTAGCTATTCCAGGATCTGTCCAATAAAAGACTGATTCCCCAAAAATGCTTAATCCAAGCGAAAATCCGGTTATAATTTGGAAAATACCGATGATGCTATTCACCAGAGCTAGGAGAAATAGAGTATAAAAAGCCCCTTTCATAATGTTCCACGTGGAACATTTTGTGAGAAATTGTCTCAATGTTCCACGTGGAACATTGTTTGACTGACCCAGATGTTCCACGTGGAACATTTTACTATCAATAGTTTTGATCAGGAAAAAGGCAAAAAAGAGTGTACAGGCCTGTATAAGTCTCAAAATGGCATAAAATCCGAGTATCTTATTTTCAGCAAAGAATATGGTAGCTCCAGACAGGGCAATAAAGGCTAGAAGAGCATAAAAGAGTCTCTCATGTTCCACGTGGAACATCTTTTCCCTGTATATTGACAATAACTGTATTTTATTGTTTAATATAAATAGGACAAGAAAACTGGCGAAAAATAGGTCAAAAAGATAGATCGAGACGTCCAGGTATTCGTTATAGCCAGAAGACAGAGGATTGAAGACAGCAAGAACAATCTGGATGTTCAGAAAGGCTGTAGCGATGAACAGCCAGAAAGAGAGTTTTTCAAACGTTTTAAGAAGGGGAGAGTCAAGTAATTTCATGCGATCGGGAAAAGAAATTCCTTTTATTATAGACCATTCCTGGCTGGACCGTAAGGAGCGTTGACGAATACCCAAAAGCCGGTATGATTAGGAGATGCCAGAACCTCATGGGCCTGTAGCTTATCCGCCGGCTGGCGGAGCCTCCGGGTTCGGCAAGGTAATCGGGCCTGTAGCTTAGCTGGTAGAGCGCCTCCATGGCATGGAGGAGGTCAGGAGTTCGAGTCTCCTCAGGTCCACACAGTCAGATCTTTCAAAAGATAGAGTAATCTTTTCTTTGAACGAAATTGTTTTCTCTGATACAGTAGGAGCGTATGAGAGGGATACCTGTATCAAAAGAAGAAATCCTGAAGATAAAGCGCTTGCGCCGAACCGGCCATAGTCTGCCAGAAATTCGCGCCCTCTTGAATCGGGGCAGCAGCACGGTCTTCAAATACATCCAGGGAGTGGAAGTCCTCCCTCAATACGCGCTTTTTCTTAAAGAAAAGCAAGGCGGAAGCAAGGCAAGATCCCAAAAACTCTGGGAAAAATCTCGCGAAAAAGTGCGAGAAATTTCTTTTTCTTCTCATAAGAAGGATCTTCTTCTGCTTATAGCGGGCCTTTATTGGGCAGAAGGAAACAAGAAGGACCTCAATCTTATCAATAGTGATCCTGATCTGGTACGTATTTTTATCCAAGGACTTCTCAAACTCGGCGTAGAAAAGGATGATCTGCGTATCAGTCTCCGTCTTTATGAGGATATAGATGAACTGGCGGCAAGGAAATTTTGGGCTGAAAAACTTGATATCGGAATAAAAAAGATAATCAGCATCGACAGGCTAGGTGGCAAGAAAAACGGCAAACTTCCGTATGGAATGTGCCGTGTCCGAGTGGCCAAAGGAGGTGATTATTTCAAGATTATCATGAGCAGTATTGAACAAATAAAGACCTTGTGGTAGCATGCACAGTCAGCTCTTGTAGTTCAACGGATAGAACGAGGGACTCCTAAGCCTTAAATGCAGGTTCGACTCCTGCCGAGAGCACTAAGCAACCTCTCTATGTCACTCCGCATCACCAAGGTCAATGAACTCATCCGGGATCTCGTTTCCGAGACGATCAATACGGATCTCTCTTTGAAGCCGGGAGTTTTCGTCACGCTTACCAAATGCGAGACTTCCAAGGACCTGCGGCATGCACGCATCTTCGTGAGCATCTTTCCCGAAAGCGAAACGCGCTATGCTACTGAAACTCTCGCCAAAGAACGCGCGCGCATCGAGCGGAACGTGCATCAGAAGCTCTACATGAAGCCGCTTCCGAAGATCTCTTTCCATGTCGACACTACCGCCCAGAGCGCAGATGAAGTGGAGAAGCTTCTGAAGAAAATTTTTTAGACAGTATCGACGGGGGATTTTCACCGCTTATCCACAGGCTATACCCGAAACAGAACTCTTCATGAAAAACTTTCGCAAAGAATTCCATACGCTCCGCTACGTGATAGAGGGTTCGAAGCGCATTCTCCTCGTGGCACATAAGCGTCCGGATGCCGACACGGTAGGCGCCAATGCAGCCATGCATGAATACCTGGTTTCGCTCGGCAAAGAAGTCGACATCGCCTGCTACGATGCATTTCCGGAAAGCCTGCGCGACCTGGGCATGAAAGAATTCGTGCATCCGGAAAAGCTCGCGCTCACGAAGTACGATGCCGTATTCGCTCTCGACAGTGTCGATCGCGGCTTCCATCTCTTCGCTCCCTCTCTTACGAAAAATCAGGTGACGGTCCTTCTCGACCATCATCCGGACATCGCGCTTTCCGGGGACATCGTCATCATCGACCCGAGCTATTCTTCCACTTCAGAACTTGTCTATCTCTATTTCTCCCAGGAGGGGATCCAGATTTCGAAAAAGATGGCGAGCTACCTCTTGGCCGGCATCCTCTTCGACACCGGAGGATTCCAGCATTCGAATGTCTCACCGCGCGTGATGGAAATAGCTTCCGCTCTTATGAAGCACGGAGCGCCGCTCGCCAAGATTTCCCAGATCATTTTCACCAACAAGGACATCGCGGCCCTGCGCCTGTGGGGGAGAGCGCTCGAGAAAGCCCGTCTCCACCAAAAGAACGGGATGCTCGTGACGGCCATCACCCAGGAAGACATCCGTCTCTGCAACGCTTCTCCGGAAGATATCTACCAGGTCACTTCCATCTTGAGCGCGGTACCGGATGCCAAATTCGCCCTCGTGCTCTCGGAGCGCGATGAGACGACTGTCCGGGCCAGCCTGCGTTCCATGGAACACCACGGCGTGGACGTCTCGGCCATCGCCCATACTTTCGGCGGGGGAGGCCACCGGCTCGCAAGCGGCTTCGAGATCCCCGGCAAGATCGTCGAAACCCTCGATGGATTCGCCGTCGTGTAAACACCTCTCATACTTATGGATACCCGTGCCCTCCTGCAAGAACTGAACGAACGTCACGACAGGCTCTCTCCATGCAAGCTCAAAGAGAGCGCGACGCACGCCGTACCAGGAGACGGGAATCCTGATGCGGATATCATGTTCGTAGGTGAAGCGCCCGGGAAAAACGAAGATCTGGAAGGGAAACCTTTCGTCGGTGCGGCAGGAAAATTCTTGAACGAAATGCTCGCAGGCATCGGCCTGAAGCGCGAAGATATCTACATCACCAATGTCGTGAAATACCGGCCGCCGAATAACCGCGATCCGCTGCCGGAAGAAGTGGAGGCTTGCATGCCGTGGCTCCATGACCAGATCATGCTCATCAAGCCGAAGCTCATCGTGACGCTCGGCCGCCACGCCATGGAGCACTTCGTGCCGGGAAAAAAGATATCCCAAATCCACGGAACTGCTTTCCGTCGATCCTTCGATGATATGGGCACCCAGGTCTTCTACGCCCTCTACCATCCGGCGGCCGCTCTTTACAACGGCGGCATGCGGGAAACGCTTATGAAGGATTTCCAGAAAATACCGGCTGTACTCGAAACTCTCGAAAAAGAGCGCGGCGGCCCTTCCGAGAAAGCTGTTTGACAGAACTCTCTCTTTTCATTACTGTATCCTGATATCCCGCAAAAAGGAGAGTGCTGATGTTCACGCATGCTGATCCTTCTGATTTTGGGAGAATCAACGAGAAAAGGTTCTTTGAAATAGTACGCCGCTTACAATATCGTGCTCCGCACTGGTTTTTCACGCTCGAACGGGCAACGGTCCCCACGGATGTCCGCGGCATCGATGCTTTCGCGCTCATCCGCAAGCGCAGCGATCCGGATACGGTCATCCGCGTGCCCATCCAGATCAAGAGCTCCAAAAAAGGTATCGAGCAGCACTACAGAAAACATCCCAGTCATTGGGTGGACGGTGTTGTTCTCCTGGTGGTCAACGATATTCGGAACGACCGGGAAATTTTCACGGAATTCCTCGAGCGACTCTTCGAAATCTGGAAAAAAGACTGGACGTATGAGCCGTTCTTTGCGCGACTCTATGCCGAACCCCTGGATAAACGGGGAAGAAAGATCCGTGACGAGCTTATCGCCAGGGAATCCTCACGGAGAAAGAAGCCTTTCTCCCCAGAAAACTGACAGCCCTTCTGATCATCCGAACAGAAGGGCTGTTTTTCATTCTCTTTCGATTCGCTGTGCCGCGGGAGAGACTCGAACTCTCATGGCCTTGCAGCCCGCGGATTTTAAGTCCGCTGCGTATACCATTCCGCCACCACGGCTTGCTTTTGAGGTCGTGCCCGGAATTGAACCGGGGTAAAGGGTTTTGCAGACCCGTGCCTAACCACTCGGCCACACGACCAGTTGACCTACCGAAGGGTATCAAAATGACCCTCCCCAGTCAACCAAAAACTCCCCAGAAAGGGGAGTTTTTGCAGATATTTACCGGATAACTTCAGCTACGAGATTCTTGCGTCCGAACTGGAACGCCTCGGCCTTCGTCACCATGTAGATATCGAATTTGTTTCCTTTGATGGCTCCTCCGCGGTCTTCACACCGGTAGTCTCCCATACCCTCGATACGCACAATGGTACCGAAAGGATAGTTAGGAGGACATGCCAGAGTACGGTCCTTAGCGACTTTCAAACCGGAAGCGGTGATACCGTCGCTTTTCCCGCACTCGTCGGCCGCAGCCGTATAGGCTGAAGCGTTGATAGTGAAGGCATTTTGCGGAAGATTGCTCCACAGATGATTCTGCTTCTCTTTCCAGCGAGCGAGCGTTTTTTCCTCTACGGTAAGCTCCTCTTTCATCTGGGAAATTTCCTTGGCCCGCTCTTTGAAGGTCCATTCTAGAAGAAACGGGTCTTCAGCGTAATAATAGTCCTCAAGAGTCGGCACCTGGGAAGCCTGGGAAGCAGGATTCTCTGCTTTGGCGATATTGGGAAGGATCAAGATGCTTACTGCTACGGCGAAAAGGGTAACCTTTCCAAAAATCATACTGTGTACTTACGTGTAAGCCGCTTTTTCCGTGGAAGAAACGGGCCATCCCGAGAGCCAAGCTCTTTTAGGTTGACCGACTATCCTAGCACAAAATAAGATCCCTGTCAAGAGTATTCCGTCATTATTTGGCTTATATAAAGCAAAAACAGCCAGAATAATGGCTGTTTTTCGCTTATTTGAGCGGGTTGCTATGCATCTTCAGAACTAAAACTGAAGAAAGTCCACGTGCCCCTTGACTTCCTGTGAAATTCACTCTACACTACAAATATACTATTTTTGATATATTTGGTATGGAGCTCAATTACCACCCGAAGGCGGCAGGTTTTATAAAGAACCTGACTGATCCGAAGGCGAGGCGGAAGATAAGCGATAAACTGGGATATCTGGAAAAATATGGTATTGAGCAAATGAAAAAGGCCACAGACGCCGAGAAGATACAAGGAATTGCCCCAATAAAGATGGACGAGTTAAAATTTCCCTACCGCAAGATGGAGTATCGTCTTTTTGGGGGAATAGTCGCAGACTTTTATGGAATATTTCATGGGTATATCAAGCGAGGGAGAAAGCTTGACAGAGGGGAGGTCAATACAGCGTTAGGTCATAGACAGGAGATGATCGGCCCTTTTTAGTATGTATTAAGATTAATAATATTAAGATGCAAAGATTAATTATGAAACACGCAGAACTTAAAAAAATCCTTTCAGAAGATAAGGATTATAGGGATTTAATTAATCATTATGATTTAAAGTATGAGATTTCCGAACTTATAACGCGGGCTCGTATCTCAAGAGGGTTTAGTCAAGAGAAATTAGCTAAATTAATTAAGAGTAAACAACCTAATATTGCTCGACTTGAAAATGCTTCAGCGTTACCAAGCTTAAGCACGTTAGAGAAAATAGCCAAAGCATTTGATTCCTATTTAATTGCTCCAAAATTTGCCTTTTTAGAAGAAGAGGACAACCATGCAAAGGAAACCCTGAAAACGGTTCGTGCTTGGGCAATTGAACCCGATGTCTTGGCCCATACCCATAGGAGATTATTTCCAATTAACGCTAATATAAGCTTTACACCATCGCCAATTAATAATCCTGCAAGTTAAATATATGAAAAATATCTGGTCTTTACTTTGCAGAAAAGCTCTTATTGATTCTCAGACTAATACCATTAGCTTAATTGATTCCTTTGAAGAAATTGAGATCGGCATTGATCCAAGCGCAAAAGGGAAAAATGTAAATGTGGTTGTTGATTTTGAACTAGTTTCCTATTGGATAAAAGATAAGAATGACACTAAAAATTATTTAGGTAGCGTAGAAGTTACTGATCCAAATAATAAAATTTTAGGAAGCTTTCCCTTTAGTTTAGATTTTGCTAATTCCAACAGGTTACGGGCGCGTCTTCAGTTTTCTTCGATGATTGTTACAGTACAAGGTGAATATATTTTTCATGTCAAATATAAATCAGAAGATGAAGGGAAGTTTACAAAAGCTACAGAAATACCATTGTTAGTGAAGGTCGTAGAAACCATCAATAACTTAAAGTCCAATAAATAAAGCTGCTGACATTCAATAAAAGATACCAAAAAGGCCTGGAAAAAATCCAGGCCTTTTTGTTACTTAGAGCTACTTAGCTCAATCTATTAGAACCGAATTTATACAAGAGAACGTGTCAGATTCTCACCAAACACTCCTACTTAGTATTTTTATCTACTGGAATTGGATATTCTTCTTTCATAAGTAGTGCTATCTTTTTCTCAATATAGAACTTTGAAATTAAAATTGCGGAAATATGAGCTAAAGCAATTAATAATAGCGCCCAGCAAGGATTCATCGAAAAATGGAACAAATGCAACAATGTCGCTACAGCAAGAAAAATTAGTCCAATCCAACCATCATAGAAAGCGCTTAGCTGTGCCCTAAGCACTAAAGCATTTCCACCATAGTAGGTTCTTGACTCGTCTTTTATTACTCTCTTGGATCTTAAAACAATAGACTTTATGATCCAAAATCCAGCAACAAAATCGAAAACATAGGCTATTGTACTCGATTCCATATCTCACTTTGTGAGCGGGTAAGGGGAGTCGAACCCCTATCTAGTCCTTGGCAAGGACTCATAATAGCCGCTATACGATACCCGCTTATATACTATTGATCTGTTAAATATCTCTTCGCAAGACTCATGATAGCGGCATAATAGCCTCTGACTTATCACGATACCCGCTTATAGTACCTATTGATTTGTTAAAATATCTGTTTTTCGAGGTTCATGCTGGCCGCAGATAGCCTCTGACTTATCACGATACCCGCTTATAGTACCTATTGAATCTGCTGCTAAATAACTGCTTATGCAGTATTTTCAAAAGACTCTACTATAGTGGGACTGGCTGGATTCGAACCAGCGACCAAGCGGTTATGAGCCGCCTGCTCTTACCGCTGAGCTACAGTCCCGGATAAGCCAAAGTCCGGTGGATAACTACCGTATAACTCACTTATCCACCCATATCCACACCGATATTATCAAAAAACTCTGTCCTTCTCAATCTTTTCTCGTGTGCCGAGGGGCAGGATCGAACTGCCGACACAAGGATCTTCAGTCCTCTGCTCTACCACTGAGCTACCTCGGCTTGCCATCGCATCTTAACAGTACTTTGGTGCACGCTCAAGGACTCGAACCTTGGACCCCCTCGGTGTAAACGAGGTGCTCTAACCAACTGAGCTAAGCGTGCAGACGAGTTTTCCGGTGTGCCCAAGAGAGGACTCGAACCTCCAATCCCTTGCGGGAACTAGCACCTCAAGCTAGCGCGTATACCAATTCCGCCACCTGGGCATGTGAAAGAGTGCGATTAAGCCTCTTTCTTTTCTTCTGTCTCCTGCGAAGCCTCCGCTTCTACTCCCGCTACTTCTGCTTCTTCAGCCTGCTCTGGAGCCATTTCTTCGATAACCTCTTCCACTTCCTCGGAAGCGGTCTCGACAACGGCTACGGCCGGCTTCTGGCTGTCTTTCAAGGCCACCGTCTTCAGCTTCTTCGAAAGGACCTTGACCGACTTGTCGCGGACGAAGTAGAGCTTGGCACGGCGAGCCTTCGTGCGCTTCACGAACTCGATCTTCTCGATCTGCGGAGAAGAAAGCGGGAGCACCAGCTCCACGCCGATTCCGAAAGAAACCTTGCGGATAGTGAGGATCTGGGAAGAGCTCTGGCCGCCACGGATAGCGATAATTGTTCCCTGGAAGGCTTGAGTACGCTCTTTTCCGCCTTCTTTGATCTTGCGGTAGACCTTCACGACATCGCCTGCATGAAGCTCGGGAAGACCGAAATCTTTCCGCTGCGTCTTATTGAATGAGATGAGCTGTTGGTGCATAAGCTTCTGATTGGGAGCCATCCGAAAAAATCTTTCCGGCAAGCGAATAATGGATAAAGACTGTAGTAAATATAAAAAAGCCTAATGTCTCTATGAAGACAGGCTTTTCAAGGCCCCATTATCATAGCGAAATCCTCCGGTTTCGTCAATATCCTCCAAGAGCCCGCGAAAATCTTCCGGGAGCGGAGCGGAGAATACGTATTTTTGGCCGAAAAGAGGGAAGGAAAGCGATTCCGCATGGAGCATATGCCGGGGAATATCCGGGAATGCCGCCCGGGAGGCTTTGGAAGCATACAGCTTGTCTCCGAGAACAGGATTTCCCAAAGCGGCAGCATGAACCCTGATCTGGTGCATCCGGCCCGTTTTCGGGGAGAATTCCACCAAACTTGCTCCGGAACCTGGGAAATGCGCCAATACCCGGTATTCGGTGACCGCCTCGCGCCTCTGGGGGTCTTCTCCATCCCTTGCCCGGGCGATGCGGCGCTTCAGAGTTCCCTTCTTTCGGGTCAGTGGGAGATCGATAATCCCAGCTTCTTGAGGCATTTTCCCATAAACCAGGGCCAGATAGGTCTTTTCCGCCTGTCTCTCCTGGAAGGCCTGTTTGAGCGCCTGAAACGCCTTTTCTGTCCGAGCAACCACAAGGACTCCGGAAGTCTCACGATCCAAACGATGGACTATTCCCGGACGCTCTTCGTCTTCTCCGACATCCTTGATTTCCGGATAACGGAAAAGAATGGCTTCAATAAGGGAAAAATCAGAAGACTTTCTCCCGGCCTTGGGATGCACGGAAATACCGCTCTCTTTATTGAGCACCAGAAAGTCCTTATTCTCCTCCAATACCCCAAGGGTATACCTTCTGGCACCCAGAGTTCTTTTTTCGACTGCCTCGCTGTTCCAAATCGCTTCGGACACTGTGATCTTATCCTTATAGAAAAGCTTGGTTTCGGGATTCGCGCGCTTCCCGTTTAGGAGGATATCCCCGGAGAGTATGAGCTTCTTGAGTTCGGAACGGGAAAAACGGGCACCTTCCGGCATATCCGGGTGTCCCTGAAGGAGGCTCGCAAGCGCCAGATCGAGACGCTTATCGACATATTTTCTGGGCACGAAAAAGGTCATGCCGAGGGGTCTTGGTTCCATAGCTGGTTTCGTGGTATTCCTGTTCTTTCCCGGGGAGCACCCCAGGAAATCGAGGGGCGGATGGCGTCTTGTTCTTGTGACACGGATTTGCTTTTTTGGCAAGGGAATGGCCGTTTTCTCTTTTCGCATCTTGTGGTAATATCTTTATTGCATGCACAACATATAGTTGATTTATCATTTTTTACGTAAAATACGGACCGAAAGAGGGCTCTGGCAGCCGTTATTTGACACCGCAATTTTCCACTCGTATTATACGGAAGCGACCCGAAAAATTTCCAGAGAAAATTCTCAAAAAAATAATAAAATAATTTCTTAAATACATTCCATATGCCGACCTACACCGCCAAAAATTATTCGCACCTTCTCGGTACCGAAGGCCTAAGCGATACGCTCCTCACGAATCACTTCACTCTCTATGAAGGGTACGTGACGAACACGAACAAGCTCATCGAACTTTTGGAAACGAAAGAGATCGGCACGCCGGAGTATTCGGAACTGCAGAGACGCTTCGGTTGGGAGTGGAACGGCATCCGTCTCCACGAATACTATTTCGGCAATATGAAAAAAGGAGGGAGCGTTCTTTCGGATGGCCCTCTGAAGGAACAGATTGAAAAATCTTTCGGTAGTTTTGAAAATTGGCAGAAGCGGTTTTTCGGAATCGGAGCGATGCGCGGCATCGGCTGGGTGCTTCTCGTGCAGGATGAAGAATCCGGCGAGCTCTTCAACCTCTGGATCAACGAACATGATGCCGGACATCTTGCCGGAGCGCGCATTCTTTTGGTCATGGATGTTTTCGAACATGCTTTCGTCCTCGACTACGGCGTCAAGAAAGCGGATTATATCGCTGCCTTCTCCAAGGCCATCGACTGGGAGACGGTCAGCGCGCGGTTCCAGAAATAAGAGCGGTTCTCAATAATCTTTTATCCCTTAATAGAGAGATCTGGGTGCAAGCGAATGATTTGCCTCATCTCAATGAGCGACACATATGGCGGACAATATCCTGAAGATCAAAAAGCGGAGCGGTGAGATCGTTGAATTCGAAAGCGGCAAGATCGCAATCGCGATCGAAAAGGCTTTCGTAGCAGTCACGGGAACCAAAGACCCTGCGCGTGTACAGGCGCTTGCCGACGAAGTCATCCGCCAGCTGGAAGTCCTTTTCGTAAACAGCGTTCCATCAGTAGAGAACGTGCAGGACCTCGTCGAGAAAGAGCTCATGAAGGGGGGCTACTTCGATGTCGCCAAGTCCTACATCCTCTACCGGTACGAGCACCAGAAAGAGCGCGAAGAGAAGAAGAAAGAAACCATCAAGAAGATCGAGGAACGTGCGCTTCTCGTCACCAAGCGCGACGGACGTACGGAAAAATTCTCCCGCGAAAAGCTCGAGGCCTCTTTCCGCAAGATGGCCGGCGAGCTCGCAACGCAGGTAGACGTGGACTTCATCATCAACCAGACCCAGTCCGAACTCTATGACGGGATCAAGACGACCGATGTTTTCCGTACGCTCATGATGACCGTGCGCGCCCTCATGGAACAGGACACGCTCTACTCGCACATCGCTTCGCGCATCCTCCTAAACAGCATCTACAAAGAGACGGTCGGAGGAGAAAAGATCGATTTCTCGGATCTCGAAGCGCTCTATCGCCGCGCCTTCGTCGAGAACATCAAGGAAGCCGTGCGTATCGAGCGGCTCGATCCGAAGCTTCTCGAATACGATCTCGAAGCCATGAGCCAGGAACTCGTGATCGAGCGCGACGATCTCTTCCGCTACCTCGGTATCCAGACGCTCTACGATCGCTATCTCATCGCCAACCCTCGCACGAAGAAGATCCTCGAGACTCCGCAGGCCTTCTGGATGCGCGTGGCTATGGGTCTCGCTCTCCGTGAGAACGACCGGACCAAGCGAGCCAAAGAATTCTACGATGTCATCTCGACCTTCCGTTTCGTTCCGTCCACGCCGACACTCTTCCATTCCGGAACTGCCTCGCCGCAGCTCTCTTCGTGCTACTTGAATACCGTCAGCGACTCGCTCGATAACATCTTCAAGACCTACTCGGACAACGCGCAGCTTTCCAAATGGTCGGGCGGTATCGGGACCGACTGGACCAACGTGCGCGCGACCGGCGCCTTCATCAAGGGCACGGGCGTCGAGAGCCAGGGCGTCATCCCGTTCCTGAAAATCGCCAATGACGTGACCGTCGCCATCAATCGCTCCGGCCGGCGGCGCGGTGCAGCCTGCGTCTACCTGGAAAGCTGGCACGCCGATGTCGAAGACTTCCTGGAGCTCCGCAAGAATACCGGCGATGAGCGGCGGCGCACCCATGACATGGACACCGCCAACTGGATTCCCGATCTCTTCATGAAGCGCGTGATGGAAGACGGGGACTGGACCCTCTTCTCCCCGGAAGAAGTCCCGGATCTGCACCATATCTTCGGCCGCGCCTTCGAGGAGCGCTATGCTCACTATGAAAAGGAAGCTGCCGCCGGCCATATGTACCTCGCGAAGACCATGAAGGCCCGCGACCTCTGGAAGAAGATGCTCGCGATGCTCTTCGAGACCGGCCATCCTTGGATCACCTGGAAAGACCCTTCGAACGTGCGCTCCCCGCAAGACCACGTCGGCGTCATCCATAACTCGAACCTCTGCACCGAGATCACGCTCAACACTTCCGAAGACGAGACGGCTGTCTGCAACTTGGGCTGGATCAACTTCGCCAAGCACGTGAAGGACGGAAAATGGAATGAGGAGCTCGTGAAAGAAACCGTGACGGTCGGCATGCGCATGCTCGACAACGTCATCGACATCAACTTCTACCCGACGAAAGAAGCGCGGAATTCGAACATGAAGCATCGTCCGGTCGGACTCGGCATGGGAGGCTTCCACGATGCGCTCTACCAGATGAATGTCAATTTCGATTCCGAGGCGGCGGTCGAATTCGCCGACAGCAGCATGGAGGGGGTCTCCTACTACGCTCTCCTCGCCTCTGCGAATCTCGCGAAGGAACGCGGCACGTACGAGAGCTACAAGGGATCGAAGTGGGATCGGAATATCCTGCCGATCGACACGCTCGACCTCCTCGAAACCGAGCGCGGCATGAAGATCGATGTCCCGCGCACCGCGCGCCTGGACTGGAGCGTCGTACGCGAAGCTATCCGCCAATACGGGATGCGCAATTCCAACTGCCTCGCCGTCGCTCCGACTGCCACGACTTCGAACATCGTCGGGTCCATCCCGTCGATCGAGCCGATCTACAAGAACATCTACGTGAAGTCGAATCAGGGCGGGGACTTCATCGTGCTGAACCCGTATCTCGTGGAAGAATTGAAGAAGCTCAATCTCTGGGATTATGAGATGGTCGGGAAGATCAAGTACAACGACGGCAGCATCCAGAACATTTCGGAGATTCCTGAAAACATCCGCGCGAAATACAAGGAGGTCTTCGAGATCGATCCACGCTGGCTCATCAAGAGCGCCGCTTACCGCGGGAAATGGATCGACCAGAGCCAGTCGCTCAATATCTTCTTCCAAGGCACTTCCGGAAAACAGCTTTCCGAAGTCTACCTATACGCCTGGCAGCTGGGACTCAAGACCACCTACTACCTGCGCACTCTCGCCGCTTCCCAAGTAGAGAAGTCTACCGTCGATACGGCCCAATTCGGCTCGACGCACACGCGTAAACAGGCGGACTCGGCGAAGATCGAAGCAGGTGCTCCGATGTCCGCTCCGGCCCCGGTACCGGAAAAAAAGATCGTGAGCGCTCCTCCGACCGGCGAAGTGAAGCTCTGCCGCATCGATGACCCGACGTGCGAATCCTGCCAATAATCCCTCTTAAACGTTCTTTCCGCTATGCCTATCAACAAAACCGACCAGAAGGTCAACATAAACCAAAGAAGGGTGATCAACGGGGCCGATGCCGATGTCATCCAGCTCTACCCGATGAAGCATAAATTCGCCTGGGAGGCCTACCTCGCCGGGAATGCCAATCATTGGCTCCCGACCGAGATCGGCATGCAGAAGGATATCGAGCAGTGGAAATCGAATTCCGTGCTCTCGGAAGACGAACGTAAGGCGCTGAAAACGGTTCTCGGCTTCTTCACGACTGCCGATTCGATCGCCGCGAACAATGTTGCACTCGCTTTCTACCGCCATATCACCTCTCCGGAGTGCCGCCTCTATATCCTGCGCCAAGCCTACGAGGAAGCGATCCACACCCATGCCTACCAGTACATCGTGGAGTCGCTCGGCCTGGAAGAAGGAGAGATCTTCAACATGTATCGCGAGGTAGAATCCATCTACAATAAGGACGCTTTCGTTCTCGGCTTCAATGAGGGGATATTCGACCCGGAATTCAAGACCGGTACCTTCGAAAACGACCAGAAATTCCTCGAGAACATCTGCGTCTTCTCGCTCATTATGGAAGGCATCTTCTTCTACAGCTCGTTCGCGGTCATGTTCGGTTTCCAGCGCCAGAACAAGATGATGGGAAGCGCCGAACAGATCCAGTACATCATGCGCGACGAGTCCCAGCACCTGAATTTCGGCATCAACCTCATCAACACCATCAAGGAGGAACAGCCCGAGCTCTGGACTGCAGACTTCCAGGCTCACATCATCGACCTCATCAAACAGGCTGTGGTCCTCGAATACACCTTCGCTCGGGAAGTCTTCCCGAACGGCATCTTCGGCATGAACAGCGACAACTTCAAGCAGTACATCGAGCACATCGCGGATCGGCGCCTGGAGCGCGTGGGACTCCCCGCCCAGTACAATGTCGTCAATCCGTTCCCATGGATGTCGGAAGCGGTCGACCTCTCCAAAGAGAAGAACTTCTTCGAGACCCGCGTCACCGAATACCAGGTCGGTGGCACCCTCGAGTGGTAGGAATCGGAACAAAGAGAAACCCCTCTCTTGCAAGGCCTGAAGAGAGAGGTTTTGTTTTTCTCCCGGGTTCTCTCTGTGGTATAATGGCGGTGCTGACAAAAAGAATATGCGCAAAAACAAAATTTGGCAGAGTGTTCGCTTCGGCTTTCTTTCTTTCCTTCTCTTCTCGGTACCAGCGTTCGTTTCCGCACAGGGCTTCAGCTATACGCCGCTCGAGAAAATACCGTTTCTCGATAATACCACCGGCGATTTAGGCCTTTATTTCGAAGGGATCTACAGGCTCGGCTTGATCCTCATAGTGATTTCCGCGGTCCTCATGCTGGTGATCGGCGGATTCATGTATCTCACAAGCGCCGGCAACACCTCCCGCCTCGGTACTGCCAAAGACGTGATCCGGGATGCGATTATAGGGCTTATTTTAGCCATTATTGCTTATCTCATCCTCAATGTCATCAATCCCGACCTGACCAAGCTCCAGATTACTGGCATGGCCCCGGTAGTCGGCGCCCCGATCGAAGGCCAGGTAGTGCAAGTCACCGGAGGAAGAGCTCGTACGATTGTCGTAGACCCCAATCAATATACTCATGCCGAAGCGCTCGCGATTCTGAACGCGAGCGGAATTAGGTTGAGTTCAAGCGGAAATTGCAGCGATCAGAAGAATAAATCCTGTACCAGTTTGGATGGGATTCCGAAATCCACCATTGCGAAACTCGTAGCTTTCAAACAAGGCTGCGGGTGCAGCCCGATCATTACCGGCGGAACAGAAGTGGGCCATGCCACCCATGGCATTGGCCGGCCAATTGTGGATATCCGGCGAGAGAGTATTTCCTCTTATATCACCAAGCAGCCGCGCTGCGGAACTTCTAGTGGGCGAGCAATATATCGTGATCCTATCACCGGCGGAGACTTCTGGGATGAAAACAGTGAGCATTTCCACGTGAATTTCGGAAAATACTGTCTCAATTAGCCATGAAGAAGGTCTTTTACGGATCATTGACGCTTCTAGTACTGACGCTCATTTTCCTGGGAGCGTACAATTTCGCATTCAAGAACAACTCCAACAGTCCGGTAGCCGAGACCGGCAAGAACGAGGCGGTTATCGTTCCGGAAGCCGGCGAGGACTCCGTCGCAGTTTCGCTGGTGAAGAACCCTATCAATGAGCCCCTCTTGGGAGCAGTCATGGGAGGAGACGAGAAGGTCTACTACTACTCATTCGATGATAAGGCTCTGAAGAAAGCGACGCTCGAAGGCAAGGACAAATCCGTTCTCCTAAGCAACCTCCCGGGAGAACCGTCTCGTATCGTCTGGTCTCCGAAGCGTGATAAGGCTCTTTTGAGCATCAAGCTCGACGGACGGAACATCTGGCACACGGCCGATCTTCAGACTAAGAGCCTAGTCGCGCTCAAGCCGGAAGTGACCCGGGTCGCCTGGACCAATCTCGGGGACAAGATTTTCTATCTCTATACCGATCCGAAAAACTCCGAGCGCTCGCTCAACATCGCGAATCCCGACGGAAGCAGCTGGAAAGAGCTTGCCAAACTGGGAGCCCGCGATGCCTACCTCTCGGCTGTCCCGCAGAGCAGTTCCGTCTCTTTCTGGAGTCGTCCGAATGCGCTGGAAAAGACCGTGCTCGAGAGCGTTTCGAGCGATGGTACCGGCCGCAAAACCCTTTTCGGGGACGGTTACGGCAGCGACTATCTCTGGTCTCCGGACGGAGAGAAGATCGTCATGAGCGGGAGCTCGGAGAAGGGCGGGAATACGCTTTCCGTCAGCCTGCTCAACAAGAACGGCGGCGAGGCGCGCTCCTTGGCGCTGCCTACCCTCGTTTCGAAAATCGTCTGGTCTCGCGACAGCGCTTTCCTCTACTATGCCCTCCCTGGCGGACTTCCGGAAAACGCGACGCTTCCGAATGACTACTTCGAGAAATCCCTCGCCACGAAAGACACCTTCTGGAAAATGGATATCGAGACCGGCAAAAAGACGCGTCTCCTCGAGCCGAAGGATGTGGCCCAGAGTTTCGACAGTACTGATCTGTTCCTGTCGTCCGAAGAAGATGCTCTCTTCTTTACCGATCGGCAATCCGGCCGCCTCCATCGCATCGATCTCTAGCCTCTTTTCTTCTCTCCAACGAAAGTCCGCTCCTCCGTAAGGGGGAGTTTTTGTTGCACAAGAAAAGAAAGAAGGACGAGCATCCAGAAGAGGAATGCCAGGTCATTCCGGAAATATGGCGTATCGAGAAGGCCGAAGAGGAGAAGTGCTCCCCATAAGGAGAGAGCTAGACTCGCAAGATCCTTTCTTTCCGGAAGGATGCGCCAAAGAAGGAAAAGACTTCTTCCGATAACGAGGAGAAATCCGCTTAGCCCGATTATCCCGGTACCAAACCAAAAAGCGAGTATCAGATTATGCGGCTCCGGGACTGCCCACTCGAGGTACGGTGGGAAATGACGCTGATACTCCAGATATGTTTCCTGGAAGCGTCCGACGCCGATTCCGAAGAAAGGGGAGTCGCCCAAAATCGCAAAAGAGGCCTTCCAGATCATCTCCCGTGACGAAAGCGACGAGCGTTCGTCGAAATGGACCAGGGATTGCCACTTTCCTGTACCGCTTTCAGAGAAAAAGAAGGCTGTTGTCGAGACCGCCGCCAAAAGAAGGGCGGCAGCCAGGGTTTTGCGGAGCCCAGAAGCGCTGCTCCTAGAGGAGAGGAGCCAAACGAAAGCACCCGAGAGGGCGGCCCAGGCGCCGTAGGAGCGGGTTTCTATGAATGGAACGAGAAGGAGTAAGGCTGCGAGAAAAAAGAGCCAGGAGAGCCCTTTTTTGGTGCGGAAATAACGCGTCCCGAAAGCCGAAGCGATGAGGATACCGGACAAGAGAAGAATGGCGAGGAAGTTCGGAGAACTGTAGGGGAAAGCCAGGCGCTGATCGAAGGTATAGATGCCTTCCCGGATGCCGAGAAAAGCGGCTACAGCCACGAAAAGCGTCCCGAGAAGCCAGAAAATGAGCAATCTTTCGGCGGAGAGCTCCTTCCGCATGCTGATACCTGCGAAAAAGAGAAAAGCTGGGAAAAAGAACCAGGATTTCAGCATACCGAGACCGGTGAGCGAGAACGGGTTCACGAAGAAAGAGAGAGCAGCCCCTGAAAGTGCCAGGAACACCCCGAGGGAAAGCAGCTTATCAGCAGAAAAAAGAGAAGAAAGCTTTTCGTCAGATACAAGGAACCTCCACAAGGCATAACCGAAAACCGGGATACTCGCTATTTCCAGGGAGTAGAGCGGCAGAGAGCCTAAAAGGATCTTTTCTTGTGCAAGCAGGAGGAAAAGAAAGGGGAGCCCGAAGAGAAGATTTGAGAAGGAAGGGTGCGTCATACGCCTTCATGATAGCCGAAGCGCCTCGCTTTTGCGAGGGGAAACTCTTCCTTTTCCGCTTCTCATGAGTGCTGCAAGAACGAGAAGGTACAACGGGAACACATGGACCGAGTATATCGGGGTTTCAAAGAAGGAATGTACGAGAAAGGCTGTGAGCGCTCCGAGGTATCCCAAAACAAGAGGGTCTTTCCTCACCTTATAGCTCCCGAAAATCGCCATGAGCGGCAAGAGAATGAAAGCGAGGAGACCGATAAAACCGAGTTCGAGAGTGAGATCCAGAAAGAGGTTATGGGCATAGATCGGCTCGCGATAGGTCGCTTCAGGTTTGACCGCAAGCGGATAATTGCCGAGCCCCGTGCCGAGAAGCGGCCTCTCTCGGATATGCTCGAGAGCCTCGCCCCAAAGCAGCAGACGGGCTCGGTTCGATCCTTCTTCGAGCGAAAAGCTCTCGAAGAAACGCGTACCCACCGGTGTCGTGGAAAATATTCCGAGAAAAGCCAGTACGCCGAGAAAGCAAATGAGAAACGTTCGTAAAGAAAAATGTTCTCGCATACGAAAAAATCCGAGCAAAGTGCCTCCACCGAACAAAGCGAGGTATCCGCCTCGGGAAAAAGCGAGAAGGACCGCGAGTGTCAGAATGCCGAAGACGATTGCCCAGAAAGTTTTCCGGTTTTCCATAAATATCCCGAGCGAAAGAAAAGCCGATATAGCCATGAAGAGAGAAAAGAGATGCGGGTCGGGGAAAAACGCCGTAGCGCGCATAAGGGTCTCCCCGGAAACATTCACGAGAAGGCTCGGGTACGTTGCGACTGCCGAAGCGAAATTCTCACCGAGAAAGAAGGGGAGCAAAGTATTCGTCCAAAACCGGAAAAGTGTCTCTACCCCGACAATGAACTGGAGGAAGAATTGGAAAATCCCGATGCAGGCCGCTACAAAAGCGCCTAAGACAACGCCTTTGGCAAGCCTCATCCGCACATATTTTTCCTCGGCTACATCCCAAAGAATCGGAAAAAGGAGAAGGAAATTCGCAAGGAAAGAAGCTTTCCGGAAAGCCCATCCCGGCTCGGAAGCCCAAAACATCGACAGGAAACTGAACGCCGCGAAGAAAAGAAGTATGGAAAAAAGGAATGGGGAAGGAAGATTAAGGGATCGCTTTGTGAGGCCCGAAGCGAGCCAGGCCAGAAAGAGAAGAGGGATCGCCACCCGGATCAAAGCGAAGTCGATACCAGAAGCCGGGGAGAGGGCGAACTGGAAAGGAAGCAAGAGAAAAATCCAAAAAAGCGCTGTTTCAAACATACTCACAAAAAGAAGTTTCTGAAGCGATGGAAGAGGAAGAGGAGTTGCTGCTCGAAGAGGATGCGGTGTTTCTCGAAATAGCGTTTTTGGGAAGCGTAGTACCGCTCTTTCTGGAGAGAGCGCGAGTCCTGGCTTTTGCCTCCGAAATGCGTGACCGTGAAGCGCGGGTCGAAGCGGATAGCCGCGCCTTCCTGCCTGGCGCGCTTACAGAGATCCACATCCTCATAGTAGAGGAAAAATTCCTGATCGAAACCCTTGATCTTCTGGAAGAATGTTCGGGGGATGAAGAGAGCGCCTCCGCTTACCCAGGCAACTTCTCGAGAGGAGGTATTCTGAAGAGGCAAGTGATTCCGGATGATCCGGAGGAGCGAAACTTCCTGCCCTCGGCCGAAGCGCGCCTCCTTTCCAGAGGCGTCGAGGAGACTGATGCCGAGGACCGCCGGTTCGGATGAGGAGGAAAAGACTTCCTGTATCGCTTCCAGCTGCTTTCCGGGCCATTCGACATCCGGATTCAGAAAGCCGAGGACGGTGCCCCTGGCCGCCTCCGCGCCCAGATTAGCGGCTGTTCCGAAACCTTTATTCCCACCTGCCTCAAGCACTTGTATGGGGTAGGCTCTCTGGAAAGAATGAAGGGTTTTCGACTCGCTCGCGTCGTTATTGACGATGATGACTTCGAAAGTTCCTTGGTTTTCTGCCCGAAAGAGGCTTCGGAGCGCTTTTTCGAGATAGCGTGCGCTCCGATAGTTAACGAAGATGAGGGAAATTGCCGGATGTTCCATGTCTTTTGGAAAAAAAATCGCGATAAGCCTGGGCTACCATGCGCGCTTTTTCCCTCCCGAAAAACACATCTAGAGCATTTTTGATTCTTCGTATTGTAACATAGAGCCGCGTATAGGGCCTAATCAAGCCTTTCGCATGCTTGGTAAAGAAAATAAGGCCTGAAAACACGAGGTAGTAGAGCTTTTGCGGGCTTTCCTCGCTCTGTTCCTCATGGCGCGCCTTGGCCCCCGGAACGACGAGGAGAGGGTAGCCCATGTTCCGGGCGCGGAGCGAGTAATCGGTATCCTCGTAGTAGAGGAAGAACGCTTCGTCAAACAGACCGACTTGTTCCCAGACGTTCCTCGGGATAAGGAGCGCGCATCCGGAGAGAAAACCGCTCGGGTAGGGAGATGCGCTTCGAATCCTTCGTTCATGGACGGCGCGCATCCGGAAAAAATCGATCTTTCCGCCGGCAAACCAGGCGTTTCCCAGGTTATCGAAGATGACCGGCGAGAGGAGCGCTCCCTTCGGAAATTTTTCGGCAGCCGCTACGAGGAGAGTGAGCGCATCTTTTTCAGCGGTCGCATCCGGATTGAAGAGCCATACGAAATCCGCGCCTCTCGAGAACGCGTGTTCGATAGCCCGGTTCATCCCCGCTGCGAAACCGTAATTTTTTGAGAATGGGAGGAAACTCGCTTGAGGAAAATCCTGTTTCGCCTCATCGAACGAAGCGTCTGTCGATGCGTTGTCCGCGACGATAATCTCTTTTCGCGGATACTCGAGCGCGAAAAGGGACGTGAGAGCACGCTTGAGATGCGCTCCGCTATTGTAGTTCAAAACGATGAGAGCGACTTTGGGAACCGGCATAGGGAGAAGCTTAAGAGATCGGGTTCTCGACTGCCGCAGGAGCAGTCTCTTTGCTTGAAAAAATCATGCGGAGCTCCTCATAAGAGATAGCTTGCGTAATCCAGAGGCTGCCTATATAGATAGTGACTCCGGAGATCCCAGCGAGAAAGAACGAGTACGGTTCCAAGAAAAAGAGCGAGACCCCCATCGCTCCGGAAGCGAAAAGAATCCTGCCGATATGCTCGAATGACGGCCGGTACTTCACATGCTGGAAAACGAGGAATCCGGTAAGCGTAATGACCAGAAGCTCTGTCGCGACCGAAGTGAAGGCGGCGCCGATGAAAGAATAAGTGGGGATGAGGAAAAGATTCAGGCTGATATTGAATACGGCAGCAAAGAAAAGCGCTACCATGAGCTTGCGCTGGGCGTTGCTCACGATGAGAAGCATATTGAAATAATGGCCGAAGAAGATGCATCCGAGAGCGAAGATAAGGATGCGCAGCACCGGCACGGATGCCTGGAAGCCCTCGCCGCTGACGATCTGGACGATATCCGGAGCCAAGAACCAGGTACCGACAATAAGAGGCGCTACGATAAGGAAAAAGACTTTGAATGTCTTGTCGGCGATTTCATTGAAACGCTTGCGGTCGGTATAGATCGAGCGTGAAAGAAGAGGCAGAATCAATCCGGCAAGCATTGCCGGGAAGAAGATGAGATTCTCCATGATCTTGTAGGCGACATTGTAGATGCCGACATCCGTATTCGACTGCATGAGCGAGAGGAGGATGGTGTCTAACTTGAAATACGCGAAGGTGATGATAGCTGTCGCTCCCATAGGAAGCGATTCCTTGAGAAATTCTTTCCAGTAGGAAAAATCGAGCGCGAGAGAGAACTTTACATAACGCCGGCTCCACCAGAAGACGAGGATAGCATTGAAGGAAAGCGAGACGAGAAGCGTCGCCGCAATCGGGAGAAATCCGAGATCCTCCCGCACGATAAACACCACGAGCGCTACCTGGAGGAATTTGCCGCAGAACTCGATCATCGCCACTTTATCCATGGCCAGATACTTCTGGAAGATGCCATTGAGCACCAGGGAAAGGGTGGAGAAAAGGACGGCCGCAGCGGCTATGAGGATTCCCCACTCCTGATCTTCCGGGTAGCGGAAAACGAGAAGTGCGAGCGGTGCGATGAGGATAAGCGCAAGCGAAGAAAGCAGGCGGAGCGCTACGATGTTTCCGAGAATCTTCTTCTCTTCGGCTCCTTCCCGGGATATTTCCCGAGCAGTTACCGGACCGAGACCCAGATCAGCGATAGCGGAGAAGAAACCGAAGAACGCGAGGATCGTCGCATACTTTCCGAAGCCGTCCGGACCGAGGTAGCCGGTGATCAGCCGGATAGAGAGAAGCGAGAGTGCGACCGTCGAAAACACCTTGAAGAAAGAATTCAAGACGACATTATAGGCAATCTTCCGCGCAATCGCCATACGAAAAGAAAATAAAAAAATCTGCGTTTAATCCTTGAGGCGCACGAGCACCTTGCGTTCCTCTCCTTTGCCGACACTTTCGGTGAGAATCCGGTCATTCTTCGCGAGAATCGTGTGGACAACTTTGCGTTCGAAAGCCTGCATAGGCCGGAGAGTGACGGAAAGTCCGGTCTCAATCGCTTCTTGAGCGGCCTTTTCCGCTTCTGATTCCAAGAATCCGCGCTTTTCGGCGAGATAACCGTTCACATCCACCACGAGAGAAACTCTTTCCCCGAGAGCTTTGCGGCAGAGGAGGCGGAGTATATGTTGGAGCGCCGCCAGATTCATCCCATGCTGGCCGATGAGGAAATTCTGATCCGTATGGAGGGAAATGTCGATAAAGAAGCTTTCTGGATCATTCTCCTCTTCGCGTACCGAAATCGTTCCAGAAAAGCCGAGCTTTTCGACGAGCGTCTCGGCAATCTGCTGCAAAGTGGCAAGAGGAGTATTTTCCATAAGCTTTCGGCGGATTAAGCCTTCTTAAGAGCGAAGATGTACTTCTGCTGGACAATCATGAAGAGGGTGGAGAAGAGCCAGTAGAGGGAAAGGGCTGCCGGGAAGGTTACCCCGATAAAGAAGGTGAGTCCGGGACCCAAGTAGAGCATCTGCTTATTCATTATAGCCGCAAAGTCCGGTTGGTCGGAAGGGCTGGCAGTAGCGCTGGAAGGGGCGGGCAATGAATGGAGCAGCATTTTGGTCTGGAAATATTGGGCAATGGACGAGAGGAACGCGAGCACGTAATTCGGCCGCGAAAGATCGACAAAATGGAGGAAGAGGTGATTGATGGCCCCAGGGTTAGCCACAAAGGAATAGAGATCGTTCGGATTGACCATAAATCCCGCTTGGGAGATGGAAATAATGACCCGATAAATAGCGATCAGAAAGACGATCTGGACGAGGAGCGGGAGACAGCCTGAAAAAGGATTGGTTTTTTCGGCTTTATAGAGCTCTAGAAGGGCCTTTGTCTGTTCTTCCTTGTTCGTCTTGTGCTTCGCTTGGATCTCCTTCATTTTCGGCTGCAGTTCCTGCATTTTCTTCTGGGATTCGATCTGCTTCTTGGAAAGAGGGAGCATCACGAGCTTCAAAAGGAGGGTGGTCAGGATGATGGCGATTCCGAAATCGGCTCCCGGAACGACATTGTAAAAGAAAATGAGGGCGTTATAGAGCGGATCGTAGATAAAGGTATGGAAAAGTGTGGCCATATGCTTATTTTTTGTCTTTTAGACTCCTCTTAATGTTAAGAATAAAGCTTTGTAATTCCTCTTTTTCGATGTTTTTTCCCTTCTTTAAGCTAAAAAATACGATGTCATACCCTTTTGGGAGTTCTCCGTAGCTTTCCTCGATAAAGGCACTCAACTGCCGGCGCAAGCGGTTTCTTTGGGTAGCCAAGGGGAAATGCTTCTTACTGAAAGAAAAGCCTATCCGAAGCGAGTCTGTGCTGTTTTTGGCTATTTTACAGGCTATTTCTCTAAAAAAAAGGGGACTTCCGGAACGAAATACCCTCTCAAAGTCCTCTTTTTTCCTTATCCGAAGGCTTTTTTTCAGCATATGGATGCTATTCGGAAAGTTTTTTCCTTCCTTTTTGGCGCCTGTTGGTGATCACGCGCTTACCGCCCGGGGTACTCATACGCTTCAGAAAGCCGTGGCGTCTGGCCCGCTTTCTCGTTTTCGGCTGATACGTCCTCTTGCTCATAGAACCACTCTCAATAACTTAAAGTCTTTGTAAAAAAGTTTCTTTAGTGTATCAGAAAGCCAAGGAAAGTCAATAATAGGGGTATAAATCCACTTATCCACCCGTTATGCACTTTTTAACCATTTTTCAGCCTCGCTCATCCTTTTTTAGCGTGATATAATGACATTCAATCTTCGCTATTCTCTGAAGCAGGAGCTTATGACTAATGAGGAACTTTGGAAGGCTGTCTTAGGCCAAATAGAGCTTTCTTTGTCGAAAGCGAATTTTATTACTTGGTTCAAGAATACTTCTCTGGTGGATAACCAGAATGGCTTGGTAACCATCGGCGTACCGAATGGGTTTGCGAAAGAATGGCTTGAGAATAAGTATAATATGTACATTCTCAAAGCTTTGAAGAGTCTTGATCCGTCTGTCCAAGAAATCCGTTGCGCTATCACGCTCCAGAATAAGCCGGGCGCTGCTCCGATCTCTGTGGATTCGGTTCGCAACGTAGATGCGGCGATACCCCGCGAACAAAGCGGATTTGTGCGGAAGAAAATTATTGAAAAGCCGGTATTCAGCAATACGCCGGGTTTGAATAACCAGGTTTTTCATGAAACAAACTTAAACTCCCGTTACACCTTCGAGAATTTTATCGTGGCTGAAAATAACGAACTTGCCCGCGCTGCTTGTTATGCTGTTTCCCAGAATCTCGGCATGGTGTACAACCCGCTCTTCATTTATGGCGGGGTGGGGCTCGGGAAAACGCATCTCCTCCAATCGATCGGGAATGAAGTGATGAAGGAACATCCGGAAAAGCGCATAAAATACATCACTTCGGAACGTTTCACTACAGAGCTCGTCGACTCGATCAAGAACCAGAAAATAGACCTTTTCAAGGAATACTACCAGCAAATGGACCTTCTGATTATCGATGACGTGCAGTTCCTCTCGGGCCGCGAAAAGACCCAGAACGAATTTTTCCATATATTCAATGCTCTCTATCAGATAAATAAGCAGATTGTCATATCCAGCGATCGGCCTCCGAAAGCCATCGCTACCCTCGAAGAACGCCTGCGTTCGCGCTTCGAAGGAGGGATGATCACTGATATCAGCCGTCCGAGCCTCGAAACAAGGATTGCGATTCTTCAATCAAAAATCCTTGAAAAAGGCTTTATTATAGATGAAATCACCCTGAAATACATCGCTGAAAAGGTAAATCAGAATATCCGGGAATTGGAAGGCGCTTTAAACCGGATAATCGCTTATTGCGAATTCCATAAACTTCCGCCGAGTCTTGAAAACACCCAGAAGATCCTCGCCGAACTCATCGAGGATAACAAGAAAAACATCCATTCTGATGATGTTTTCCGGGTAATCAGCGATTTTTATGGTGTCGCTAAAGAAGAGTTGATCAAAAAAGGGCGGAAAAAAGAGATTTCTCACCCGCGCCAAGTAATGATGTATATTCTCCGAAACGAACTCCAAATACCTTTTTCTTCTATAGGAGAGCTTCTGGGAGGTAGAGATCATACGACCGCGCTTCATGCATTTGAGAAGATTGAAACACAAAAAGAAAACAATTCACGGTTGAAAGAGGAACTTGATACGTTGCGAGAACGCCTCTATTATAGTTAAATATTGTTGATAAATCTGTATAAACCCTCTTTTTCTGTGGGTAGCCCTAGGATAACAACGCCTTTAATGTGGATTATTCGAGCGAAGAAATAATAAGAGTAAGTTTTCCACTAAGTTTGGTGAGGAAGTGGGAGAAATATAAAACTTTTTTGTATAAAAAATACTTTATCTAAAAGAAAAACTTCACTTATCACACTATCCACAGTCTTAATCATAATAATAAATCTTTAAATATATATAATTATATTAAAGATTACAGAAACCTATGGAACTTATCTGTACACAAGAGAATCTTTCACTCGCTCTCTCATATCTGGACCGAATCGCCGGGAAACAGAGTTCGCTCCCGATCTTGAGTAATCTTCTTCTGGAGACTGAAAAAGGGAGACTGAAGATTTCTGCGACAAACCTAGAAATCGGGGTAGTAGTTTATGTAGGGGCGAAAATAGAAAGTGATGGAAAGTTCACTGTACCAGCGAAAATCTTTGCTCATTTTGTGCATAATTTGCCACCTGGAGAGGTTTTGAATATCAAAGTGGTACAGCAGCACCTTTTTATTGCAAGCGGCGGCTACACGATGAAAATAAAAGGTTTGGATGGAAAGGATTTCCCTATCATTCCGCAATACAAAAACGACTATCCCTTCTCTCTCCCAGCTCAAGATGTAAAACAAGCGCTTCAAAGGCTTCTTTTCTGTGTGAGTACGAATGAAGCGCGTATCGAATTGACTGGTGTGTATGTTTCCTTTGAGGAAGGAGCGCTCCATCTCGCTGCAACGGATAGTTTCCGGCTTGCTGAAGAGATTATCCCTTTCACTGATCAGAGTTCGGGGTATAAGCAGTTTCTCTCTGAAAATACCTCGCTTATCATCCCAAGCGCCACTCTCCAAGAACTCCTTCGGGTGATTACTCCCGAAACGATGAATATCAAGCTTGCACTCGAGGAAAATCAGCTTTTCTTCGAGGTAGATAATGTGCAGATCGTTTCACGTATCATCAGCGGGAAGTATCCTGACTATCAGCAGATCATCCCGAAAAAATTCACCCTCCAAGCGGTCATAGAGAAAGATCTTTTCCTCCGTTCTTTGAAGTTAGCAAGCTCCCTTTCCTCTTATACATCGGGCGAGATAGCACTTATCTTCGATCCGGAACAGAAACAATGCACGCTCGTCTCTCAATCGAAAGAAATCGGCGAGAATACGAGTATTATCCCTTTGGAGGTGCAAACCGGAACGGAGCCGCTCACTCTCGTTTTCAATCCGCGCTACGTGATAGAGGGGATAAACGCGCTTCATTCGGACAAACTACTCTTCCTCGCGAATACGAATACCTCTCCGGTAGCACTCCGTGAATTCAACGAAGAGAAGAAAGAGGAGGATGGAAAATATCTCTATATCATGATGCCGATCCGGAAAGAATATGCGTAATCTCCGAGACCTTCTTTCTTCACGGAAGAGCACGGAAGAAACAGCTCTTTCGAAGCCTCTCGATGAAAAAACCATCTTTTTTATCTGCAAGAAAATCCTCCAGGAAGAATATGGCAGCCGCGGGAGCGAGAATATCGAGGCGGTAACATACAAAGAAAAGAAGCTTTCCTTGAGAGCGAGGAATTCTCTCTGGAGGAATGAAGCGGCTCTTCAGAAAGAACATCTCAAAAATCGCATCAATACCCTCCTCGCTCAAGAAGCGGTGGAAGAGATAAAGATCTTCTACTAGAGATGAGCTTCAAAAAATCCACTACTTTCTAGTAGTGGATCAGCATACTTTTCTTATCTATCGCTTTATTCCCGTTATTATCCTCTATTTCCGCCTCTATCGTGACGGTGCTATTGTTCTTACTCCCCGGAATCGAGTAGGAAAGAGAATACGGTTTGGAGGTGGATGACCCTATATCGCTGCCATCCATCCGGTAGACTACTTGTTTTGTTCCGTACGGAGCGTCTACCTGTGCAGAAAAAGCGACAGAAGAGCTGCTGGTCTCGCTCGGAGCTGCGAGAGCGATAGAAGGTTTGTATTTAGAGAAGTCTTCCGCTTTGCACTCATCATTCGGGACATCGCGCACAATCACGCCTTTCTGTTTCTCATACCAATTTTCCACTGCCTTTTCCCAGCTTTTGTACTGCGGATCATTTTCCGGTTTTTCCGGTTCCGGACCGCGCGGATCTTCACGATTCACATAGTGGAGAATATCATGATCGCTCGCGAAATCTTTCTTCTCCTCTTCATCTTCCGGACAGTATTTATTCGCGAGGCAGTAATCTTTCTTACCAGGTATGCGGCAGACTTTCACATCCTTCTTTTCCTCGAGCTTTCCAGCAAGCATCGGCTTGTTGGTTTTTCCTTCGCCATCCCCGATCTCGTCATCCGGATTATATTTCGGAAATTCTTCAAGGGCGTAGTTCCCGAGAGCTTTATCCAGGAATGCCCGCCAGATCGGCGCTGCCACATTCACGCCGTCCGCGCCAGCCACCATCGGGCTGTTATCATTATTCCCAGCCCAGACACCGACAGCAAGGGAGGGAGTATAGCCGATGGTCCAGCCATCACGAAACTCGTTTGTCGTTCCGGTTTTCGCGACTACCTGACGGTTGTCGAAGCGCAGCGGAGAGTTCTCGCCGAACACCCAGGCACGGTTCTCATTATTCGAGAGCACTGAATCGAGCATCGCTACGTATTTTTCCTCCACGACGCGTTCCCCAGGGCTTTGCTTGAATTCCTCCAAAACTTTTCCGGAAGAATCTTCAATCCGCAAAATAGCGCTCTTTTCATGCTTGATACCACCGGTGGCAAGGGTGCCGTAGGCGTTTACATGGTCGAGGAGCTTCACCTCGCCCCCACCAAGCACCAGAGACAGCCCGACCCGGTCAGGATCGCTGATACCGGTGATTCCGAGGTCATGGGCAAGCTTCACGGAATCCTTCACTCCGGCCAGATAAAGAGTCTTCACCGCCGGGACGTTGAGCGAACCTCCCAAAGTCTTCTTCATCGGGAGAGGGCCGTTGAACTTACCGTTATAATTCTGGGGTTTATAGGATTTTTCCTGGCCGGTATCGAATTCCGTCTCTACGTCATAGAGCATCGTTTCCGGCAGATAACCCTTGGTAAAGGCGGTGAGGTAGACATAGGGCTTGAAGGAAGACCCCGGCTGACGGTCGCGGATGGCGACGTTCACCTGCCCATCGATGGATTCATCGAAGTAATCCTTCGATCCCACCATGGCGAGGATCTGGCCATTCTTCGGATCAATGGCTACCAGAGCGGCATTCGAGGCGTTCCAGCGCTTGTTGTCAGCCGATCCTTTGCGGACGGCCTCTTCTGCCATCTGCTGCTTGTCCCAATCGAGCGTGGTGATGACTTTGTATCCGCCTTGTTCCACTGCCTGGTCCCCGTACTTTTCCTGAAGATAATCCTTGATATACATGACGAAATGAGGTGCGGCGATAATGTCCTTCTGGGGCAGGACTTTATCAAGCGTATTCGCTGCGATCGCCTCCTGGGCCTGTTCTTCGGTAATATAGCCGAGTTTCGCCATCTGCATGAGCGCATAGTCCTTGCGGGCGATGAGGCGTTCCGGATGGCTGCCGTAAGGGGAATAGTAGGCTGTACCGCGGGGCAGCGCCGCAAGCAGCGCCGCTTCATCGAGCGAGAGATCGCGTGCCGGCTTCCCGAAATAGGTCTCTGCAGCCGCTTCGATCCCATAGGCGTTCTGGCCGTACGGGATCTCGTTTAGGTACATGGCGAGGATCTCATCCTTCGTAAAAAGCGTTTCGAGCTCTATGGAGAGAATCGCCTCCTTGACCTTGCGCGTCAGGGTCTGCTCGTTCGAGAGAAGCGAATTCTTCACGAACTGCTGGGTAATTGTCGAGGCTCCCTGGGCGGTATCGAAGGTGATAATATCCTTGAAAAGGGCGCGCAGGATAGCCTTCGGCTGGATGCCGAAATGGTGGTAGAAATCCTGGTCCTCGAGGGCGATCGTCGAGGCTCGGACCACTTCCGGCATCTGGTCAAAGGGGATGACGGTGCGCTTCTCCTCTCCGTGGACCTCATAGAGAAGGTGTTCGCCGCTCCGATCGTAGATCTTCGTGGATTCGGCGACGAAACGTTTGTTGATATTCCCGGCGTCCGGCAGATCTTTCGCGATATAGAGAAAAAGCGCCGCGACCAGCACAAATCCGGCCCCGCCGGCGATTCCTGCTACTTTTCGGATTTTCTCCCAATCCCACTCTCTCCAATTTCCCCAGTCGATCTTTTTCGTTTCTGATAAAGTGGCTAGAACTCGTCTTTTTTTACGTAAAAACCGCATATTTTATATACAATGAGTATCTCCATTGTATACCATAAAAAAGCGAAAAAGAGAACCCGAAGGAACTCTTTTTGGAAGAACAGTTTCAAATTCGAAGGCCTTAACGCGAAGCCCGTTTGGCAAGAGCTTCAAGAGTATTTTCAATGAATAACTCTGAAGAGTTCATTTTTTCGGAAGGAAAGCCGATCTGGTCATTCAGCTCAAAAACAAAAGGCTGGGAACCGGCCTGGATCCCGAAATCTATCGAGTAGAGCGGGAAGTCGAATTCCTCATCGATCACAGCTTGAATTTCTTGGACGCACGAGAGAATGAAAGAAGGGATCTTCTCAAGAGGCACTTCTTCGATAGATCCTCCCAAAGCGACATTGGCCAGAAGAGAACCTTCTTTAGGGGTTCGTACGTGGGCTAAGGTAATCTTCCCGTTGACAACAACGATACGAAGATCGTGGTACCCCTCTGTTATCCCGGGAATTCCTTGGGAGGTATCGACAAATTCTTGGAGTACATATTCGCTCTTTTCCTCCAAAACGACGTGAGCCAAGTTTTCCGGCTTATCGATAAGAATACCCTTTCCCTGCATTCCCTTGGCCGGTTTCAGTACGGCGAGAGGAGCGCCTTCGAGACTTTTCAATTGAGAAAGAAGCTCCTCCTGGTTTTTAATAACGAAACTTCTCGGCATGAATCTTCCAAGACGGATTCCCATGAGATTCTTATCATGGCAGAGATGCTTGAATTCGCTGCTATTCAAAGTTTTCTGTCCGATTTCTACGGGCGGGAAGGAAATCCCGCCGCTCCGATCGAATACGGCGTCTGCTTCTATAATGCCTTTCTGTAACTCGAAAAAGTTTCCGGTATAGAGATAGGCATCTTTGAATGTCAGAGGAGGCTCGTAGTTTTCTTTTCCATTCGCTACATACATGTCGAACCCCAAGCCCGTTCCTTTCTTGAAAAAAGAATGGTAAACGGATCTTTTGATTCCGAGCTTCTGAAACGGATCGGAGCTCAAGGGGCGCCGATGGAAATACATGACTATTTTTTTTCGCATAAGGCAAGGTAGTCGGCTAAGCGCTCGATTTCTTGAGAAATACCGGGATCAAGGGTAAGCGCAGGGCAGGCGTTCACTTCGAATATCACCGGCTCGCCGTTTTCCTTTACTACGATATCTACGCCGGCTACCTGGATGTCGGTTATCGCTGATGCCAGCAGGGCTTCTCGCCGGATCTCTTCCTTTACAGCATCTACGTCCATGAATTCCTCTCTTGCTCCAAGGTGGACATTGTTTCTGAATTCTTCTTTTTCGGAACGGATCTTCTTTTCGGCGACAGCGACCTTGTCGCCAGTCACTAGAAGGCGATACTCGAATGTGTTGGGTATGAATTCTTGCAAGAATATCGCTGATCGCTCGTTTTTTTCTGAAAGGCGGCCGATAACCTCTTGCAGAGAAGATAGGTCTTTCGCCAAGAAAACACCTGCTCCCTGGGAGGTATTGCATTCTTTGACGACGATCGGGAAGCCGAGATATTCTTCGGCGCTTTTCAAGTGTTCTTCCGAGTAGCTTCCGGCGAAGTAGGTTTTCGGAATGGATGCTCCGGCCAATGCCAAGCGGAACATCTGAACGATCTTGGCGACATCCGAAGAATCCTTTATCTGCTCATGAAAGCGATCGATAAAGTAGACCCCTTTCTTTTTTGCCAGGTGCGCCAGCATAAAGGCGAGACCGCCATGCCTCCCTACTTTTCTCGGATAAATCGTATTCCAGTTTTCAAGAGGCTTTTTCTCAATAAAAAGATCGACATTTCCTTTTTCGATGAACACCTCGATGTCCTCAAAACTTGAAACAGAAAATGCTACGCCGCGGCTGGAAAGCTGATCGCCGAGCAAGCCGAGAAGTTTTTGTACCCGAGGACCTGAAGCTTTCTTGCTTTTTAAAACGAGAAGCATATGCGGATGAAGCTTATTTATTTACATCGATAAGAAATTTCCTCAAGCTTTTTCTCCCCACGATGACCGGGTATTCGAGATGGGAGCGCCCGATGATGGAAACTTTGGCAGGAACGGTAACGCCGTCTATCACCAGGTCTATTCTGACCATCGGCCGATAGGAAGTGCCATGGGATGATTTGACTGGAACGGTGCTGGCGAGATCGGGAATATCCGCGAACAGCTTTTCGCGCTCCTCTTTCGAGAGTTCCTGCAAGATGTCCCGATTGGCTACCCTCCGCTCGAACTCTTCGAGAGCCTCATGAAAGCCGAGCTCTTCGGCGATTTGAGTATCAATGGAAGTGGAATCGGCACCTGTATCGATTTTGGCTTCGACTTCCAGTTCTTTCCCATCCTTACCGATCAGCTTCACTTTTTCTATTGCTCCGATGACCCGTTTACCGGAGATTTCCTCGATCTCTTCCTCGATCTCACCGCCGAAGAGATTCATGCCGACGCGGATACCTCGGTCGACTGATCGGATCTTCAGTCCGGAGACGCGGTCGAGACGCTCCTTGAGTCCGGAGAGATTCGCCAGCTGGATAGAGAGACCTGGGCGGGCGTTTAGCTCGAGGATGACCGGCCCGCGCTCGCGATCGATCGCGATGTCCGCTCCCAGGAACCCGAGACCGGAAATCTTCTGCGCTTCTGCCGCCATCCGGAGAATCTCTTTCCAGTAGGGGATCTTGATACCCGAAAGCACGAGGCGCGTTCCAGGCACGTATTCGATGACATGCCCCTTGCCGATAATGGCGGTCGTGGTGGTGCCGGTTGCGAGGTCGATACCGACGCCGACAGCGCCCTGCTGGAGATTGGCTTTGCCGTCGGAACCTCTGGTCGGCAGACGGAGCATGGCCATTACCGGGACGGAATTGAAGACGATGACACGGATATCCGGGATGCCTTTGAAAGCATATGGTTTGAAGAGTTTCAAAAGCGTCAGGCGCTCTTCGAAGAAGGCAGTGTCGGGGATATTGGCGAGCGAGAAAGAGCCGTCGAGAATGTTTCTGATATGGCTCTTCAGGTCTTCGATAGTGATCACTGTCCCATCGGCTTTGACCCAGGCATCGTCACGTCCTTTTTTCCGGGCATAGACGACGAGGATTCCCTCGCCGCCGAAGCCGCGGTTCGGCTTCAAGGCGAAGCTTGCCGGAAGCTTCGCCCAATCGAACTGTTCGAGCGCCTCATGGGTACTGATCTTCCCGATGAGAAGCGGCACGGCTAAACTGTTCTTCTTCAAGATGCGTTTGCAGAGGAGCTTGTTGTCTGCAATCTCCATGCCGCGCTTCCGGTTGTAGGGGCGGATGTATTCCAGATTTCTCGCGTTCATGCCGAGAAGCTTCTGGCTCTTCCTGAAAAAATCGAACATACGGGAGAAAATGGAAAAGAAACTAGAGGTGAGGGAGGATCTTTCGGAAGCGGAAGTATTCCACGATGCGGAGCCCGGTCCATTTTCCGAGAGTGAAGTTGATCACGAAGGTGAAAAGGATGATCCACGGATAGCGGAGGATGAGGATGGTGAGCATGTCCCAGCTTATGAGCGCGTAGCCGACGAGCGAGATAAGGAGGGTTTCCAGAGCCAGGAAAAAAGCGGCTTTGCTACCCTTCTCGATCTGGGTCGCGACGAATTTCTCGGCGAGCGTGATCATGATGAGAAGCGGGAAGATGGAAACCGAAGCGAGGCCGGTACGATGGAAGTGTCCGCCCGCGACGAGGATCCCGAGGATGGCGAGGGCCACGATGGAAATCGTGATAGCAACACGCGGCAGGTACAGGAGGCGGAACTGCTTCAGGATAAAACGCGAGACCATGCCCACCAGGATGATGCTGACGAAAATGGCGATGCCGTATTTGAGGCCGTTCGGATCGAAGGCGAAAAGAGCGAAGGTGATGATCGAAGGCGTATAGATGCCGAACGCCTTGATGCCCACCACTTGGCGGAAGAAGGCGACGAGCGTCGCGACGACGGGAACCATCAAGAGGAGCGCGATGGTCTGAAGAGGCACGCCCTGCGAAACGATAAAACTGACCCAAGGATGGTAGTACATATGCGGAAGCGCTAATGGTTCAATCGTACTCTAGCTGTCTGTATCTTACTTCGAATTCTTGATATTTTCCATGCGCCTCCGGTTGGCATGGCAGATCGCGATTGCGAGCGCATCCGCCGCGTCGTCGGGTTTCGGTATTTCTTTGAGCTTCAGGATGGCCTTGACCATCGTCTGGACCTGCAGTTTGTCCGCTTTCCCGTAATTGGTCAGCGCTTGTTTCACCTGAAGCGGAGTGTAACCGGCTATGGTAATACCGAACTTCTCGAGCGTCAAGAGGATCGCCCCGCGCGCCTGGCCGACGGAGATGGCAGTTTTCTGGTTATTGGAAAAGAAGAGCTCCTCCACAGAAGCTTCTTCCGGAACATAGAGCTGGAGCAGGTGTTCCAAATCGGAAGCGATTTCTTCAAGCCGCTTCTCGAGGGGGAGTTCTTTGCTCGTGCTGATGTGGCCGAACGCGAGAGGAGTGATCTTCGATCCGATCACTTCGATCACGCCCCAGCCGACGGTCGCCGTGCCTGGATCGATGCCGATGATTTTCATGGGAGCGGATTTTTAGAGAGAGGCTTTCGGGGATCCGCTTGCGGCATCGCGAGTGATACGCATGATCGTATCTTTCAGATGGAGCGGATCCGGCACCTGGCGGAAAATGAAGCGCCCGTTCTCTCCGGCGGTCTGCACATACAGGTCGCCGAAATTGAACATGGTCGGGACGATGCCTTCGACAGTAGTGGTGATGTCCTGCACCCGGCCATAGGTCAGCTCGCTTATGTGGCGGACGAAAAGGCCTTTCTGTTCGATATTCAGGATACGTTCATCCGTGATGATCCAGATATCGAAATAGTAGTCGATCCAGACGAGAAACCCGTAGAGCCAGAGAAAGACGAAAAGCGTGTTCTGTAGGAAGATGAGGAACCGGAAGCGCTCGCCGGCGGTAATTTCCGGAAAGAGCAGAGGAATCAGAAACAGGCTTCCCAGGAGGAAGAACGCCATCACGAACACGATAAAGAGGTGCGAAAGCAGGTTGAACCAGTGCCGATGGACGATACTCACTACGGTTTCCGTCTCACGCTGTCCTGGGAAATGGATTTTTTTCATATTCATAGAAGAATATTCAGAGCGAGGAGGTTTGCGGGAGCAGATCGCCCCAAGGAAGAGTGAAAAAGAGGATCGCGTTCGTGAAGAGGAGAACCGTGATGACGCCTAAGAAGAGGAGAAGCGCCGCGAAAGCGGTCTTCTTGTCGAGAGAATAGTGCGCGATGTGGTACACGATGAAAAGAGCCGTGAATACATAGCTCATGAAAAGGAGCGTATAGAGGAGTCCGAACAGCGCCTGCATGCGGGTGTTTGTTTTCTTTTCCTATTCTACAACAATTTGTCCTGGTGGTCTTCCGGCATTTCCATCCCGAGATGCGAAAAGCCTTCCTTGGTGACGATGCGTCCGCGCGGGGTGCGCGCGAGAAAGCCGATCTGGATGAGGTAGGGCTCGTATACGTCTTCGATCGTCTGGATCTCTTCGCCGGTCACGGCAGCGAGCGACTGGACGCCGGCTGGCCCGCCTTTGAATTTCTTTATGAGCGTTTCCAGGATATTGCGGTCAGTCGGTTCGAGGCCCAGGTAGTCGATTTCGTAGAGCGAGAGCGCTTCTTCTGCGACACCCTCGGTGATCGTGTCGGCATTCTGGATCTGGGCGAAGTCGCGCACGCGCTTTAAGATACGGTTCGCAACGCGGGGCGTCTGGCGGCTGGACCAGGCGATGCGCTTGGCGCCGGAATCATCCAGCCCGATCCCGAGGATCGAGGCGGAGCGCTTCACGATGCGCTCGATGTTTTCGGGCGTGTAGAATTCCAAGCGATGCGTCGATCCGAAACGGTTCCGTAGCGGATTGGAGAGCGATCCGAGGCGGGTGGTGGCGCCGATCAGGGTGAAACGCGGCAAGTCGAGCTGGATAGTGCGTGCTGCGGGCCCTTTGCCGATGATGATATCGAGCTTGTAGTCTTCCATCGCCGGGTACAGGACTTCCTCGATCAGCTTGTTCAAGCGGTGAATCTCGTCGATAAAGAGTACATCGCCGTCATCGAGGTTCGTGAGGATGGAGCCGAGATCGCCGACTTTCTCGATAGCCGGGCCAGAAGTTACCTTTATATTCACGCCCATCTCTTTGGCGATGATGTGAGCGAGGGTGGTTTTGCCTAGACCGGCCGGCCCGTAGAGGAGCACGTGGTCGATCGTCTCTTTCCGCTTCTTGGCGGCCTGGATGAAGATATCGAGGTTCCGTTTGATCTTTTCCTGCCCGATATATTCGCCGAAACTCTGCGGCCGGAGGGTATTGTCGAGTGACTGCTCTTCAAAGCTCTGATTTTCGGTATTTATCATAAAAAAGGCTTAAACAAGGTAAAAATGTCCATTCAGTACCTTGCTATTGTACCACCTCTTGACAAAAAAACCAACCCGTGCTACTATCGAAAGTCGCTTCGTTACCAAATATCAGGTGAGAGCCTTTCACCTGTAGGCAATTTTTGGGGATATCTATCTTTTGTCCTCAAATTCGGGAATCGTTGTCCAGATCCGGGTAGGGTGGTTTCGCGCTGCGCTATTCCTCGACACTTTTCCTTTCCTCGGGCTCCTATGCCCGAGGATTTTGTCTGCAGTTGAAAGGTGAAGCGAAAAGCAAAAGCCCCTCTTTCGAGAGGGGCTTTTTTTATGCCTTTTTTTCAGGAAGAGGCGCTTCTCCCGGGCTATTTTCCAATATGTCATTATAGAGCGCCTCAAGCGCCTCATCGCGTCCGGTGTTGCGCCACACTTCTTCGAACGTGGTCCTGCCTTCGATCACCTTCAGGATGCCATCCTGGTTCATGGTGAGCATGCCTTGCTCCCGCGCAGCTTTGCGGATCTCCTGTTCGGAGGCATATTCGTTTATCAGTTTCGCGATCCGGTCGCGGACCGGGAAGATTTCAAAAATCCCTTTGCGTCCGCGATAACCGCTAAAGTTGCACGAAGCGCAGCCGACGGGTTTATAGAGCACGGTGATTTCCGGGAGAACGACACCGGCTTCTTTGGGGATTGTCGCGAGGAGCTTCTTGAGAGCCTCTACGGTTTTGGTCGCGGGAGTATAGGCGGCTTTGCATTCCGGACAGAGGATGCGTACCAGACGCTGTCCGATGAAGAGATTCACCGCGCTTCCGATAAGCTGCGCCTTGATTCCGAGCTCACCTAAGCGGGTGATCGATGCGGGGGCGTCGTTCGTGTGAAGCGTCGTGAAGACGAGATGGCCGGTCAAGGCGGCATTCACGGCTACTTCCGCGGTCTCGTCATCGCGGATCTCTCCTACGAGAATCACGTCGGGATCTTGGCGGACGATGGCGCGCAGAGCTTTCGCGAAATCATAATCCTGTCCCGGGGAGACTTCTGTCTGCACGACGCCGGGAATCGTGTACTCGATCGGATCTTCCACCGTGATGATCTTGATCTCCGGCGTATTGATGGCGCGGACCAGGCTATAGAGCGTCGTGGTCTTTCCCGAGCCGGTCGGGCCGGTGTTGATGATCATGCCGTGAGGCCTCTCTATCTGACGTTTGATTTCTTCATAAGCGCTGCCGTGCAGACCCAGTTCCTCGATCGGCACATTCGCATCCTCGCCGGTCAAGAGGCGCATATTGATCGTCTCGCCATGGCTCGAAGGGATCAGGTTGACGCGGATATCGATGCGTTTGTCGTTCTGCATGATGAAGAAGTGTCCGTCTTGCGAGCGCTCGCGGATGTTGAGCTTCATTTTTCCGAGCATCTTGATGCGCGAGAGGCCGAGGCGGTACATATCGCTCGGCAGATGGCCGATGTCTTCCAGGATGCCGTCGATGCGGTAGCGCAGCCGCGCGCCTTCTTCTTCCGGCTCGATATGGATGTCGCTCGCCCGGAGCTTCGCCGCGCCGGCGAGGATGATCTCGATCGCCCGGGAAGTCGGAACGGAATGGGCGGAATTCTTGAGGCTCAAAAGATCTCCGAAATCCGTTTCAAAGACGCGCAGATCTTCTCCGGAAAGGCTGATGCGCATCGAATCCAGATGTTCGATAAAGGGCTTTTTCGCGTATTCGGCCCACGCCTTTTCGAGAGAGGCGCTTGAGACGACGTAGGCTTTCGCTTCGAAGCCGTGTTCGGCGGCAAAGGCTTTGATGGCCGCGAGAGCCTCCGGGTTTTCCGGATCGGCGAGCGCGAAGCGGGCGATAGAATGTTCCTTCTGAAAAAGCGCTATCTGGAGCGAGCGAGCTTCGGTTTCTGGAAAGGTGCGTACGTCGTCGCCTTCCAAAGGAAAGACAGCAAGATCTATATAAGGAAGACCTGCTTTGTTCGCGAGCCGTAGCCCCGCTTCTTCGCGGGAAGTGGTTTCAAGTTTTTTCAAAACCTCCTCGGTTTTTCCTTCTTGGGATCCCGGAGTGAGGCTGGTGCGCTTGACGACTTTGACCATAGAGATATTTTTCTCTATTGTAGCGCACCCTTTTGTTCTCGGCCAAGGAATTTTCAGGCGCGAGGCGTCTTCGGAGTCAATTTTTCGAAAAGAAGCGCCTCGGCTTTTTCCAAACTATCGGCAGGAAGCGACGCTATGAGCGTCTCGCCTTCGAGGTGCGCTTCGGGGAAAAGCGGGAGCGTAGAGCGCAGGAGTTCGCGCGACTGGGCCTTGATGATCACGCGTACGGAAGCAGGAGTCTCGGGAGAAAGGAGGACAAAGAGCTGTCCGGAGGCATAGTTGCCCTTGATCTTCTCGAGGACGGCCGGCAGGTCATCGATGTGCGCACGCGCATGGACGAGGTCTTCGATCCCGACCAGCGACCAGATAAGGCGCAGTTCCTCGTTCCACTTCACTTGAGCCATCGCCTTGCCCCAGAGCTTCAGGAGGTGGAGAGGCTGCGTCTTGTAGAGAGAGCGGACGATCTTCTGCTGGTCGGCGCCGTGCTGCATGAGGAGCGATGCGAGGTGCAGGGATTTCGGAGTCGTATTCTTTTTCTGGAAACTGTCCGTTGCGGTGATGATACCGGCAAGCAGGCTTTCGGCGACGCTTTCCGGGAGCGTTTCCGGAGCGAGGGAGAAGAAGATATCCGCGAGAATTTCTGCGGCGGAAGAGGCGGTGACGTCTACCAGGTTCAGCTGGCCGAAGAGCTCGTTATCGCTATGGTTATCGATATTGATGATCGGCATCTCGTAGAAGATGTCCGCATTGTGCTCGAAGATGTTGCCGAGACGTTCCTTGTCGACCGCTCCGATGACGATAGCGAGGTCGAAGGTGAATTTCGCCGGAATGAAGGAGAAGTCGCGCGGATCGATGATGCCGTGTTCCGGAGTCAGGTAGATGCGGAGCTCTTCCGGGAGCGTCTCTGTCCGCACGTCGATGATCTTGTTGCGTTCAGTATTGAAAGAGAGGACGAAATCGCGCGCTCCGGTGATGGCGCCGCGCAGGTCGCGAGGATTGGCGAGAAAGGAAAGAGCCTCTTTGTCTTGGAGGAGGGTGTCTCCGGCGACGGTCACTTCTTTCTCTTTGGTTTCGAACCAGAGAGCGAGGGCGTAAGCGGTAGCGATGGCATCGGCCGAAGGGAAGGCTGGAAGCAGAACCAGCGGGCGTGAGGTCTTCTTGGAGAGTTCGTCAAACTGTTGGGCGGGCGTGAGGGACATGGGGCAAGGGATTCAGAGGGATGTATTTGAAAGATAGTCAAAAGTAACAGATTGGAAGCAGGGTGTCAATTGCGGAAAAAAGCTCGCCAAAGGCGCTCACTCGCGCTACCATGGAGGCGCTATGGAAAAAGAATTTTTTGCCAAAACGAAAGAAGAAACCCGGGATTTCGGCCGCAAGCTCGCTTTAGAGCTCGCTCCAGGGACTTTCCTTGCCCTTTCCGGAGACCTCGGTGCCGGAAAGACCGCTTTGGCCCAGGGCATTCTGGAAGGTCTTGGCGCCAGCGGGCCTTATGTCAGTCCCACCTTCGTCATTATGAAAGAATACGCGCTTCCGGAACCGAGTCCGAAAGGAGTGAAGCGTGTCTACCATGCCGATGCATACCGGGTCGAAGCCAAGGATTTCGATACGATCGGCTTTGCGGAATGGGGTTCTGATCCGGAGGGCTTGGTCATTCTCGAGTGGCCGGAACGTGTGAGCGCCCTTCTTCCCGCGGAACGCCTGACCATAACCCTCTTGCACGAGCCCGATGCCGGAGAGGGAAGGCACATCAGCATCTCCTAGAAGGCGCTTTTTGCCTTTAAAAAGCCAAAGAAGTATACTAAAGGCATGGAAAGAAAGAAGAAAACCATCGTGCTTTTGGACGGAAATGCGCTTATCCATCGGGCGTACCATGCTTTGCCGCCGCTCACGACCAAGAAGGGCGAATTGGTGAACGCCGTCTACGGATTCACGACGACCCTCCTTTCCGTTCTGGAGAAATTCAAGCCGGAGTACATCGCTGCCTCCTTCGATCTGGCCGGCCCCACCTTCCGCCATGAGCAGTACGAAGACTACAAAGCCACCCGCGTCAAAGCGCCGGATGACCTGTATGCCCAGATCCCTCGGGTGAAGGAAATCGTCCAGGCCTTCAATATCCCTATTTACGAGAAGGAAGGCTTTGAGGCGGATGATTGCGTGGGGGCGCTCGCTCGCCAAGCTTCCAAAGAAGGTGCAGAAGTGATCATCGTGACGGGTGACAATGACGTCCTTCAGCTGGTGGACGATTCTGTGAAGGTTTTCACGATGCGCAAGGGCATCAAAGACACCGTTCTCTACGACGAGGCGCTCGTCGAAGAGAAATACGGCTTCAAGCCGGAGCAGATTCCGGATTACAAAGGTCTGGCGGGGGACAGTTCGGACAATATCCCCGGCGTGCGCGGGATCGGACCGAAGACCGCAAGCGACCTTTTGAAGAAATACGTGACGCTCGAGGGCATCTACAGTCACATCGATGAGATAAAGAGCAACGTCCAGGCCAAGCTCATCCAAGACAAAGAGCAGGTGTTTCTTTCGAGGGAATTAGGGAGGATCGACACGGCGGCACCGGTAACGCTCCGTTTGCCGGACGCGCTCGCGCATGACTTCGACCGAGCCAAGCTCACAGCACTTCTTCAGGAGATGGAATTCTGGAGCCTCGTGAAGCGCTTGCCTGGCGGAGAAGGCGCGCTTCCAGCTACTAAAAAGAAAGAAGCGAAGAAAAAAGCGCAGCAGAAACGCGCCAAAACATTGGCAGAACCGGAAGCGATACGGACCTTCCTTTCCGCAAACGAGGGAAAGCTTGCCGCGGTCTTCGTTACGGCTGAAACAGGATCGCTTTTCGGACATCGCCCGAGCGGTATCGACGTAGCCTTTTCCGAGAGGGGCTCGACCACTCTGGAATGGAACGAGAAGACGAAGCCGGCCATCAAGGCGTTCTTGGAGGATGAAAAGATCGCCAAAACGGTGTATGACGAAAAGACCCTCCTCCACATGCTGGCGCCGGAAGAAACGGGCCTTGCCGGAATCTCATCCGATATCATGATAGCGGCCTATCTCTTGAATTCCGGAGGCAATGTAGAGCTCCCGTACCTCGCCCTCTCCGAACTCGGGGAAGAAGAGATCGCGTTTCCCGCTGTCACGCTCTTCCGCCTCCACGAGCAGTTCGAAAAAAAGCTCCGCGACGTGAGCAAGACCCAGAAGAAGGGGCGGACGCTTGAGGACGTATTCCGCAATATCGAGATGCCGCTCATCCCCATTCTTTACGGGATGGAAAAAGAGGGCATCTATCTCAACACGGAGAAATTCCGCGCGCTTTCCGAAGAGCTCGGCAAAGAATTGGAAACCCTCGAGAAAGACATCTACAAGTTCGCCGGCAAGGAGTTCAATATCAATTCGCCCAAGCAGCTCTCGGAAATCCTCTTCACCGACCTCAAGATTCCGACCACGAATATCAAGAGAACCAAGACCGGAATCTCGACGGCTTCGAGCGAACTGGCGAAACTCCAGGAGTATCCGATTATCCAGAAGATCGAGAGCTATCGCGAACTTTTCAAATTGAAAACGACCTATCTCGATGCCTTGCCGCTCCTGGTCGATAAGGATTCGCGCCTCCATACGACATTCCAGCAGGCGGTCGCGGCGACTGGCCGGCTCTCTTCGACCGAGCCTAATCTCCAGAACATTCCTGCACGCAATTCCTGGAGCGAGCGCATCAGAAGCGCTTTCGAGGCGGGAAAGGGGAAAGTTCTCGTCGGAGCGGACTATTCGCAGATCGAGCTCCGCATTATGGCGCATATGTGCGGGGACAAGGCGTTGGTGGAAGCGTTCCACAAGGGAGAGGATGTGCACCGGACGACCGCTGCCGTGGTATTCAAAGTGAAGCCGGAAGAAGTCACTCCTGATATGCGCCGCAAGGCCAAAGTGTTCAACTTCGGGCTCATGTACGGCATGGGATCCTACGGGCTGTCCCAAGCAGCAGAGATCACCCCGCAAGAAGCGGCAGAATTCATCAACGCGTATTTCAAGAAGTTTTCCGGCGTGAAGAAATTCATGGAGCGCTTGAAGGAAGAGGCGCGCGAGAAACTTTTCGTCGAGACGGAGCTAGGACGCCGCCGCTATATCCCGGAAATCCAAAGCGGCAATTTCCAAGTGGTGCGCTCCGCGGAACGCATGGCGATCAACATGCCGATCCAGGGCATGGAGGCGGACATCGTCAAGCTCGGTATGATCGCAGTCGACGCGCTCATCAAGGAACGCTTCTCGGAAAGCGTCCGCATGGTGCTCCAGGTGCATGACGAACTCATCTTCGAAGCGGAAGAAGCGGTGGGTGAGGAATTCGCCAAAGAAGTGAAGCGTGTTATGGAAGAGGTGTACACGCTCTCTGTGCCGCTCATCGCGGAAGTCTACACCGGAAAGGACTGGGGAGAGATTTAATTGTTTTAAAGAAAAAATATGGGATTTGAAGATAATTTTCTGGCTGGGCTGGATAGAAAAAAGGAAAGCAAGGATTTCTTGCATCCGAATATCGAAAAGGCGCACAGAAGAACAGAGGAGATATTCAAGAAAGAGGCTATCCAATTGGATGAGTTCATCGATCCTTATCCTGAAGACCAGGTCAGTGCAGATAAGTCTAAGGCCGCGGATCTGAAAAAGAAATTTGAGACGAATGAACCTCATAAGAAATATGCAGATGTCATGGAAGGGGTAATCTATCGGCAGATAGGCAGAAGCGGATGGTTTGGAGAAAAAGCGCAGGCAATCAAAACTTCTCTCTATGATGATTACATCAACGGAATTGACCTGATGGTGGAGTTTGAAGAAGAATCCCGCGCCTTCCGACATTTGGGCTTGGCTATTGATGTGACATTCAGCGCGGATAGGAATTCAGGCACTCTCGATAAAAAATTCGACCGCATTAAAAAAGAAATGGACGAAGGACATCTTGCTCAAGTAAAATATTTCAAGTCGAAGAATTCCCGTATGAAAGGGGTTTTCGAGAATCTGCCTCGGGTGGTGGTAGGGATGGAAAGGACTAAGGTGATGGAACTAGCCGCTATTTGGCTCAATGAGGACCGACATGCGGAATTTTTGAAACATCCAGCACAAAGAATGATTCTAGAGCAGGTCCTTGTTCAACTGATTGCTTTTTCGCGATATGCCAAAGAATGCGGCCATGATCATATAGCCAAAATCTTGAGTGATGAAATCCCTCTTATCAAAGGTATCTTAGAAGAGAAGAATGATATTCATATGGGAGATATGAAATTCGACCAGGTCCATCGCGATATTATCAGCCGGGCGAACGGTTTCTGATACTGGTGAGAGTATGCCTGAACTTCCAGAAGTACAGACGGTCGTCGTCCAACTCGACCGGAAAATCACCGGGAAAACCATCCGTTCCTTCTGGAGCGATTGGGGGAAGAAAATCTATTCTTCCAAGACGACCTTTGCGAAGAAGATCAAAGGTGCCGCTGTTCTCGGCGTGCGGCGTTTCGGCAAGCACATCGTGATCGATCTCGACAACGGCTACTCTATCGTCGCGCATCTCAAGATGACCGGGCACTTCCTGTACAAGACAGAGGAGAACCGCGATGACAAGGCGTTCACAGAAGACCCGATAAACGGATACATCCATCACATCATCACGTTTTCCGACGGTGCGACGCTCGAGTTTTCCGATATGCGCAAGTTCGGCTGGCTGCGAGCGGTAGAGACCGGAGAAGCGGAAATGCTCTCCAGCATCATGACGCTGGGCATCGATGCGCTTTCTCCGAAGCTCACGCAGGATGTCTTCAAGGGACTGCTTCTGGCGAGGAGTTCCCGGCCGATCGGGGCGGTCCTCCTGGAACAGCACCTGATTGCCGGCATCGGGAATATTTATCGGAGCGAAGCGCTCTTTCTCGCGGGCATCCTTCCTATGCGCAGGATCGCGGATATCAAGCCGAGCGAATGGCCGAAAATCCTCCCGGCTATCAAGAAAGTCTTGCGCCATGCCGTAAGGCTCCACGGGACGAGCGACGGCGATTTCCGTGATACGGATGGTCTGCCGGGACGCTTCCAGCGGACACTCTTCGTCTATCGCCGACAGGGAGAACCATGCAAGAAATGTGGTACAATAATCGTACGTAAAAAAATGGGACAGCGGAGCGTCTTCTATTGCTCAAGCTGCCAAAAATAACACTTTTACCATATGAGTAATAAACAAAAGGTTGTCATTCTGCTGGTCGCTCTGGTGATTGCCGGGCTCGCCAGCTATTTTTTCTTCTGGAAGAAAGAGGCTCGCCAGCCGATCGAACTCGAGAAAAAGGGGCTGCCAGTCCAGACCGGACCTCTGAATGAAGGGAACATCAGCCCGATTTCCGGACTCCCGTGCGATAACTGGAACCGCCGCTCTATAGCGGTGATGCAGCCGGGAGACGTGACAGCGCGTCCGGCAGCCGGATTCGGAGCGGCGGATATGGTGATAGAGATGCCGGTCATTACGGCGTCCATCACGCGCCTCATGGGAATCTATATCTGCAATACCCCGCCGGAAGTCGGCTCGATGCGGAGCGCGCGCCATGACTTCATCCATCTTGCCAAGGGTCTCGACGCCATCTTCGTCTCATGGGGACGCTCGGAATCGCATTCCGAGACCGATCCGGTCGGTCTTGCCAAGGGCATCCTCGACCGCAACGAAGTGGAGAACATCAACTGCAATGGCGATGCGGGAAAATCCGCGAATGCCTGCCCGGTGAATCCCTGCTTCCGCAAGGAGGGGATGGCTCGCGGCGTGGACAGCGGCTACGGCAAACCGGCTGACTTCCTGGCCTGCGCCCAAAACTTCGGTTACCGCATGGAGAACAAATTCGTCGGATACAAACACGCCGCAGAAGCGCCAGTAGAGAACCGCGCCAAGGGCGGACACTTGCGTGTCGCCTTCGCAGGCCCGTTCGCGGCGGAATATGATTACGATCAGGAGAGCAATAGCTACAAGCGCATCTGGGGCAATGTGGCGGATGTAGATCGGAATACCAACGAACGTCTCGCGCCGAAAAACGTCGTCGTGATTATGGCTCAATCGGAACAGATCGAAGGGCAGTACAACAACCTGCAGCTGGGCGACCCGTGGTATGACCACACCGACAGCGGCGATGCGTTCTACTATATGAACGGGCAGGAAATCCGCGGTACCTGGAAGAAGGACAAGTCGAGTATCGACAGCAAGCTCTTCTTCCTCGACGAGTCGGGCAACGAGATCGCTTTCGTCCCGGGCCAGATCTGGGTCGAGGTGCTCGAGCCGGGCCAGAGCCTCCGATGGGTTCCTGTAAACTAGCCAAGAGCACATCATTGAGAAAAACAGCCCGGGCCTCGGGCTGTTTTGCTATACTAGGGGACTGGAGAGAGATTTGAATTTTCTAGAATCCGTACCATATGATCCGTTTCATTTCCGGCAACGATCTTTTCCTGCTTGGCCGGCGGCGCCGCGAGCTCCAAGAGGCTTTTCTCGCATCTTCTCCGGAAGCCGAGCTGTTCGTGTTCGATTTCGAGGATCAGGGCAGACCGGAGGATGTGAACCGTTTTTTTCAGGCGTGCGAGGCAGGGCTCTTCGCGGCTCCGAAAATGCTCATAGCGTTCCATCCGCTTGCGCTTGCGGCGGAAGCGGGCGAGCGTCTGGAAAAATTTCTGGAGACGGCGGCTCTCACGGAACGGGACGACGTGACGCTTCTTTTCATCGAACCGGGGAATCCCAAGAAGAGCGATCCGCTCATGAAGTGGTTCGCGAAGCATGCGCAAAGCGAAGTCCTCGCAGCGCTTGAAGAACGCGGACAGGAGAAGCTGGTTTTAGAAGAGCTCGCGCGCCTCGGATCCGGCGCACGCTTCTCTCGCGAAGGACTCCGGCTCTTCTTGGCGCGGGCAGGGAAGGATACGGCGAACCTGTGTACGGAACTGGAGAAGCTGGCGCTGTATCGGGCAGGCGAAGAAATCCGCCCGGCAGATGTAGAGCTCATGGTCGGAAGCGATAAGGAAGACACTGTGTTCCAGGCACTCGATGCCCTCGCGCGCGGCGATCGGGGCACGGCGCTTCTCTTGTTCCGCAACGCAGCGGAAAACAAAGAAGGGGTATTGCCGCTCCTCGCGCTCTGCGCCTGGCAGCTCCGGCAGTTCATGATGGTGCGTGAAGCCTCCGACAGTGGACTGCGGGAGAGCGGCCAGATAGCGAAGCAGACCGGGATCTCGCCATTCGTGGCGGGCAAAGCGCTTCGGGTGACGGGGGAGTTTCCGCTGGCGCGGACCCGGCGCGGACTCCGGATGCTGGCGGAAGCGGATCAGGAAATCAAGCGAGGCGATACCGATAGCCTGCTCGCACTCGATCTCTTTATCTCGCGCCTCTGAAAAACCAAAAACCCTCTCCGGAAAGAGAGGGTTTTATTTTTTCGGTAAGGTGCGCCAGGATTATTTCTGGGCCGCCTTTTTGACGAGAGCGTTCAGGCGGGACTTCTTGCGGGCAGCGGTATTCTTCTTGATGATCTTCTTCTGGGCTGCCTTGTCGATAGCCTTCTGGGCTTTCTTGAACAGATCTTTGGCTTCGGAGAGGTTTCCGGCCTGGGCCGCCTCCCGGGTCTTGCGCACAGCGCTCTTGAGCACGCCCTTTACGATCTTGTTCTGGGCCGTCCGGCGCGCAGTCTGGCGCATGTACTTCTCGGCTGACTTCTTGATTGGCATATCAATGCGATAATTTAGTGGCTAAATAACACGACGAACATGGATTTGAGACATACCCTTTCTACCATGCTTCACCTGTCTTGACAAGACGCGACTTTTTCCGCGGGAATGCCCGCGTGTTACAATGGGACGGAACGGAAAAACATTATGATAGCGCGACTTTCAGGAAATATAGCGGCCATCAAGGGGAACAGCGTCATCCTCATGGTCGGAGGCGTCGGATACCAGGTGGCTGTGACCGTATACGCTCTCGGCAAGCTCGCAGGCCAAGACGAAGTGATGCTTCACATCCACACCCACGTGCGCGAAGACGCGCTCCTTCTCTATGGTTTTCTCGACGAGGAAGAGCTCCACATGTTCGAGCTTCTCATCACGATCTCCGGAATCGGCCCGAAAGTGGCCCTTTCCATCCTCTCGATTGCCGATACCAAGACCATCCGTACGGCTATCGTGAACAAGGACCCGAGCATCCTCTACCGGGTTTCCGGAGTGGGGAAGAAGACGGCCGAGCGTGTCATTATCGAGCTCCAGAACAAGGTAGAAGCGGTGGATCTCGCCGACCAGGAAGGGGCGCTCGCCGACCAGGAGGCCCTCGAAGCCCTTACGGCGCTCGGCTATTCTGTCACCCAGGCTCGCGATGCGTTGAAGCAGGTGCCGAAAGAAGGCGACATCAGCGGCCGCATCCGCCAGGCTCTCAAGAATTTAGGCAAGTAGATGGACCAGCACGAGAATTTTCTCAAAACCCATGCCAAAGACGGGGGATTGCTCCAATCAGCGGCCTGGGGAGCGTTTCAGCGGGCTCTCGGCAAGGAGACGCTCCTCCTTGGAGATGGGAGTTCTTACTGTGCGCAGGGAATAACGGAGAAAGCCCCGCTTGCGAGTTTCATATATTTTCCGCGCGGGCCCGTAGTGGCTCCGGATGCCGGAGAGGAAGCGTTTCGGGCTATAGCGGAGGCAGGTTCGGAGAGTCAGGCCGCTTGGATCCGT
>Ga0155098_107_pt1 | contig 6338 bp, 1 predicted proteins | sample RifCSPhighO2_01_FD_106066 | JGI IMG/M metagenome (GOLD analysis project Ga0155098, IMG submission 106066) | Candidatus Moranbacteria bacterium RIFCSPHIGHO2_01_FULL_55_24
AACCCTGGGATGATCACCATGGCCCAGGAAACCTTAGACTTTCGATGTGAGGGGCTCTCACCCTCATTGCGGTTACTCATTCCAACATTCTCACTTCTGTACTCTCCACGGTCGGTCACCCTTCCGCTTCGGCGTGTACAGAACGCTCTCCTACCACTGCATCTTGCGATGCAGTCCGTAGCTTCGGTACTGTGTTTTAGCCCCGTTACATTGTCGGCGCGAAGATTCTAGATTAGTGAGCTATTACGCACTCTTTAAAGGATGGCTGCTTCTAAGCCAACCTCCTAAGTGTCTAAGAATCTTCACTTCCTTGCCCACTTAACACAGATTTTGGGACCTTAGCTGACGATCTGGGCTGTTTCCCTTTTGTGCTCCGAGCTTAGCCCCGGAGTACTGACTGCCTTGGTACATATCATGAGTATTCGGAGTTTGGTTGAAAACCCTACGGCGAACCGCGAATTCTCATCCAGTAGCTCTACCCCTCAGATACAATTTACAAGACGCTAGCCCTCAAGCTATTTCGGAGAGAACCAGCTATTGCCAAACTCGATTGGAATTTCTCCTCTACACACAAGTCATCCCCTAGAGTTGCACGACTAGTGGGTGCGGGCCTCCACGTCGTTTTACCGACGCTTCACCCTGCTCATATGTAGCTCGTCTGGCTTCGGGTCTAGTCCACGCGACGATTGGTCGCCCTATTCAGGCTCGCTTTCACTGGGTCTCCGGAATTCATCATCCCTTAGACAAAGCCGCGTAGAACTAACTCGTTGGATCGTGCTGCAAAAAGCACGCCGTCACCCCGGCTTGCGCCGAGGCTCCGACTCTTCGTTAGTATAGTGTTTCAGTTCTATTTCACTCCCCTTATCGGGGTTCTTTTCACCTTTCCCTCACGGTACTAGTTCGCTATCGATCTGAAGCAATATTTAGCCTTGGAAGTTAGTGCTCCCAGATTCAAACGGGGTTTCTCCGGCCCCGCCCTACTTGGGTACTTCTACACCAGACAACGCTCTTTTTCGCATACAGGGCTATTACCTCCTTTGGCCAGTCTTTCCAGACTGTTCTGCTAAAAAGCGTTGCGTGGCCCCGGTCAACCGAGTCTAAAAGCCCCGCAACCCCATCGATAAATCGATGGTTTAGGCTATTCCGCTTTCGCTCGCCACTACTGACGGAATCTCATTTGATTTCTCTTCCTCCTGGTACTAAGATGTTTCAATTCCCAGGGTGCGCTGCCGTACCCTATGTATTCAGATACGGATTCTCTGTAACAACAGAGAGGGTTGCCCCATTCGGAAATCCCCGGATCAAAGCTTGGTTGACAGCTCCCCGAGGCTTATCGCAGCCTCCTACGTCCTTCATCGCTTGCTTCAGTCAAGGCATCCACACTATACGTTAAGTAACCTTCTTGCTTTTCTTTTGTCCGCAAATGTTCCTTTGCAGAAACACTCACGGACAATCGGTTAACAGTGAAGAGCATTCGCGTTCTTCACTGTTAGTGTTTGCTTGCGCCACATCATTACTGACATGGCTTTGACCTAACTTACTTTTGACTATTCCGGACAAACCGTATCGTTTTCCGCTATCAGACGATAGCTGGCTCACCCGAAAAGACACAATAAATTGTTAAGGCGCATTATGCGGAAATGTGAGAAGCAAAAAGTTCGCGTTTTTACTTCTCGCATCTGCCGCACAAATACTACTGGCAGGAAATCTCTGGGTCTCCTTAATCTCCTTATCTCCTTATTTAGAGAAACAAAAAAAGCACGTGACGCACTTTTTTACTCGTACTCCCTATAGTACGCAAACGACAGGATTCTGTCAAGTATTCTTCCGTTCCCTCTTCTGCACGCTTTTCAGGAAGGCGAGGGAAGAAAAAAACGGCTTAGAAAGCCGTTTTTTCAAGTTTTCTTTCCTTAGGGCTGGTCCGGGGAAAGTGGGGACTGATTGGGCTGTACCGGAGCGACTGGCGCTACCGGGACTTCCGATCCTTCAACCGGGGGTTCCGGAGTGACCGGTGTCTGGGCTTGTTGTCCCTGATTCGGACGAGTGAGGTTGCCGGTACCGTTCTGGACGTTCTGGATCAGCTTCTCGATCTGCGTGCGAGTCTCTGCCACATTGCCTCCGGCATCAGCCGGCAGGAATTCGAGCATCTTCCGGTATTCGGCGAGAGCCGCGTCGCGGTTCCCGCGCTTCTCGTAGAGGAGGCCGAGCGAGAGACGGACGTCGATCAGGCGCTCGTTCGCGGAAAGGATCTCCTTGAAGATCGTCTCGGCCCGATCGCGATCGCCATCGCTGTCGCGCAGCTGGTAGAGTACGCCCAAGTTGTATTGGTAATTCACATTCTTCTTGTCGATCTGCATCGCGCGCATCGTGCTCTCGATCGCCTGGTCCAAGTCCTTCAAACGCGACTGGGTAAGTGCCAGCTGGTAGTGAGCCACGGCAAGATCCTTCTTCTTCGCTATAGCATCATCGAAGTATGTTTTGGATTCATTGTAGAGAGCAGTGCGTTCCGCGCCTTCGGGTTTGGCATCGCCCTGGGTACGCTTCACTTGGCCGATCTTCACGGCATAGAGCGGGTTTTGCGGCTCCAATTCCTGGGCGCGCTTATAGAACTCTTCCGCCTTCGGAAGCGCGTCGCTCGCATAGAGCGCGGCGTTTTCGTAGATGAGCGCCAGGGATTCCGCAGCCAAGACATCGTTCGGCATCAGGTTCTTGCCCTGCTCGGTGGCCCGGACGGCTTCGCGCACATAGTCTGCGACCCGGTTGTTATCCCGGTTCCCTTCACCCTTCCCGGCCTCGGTATTCGCGAGCGTCATGTATTCCTGGCCAAGTCTGGTATAGTAGCGGCCTTCCTGCGGATAGCTCTGGATAGAGCGGATCAAGAGAAGAGCGGTATCATCGCTCGGCTGAACTGCAGACATACGCACTGCCTTGCCGGCATTCATGTCCGCTACCAGCACCTTGCCCATGAAGACGAAGAGGAACGCCACGCCGGCAGAGACCACCATGAAGATGAAGGCCAGAGCGAGGGCGAATTTCGGCGCAGCCTTAAGCGACAGCTGGAGGTAGCGCTCTTCCGAGCCGCTCTCCCAGAGAATGACTGCTAGAGCGAGTGCGCCGAGAAGTGCCGAGATGATGATGAGCGGACCATTGAACGATGCTACGAACCCGGCCACCAAGAACATGATGACCGCCGCCCAAAGGCCGAGCGAGTAAATCTTGTTCCGCTGCTTCTCAAGCGACAAGAGGTACACCCCGACGCTCACGAACGAGAGCCAGAGGACCAGCAGAAGCACGGTCCCCACTGCCCCGATAGAAGCGAGCGCTTCGAAGAAGAGTCCGTTCCCCTGGTAGAAGCGAAGCGTGTAGAGAGTGTTTAAGTTGTATTCCACCGGACGATACTGGGAAAACGCATACCCGTAATTAGCCGGACCTACTCCGCTGAAGAAATGTTCCTTGAGAGTCTCCTTTGCGATACTCCAGGAAAGCGTAGTGTTCGGAGAGACTTCGATAGGCAGCGTCGCGCGAGCCAGAGTGTTGGACCCGATCATGAGGAACACGAGCATTACCACGAAGATGAGCATCGGCATCCAGGTCAGCTGCTCCGACGGCCGGACAATCTGCGCCAGGATATACACCACGAAGAACGAGAGTCCGATGAGCGCTACTGCCCAGGTGACGAAAGAGTAGAGAGCCAGAAGCAGGAAGAGATCGAAAAGGATACCGAGACCCAGGAGAACCGTGAGAAGCATCCTCGTAGCCGAACGCTTCGCCTGGGAATCACTCCGCCACAGGACGAAGATGCCGGTCATGAAGAGCGGGAGGAGGACGCTCAAGAAAGTCGTGAGTGTCGAGACGGTACCGATCGGACTAAGCGGCACAAATTTCTCAAGTGCTGCCGGCAAGAAGCGGATCTTTAAGACGACGAGCGAGCTCCAGAGGACCACGATCCATCCGGAAGCCAGGAAAGCCGCGAATATGGCCTTGAAGCGCTTCTCGTTGAAGTGGCTCAAAATGAGGTAATAAGCCAGGACAAGCGCTGTTACCGACACGACACCGCGGGACGGATCCCCGAAGAATCCCCAGAAGCTGTGCCAGCGATCGAGCGAAAAGAAAGCGGCGACTATATAGAATGCCCAGAAAAGGAGAATCGGGATATCTAGAGGCGTCCGACGGATGCGCATCTCGCCCGTGATCACACCCTTGGAAACCCAGGCAATGAGACCGATCAGGAGCCAGAAGTAGAAGTAGAGCTGCTTCTCGAAAGCGATACCCTGGAAAGTGAGTCCGGTAAAGAAAAGAGGAACGCCGAAGAAAAGCGCGACAAGGCTGACAGAGACGATCAGATCGAAGATAGCTGCCGTTTTCGAACCTGCCGGTTTTCCGGATGCTTGGGACACGGGCGGTACACCCATGTTCCTATTGGCTGGCATTCCTGACTGCACTCCTGCGCCGTGCTGCGCGCTTCCGGCTGCTGCGGCAAAATTCGCACTTCCTCCGAATCGGGCGAACGAGGGTTTCTCTGATTGCATAGGTCGATTTTTTAGGCCGAGTAACTCATAGATTACTTTCTCTATTATAGATGACTTGCAAAAACCAGGCAATTTCGCCTATTTCTGCTCTACCAGCCACCAATCAAGCTTGATACTATCGGTCACCGGAGCCGAGAGTTTCACACGGAAGCCTACATACTCACCGTCTTCCATGATCTTCTCCACCCAGCTGAATCCGCCCGGGTTGCCCTTGAAGTTAGTGAAGATGCGGGAACCGTTGACCATCGGGATCATGGCCTTGGTACGGATCTCGACGCTCTGTCCATCGCGGGCTGCCACCGCAGTATCCGCCATCGGTTCACCGGTAACATCGTCATTTCCGTCGTTGTCCAGATCGACCGCCGCAGGCAGGATCTCCGCCGTGCCGATGGTCGGTGCTTCCTCGTCTACCACTTCTATCGCCAATCCGCCCGTCTCCAGAATAGAGGCTTTCAGCTTGCCGCCGAGGAGATCGACGTTTCCATCCAAGTCCTTGGAAACGAAGTTACCCAGCTCGAAGGTAGTATAGAACTCGGAAAGCACACTCACCTGTTCGGAAAGCGTCGTCATCTGGGATTCCAGAAGCGCTGTGCGCGCCTCTATATTAGACACGTCGTCCTGGACCGTCTGGTTTCCTGCATTGAGCGTCTCTATCTGACCATTGATCGTCTGGAGCTCGGCCTCTACAGCTGTCTGGAGTTCCGAAACGCTCGTGATATTCTGACTGTTCTCCAGAGCGAGCGCCGCGATCTGGCTCTGCTCTTCCCCGAACATGAGGCTCTTCACATCCTCGAAGCGGGCATAGAGACCGTGAAGCGCACCGTCAGAAAGGTATTCGTCAACATACGGCACCAGGAAATCGCCCGGCTGCATGCGTTCGGTCAGGTACTCCGGGTATGCGGAACTATCGAACGGGAGCGCGTTCGCCCGAGCCGCCTTGGCTTCAGCTGTCAGTTCCGATTTGGGAGCAGTTTCATAGTTCGGAATCTGGAAACCAGCAGTCTGGTTCACATAGTGCCAAGCGGCGCCATAGCGGAAGTACATACGGCCGTTGGTCGAATCGATACAAAGCGTACCATCGGTATCGCGCGTGAAGGTCGTATCGCTACAGGCACCGGCACTCACCTTGGTCGCGAGTCCGTCGGTCGTCGCATCGAGCTGGACATCCGCCTTCACGGCCGAAGCCGTCGTCGTGAGCGCGCCTGCGCCATCCGACTGGGAGTAGATAGTGAGGAAGCTCGTGCCGTCGATCTGGGCCGAGTAGCTCTCGACCGTACCTACGGTAGCCGAAGACGTTACCGGCATATCGATCCAGGAAACGATACCGGCATCCGTATCGAAACTCGTCGCGCCGAGATTGAGGTTCGCGATCGTCGTCACGCCGTTCGAGTCGATGACGAATTCGTCGCCGCTTCCGAGGCCGTCGCCGGAGTAGATCTTGAACTTGTCAGAGTCGGAATTATCGACGCCGAGCGAGAACTGGATCGCTGGAGACGCTCCGGTGCGAAGTTTGAGTATCGGATCAAAGGTTGCGTCCGCAGCAGTAATAGTCGACACGACATCTGCCGCGCTGCCATAAACCTCCAATAGGGTCGAAGGCACAGCGGTACCGATACCCAAGCGATTGTTCGTGTCATCCCAGAAGAAGTTGGCATTGTCCTGCTGGAGGATGCCGGAGGTTCCGGCGAAGAGGATGGATCCGGCCGTCGGAGCGTACCAGGTCGGAGAGGTGGTGCCTCCGGAGATGAGGGCCTGGCCGGAGGTTCCGGCCGCAGTCACTTCGAAGGAATCGGCATCAGTCCAGGTGAC